>OCSG01000492.1_pt1 | contig 35045 bp, 26 predicted proteins | sample 1538831 | NCBI WGS metagenome assembly OCSG01 (sample SAMN04571729, study PRJEB22368) | human gut metagenome | biome: human gut; material: stool | host: Homo sapiens | place: Luxembourg | collected 2012-09-20 | reverse complement strand
TGGTCGCCCATGACCTTGTGAATGGGTGTCAGGCGACAGCCTGACGGGATGAGCGAAGCGAACCTCCAGAGGTCCCACCCTCGCCGGGGCGCATCCAAACCACTGCCAAAACGCTCCAGTCAAAGTCCAACGTCGGGACGCGGCCACGGGGTGTTTTGTAACTCATTGACAATCAGATGGCATTTTAATAAGAGCGTGGAAACGCAGCCAAAAAAAGGCCACGTTTCCACGCTCCGTTTTATAACTTATTGATAGTCAGCGCTCCCAAAAGTCGAGCGTGGCCGCATCCCGACAGTCGCTTACAGACCTCCCGACAGTCGCTTACGAGCATTCCGACGGACCTCCCGACGAGCATCCGGACAGGGCATGGCTAGATGGCAGATGGCGTAGTGGCGGACTTGGCGAGATGGATGACGTTTTTACAACCCATCCCCACCAGCTACTCCATCAACTTCTTGTACTTGAACCTCTTAGGCTCCTCGTCGCCCAGACGCTTCTTCTTGTTCTCCTCGTACTCTGAATAAGTACCCTCGAAGAAATAAACCTGGGAATCACCCTCGAACGCAAGGATATGTGTGGCGATACGGTCCAGGAACCAGCGGTCGTGGGAAATCACCACGGCACAGCCGGCAAAATTCTCGAGACCCTCCTCCAGGGCACGTATAGTGTTGACATCTACGTCATTGGTAGGCTCGTCGAGCAGAAGGACATTGCCCTCATCCTTGAGCGTGAGCGCCAGATGCAGCCTGTTTCTTTCACCGCCGGAAAGAACCCCGCAAAGCTTCTCCTGGTCGGAACCGGTGAAATTGAAACGCGACACGTATGCACGCGCATTCACATCCCTCTTGCCCAGCCTGATCCAGTCCGAACCGTCCGCAATCGTCTGGAACACAGTCTTGTCCGGATCAATGCTCTTGTGCTGCTGGTCCACGTAAGCCAGCTTCACAGTCTCGCCGATGGTGATGTCGCCGCTGTCCGGCTGCTCCAGACCCATTATGAGACGGAACAATGTCGTCTTTCCGGCGCCGTTAGGACCGATTACACCGACGATACCGGCAGGCGGAAGAACGAACGAAAGATGCTCGAACAGCAACTTGTCGCCGTATGCCTTCGAAACATCATTGAAAAGAATGACCTTGTTGCCGAGCTTCGGACCGTCCGGAATGTAGATTTCGAGATTCGCCTCCTTCTCCTTGCCGTCCTGGCTGGCGAGCTTCTCATACGCGCCGAGTCTGGCCTTCGACTTCGCGTGACGGGCCTTCGGAGCCATTCTGACCCACTCCAGTTCTCGTTCCAATGTCTTTCTGCGTTTGCTTTCCTGTTTCTCTTCCATCTCCATACGCTTGGTCTTCTGCTCCAGCCATGAAGAATAATTGCCCTTCCAAGGAATGCCCTCACCTCTGTCGAGCTCCAGAATCCATCCTGCTACATCATCAAGGAAGTAACGGTCATGGGTAACTGCGATGACAGTGCCCTTATACTGCTGAAGATGAGCCTCCAGCCACTGGATACTCTCCGTGTCGAGGTGGTTGGTCGGCTCGTCGAGGAGGAGCACGTCAGGCTGCTGGAGAAGCAGACGGCAAAGCGCCACCCTACGCCTTTCACCACCGCTCAATGTGGCAATCTTCGCATCGGAAGGCGGACACTGGAGCGCGTCCATCGCCCTTTCCAGCTTCGAATCGATTTCCCAGCCGCCGCAGTGCTCTATTTTCTCGGTCAGTTCGCCCTGTCTCTCAATGAGTTTGTTCATCTCGTCATCACTCATCGGCTCGCAGAACTTCAGGTTCACTTCCTCATACTCCTTGAGCACGTCCATAATCTCCTGAACGCCCTCCTGAACCACCTCCAGGACCGTTTTCTCCGGATCCATCTGAGGCTCCTGCTCCAGGTAGCCGACGCTGTACCCCGGGGCCCAGACTACCTCTCCCTGATAGCTCTGCTCGACTCCGGCAATGATTTTCATCAATGTCGATTTACCGGAACCGTTCAGACCGATGATGCCGATCTTCGCTCCGTAAAAGAATGATAGACAGATGTCTTTAAGTATAATTCGATTGCTCGATGGGAGGACCTTTCCTACCCTGTTCATGGAAAAGATGATCTTCTCGTCTGCCATTTCGGATATATCTTATATGAAGCACGCGAGTACGGCTCCCTGCCGTGCCGGGTTAATAAAAAATGTCAATGCCGTAGTCCGCAAAGATACGAAGGAAATCGCGATTTATTCCTATATTTGTCGGTTCAATGAAGTTGATTATGGAGCAGAAAAAGAAGAAATTATATCCGATGAAGTTCCGTCCTGTAGCAGAACGCGCCGAATGGGGCGGAAACTGGTTCATCGGCAAGATGGGAAAAACATATACTGAACAGGTCGAGGCCGGATTGTCCGGAGCAGGGAAGAAGAAATATGTCGAGATGCCGTTGACCAAGACGGACAAGATAGGGGAGAGCTGGGAACTTGCCGATCTGGGATTCCGTGACTCCGAAGTCGTGGGAGGCTGGCTGGAAGGCAGCACGATCAGCGAAATCCTGGAAACATACCTCGAAGACATTGTCGGAGAAAACTCCTACGCCCGTTTCGGACGCCAATTCCCGCTGATGGTCAAGCTTCTGGACGTCGAAGGCAGGACGCCGCTCATGGTATGTCCAGACGATGAGATAGCAGCGCAGCGTTACGACACCCTCGGCAAGGTGAAACTCTGGCATGTGCTTGATGCTGAACCCGGTTCGAAGCTTTACATGGGCCTCCGTGAGGAAATCTCCGCGACGGAACTATATGAAAGGTGCCACAACGGGACGCTGGAAGAAGTGCTCAACGTGGTGACTCCGCACAAAGGCGATTCATACCTCATTCCATCCGGTCTCATGCACGCGGCAGCCGGCGGTGTGGTGATTGCCGAAATCGCCGAATCATCCGACCTGGACTTCAAGATTTACAACTGGGGAGATGCCGTCATGACAAGTGCCGCATCTTTCACTTATGACCCTTCCGGCGCCGGACGCGATGCCTCCAAAAAGAGCACACGCCGTAACCTGATGGATGACGTAATGTCTGATACAGAGGAACTTTCACTCGAAGCGGCCTTCGATTTCGTGAATCTGGGCGGGTACGACACGGCATTGACAATCCCTGCCGGCGGACACTCCGACAAGGTGCATGACCTCCACGTGAAATCCGCTGCCGCTCCGGACGCCTCCGCTGACAAGGTGACGGACAAACTCGTGTCAATCAGGGAGTTCACCGTGACGAAAATCGCGCTGAAAGACGCCCTGCACATCGACACCGGCACCTCCGACGCCTTCCTCATATACGTTTGTACCTCCGGTTCAGCCGCCGTCCAGATACAGAAACAGGACTCCGGAATCGACAAATATGATGTCAATGCCGGTGAACTTCTCCTGATACCGGCCGAGTTGACCGACTTCTTCATCGTTCCCCAGGACAGGGATACCGTCCTTCTCGAAGCCACTATCGAGCCATACGAGGAAGAAGACGGGTATATCGACCCGTCCGTTGAGGCCAAACTCCCGGAAGACGACGCCGATGACCGTTTTGTCAATGATGGCGGCACGAAAGCCTCTGTCGAGGATTTGCTCCGTGCAAATATGAAAAAGCCGTTGAACTGATTATGGAAATGGAAGAAGTAAGAATAGACAAATATTTATGGGCAATCCGGGCCTTCAAGACCAGAAGCGAGGCGACCGAAGCATGCAAAGGTAACCGCGTGAAAGTCAATGGCTCCGATGCGAAGCCCTCCAAGATGATCCGTATCGGCGACAGCATCGAAGTGCGCAAGGCCGCCATACATTTCACCTATAAGGTCATTGGTCTGATAGAAAACCGTGTAGGAGCGCAGCTGGTGCCCCAATACGCGGAAAACCTTACGCCGCAGTCCGAATTGGATAAGATGAAAGCTCCGGTGGAGACATTCTTCGTCAAGCGCGACAGGGGAGCCGGGCGCCCTACCAAGAAAGACCGCCGCACCATCGACGCCATGTGGGGCGAGATTGATTTCAATGCCGAATTGCCTGACGACCCGCCGGGATATGAAGACATTGACATGTAATGGCTGAAAATAAACCCCGGCTCTTTGGTTGAATCGAGTCGGGGTTAAGTATATTATTTCGTAAATGCGAAATGGCAAAGATTTTATTTCAAATACTTCTTCGCCTGCTCTGCGATTAATTCTGCATCGTCGAAATAATTGATACGCATTGCATTGCGGACCTCATCCAATGTCTTGGCGGCAGTTTCGCGAGCCTTCTCGGTGCCCTTCTTCAAGATATTGAACACCTCTGGGATATCCTGCTCGAACTCATGACGCCTTGCGCGGATCGGATCGAGTCTCTTGTTAAGGACGCTGTTCAGGAACTTCTTGCAGGTTCCGTCACCGATGCCGCCCTTTACATACTGCTCCTTGAGCTCTTCCAAGCTGTGGAACTCTGGCCAGAACTCCGCGAAATCCTCAGGCGAACTGAATGCGTCAATATATGTAAATACGGCATTGCCCTCAAGATGGCCCGGCTCGTCCTGGCTCATTCTCGGTTCGCCGTTCGACATCTTCTTCACCTTCTTCCATACGGTCGCCTCATCATCGCTCAGGTAAATGCAGTTGCCCAGCGACTTGCTCATCTTCGCCTTTCCGTCGGTACCCGGAAGTCTGTTGCAGATGCAGTTCTGAGGGAGAAGAATTTCAGGCTCCACGAGCACCTCACCGTAGATGCTGTTGAACTTGCGGACGATTTCGCGGGTCTGCTCCAGCATCGGCTCCTGGTCCTCGCCGGCCGGCACGATTGTGCCCTTGAATGCGGTAATGTCCGCAGCCTGGCTGACAGGGTAGCAAAGGAATCCTGCAGGAAGCGAATTCTCGAACTCCCTCATCTGGATTTCGGACTTTACGGTAGGATTTCTCTGAAGCCTGGCCACCGTCACGAGATTCAGGTAATAGAATGTCAGCTCGGTAAGCTCAGGAATCATGGACTGTATGAACAATGTGCATTTGTTCGGGTCGATGCCGCATGAGAGGTAGTCCAATGCCACCTCGATGATGTTCTGACGTACCTTCTCCGGGTTGTCGTAATTGTCCGTAAGTGCCTGTGCGTCAGCGATAAATACGAACATTTTGTCGTAATCGCCAGCGTTTTGAAGTTCGACTCTGCGTCTCAATGAACCGACGTAGTGTCCCAGATGCAACTTGCCTGTCGGCCTGTCGCCTGTCAAAATGACTTTTTCCATATCGTAATATCTTTATATTCCAATGTTTTTGTGCGTCTCCTGACTTCGGAGACAAGCAATCTCCAAAGGTACTAATTTTTTCACGAATAAACCGCCGCTTTCCTCATGATTCGCCACTCACAAGCATACCGTCCTTTCCAAGTTCGGCTCTCATCTTCCCTCACCGCGCCAGTCCTGACACTGCGTCTAGTCCTGAAAAAAGTTTACCGATATTGAACAATAAGTAGTTAGGTAGGGTGTGGAGCATAACCACGTGGCTATTAAACGATTAACCATTTTCAGAGTTGTCAATATGCAAACTCTGAAAATGGTTAACTATCTATATCATAACGCTTTACGCGCCACGCCCAATGTCACGGTCGCTCTATTTCTTGAAGAACCTGTTGTAGAGTCCCAAGAAGCCGGCTCCGTGACGGGCCTCATCCTTCGCCATCTCGTGGACGGTGTCATGGATAGCATCGTAGTTGAGCTGCTTTGCCTTGGTAGCGATGGCGAGCTTGCCCTCGCATGCACCAGCCTCAGCCTCAATGCGTTTCTCAAGATTGGTCTTGGTATCCCATACCACATCACCGAGAAGCTCTGCGAATTTTGCAGCATGCTCGGCCTCTTCGAAAGCATATCTCTTGAAAGCCTCTGCGATTTCCGGATAGCCCTCACGCTCTGCCTGGCGACTCATTGCCAGATACATGCCGACTTCGGTGCACTCTCCCATGAAGTTGGCCTCCAGACCCTCATGAATCTCAGGGTCGCAACCTTTGGCAACGCCTACTACATGTTCGCAGGCCCAGCTCTTCTGGCCTTCTTCCTTTACCTCGACGAATTTGTCAGCCTTTGCATGGCATACAGGGCACTCTGCCGGTGGATTCTCACCCTCATAAACGTAACCGCATACGAGACATCTGAATTTCTTTTTCATAATATTTCTCCTTTTAATTTGTTGTATATTAATATTTCCGTTGTTCTAATTTAGAAAAATTCTAAATCCAAGAGCAAAGTTAGCAATCTTTCTCCAATATGCAAGCCTTAACGCAAATTTTTTAACAATAATCGTCCCAAACTCTTGATAACGCCTCTCAAGAACCGTATATTTGTAATACATAACCATGTTGTTCTTATGACCCCATTTCTAAGGCAAGTTGCCCGGCATTACTACGATGCCGCCGATAATATCAGCAAGCTTTGTTTCATCTTCCCCAACAGGCGTTCCATGGTGTTTTTCAACAAATGGATTGCCGGATGCGTTAAAGATGCACCTCATCCGAAGCCCGTCATTGCCCCGGCAGCATTGACGATGAACGAATTTTTCTATCGCGTCAGCGGTGCGGCCGCGACCGACAGGGTGGACCTCCTTCTGGAACTGTACGATTGTTATAAAGCATTGAACAGCAAGGAGGAGCCTTTGGACGATTTCATATTCTGGGGCGACGTGATATTGAGCGATTTCGACGATACTGACAAATATCTCGCCGACCCGAAACGGCTTTATACCAATGTCGCGGACTTCAAGGAAATCCAGGATACCTATTCTTATCTGTCGCCGGAACAGCTCGAAGCGATACAGCATTTCATAAGCCATTTCCGGAAAGGCGGCAAGCTTACCGTCAATCTGGATGCAGAAAACCCCGATGTGAAGGAACGCTTCCTGATGATTTGGAATCTGCTTTATCCGCTCTACCGGAACTTCAACAAGACATTGGAAGAGAAGGGGATGGCGTATGAAGGCATGGCATATAGGGAGTTTGCCGAAAGGCTGAAAACGGAAAGCGCCGTCGATATCCTTACCGATAGCTTCCGTGACACGGAAAAGTTTGTGTTCGTGGGACTCAACGCATTGAACGAATGCGAGAAAACGGCGATGCGCAAGATGCGTGATGCCGGGATCGCGGAGTTCTGCTGGGACTTTTCTTCGGCAATGCTGCGCGACCCTATGAACCGCTCCTCGATGTTCATGTCGCAGAATGTCATTGAATTTCCGCAGGCCTTCACATTGGATGACGGACCGTCCGACAAGGCGGCATTGGCCGAAGGCCCGGCAATTCATGTCCTGAGTGTGCCGTCGGCGGTGGGACAGGCGAAGTACCTGCCTGAAATATTGCAGAAAATCGCTGCGGAAAAGACCGGTGGAGACCTTTCCGGGGTCGGAAACCTGGATGTGCCCGGCGCCGATACGGCCATCGTTCTCCCCGACGAGGGCCTCCTGATACCGCTTTTGAACACGATACCGTCGGAAATCGGCAATGTGAATGTCACGATGGGCTACCCGATGTCGGGCAGCGAGGTCTATGCGCTCATGAACAATGTAGCCGCCCTCCAGCTCCATATCCGCAAGACCAAATCCGGCTGGTCATTCTACCACAAGCAGGTCTGGTCGATTTTCTCATCCGGTCTGCTCAATGCGGTTCTGGATGACGAGGCCAAGGAACGGATAGCGAAAATCAAAGCCGAGGCGCGGTACTATATTCCGCAGTCCGATCTCTCCGGAATCTGGCCTTTCGACTTGATATTCAAGCCGGTAATCGCAGATCCCAAGGCAGCTGACGCCGGACAGATACGCAATTTCTGCTCATATCAGCTGGAACTCCTCAGTGAAATCGGAGCGAAGATTTCCGGCATGGAAGGCATGGCCCTGGAGACACATTTCGCCAAGCAGTACTACCTCTCCGTCAACCGTCTGAAATCGCAGGCCCTGGCCATTCTTCCGATGACGTATGTCCGTCTGTTGCAGCAGCTTATAGGCGGCATTTCCGTTCCTTTCAAGGGCGAGCCGCTGAAGGGCCTCCAGATCATGGGCCCTCTCGAAACCAGGTCGATGGACTTCACGAACCTCATTGTCCTGTCCTGCAACGAAGGCGTCTTCCCGCGCAGGAGCGTGAGCTCGTCTTTCATACCGCCTGAACTCCGGAAAGGCTTCGGGCTCCCGACATACGAAAACCAGGATGCGGTCTGGGCATACTATTTCTTCCGCATGATCCAACGTGCTGAAAATGTGTGGCTTCTGTACGATTCCCGCACCGACGGCCTGAAATCCGGCGAGGAAAGCCGCTATATAAAACAGCTGACTTTCCAATACAAATACCCGAAGATGACCCGCGAAGTCGTGAAATACCGCATCGAGATGCCGTCCGACGAAATCGCCATCGAAAAGACCGCCGAGGACCTCGACCGTATCAGGACAATGACCTATTCCGTGTCATCGCTCCAGCGTTATCTCGCCTGCCCGGCGCAATTCTACTACGGCTCGGTGAAGAAACTCCAGCCCGAGTCAGAAGTCTCAGAATCAATGGATTCCAGCATGGTCGGCTCCGTGTACCACGACACGATGTACGCCCTGTATCTCGGCGGCGTCGCCCTCGACCCCGAGTTCGATATGGACAGGAAAAATGTTCAGGCCAATGTTGCCGAACCTCTGAAGGAAATCACGCGCGAATACATTGACAGGCTGATCGCTGAAAAGGACAGCATCATCAGGCCGAAAGTCCGCGCGCTCATCCGCAGGCAGCTCAATGCCGAAGAGGTGGCGGGACGTAACCTGGTGCTGGAGAACGTCATAAACCAATATGTCCTGAAAACATTGGAAAAGGACATTGAACTGATGCGGGAAAAGAAGGTCGACAGATTTCAGATCCGGGGGCTGGAGCTGGAGAAATGGTGGACGTTCGAAGGCTTCAAGTTCGTGGGCTACATTGACAGGATGGACAGCTTCGAGCCCGGAGTGGTGCGTATCGTCGATTACAAGACCGGAAAGGTCGAGGACGAAGACATCAATATAAATAAGGAAAATGCCCCTGCGATAGCGGAAACCCTTTTCGGCGTGGATGTGAAAAACCGCCCTTCCAAGGCGCTCCAGCTGTTCCTCTACGACCGTTACGTGGAAAAGGATGTCCGTGACGAGGCTGTGGAAAATGTGATTTATCCGGTGCCCAAGTTGTTCAATTCCGGTATTCTGTCTTCTTCGGAATGCAAGGAATTCGATGACTTGGTAACGGGGAAACTGAAAGAACTTTTCAAGGAATTGTCCGCCCCGGAGGTCGGATTCAGCAGGACGACCGACACGGCAATCTGCGGATGGTGTGATTTCAGGAAAATTTGCGGTAGATAGGAGATAGGACATGATCAAGATACTTAAAGCATCGGCAGGCTCCGGAAAGACTTTCAGCCTGGCAAAAGAATATATCAGCCTTCTGCTCGGAAGCGGCGACCCTTACGCGTACCGCCACATCCTGGCAGTGACGTTTACCAACAAGGCGACGGACGAGATGAAGCAGCGTATCCTGAAAGAACTGGATGTGCTGGCCTCCGACCCGGCCGCGTCCAATTATATTGACGACATTGTTGCCGGCTCCGGAAAAAGCACCGGGGAAATATCAGCATTGTCCCGCAAACTCCTCTTCAATGTGTTGAACGATTACAGTGCGTTCTCTGTCAGTACGATAGACCACTTCTTCCAGCGGACATTGAAAGCGTTCTCGCGCGAAATCGGGCAGTTCGCGTCCTATCAAGTCGAACTGGACAAGAATTCATTGGTCACGGAAAGCGTGGACAGAATCCTCGATGCCCTCACGGAAGACAACAGCGCCCTCCTCTCCTGGCTGACCGAAAGCGTGAGCGAGCAGCTCCTCAAGAACGGAAAATTCTCATTGGACAAGGAACTGTACGAGACGGCGATAGCGATGAAGAGCGAAGAGCATCGCGAACTCGTTGAAAGATACGGCATTGACGAAGATAAAGCGTGCTCGAAAAGCGTATTGGCGGGATTGAAGAAAGGCTGTGCCGCCATTGTCAATGATTTCCAGACGGAGGTCCGCGACGCCGCCAGAGCGGTCAAGGCCGCCATGGGGAATGTCAATGCTGATGACTTCAACGGCAAATTCATGAAAGCCGTGGACGGTTATGCGAATAAGCCTGATGGTGAACCTGTTGCGCGTCCTACCGATGCCTTCATGAAGAAAGCCGCCGACAAGGAACTCTGGTTCGCGAAGACCAAGGCCGCGTCACTTTTGCCGTTGGTGGACGGGAAACTGGACGCGCCGCTGGATAAGTTCATATCGCTTTTCGGATGGCGATATAAGGAATACCGCACGGCGCAAATCCTTCAGGCCCAGATATATTCGCTCGGTCTCAGCCGGGAAATCAATGATTCGTTCAATGACCTGAAACGGGAAAAGAACGTGCTCAGCCTGGACGACTCGAACACCATATTGAAGGGCATCATTGACGGTAGCGATACTCCTTTCATCTATGAGAAAATCGGGGTGCGTTACGACCACTTCCTTCTGGACGAGTTTCAGGACACCTCCAATATCCAGTGGGAAAATTTCCGTCCGTTGATTGCGGACAGTGATGCCGCCGGCAACGGAAATCTTATCGTGGGCGACGTGAAACAGAGCATATACAGGTGGCGCAATTCAGATTGGAACCTGTTGAATGCCAAGCTGAAGGCGCAGTTCCCTCAAGCAGTGGAAAAGCCGCTGGATTCGAACTGGCGAAGCGTGCGCAATGTCGTGGAGTTCAACAACGGATTCTACCGTTATGCCGCCGGATGTCTGGATGCCATGACCGGCGATGACACCGTCTCCAGAATATATGCTGACGTGGCGCAGAAAGTTAAGGCGAAAGATCCGGCCTCCGGCAATGTCGATGTGCTTTTCTGTGATAAGGATGCCGATTCCGATACCCAGATGCATGCAGTAATCAGGGAAGTGCGCAGGCTGAAGGGTACCGGAGCGCGAAATTCCGATATCGGTATTCTCGTGAGAACCAACGGTATAGGTGGTCTCATCGCTGCCGAACTCATGCGGAATGACATCCCCGTCATTTCCGACGATTCGCTGGACGTGAAATCATCCCCGGCAGTCAGACGCCTGGCAGCATTGCTCTCGTACGCGAACAATCCCGCTGACAGCCTTAACTCGTATCTTGCAATGTCCCTGGGCATTGAACCGCCTTCGGAATATCATTCGCTGGTGGACCTTTGCGAGTATTTCATCCGTGAAATGAAGGAGGGACTTGAAACAGGCTTCGAAGGCGAAAAGCCTTATCTTCAGGCGTTTATGGATGTCGTCCAGGACTGGTCTCAGGTGTATGGCAATTCCTTGCAGGATTTCATCACATATTGGGACGCCGCGAATCCCAAGATCAGTTCGCCGGACGATGCCGATGCCGTGCGCATCATAACGATACATAAGTCCAAGGGGCTTGCATTCCCTTATGTGATATTCCCTTATGCCGACAAGATTCCGTTGTACAGGACTGACGTGCATTGGTGCCGTCCGGAAGTGGAGGGGAGTGCGCTTGAGCCTGTCGCATCCGGCATTTATCGCGTGAATCTTTCTGCTGACATCGACGATTCGTTGTTCTCGGATAGTTACAGGGCGGAATGGATGATGCAGATGGTGGATGCCCTGAATTTGTTCTACGTGACCACGACACGTGCCGAGAAAGGCATGACGATCATTTCGGAATTGCCGGCCAAGACGTGCTGCAGTTCCGTGGCGGAGGGGGCGTCGTACAAATTCTCGAAGATGTCGCAGATATTATATTGGTATACGCATCTGCCTTCTTCCGGCGGATTCATGAAGGAAATTGCACCTGGAGAGGAAGGCGAGGAACTGCATTATTTCGAGCAGCGTTTCCGCATGGGCGTGCCTTATGAGTTCGAGCATGATAATCAGGAAGATACGGCTCCGGAAATCGAAAACACCCCGTATCAGTCATTCCCGATGAACCCTGAAGAGGGAAAAGCCCGCTTGAAATTCAGTACCGAGGCGGCCGACTTCTTCTCTCCGGAAGGCCGGACCGGAATCGAGGCGTCAGGCAGGCTGAAAGGCATTGTCCTTCATGACATCCTGTCCAAGGTCGCCGTTCCGGAGGATTTGGACAAGGCATTGGAAGACAGCTTCGGAGACGGCAGCATTGACGAAGAAGAAAAGGCTGAGATAGGGGCGATGCTGGCGGAGCGGATTGCTTCGGCCAAGTCGCGCGGGTGGTTCCCTGACAGCAGGGAGGCTGTTTTCAATGAGACTTCGATCATCGATGCCGACGGTGAGGTCTACAGGCCCGACCGCGTGATCATCGACGGGGGCAGGGTGACGGTGGTGGATTATAAATTCGGCCGTCATCTGAAGAAATATGAGAAACAGATATCGAAATATGCCGAATTGTACCGTGCGATGGGGTATGAGGACGTTTCTGCGTCGCTTTGGTATGTCGCTGAAGATGAAGTGGTGACCGTTATCTCCGACTGAGGGTTGAAGTCGGATGAGCGCATATAGTTCAGTACGCTCTGACAGAAAGCCTTGCCCTATGGATATGAAAAAAGCAGGGCGTTCTGCCCCTGCTTTCTGCGATATGTTTCGAACTATGTCGAGAATCAATTATTAGCGCTGATCGTTTGTTGTGGTGTCGCCGTCAACAGAGATTGAACCATTTGCCGGTTTGACCTCGCCAGTTACAACGTCGATGTTTTTAATCTCATCCTCCCAGTCACCTACGGCAGGTGCCCATTTGATCTCATCGAGAGAGAAAATGAGGTTGAAAGTATATCTCTTGCCGATTTTCCAGCTGTCGAAAATATCTTTAACATTGAGAGTTTTGGTGTAGGTCTCGGAGATGCCTTTGTCTGTCTCAGAGGTGCCCTTTTTGAGTGTTACAGTGTATTTGACTTCAATGGTTGCAATCTTGTCGGTTTCTGTTACACCCTTGAAGTCCTGAGGAATATAGATATATCTTACCTCGTTAGCGTCAGGCACTGGGTCAAATGCTGTAGATGAGACCTCAAAGTCCGTTGTCGTATATTCCTGATTAGATCTGGCTGTTCCAGGGTACATATAATCAGGAATGATACCTTTGGCTTCATCGTTCTGGTACTGAGTATAGGTCATTCCATTGACAAGGTTTTTGAAAGTGATGGAATTCAATGTGATAGTCGCACCCGGATAGTCAGACTTCTTCCTTACAGCGAATTTGACTCTTGAAAGCTTGTGCTTGAAAAGAGTCGGCACACCATTGAAATTGTAAACATTTTCATTGGCAGTCTTGTCCTTTGCGATATCTGCTACGAGAAAATCTGTATTTGGATGAGTGTCCAGATTGAGAGTACCAAAGATACCGTACTGCGAGTCATGATTTAGGCAAGTAAAGTGTGTATCAGTACCAGATTTGTCAGTAAGAGAACTGCTGTTCAATGAATACGCGAAGAAGGTGAGATTACCTTCCTTTGGCCAGTAGTATGAAGTTGTCAGGTCTTTCCATACGTTATTGCCATAAGAAATGGTGGCACCTTCTTCTCCATCTTTTCCAATGTATATCTGAGCTTCTTTAAAGTTGGTTTCCCAGCTCTTTCCATTGGGCAGATAATAAGCCCAAGAAGCGAACACATTTTTAGTGTCGAAAGCCTGAGGATCAGCCTTTGTCCTAGGGGCAACTTTGTAAGAGATCTCCACGTTCTCGCCTGAAACGGCAGGAACTACCTCATTCTTGGAGCAGGCAGCGAGGGCTGCAACTGCAGAGAAAAGTACAATTAATTTTTTCATGATGTATTTTATTTAATATGTTTATTATATTTCAATTTCCTTATGCTCATCATCCCAGCCGCCTATGACCGGATCATAACCGCCTGAAGTTTTGGGCGGGTCAATCTTGATGGTCTCTTCCAAGAGAAGCCAATGATGAAGTACGGCATTGTCGCTCCGGAACAGATCTGAAATATCGAAGGCGTGCCGGAAAACCTTGCCGTCAGTCCTGGTAAGGTCGAAAGTGACCTCGAAGTCATTGACTGAACCTCCGATGCGCCCGAAGGTGTTGAAGACCGCGCAGATGACTGGCGTGCCGTCGTCATCACTCTTCACCATCTTGAACCAGAGCGACGTCTCAGGGACATTGACACGGGTGTCAGTGGCGATGAAATTCGAGCCGGCCATGCCGCGTAGCAGAGCCTGCGCTCCTGAGACATGCTGGAGACCGTCAACCCTGATCTGCAGATACCAGGACTCCACCACAGAACGCGCCTCGGCATGTATGGTATAGAGGCCTGAATGATAGGGGATGTGCTCATCGGAATTCCTGGCGACAACCAGATGCTCCGGCTCCACACGGACCTCCGGAACCTCACCATTGGAAGAATACTGGTTCGCTATATAGGACGCAACCCTATCCGTATAGGCACAAGCATTGTCCCATGAATGATAATCCTTTATGAGAGTGTCATCCGTGCCGTAGTCATAAATCAGCATCTTGTACCTTCCCGGAATTATGGAAAACTCGCCGGAAATCACCCGCCTCCCGTTTTCGGCAGTGGAAACATCCGTGATGAAAGTCTCGGCAGCTACATTGTCTTTCTTGTCGAAGAAAATGACATGCATCATCTCCGGCTCGATAACAGGGGCCTGGACCTTGGGATTGTAAATGTCGCAAGTCACATTTTGGATATTGTCAATGTTGACCTCGACATTGACCTTCGTCAGATATTCCGGGTCCTCCAGCGGCCTCCTGTGACAGCCGTAGGATACGAACACGCACAGCATCAGCCAGGCGGCGCAGAAAGCGTTGCCTCCGTACGCATGTATGTGACGGAACATTGACATTGATCTATATTGGCCTATAAAATCCCTCAAAAAAGTGTAATATACTAACCTGAATTATTCATAAAGGCAGTAAAGGGACCCTCATAATTATTTGGTAATCAGAGGATTAAATGTTGTTTTTATAAAAAAACAAAAATCAGGCAAAGTTACTTCATATTCCACAGATTACCAAATGTTACTGATTCTCGACTTTTTGTTGTATCTTTACAGATTAAACACAAAGTATTTATGGTTGACAAATATTATGAGGAGAATCCTATTGTCCTCGACTACAATACGGAAAGGGAAAAGCTTTCGATGCCTGAGTATGGCCGCAATGTGCTGAAGATGGTGGAGGAAGTGAAGGCTGTAAAGGACAGGGACAAGCGTACCGAGCAGGCCAAGGCCGTTATCCGTGTGATGGAAATATTGAATCCGCAGGTGCATTCCGAAGACAATTGGGAGCATAAGCTGTGGGACCATCTTTTCATCATGGCTGATTACGACCTGGATGTGGATGCCCCATACCCGGTGCCGTCTCCTGAGCAGCGCAAGACCCGTCCGGACATCATCCCTCTGAAAAAGAAGCCTATCCGTGCGAACCATTACGGACGTAACATCGAGAGTATCATTGACTTGATCGCAGGGGAGCCTGATGGCGAGCAGAAAACCGCCATGATCAGGTCGCTGGCAATGTACATGAGACAGCAGTATCTGATCTGGAACAAGGACAGCGTCGCTGACGAGACTATTTTCAATGATATCGAGAAGTTGTCCGACTACCGGATCCGTGTCCCGGACGGGCTCGTATTGTCCAGAATATCATCTGATTCCAATTTCTCCAGACCGGGAATGAACTTGGATTTCGCCACGGTCAGAAAGTCCGGAGGAAACGGACAGAGGCGCATGTATCGCAACAACGGCAAGCAGAAACGATAGGAGATTTTCCGATATGCCGGGTTTTTTCGCCAGAATCAAGGACTATTTCGATAACCGGAGAGTGATGCTCCGCCGGTTCATCGGTTTGGCTGTCAGCGCTTTCACATTGTTGGCACTGGTCAGCTGCATTTCGTATTTGTTCACCTGGAAGCAGGACCAGAGCCTTCTTTTGGACCCCGCAATGATGGATTCCACCGCTTCCGTCGCTGCAAATTTCGGCGGCAAGCTGGGACTGCGCCTCTCGGCGTTCCTGGTCAATGACTTGTTCGGTCTGGGTGCTTTTGCTGTGGTGGTGGCACTCGTGATTCTGTCAATCCGTCTTGTCTTTGGCGAAAGAAAATTCTCCGTCATAAAATCATTGGTCCTGGCCATCGTGGCAGCGGTGCTGATGTCGTTCGTGCTGGCTTATTTCTCGTTGAGGACAGGGCTGGAGAACACGCTGGGAGGCAGTCTCGGCGGCGAATGCGGACTTCAGGGCATCAAATGGATGGAGACCATGGTCGGCAGCATCGTCACCTTCTTCATGTTGGTGATTTTCTGCATCGTATGGACATTCTTCGTCAGCAGGAGGTTTTCTGCATGGTTTGTCAATGTCGGTGAGGGTATCACCGCTATGGATGAAGAATCCGGAGAGGAGCAGGACAAGAAGACATTCAATTTCTTCAGGAAAGATGAGACCCGTACGGAAGACGGGCAGGAGGCGGAACCTGTTGCTGAACCGGAAAATCCGATAGAGGAAGAACCGGAGCCGGAAGAGCCTGTAAGTCCTGAACCTCAGCCTGTTGCGCCGGCAGTTGAGCCTAAGCCGTCGCCTGCACCACAGCCCAAGCCGGATAATTTCACCATCCAGCATGGCGATGACATCTCCACGGATGTGACCAGGGATTTGCCGCGCATTGATGTCCGCGAGGAGTTGGAGAACTACAAATTTCCGTCGTTGGACCTGCTGAATGACTACTCCGACATGGTCCACAGCGTCTCTTCCGAGGAACTCAAGCGTAACAATTTCAAGATCAGGGCTACACTTGAGACCTATAAGATCGGCGTGGAGAAAGTTACCGCCGTCGTTGGACCTACCATTACATTATATAAGGTGTTCCCTGCAAGCGGCGTGAAGATTTCGGCAATCGAAGGTCTTAACAAGGAAATTGCCATGGCATTGAATGCCACTAAGATACGTATGGTGCAGCTACGCGACTCCATCGGCATTGAGGTGCCGAATGATTCCGCTTCGGTAGTGCCGTTGAAGGCCATGCTGAACGATGACGAGTTCCGCAACAGCAAGGCGGAACTGCCGGTAGCCATAGGTTATGCGACATTGACCCAGAAAGTGAAGGTGTTCGACCTGGCGGAGGCTCCGCATCTTCTTGTGGCTGGTGCGACGAAACAGGGTAAGTCAGTGGGACTGAACGTGTTGATAACGTCGCTGCTTTATTCGAAGCACCCTTCGGAACTGAAACTTGTATTCGTCGACCCTAAGATGGTGGAGTTCTCCGCTTATGCGAAACTTCTTCACCATTATCTGGCGGTTCTTCCTACGGCGGCCAGCGAATCAGAGGAAATGTCGAATGCCATCGTGAAGAAAGCTGCTGATGCAGACGCGATTCTCAGGTCTCTCTGCATCGAGATGGATGCCCGCTATGAACTGATGAGCAAGGCGGAGGTCAGCAAGATCACCTTATATAATGACAAGTACCGCGACCGCCATCTTCTTCCTACCGAAGGCCATCATTTCCTGCCATATATCGTGACCGTGATAGACGAGTATGCCGATCTGGTGATGTCCAGCGGTGCGGGCGGCGAGGACAGGAAGCTGGCCAACAGCATTTCCAAGTCCATCATACGTCTTGCCCAGAAAGGCCGTGCCGCGGGAATCCACATCGTACTGGCCACCCAGCGACCTTCCGTAGACATCATCACCGGTATCATCAAGGCCAATTTCCCTACGCGAATTGCGTTCCGTGTGTTCTCCCGCACTGATTCTCAGACGATTCTGGACAAGACTGGGGCCGAGACCCTTATCGGACGCGGCGATATGATCTATTATGCCGGAGCGGAGTTGGTACGTGTCCAATGCGCGCTTATCGAGAGCGGTGAAATTTCTGCCATCACCAAGGAAATCGCATCCCAGACGGGTTATAAGAAGAGTTACAATGTACCATACTATCTGCCTGATCCTGATGAAGGCAAGACTGAAGATGGAACCGGCGCATTGGATATGAATGACCTGGATGAGCGTTTCGAGGAGGCTGCGAGAATGGTCGTCGCCAATCAGCGCGGCTCCACATCCGATCTTCAGCGCCGCCTTGGCATGGGTTATGCTAAAGCCGGTAGAGTCATGGACCAGCTCGAAGCTGCCGGCGTAGTCGGACCTCAGGAAGGTTCCAAGCCGCGTCAGGTACTGATTGCCAGTCTGGAGGAGCTGGATCTGCGACTTAAAGAACTGAAGGCCAATTCATAACGGTTATCTTATGAGGTTTCTCTTGGCAATGGCGGCCCTTGCTGTCGCTTTCAATGTTTCTGCGCAGACGGTGGTGCAGCGTTTTTCCGCGGCCGTCTCCGGCAAATGCGTGAAGTTCCCGTATTCGTTCGTGACCAAGTCGCAAGTGCCCGTGAAAGGCACCGGTGAAGTGACCGTCCAGGGCAATGCTTTCGTGACCTCGTTCGGCAACATTGAAATTTACTGCGACGGTGTGACCCGATGGGCCGCCGATGAGGATTCCCGGGAACTTGTCATTGAATCTGTAGATGACGGTTCCGGCATGGCTGTTTCCATGGATCCTGCATTGATAATCAGCGAGTTGGACAAGCATTTCAAAGTCGGTACATCGGTCCGTGTCACCGAATCAGGCAAGTCTTTGGACAAGGTGGAACTGGTGCCGCTTACCGACAAACTCGGCATTTCGTCGCTGACAGTGTGGTTCACTACGGCTGATATCCCTCTCATTTTCAAGGCTTCCGTAAAAGCCAATGACGGCCTGGTAACGGAATTCGCCATACCGTCCATGACATTTTCCTCTTTGAAGCCCATCTCGGATTTCCGTTTCGACGAGAGGAAATCAGATTCTTCCTGGGTAGTGACAGACCTCAGATGATCTCCATTTTTCCTTCTATAATTTTTTTAATCGGGAAAGTGTTTCTAACTTTGGCGAAATATTGAATCAATTACAAAAAGTTATAGTTTTTTTGTTATATTTACAAAAATATTATAAATTGTAGCCTCGTTAGGTGAATTTTGTTTGAGATTGACACATAATTATTAATAAAATCCTGAGAAATCAGGGAACTAATGACTTATATTACACATTTTGCTATGGAAGTTAAAAATGCTGTAGCCGGAACACTGGAGTCAGGAGACATAATGATCCAGATAGCCCCGGCGGAAACGAAAGGTTTGCACATTGACCTTGACAGCACTGTGGCCGCACAGTTCGGCCGTCAGATACGTAAGGTCATTGAGGAGACCCTTACCGGTTTCGGTCTTGAGGATGCTGATGTCAAAGCGGTGGACAAGGGTGCCCGCGATTGCACGATCCGTGCTAGGGTGACAGCGGCAGCCGTGCGCGCTACAGGTAAAGATGTTTGGGCTTAGTAATCCTTTACGATTATGGAAAGATTGAGAAGAACAATGATGTTCGTTCCGGGAAACAACCCCGGAATGATGCAGGATGCCTTTATTTACGGGCCGGACTCGATTATGCTCGACCTGGAGGATTCTGTTACCATGGCAGAAAAAGACGCAGCCCGTCTGCTTGTCTACAATGCATTGAAGTCAATTGATTTCGGCGACACGGAAATGGTTGTCCGTATCAATCCGCTCAGCACTCCTTACGGACGCAAGGATGTCGAGGCTGTCGTGAAGGCCGGAGTCCATGTAATCCGTATGCCCAAGACCGAGACGGCCGATGAAGTCCGCGAGCTTGAGGCTGAGATAGAGAAAGTGGAAAAAGAATTGGGATGTCTCGGCAGGACCCGTATGATGGCGGCTATCGAAAGCGCCGAGGGTATCTGCAACGCATTTGCGATTGCCAAAGCTTCCAAGAGGATGATGGGTATCGCACTTGGTGCCGAGGACTATTGCGCCAATCTCAAGACACAGCGTACTCCGGGCGGAGCCGAACTCCTTTACGCCCGTGAGACCATCGTGGTGGCGGCAAGAGCTGCCGGCATTGATGCGCTGGATACCGTATATTCAAACCTTGATGACATGGAAACCTTCCGCAAGGAGGTCGAACTCATCAAGACACTCGGATTCGACGGCAAATCCATCATCAATCCTCGTCAGATTCATATCGTAAACGAGGTATTTGCACCGACCGAAAAAGAAATTGAAAAGGCGAAGAAGATCATTGCCGCCATCAAGGAAGCCGAGAAACGCGGTTCCGGCGTGATTGCGGTAAACGGTAAGATGGTTGACCGTCCGGTCGTGATCAGGGCGCAGCGCACCATCGACCTTGCCATTGCTTCAGGCATTTTAACAAAGGAGGAAGTTTATGAGTAACATAAAAGAAAGAGCAGCGCTTATCAACAAGGAAGCTGCATTGATGGGCAAGAAAGTGTATTCAGGGGAGACTCCGAAGAACACTACATTCCGCAAAGACCTCCAGAAGGTCAAATCCAAGGTGGTCACATTGGATGAAGCCATCAGGCTCAGCGGTCTTAAGGACGGAATGACGATTTCTTTCCACCACCATTTCAGAAGCGGAGACAAGGTCGTGAATATGGTTGTCGGCAGACTTGCGGAGATGGGATTCAAGAATCTTCACCTTGCCGCATCCAGCCTTTCGGATGTCCATGCCCCGCTCATTGAACATATCAGGAATGGTGTGATTACGAAGATTTCTACATCGGGACTTCGCGGAGAGCTTGCGAACGAAATTTCCCACGGCCTGATGAAGGAGCCTGTAATCTTCCGCAGCCATGGCGGCCGAGGCAGCGATATTGCCAATGATGACCTTCATATCGACGTGGCGTTTCTTGCAGCGTCTGCCTGCGACCCGGCCGGCAATGCCAGCGGTTACTCCCGTTCCCCTAATGCCAAATCCATCTGTGGCTCACTGGGTTATGCTAAACCTGACGCCCAGCATGCTGATAAAGTAGTGATAATTACCGACGACCTCGTAGATTATCCGAATACCCCTAACTCCATCTCCGAGCATGACGTGAATTACGTTGTCCTCGTGGATTCAGTAGGTGATTCATCGAAGATTTCTTCAGGCGCCATCCGTGATACCAAGAACCCTCGTGACATCCTGCTCGCCATGAATGCGGCGAAAGTGATTATCAACAGCGGTTATTTCAAGGAAGGATTCTCCCTCCAGACCGGTTCTGGCGGTGCGTCTCTCGCAGTCGTCAAGTATATCCGCGAGGAAATGCTCAAACGTGGAATCCATGCAAGCTTCGCCCTCGGCGGAATTACCGCCCACATGGTGAAGATGCACGAGGAAGGTCTCATCGGCCGCCTTATCGACGTGCAGTCGTTCGACAAGGTCGCAGCCGAATCCATCAAGAATGACCCGTTCCACAAGGGTGTCTCTGCCAATGAATATGCCAGCGCCGACGAACCGGGTTCAGCAGTGCACTACCTTGATATCGTGATTCTCTCCGCTCTTGAAGTGGACGTCAATTTCAATGTCAATGTACTTGTCGGCAGTGACGGCGTCATCAGAGGCGCCATCGGCGGACATCCTGACACGGCAGCCGATTCAGCCCTCTCCATCATAGTATGTCCGTTGATGCGCGGACGCATCCCTTGCGTCGTGGACGAGGTCACTACTCTCATCACTCCTGGCTCTACCATAGATGTGGTCGTAACGGAGTATGGAATCGCAGTCAACCCTCGTCGTCCGGAAATTGCAGAACGCCTGAAGGCAGCAGGATTGAAGATTGTGGATATTCACGACCTCAAGGACCTGGCTCTCAAGAGCATCGGAGTCCCTGATCCGCTTCCGTTCGGAGACAAGGTGGTAGGTGTCGTAATGAACCGTGACGGATCTGTCATGGATGTCATAATGAATATCGAAGACTAAGACTCTTATATTATTATGGAGATTACGCTTGATCAATTGTTGGCAAGTCGTGAGGAACGGGCGTCTTTCCAGAAGGAACTTTTGAAGAGTTACCCTGGAAAGACCTTGGTTTGCCTTACTGTCATAATGCCGGGCAAGGTCAAGCGTAATCTGCAATCCCTTATAGTCGCCCAGGCTGCGCTTACCGCACTGGTTTCCGCTTTCGGAGATTCGATGCTGAAACTTGAGGTCAGGGACAGGCAGACCGGCTATGAGGCTTACCTTGAAACCACACTCTCCCGCGAGGAAGCCAAACGGAAGACATGCAGTATTGAAGACACCCACCCTCTCGGCCGTCTTTTCGACTTGGATGTGATCGATGCCGACGGTGTCCCGATATCCAGGGAAACGATAGGTCTGAATCCGAGGAAGTGTCTGATATGTGACAATGAAGCCCGCTATTGCATGCGTAACCGGACTCATACTTTGAGTGAATTGTCGGCAAGAATAGATGAAATGATTGAGGCCTATGTGCGATGACCGTCACTACATAAGTGAGGCACCGCTGTCATTGAATTCGGTCCGTAAACGGATTGAGAACTTCCTCTCGTCCAACGGATTGCGATTTGCCGCACTGGACCGCTATGTGATCATCTCACGGGATGAGGACGGTGACGAAATCATTGCGGGCGGCGGCCTTGACGGCAATGTCATCAAATGTGTCGCGGTGTCGGAATCCGCTCGTGGCGAGAATCTCATGAATATTCTGGTGTCCAGACTCATTTCCATTGCACATGAGGAAGGACACGAATCCGTAAAGGCGTTTACCAAACCTTCCAATGAAGATATTTTCAGAAGTCTCGGCTTCAATCTCCTGGCCTCTTCAGGGAAAGCAGTGCTGATGGAAAACGGAAGGGGAGGCCTGCCGGAGTACAGGAAATATCTGAAATCATTGTTCCGACCGGGCAGAAACGGCGCTGTCGTAATGAATGCCAATCCGTTTACCCAGGGACATCGCTATCTCATTGAACAGGCGGCATCGCAGGTCGACAATCTTTACGTAATCGTCGTAAAAGAAGACAGGTCACGTTTCCCATATTCCGAAAGGAAGGCAATGATAGAGGCAGGATGTGCCGGACTGGAGAATGTTATCGTCTGCGAGGGCAGCGACTATGCCGTTTCGGCAGCCACTTTCCCGACATATTTCCTGAAGCAGCTCGATGAATCCACGCCTGCCCACATTGAACTGGACCTGGACTTGTTCGTCAAGCATATAGCTCAGCCATTGGGAGTTACGGTGCGTTTTGCAGGCAGTGAACCTGAGGACGGCCTGACACGTTGCTACAACAAGATGATGTCGGAAATCCTCCCGGCCGGTGAGAATCCGATTGGATTTGTCGAAATCCCGCGTTGTGAACAGGATGGCAAGCCGGTCAGTGCGACCTCTCTCAGAAAGGCATTGGACAGAGGTGACTTGAAGTCTGCCATAGGACTCGTGCCGGTTTCCACCATACCATATATAATAGCGGATTTGGCGGAAAGGGCATTGAGGATGGAGTTGGAGACGACACCCAAGCCGGGCCTTGTGGACAAGCTGGACAATGGGGCGCACAAGGACATGGACTATGCGCTGATGTCTGCAAGTATTTCAGCACTAAGGCCTTATCTGACGAGAATCGCGGTAAGGTCCGCGAAAGACATTGATGCTGCAGAAATCAAGGCGGCGGGCATTGAGGCGGAAGAAGCGATGCTGGAAGCTACGGGCGGAGTCAACACGCACCGGGGCGCGCTTTTCTGCATGGGCCTGGCAGTTGCGGCGTCCTCCTTTCTGGCGTGCAATGAAGGTCAGGTAGCTGCTGCGCCGTTCCGGGAACTGATTTCGCGCATTGCCTCCGGAATACCTTCAGCCGGAAGTACGCACGGGGCTGAAGCCAAAAGAAATTTCAAGGTCGGGGGAGCATTGGAAAATGCCCGTATGGCATATCCTGAACTCTTCTCCGCCTGGTTGCCATACTTCAGGTCTTTGGCAGGCGACCAATACCGCTGCCACAAGACTTTGCTGTATATAATGACGTCTCTTGACGATACCAATGTCCTTCACAGAAGGGGAGCGGAGGGGCTCGCTTACGCGAAATCCGAGGCTGCCGGACTTCTCGGGAATTTCAGTATCGGAGGATTGTCGTCAATGAATGGAGATTTCATCAGGGAAAACATCTCGCCGGGCGGAAGTGCCGACATGCTGTCCCTGACGATATTTATTGATCATGTAATTATAAACAACTAATACTAATACTAAATTTTCTTTTTATGGTTGAATTGATTCCACATGGCGTTTACCTGAAAAACGGCAAGACAATCGTCAATGATGCCGCAGGAATGCCATCTGCCGACGAGGCCCGCGAAAACACTATCGCCTACAGAATCCTCCGCGCTCATGACAAAGATGGAAGCAAAGGCAAGAAATTGCGTGTCAAATTCGATGCTATGGCTTCGCATGACATCACTTATGTCGGAATTATCCAGACAGCACGTGCGAGCGGACTTGAAAAGTTCCCGATTCCTTACGCGATGACCAACTGCCACAACTCACTTTGTGCAGTAGGCGGTACCATCAATGAGGATGACCATATCTTCGGTCTTTCCGCTGCCAAGAAATATGGCGGAATCTATGTTCCTGCGAACCAGGCAGTCATTCACCAGTATGTCCGCGAGGCTCTTGCAGGCTGCGGCCGTATGATTCTCGGATCGGACAGCCATACACGTTATGGTTCACTCGGCTGCATGGGTGTCGGTGAAGGTGGTGGAGAGCTTGTGAAACAGCTTCTCAACAATACTTGGGACATCAATGCGCCTGAAGTGGTTCTCGTTTGGCTCGAAGGCGCTCCCAAGAAGGGTATCGGCCCTCATGACGTGGCCATTTCACTCGTGAAGGCAGTGTTCGAGAACGGTTTCGTGAAAAACAAGGTCCTCGAATTCGCAGGTCCTGGAGTCGCATCGCTCCCTACCGATTTCCGTAACGGTATCGACGTGATGACCACAGAGACGACCTGTCTCAGCTCCATCTGGATTACTGACGAAAAAGTTGAGGAATACTATAAGATGCACGAGCGCCCTGAGGCTTACAAGGAGCTTCAGCCGGGTGAGGTCGCATACTATGATTCGATGATCCGCATTGACCTCTCCAAGCAGGAGTCAATGATCGCCCTTCCTTTCCATCCTTCAAATGCTTACACTATCCATGAACTCCAGGCTGACCCTGAGGGAATCCTGAAGAAGGTTGAGGAAGATGCCAGGAAGCGTTTCGGCGACAAGATTTCCATCGACCTTGAGAGCAAGGTTAAGAACGGCAAGGCTTATGCTGACCAGGCTATCATCGCAGGCTGCTCCGGCGGTACTTATGATAACCTTAGTGAGGCGGCTTCCATCATGAAGGGCAAGACGATCGGAAACGATTATTTCACAATGTCAGCTTACCCTCAGTCTACTCCTGTATACCTTGCGACCACCCGCAACCACATTGCAGAAGAGCTGCTTGAGGCCGGTGTCGTAATCAAACCTGCATTCTGCGGACCATGCTTCGGAGCCGGTGACGTTCCTGCAAACAATGGTCTTTCCATCCGTCATACCACACGTAACTTCCCTAACCGCGAGGGCTCGAAGCCTGGCCAGGGTCAGATTTCTCTCGTATGCTTGATGGATGCCCGTTCTATTGCGGCTACAGCGGCTAACGGCGGTATTATCACAGCAGCTACGGACGTTGAGTACGAAGATACGCACAAGCCATATTCATTCGACGACCGCATCTACAAGAGCCGTATCTACAATGGTTTCGGCAAGGCGGATCCGACAGTGGAACTCCGCTATGGTCCAAATATCAAGGATTGGCCTAAGATGTATCAGATGGAGGAGAACATGCTTGTCGAACTGGCAGCTGTCATCCACGACCCTGTCACCACGACTGACGAACTCATCCCTTCTGGTGAGACTTCAAGCTACCGTTCAAATCCTCTCAAACTCTCCGAGTTCGCGCTTTCACGTCGTGTCCCTGAGTATGTAGGATTGAGCAAACGTATTCAGTCAGAGGATCTTGAGCGCCGCGCAGGAAAGACTCCACAGCACGTCCTCGATGCTCTCGCAAAGGTAGGTGCCAATGCTGGGAATACATCGTTCGGTTCCTGCGTGTTCGCCAACAAGCCGGGTGACGGTTCTGCACGTGAGCAGGCTGCTTCTTGCCAGAAGGTGCTCGGCGGCGACGCGAACATCTGCTATGAGTATGCTACCAAGCGTTATCGCAGCAACTGTATCAACTGGGGTATCGTTCCGTTCACTATCGCCAAGGAAACTCCTTTCGATTACAAGGCAGGTGACTTCGTTTATGTCCCTGGCATCCGTGAGGCCATCCTTTCCGGTAAGGAGGAGATTGACGCCAAGGTCATCAGCGCTGACGGTGTCAAGGATATCCATCTTTATTTCCAGAATCTTACGGCGGACGAGCGTGAAATCCTCGCAGACGGCTGTTTGATGAATTTCTACGCGGCACAGAAAAAATAATAACACATAAATCAATAATACTTTTTATGAAAAAGATCCAGATGGTCACTCCTCTCGTTGAGATGGATGGCGACGAAATGACAAGAATCCTGTGGAAGATGATTAAAGATGAGCTCATCCTCCCGTTCGTAGATTTGAAGTCGGAATATTATGACCTCGGCCTCGTTCATCGTGATGAAACAGGCGACCAGGTGACAATCGACTCTGCCAATGCTACCAAGAAGTACGGTGTTGCAGTAAAATGCGCCACCATCACTCCTAACGCACAGCGTATGACCGAGTACAATCTCCATCAGATGTGGAAGAGCCCTAACGGAACAATCCGTTCAATGCTGGACGGTACCGTATTCCGTGCACCTATCACCATCCCTTCAATCTCTCCGGCCGTGAAGTTCTGGAAGAAGCCTATCACCATCGCCCGTCATGCTTACGGTGACGTTTACAAGGGCGTGGAGATTCGCGCAGAGGAGCCGGGAGTGGCAAAACTCGTTTTTGAAGGTGAAAGCGGAAAGGTGGAAGAGCAGATCATCCATAACTTTGCAGGCCCTGGCGTCATTCAGGGAATGCATAACACCGACAAGTCTATCCGTTCATTTGCACATGCTTGCTTCAAGTATGCACTTGACATCAAACAGAGCATCTGGTTCGCTACCAAGGATACCATTTCCAAGAAGTATGACGGACAGTTCAAGGCTATCTTCGAAGACGTGTTCAAAGAGTACGAAGAGGCTTTCAAGGCTGCAGGTATCGAGTACTTCTACACATTGATCGACGACGCTGTCGCACGTGTGATGCGTAGCGAAGGCGGATTCATCTGGGCTTGCAAGAACTACGACGGTGACGTCATGAGCGACATGGTTTCCACAGCATTCGGTTCACTCGCAATGATGACTTCCGTACTCGTCAGCCCTGACGGAAAATACGAGTATGAGGCTGCCCATGGTACCGTTACCCGTCACTATTACAAGTACCTCAAGGGAGAAGAGACCTCTACCAACCCTATGGCAACGATCTTCGCTTGGAGCGGTGCGTTCCGTAAGAGAGGTGAACTGGACAACCTTCCTGAGCTCGTGAACTACGCAGACCAGCTTGAGGCTGCTTGCCTGGATACCCTCAATGAAGGTATCGTGACCAAGGACCTCGCAAATCTCATGGAAGGCGTCACGCCTCAGGTGAAAAATTCAGCTGACTTTATGGCTGCTATCCGTGAGCGTCTTGAGAAACGTCTCGCATAATCTGGACAGGATATCCTGAAACAATAAGCCCCTCGCTCCGCAAGAAGTGAGGGGTTCATGCTTACTTAACGCTTACTGAGGTTGAAATTCGCGGATGCCCATTCGTGCATTTCCCCGTTTTCGTCTGCGTATATCAGATACCCGGCCAAGTCATCCGGACTCCTTTCGATGAACTCTTTCGCTTTCTCCAACCCTATGACCATACAATATGTGGCGTATGCGTCAGCGTCGGTGGCGTCTTTGGCTACTATGGTGGCACTCAATAAGTTATGCTGCACCGGATAGCCAGTCCTGGGGTCGATGGTATGGGCATATTTCTTTCCGTCATGCACGTAGAATTTACGATAGTTCCCGGATGTGACTATGCCGCATGGCGCATTCTGTGATTCCCAGATGCCGTCCAGATCCGTTCCCGGGTCATTGTTGCCGTCGAACGGCCTGTCCACGCCTACTCTCCATGGCTTTCCGCCCGGATTGACGCCGTCGCAGAAGATTTCCCCTATATCCACAAGCATGTCCTTGACGCCCAGTCCGTAAAGATATGCGGCCACGACATCGCAGCTGTAGCCCTGTGCTATTGCATTGAAATTCAGCCTGGGAAGCTCTGCCGAAGGCTTTTTCAGCATGTCGGCGGACGATATGGTCCCGTCCTGTGCCGCCGTGAGGATATCCGCTTTCATCCTCCCCATGCCGCATGATGCCAATACGGCATTGATCCTGTCCGCCGAAGGCATGGTGTCCTTGGTGAAGCCGAAGCCCCAGAGGTCGAAAATAGGGCCGGACGCGACATCCAGTGCGCCGGCGGTCTCCTCGTAATACTCGTAGGCTCTGGAATATACGTCCGCGAACATGTCGTTCAGCGGTATGCGCTTGCCGGCATTGAACCTGCTCAGCAACGAACCTTTGTTGTAGCCGGAAAGGGTCGTGTCAATGTCGTTGAGGATGGAATCGATGGCGGTTTTAAGCTCCGTAGGGCTTTTCCGGATCATCCCTTCCGTGCCGCGCAAGTTCATTTTCACGGTGTAGGTGCCGCCCTGCGCATATCCTTGGATGGCAATGTATCTGTCTGATTGTCCGCATGATGAGGCCAGAATTGCAATGCCCAGCATCGTGCTCGTGATTCTTGAAAGTTTCATCTTGTCCTGTTGTTTGAATTTTCGGCAAAGTATTTGTACAAATGTACGCGTTTTTCGAGATAAAATACGATATTTGCACTAATATACTAATTTGAAGATGAATCTGAAGAGATTGATGATTATGGCAGCCGCGCTGTGTTTGGCTGTGGGAGCAGTTTCCTGCAAGAAGGACAAGGATGATGATTCTGCGACGAGCAAGTCGTTCAGCGGAACATTGTCGGTGCAGGGCGTGCTTCCGTTTGTATTGAAGGGAACTACGGTGACGGCTACGCCTGCTGGACTTGGAAAAGAGAAAGTGGATATAGGATATTACTGGACAGCGTCGCCGCTTTATACGAAGAGAGATACTACACGTCGTCTGGGTGATCCAAGCTCGGTTACCGGAGCATACGAATGCAAGATAAAAGATACGTTGTGCACTGTTACTGTTTCTTGTACGGCTTATGCCACAGGATATTACACGAAGTCCGCATCGGCATATTGCACTATCGTGGATCCTGCATTCGGAGGAAGTCTCAAGAATGACGGCGTAAGCAAGGACATGCCTTCTATCACGGATGCCCGCGACGGCAACGTGTACTATTACCGGAAGATAGGTGACAAGGATTGGTTCGTAAGGAATCTTGCCTACAAGGAGTCCGGCTATCCTTTCCGTAAGAGCGAGGTCATGGACGCCATTTTCGGACGTTATTATACGTGGAACGCGGCACAGAATGCATGCCCTGCCGGATGGAGAGTGCCTTCAGAGGAGGACTGGAAGTCATTGGCCGTGGCTGCCGGCTATAAGGGAGATGCTGTAGCCCCTGTCTATAAGGGAGTTGCAGGCAACCTGATGGTGAACGCCTCATTCAACAGCGAGAGGATGTGGGAGTTCTGGCCGGATGTGAAGATTACCAATGCGACTGGATTCTGCTCTATCCCTACCGGGTATGGAATCCTCGGTACTGGTACGACATTCTATGCAGGTTCTGAAGACGCGGTTTATTGGACATCGTCTTCATACAAGGAGGAAGGTTCTGCGGATGAATTGGCCATCAACAGGATGATCAATGTCAACAAGCCGGATTTCATCAGCAATACCGTTTCGAAAGACAGCTTCCTGGCATCTGTAAGATGTGTGAGAGATTCAGAATAACTCTTTATAATTTAACGCTTTATGAAAAAAGGACTAGTAACTACAATCGTTATCGCCGTTGTTGCCCTCGGAATTTTCAGTTGGGTGAAATCTACCTACAATGGTATGGTGGAAGGCGAAGAAACAGTAAAGTCTGCATGGTCGCAGGTTGAAAACGTATACCAGCGTCGCGCCGACCTTATTCCTAACCTCGTAGCTACCGTTAAAGGCTATGCCGAGCATGAGAGCGGTACTCTCGAGTCCGTTATCTCCGCAAGGGCAAGGGCTACACAGATTACCGTAGACCCGGACAAGCTTACCGGAGACGCTATCGCGCAGTTCCAGTCAGCGCAGGGCGAGCTTGGCAATGCTCTCGGACGTCTACTGATGTCAGTCGAGGCATATCCTGAACTGAAGGCCAATGAGAATTTCAAGGAACTTCAGGCCCAGCTTGAAGGTACCGAGAACCGCATTTCGACCGAGCGTATGAAATACAATGAGACTGCACAGTCTTACAATACCACTATCAGGAGCTTCCCTGCAAATATCCTCGCTTCAATTTTCGGTTTCGAGCAGAAAGGCTATTTCAAGGCATCTGAAGGTGCTGACACGGCTCCTAAGGTTGAGTTTTAGGTAAGTCTATGTCAATCAGACGCATATCGTTGATTACACTGCTGCTGGCGATTGTCTCGTCAGTGGCAGTTGCCGTTCCGCCGCGTCCGCAGCCGCAGAGGTTGGTCAATGACCTTGCAGGTATGTTTTCGCCGGCTCAGGTCGAGGAACTGGAGCATCGTCTTGTCGCGTTCGATGACACCACGTCCAATCAGATTACGGTCGTGACTGTCTCTGACCTGGAGGGTTATGAGCCTGCTGAATATGCGGTCAAGATAGGTACTTCATGGGGTGTCGGTTCCAAGGATTTCAACAATGGAGTCGTAGTCCTGGTAAAGCCGAAAACCGAGGATTCCGGTGGAAAGGTTTCCATCCAGATCGGCTATGGACTTGAAGGCGCCATCCCGGATGCGTATTGCAAGCGTATCATCGAGACCGAGATGATTCCGCGTTTCCGTGAGAATGATTATTACGGCGCTGTGACCGCGGCAGTCGAGACTCTTACAGGTTTGGCGAGCGGTGAGATCAAGGTCGTGAACAAGATGAAGGAGGCGGAGAATGAAGAAGGTATTGGTGCATTGTTCTGGATAATCATCATCTTGTTGATGATTTGGTTTGTCGCCAGGTCCAACAAGAAGAACAAGGGCGGCAATTCCGGCACCCGTACTGGCAGGACTACCACTCCAAGATATTACGGCGGAGGATATTCCTCTTCTTCCGGCAGTTCCGGCTCCTCTTCTTCAGGTGGTAGCTTCGGAGGTTTCGGAGGCGGGTCTTTTGGGGGCGGCGGTGCTTCCGGCAGCTGGTAATTTGCGCGGCTTTTCGGTCTATATTTCCCTGCTCATCAGTCGTGTACGCCCGGTACACTCCTTCTTCGCAGGAAAATCTATCCTCGAAAATCCATCGCAAATTCTTCTGAAATATTGAATTTTATGACGGCTTCGGACTTTGGTCCCGGGGCCGTTGTTCTTTATTTTTATTAATATCAATGTGTACATTGGAGCCCGTAAGGGCGATGGCAAGTCCCTCCCCCGAGGGGAGGGATTTAGGGTGGGGGTAACGTGAAAGCGTGCGCTGGCCATAACCTTCGAACGTGCGACACCTCTCTCGTCTCTACATCCCTTCTATAACCTCCATCACATATATCAGCGCCTCCGCGACTCGTCCCGTCGCGGAAATCAGGAACGTCGGACAGAGCCCCGCCGCTGCCAGCAGGACCGACGGCACGGCCAATGTCATCAGGACGGTCGTCAGCGGCATTGCCAATATGTTCGTGAGGAGGAAATGCATAGGGAACGTGCCGAACCGCAGCCAGGCCAATGGTCCCGTGAATATCTGGCAGGCCAGTGTCAATGCTGCCGCATCCCATACTTTTTTAGGGAAACGTGCTATGAATGAGCGCGTTGCCTCTTTTCCTAGCTCAGGATACCACGCCTTCATTTTAGGGAAAATTGTTATGATGCCGGCCATGGCAAGATATGAGAGCTGGAACCCAGCTGATTCCAGGACAGACGGATTGACCGCCATTTGTATCATCAATGCGGCGCAGAAAGTGTGGACCGGGTTGCTTTTCCGGTGCAGCAGATGTGCGGTTTCATTGATGAGTATGAAAAGGAATGCGCGCACGAGCGAAGGAGCGGCGCCTGTAGCGATGGTGTAAGCTCCGGACAATGAGACGATTATGATGCTCCTTGTCGTTTTCGCGGCAGGGGAGCGCCCCAGAATTGATGTGGCATATCCCAGTATTATGTAGATAATCCCCAGATGCAGTCCGGAAAGTGCGAGGATATGTGACGCCCCGCTTGTCCGGAATGTCCCGACGATTTCAGGGGAAAGCCATGACTTGTCACCTGTCACGAGGGCATTGACCAGAGCTGCGGCATCATCCGAACGGAAGGGGAGGGACATTATCATTGACCCGAAATCTGCGGCAGCAGTGCTCGTCCGCATGGCTTGGACGCCGGTCGACGAGAGTTGGCAGGTGGTGGCGCAGGAGATGCCTGCCGCGAGGTAGGTGAGCAGCAGTTTGCATTGGCTGACAGCGAGTTTCGTCCAGGTCGTCATGGCGATGGCGGCGATGGACGAGATGCCTGCGGACAGGTATCGTAACGATATGGGGATGCCGGTGCCGGATGTGGCGAGTCCGCATGCGGTGCCGATGGTGAACGCCAGGGCCAATGCCATGATGTTCCATTCCGTGGACAGTTGAATAGTCATCAAGGTCTAAAGTTTATGTTTCTTGCTAAAGTAGTGATTTCTTTTTAACTTTGCCACGATTTCCATAGGAATCGGAAAATTTATAAAGAAATTTTAATAGATTCACAATATGATAATTCTTGTAATTAATTGCGGAAGTTCATCTATCAAGTATCAGCTTCTTGATATGAAGAGCGATGAGGTTTATGATGTCCTGGCTAAAGGTATCGTAGAAAAGATCGGCCTGGAAATGGGATGTCTCCAGCATACCGCTACCGGTAAGGAGAAAGTCGTAAAGGATATTCCGGTTCCTGACCACAAGGTGGGAATGCAGCTTGTCCTTGAGGCACTTACAGATGGCGAGCATGGAGTTTTGAAGTCTCTTGACGACATCGAGGCTGTGGGCCACAGAATTGTGCATGGAGGTGAGTATTTCTCTTCCAGCGCTCTTGTCAATGAGGATGTCATGAAGAAGATCGAGATCTGCTGCGATTTCGCACCGCTGCATAATCCTGCCCATATCCTGGGTATCAGGGCAGTGCAGGCTGTTCTCCCTTCTGTTCCGCAGGTTGTTACTTTCGATACGGCATTCCATCAGTCTATTCCGGCTTATGCCTACATGTATGGTCTTCCGTACGAGGATTATCAGAATTACAGGGTCCGCAAATACGGTGCTCACGGTACCAGCCATCAGTTCGTTGCCGAGAAGGGTGCCAAGTTCGCAGGACTGGATATTAACAATTCCAAGATTATCACCTGCCATATAGGAAACGGCAGTTCCATCACTGCTATCGTGAATGGCAAGTCTGTAGATACTTCCATGGGTTTCACTCCGCTTGACGGCGTGATTATGGGTACCAGATGCGGCAGCATTGACCCTAACGTGGTTCCTTATCTCATGAAGAAGGAGAATCTTACTCCTGACGAGATGACTGAGATTATGAACAAGAAGAGCGGATTCCTCGGAATTTCCGGCGCTTCTTCCGATGCGCGCGACCTCGATGCTCTTGCCAATTCAGGTGACCAGAGGGCCAAGCTTGCTCTCAAGATGTTGACTTACGGCATCATCAAGTACATCGGATCTTATGCTGCCGTGATGAATGGCGTGGATCTCATCATCTTCACCGGCGGTATCGGCGAGCATAACAGCCGTCTCCGTCGCAGAGTTTGTGAGAATCTTTCTTATCTTGGTCTCAAGTTCGACTATGAGGCCAATGTCGCTTGGGGCGAGGATGCCATCATCTCCCTCCCTGAGTCCAAGGTGAAGGTTGCTCTCATCACTACTGATGAGGAGATCGTGATTGCACGTGACACGATGCATATTGTTCAGAGCGAAGAGGAAAATTAATTTACAATAAACGATGATTACAAGTTTTTCAGATGTTTTTGCTGATCTCAAGGAGAAGGGTATCCGCAAAAAGATGGTCGCTGCATGGGCAGTGGACGAGCATACTATAGAGGCTGCTTCGAAGGCAGTTGACCTCGGTTTCGTTTCTGCGACTCTTGTCGGCGACGCGAAACTTATCAATGACGTTTGCGAGAAGAACGGCATCGATGCTTCCAAGTTCGAGATTATCGGCAATCCTGATGAGCTCAAGGCTGTGGCTCAGGCTGTTCAGCTGGTTCATGATGGTGAGGGTGATGTCCTTATGAAGGGTCTCTGCTCTACCGACAAGTTCCTCCGTGCTATCCTTAACAAGGAGAACGGTCTCCTTCCTCCTAAGGGTCTTCTCAGCCACGTAGGTATTCTCGAGAGCCCTAATTATCACAAGCTTCTTTTCCTTACCGATATGGCAGTGCTTCCTCTTCCTGATTTCCGTCAGAAGATCAAGCAGACGAATTTCGTAGTGAAGGTTGCCAAGTCTTTCGGTATCGCCAAGCCTAAGGTTGCGTTCCTCGCTGCTTCAGAGCAGGTTCTTGATTCAATGCCTGCTTGCATGGAGGCTGCCGCTCTTGCCAAGATGGTGGACCGTGGCCAGATCAGGGGTTGCATCGCTGATGGTCCTCTGGCTCTGGATGTCGCTATCGACAATGAGTCTGTAGAGATCAAGAAGCTTGTCAGCCCTGTTGCAGGTGATGCTGACTGCCTCGTGTTCCCTAACATCGAGTCTGCCAATGTCTTCTGGAAGACGAATTCGAAGCTTTCTCCTGGCGTCCGTCAGGCAGGTATGCTCGTCGGTACTACAGCTCCATGTATCCTTGCCAGCCGTGCTGACAGCGTAGATACCAAGCTCAATTCTATCGCCGAGGCCGTAATGAGCATTCTCTAGCACATATTTACATCTACATAATGACAGAACAGTCCACTATTCCCGGGCTGTTCTGTTTTTTTATTGCGTTTGTGAGTATGGACGCCCGGCGGGTAGAGCTGGACTGCGCCGGTCCTCCCCACTGGCGTGGGTCCCCTCTTTTAGATTTGCATCGAAATTTCAATATGGGATTTCGATGCTCTTTTGTT
>OCSG01000484.1_pt1 | contig 35414 bp, 24 predicted proteins | sample 1538831 | NCBI WGS metagenome assembly OCSG01 (sample SAMN04571729, study PRJEB22368) | human gut metagenome | biome: human gut; material: stool | host: Homo sapiens | place: Luxembourg | collected 2012-09-20 | reverse complement strand
TTTTGTCAGGATTGTTGACAAAAAACTCAAAGGAGTGTTATTGCTGAATAGTTACCGAATTCACGCAGTGACGTTAAAATACCTAAATTTAGGGATTGTGCATTCTTTGGAAACGAGATAACTTTGCACCTAAAAAAGACAACCTTATGAAATTCGATTTTATAAATTATAAAAAAAGAAGAACAGACTGTGTTCTTTTACTAATCTTTCTTTATTCCTTGTTCAGTCTATCTGCTATGGCTCAACGGGTTTTGTCTGGGAGTATCAGAAGCATTCAGGATAAATCTCCCTTAATAGGTGTAACTATACAAATAGAGCATACTTCAATCGGGACAACTACAGATGAACAGGGAAATTATGTATTAAAGAATATTCCTATAGGTAAGTCAACTATAGTATTTTCGTGCGTTGGTTTGAAAAGAACAACCAAGACTGTATTCTTTTCAGAATCAGAGAGCAAAACTTTAGATGTCCTTATGGAAGATGCAAATATGCAACTGGACGGTGTGGAGGTTGTAGGCATCGGCGAAAGGTATGAGATACGAGAAGTTAAGCAACAGGGTGTTCCTGTTACGGTAATAGATGGCAAAACGTTGGCAGGGCGGGGTACCTCTATAAGTGAGGTGCTCAACCATCAAACCGGCGTAAAACTCAGACAAACCGGCGGAGTTGGAAGTCAGACTAAAATAAATGTTCGCGGCTTGGAAGGCAATAGAGTTCAAATATATATGGATGGTTATCCATTAAATACACCAGATGGAAACTTTTCCATAAATGATATTCCACTTCAGTTCATAGACCGCATAGAAATATACAAAGGTATTGTCCCACCGGAGTTTGGGGGAGATGGATTGGGAAGTGCTGTCAATGTAGTGACAATTGATACCGATAAAAATTTTTACGATTTGGCATATAAAATGCAAAGTTACGGAACGCATGAGGGCAGTGCGACTGTTCGCCATTTTTTCAATAAAATAAACACGGCCATGACTCTATATGCAGGAGGAACTTTAGCGGCAAATGATTATACCATAGAATCACCCTATGTAGAAGGATTAAAAATAAAACGAGACCATGATCATTTGAAAATGATAGACTACGCTGTAAGTTTCAATTTTATGAATGGCTATTTCGATGAAGCTGAATTAGAAATTTTAGGATATGCTAATAGAAAAGAGATGCAAGGTATCGAAACCAACATCCGTCATACCTTCAACAAAGCTTTCACTACTGGTGGAACTTTACATTTAGAAAGAAAATCTTTCCTTACTAAAAAAATGGATATGAAATTTAATGGAGGCTATCTGTACACTAATTCATGCCTGAACGATACATCTTCATATGTATATGACTTCTATGGCAACAAACGTCTCAATAGCTACAAAGGAGAAAAGGGAAGTGTACCAAACCTTTCAGATGACCATACTCATGACATTCGTTTCAATCTGAATTTAAAATACCATTTGATTCCTAATAAAATGTCAGTCAATTTGAACAATGATTTTCGATATGTTACTCAGGAGGCTAATGATCCGGAAGCGGAAAAATTCTTAAAAAAAAGACTTTGTGGACTCCAATCAGATGTGACAGGTCTTATTTCTTCTCTGTCTTTCGAGAACAGGTGGTTCAATGACAAACTTACTTCCGTTATTACCGGGCGATATTATCATTTTAGAGTGAACGGTGAGACGGTAGATTTGACATATGGGTCGGAAAGTGAACCGGTCAAGACCGACCGCACAGGAGACAATTTGGGCTATAGCATTGCCTTGAAATATGATTTACCCCGACATTGGTATCTGAAAGCAGCTTTGGAACATAATTATCGTTTGCCGCGATATGAGGAAATTCTTGGGGATCGTATCACAACCCAGGTCAATACGGCATTGAACCCTGAAATGGCGAACAATTATAATATAGGGGTAATATATGACCACTACTACAATAATGAATCACGGTTGCAATTTGAAGCAAATGTATATACGACAAAAGTAAAGAACATGATGTATATGCTTGCGCAAGCGGGATATTATAAATATCAGAATTTAGGCGAAGCTTTGCTATATGGTGCAGATGCCGAAGTAAAATGGGATATAAACCGGAATTGGTTCGTGTCGCTGAATGGTACTTGGCAAAAATCGCTTGACTATTCCAAATATCTGTTTGGTACAAATACACCAAGCCAAACCTATAAAATGCAGTTACCACATATACCTATTCTATATTTCAATTGGATGGTAGATTACCGAAAGGACAACCTCTTTGGTGGTCGGAATCAATATACCCGTATTTATTATGAAGGAGGATATACCGACAAGTATTATTATGGTTACGAACTGAGTAAAAATCAAAACTATAAAATACCTGGGACATGTATTCATACCCTCGGCCTTGAATATGGTATATGCAAACGGAAGATAATATTCGGAGCGGAATGTCACAATATTCTCAATACCGATGAGATGACCAACTTTAATTATCCGTTGGCAGGTCGACTTTTCTCGCTTAAAATCCGTTTTACATCACTTGAATGGTAAATAATTAATATAATAAAATGAAAATGAAAAATTTAATTCTATTAGCAGTATGTCTGTTAGGAGGCTTTGCATTGACCTCCTGCGACAGCAGTAATGACGATCCGCTACCACCCATGACAGAGGGGAAGGCTAACATGATTCTCGCAATCGACATGGCTCCTCAAGCTTCTATGGGATACATCGTCCCTGTTCAGAATACTTCCAATGGAAATGTCAGCTTTACCAACGCCCATGAGGTGAAGAGCACCCCTTATCTTGCCACATATAAGGATTGGGTGTTCAGTATCGGTGGTGCGGCTGATGCGAATGTATATAAATTCATCCGCAATGATGACGGTACATTAACCAAGGCTGGACAAATCCAAGTGGACCGTATGGCGCCTATGGCTGGAAACATGTTAGTGGTTAATGATACAAAAGCCTATGCGACGGCACCGATTGAAAACAAAATCGTAATCTTCAACCCGACCACTATGGAAAGGACAGGTGAAATAGACCTTGCAGACTCGCGATGGGGTGCAGAGGGCAGCAATACCCCTAACCCTATAGGTCTGTTCTTGCGTGACAACATTCTATATGTAGGACTAGGACAGTTTGACAACATGCCTATTTGCAAAAAAGGTGCACATGTTCTGTTAGTGGATGCCACAACCGATAAACCTATAAAGAAAATCGTTGATTATCGGTTGTCTGCCGCTACCGTTATCGGTGTAGGTGCAATGTTTGTTGATGAAAAGAACGATTTATATATTCCCTGCTGGGGATCTTATGGCTACGTACCCGATCAATACTGTGGACTGCTACGTATAAAGAACGGCGAGACTGATTTTGACAAGGATTATTGCTTCAATCTTACAGACAGAACGTGGACGGGTGTAGAAGGAGGAAAATTACAATATGTACTTTCCTATCACTATGCAGGAAACGGAGAGTTGTATTTCTTTGGTTATTGTCCCGCATTCATTGGGGCGTCAGGGCCAGACTATATCAACGACAAAACAAATTATGCTTTCAAAGCAAATCTGTATAACTGTACAGGAGAAGTTCTTGATTTTCCCCGAACCAATGGTTACAGTTGTGCGATTAATCATAAAGACAGCAAAGTATTTTTTGGATTAGTAACGGAAAACAACGGTGCTGGACTGTTCGTGTATGACAGGAATACGAAAACATGTAGTCAGTCACCTGTGATAAAGACTCAGGGGACAATCATGGATATGGCGATTTATTGAAAAATATAAAAAACGCCCTTTAAACGATATAACAAAATCCTCTGCTAAATATTTTGGTAGGGGATTTTGCTTTTTGCGTTTATTTTAACCTTAATTCCGCAACTCTTTAGTTTAACGTTATTTATAACATCCTGAGCAACAATAAGTTGCCCAGGATGTTGCCATGTCAGAAATATCACCTATCTTAGTGCTGCAAAACCAAAGACGGTAAAAAGCCAACAAGACATGGAAAAAATACAAATAAAATCCGAGAAACTCACTCACCAAGACCTCGGACAGATGCAGATGTATGTCAACTACTTTGACCGATATGTAAAGCAGGACTTCGAGAAACCTACCATCGGTATCTTGCTCTGCAAGGAGAAAAACGATGCGTTGGTAGAACTCACTCTTCCTAAAGACGCAAACGTCTATGCAGCGGCTTACCAGCTCTATCTGCCCGACAAAGCCTTGCTGCAAGCCAAGGTGAAGGAATGGATTGAGGAGTTTGAGGAGAATGAGGAGATAAAGAAATTAGAGGAAGATTAAACAAAACTCAGAATGAATACAAAAGCGTTACGCCAAAAGATACTCGACCTTGCGATACATGGAAAACTTGTACCGCAAGACCCTAATGATGAACCTGCATCGGTGCTGCTTGAACGCATCCGTGCAGAGATAGTACGAAGGCTGTCAACGCAGAAGGCTGTCACCACGGAGGCAACAAATGCCCTTGGCGAGAAGGTACAAATGAGACTTTGCAGCGAACCGAACAAGTCTGCCGATGAGATTTACGAGCGGCTGAAGTACAAGAAAATGCCATTCAGGAAAATCAAAATCCCAAAAAGTTTGTAGTACACAGCTGCGCAAATGAGAATCGTAAAACGTTGGATAGCAAGAAAAACCTTTAGTGAGGGATCAAACTTGGGGTAAATATACACAACAAAACTCTCGATAACAGGTGAGGATGTATTGAAGACATACCGTACTCGTTTCCAGATAGAATTCTGCTAATGCGACAGCAAGCAGTTTACGGGACTTATGGATTGTCAGGCAAGATTCGTCAACGTAAAAGCTCTTCGAGATCTACCAGGCCAAAGCAAAACTCATTTGTCAAACCCTAAAACGAACAAGAAAAAATCATGGATGAAAAGAAAGCCAGGTGTGGCGATAACACCGCCATAACCATCAAAAAAAACGAGTTATGGCTGAGTTATCACCTATAAGTCAGCCATAACTACGAAAAAAAAGGAGTTATGGCGGCGCTATCCTTGCATAATTCAGATCTTTTTGGTATCTTTGCACCTGTAAGATGGAGATATAAACCGAATAAAATCAGAAAGTTATGGGTGTAAACGGGATTATAGGGCGTGAGTACGAGCAAAAACTCATCCAGAAGCGCTGTGAAAGTAGCAAGGCCGAGCTGATAGCGATCTATGGTCGCAGGCGTGTGGGAAAGACTTTCTTGGTCCGAAAAATGTTCAATGACCAGTTTGCCTTTTCGTTTATAGGTATGTACGAAGTGGAACGCGCAGTGCAGCTGGAGCAGTTTCGGATGGCATTGGAGCAGTATTCCAAGCAAGCCGTACCCAGACTGAAAACCTGGTTTGAGGCATTTGCTGCTTTGCGGGAATATCTGTCGGGAATATCTCAGCAAGACCCGATTGTTCTGTTCTTTGACGAGTTGCCGTGGATGGATACACCAAAAAGCAATTTCATCGCAGCTTTCAGTTTCTTTTGGAATTCATGGGCTTCTATGATTCCCAATCTCAAACTGATCGTGTGTGGTTCTTCCACCACGTGGATGCTATCAAAGTTTATAGGCGACAAGGGAGGGTTGTACGGTCGCGTGACTCGTCAGATCTACCTCTCTCCATTCTCCTTGGGCGAGACTGAGCAGTTCTTAAACGAACTGAAAGGGCTCAAGCTTACCCGCCAGCAGGTGTTGGATGTGTATATGATACTGGGTGGCATTCCTTACTATCTTGACATGCTGGAGCGAGGTGTGCCCTTGGACGCGTGTATCGATAGGTTGCTTTTCTCGCAGGATGCGCCATTGCGTGGAGAATTCGGTTTTCTCTTTCGATCTCTCTTCCACGACTCCAAGCATTATCGCAAGATAGTAGAGGTACTCTCGCAAAAAATGAAGGGGATGACACGCAAGGAATTGATGGATGAGCTGAAACTGAAAAGTGGCGGACAGTTGTCAGAAATCCTGGAGAATCTGCAGAAATGTGATTTTATAAGGAAATACGCTACTATAGGAAAAAGTGAACGGGACGCACTTTATCAGTTGACCGATTTATACTCACTGTTTTACACCCGTTTTGTGGCTAACAACAGTGGGCAGGACAAAAGCTATTGGAGCAACATGCGCAATTCGGGAAGCCGAACAGCCTGGAGTGGTTATGCTTTTGAGCAGGTTTGCTTCCACCATATCCCACAGATCAAGAAGGCATTGGGGATTTCAGGCGTGTTGGCAAATGTCTATTCCTGGTCTTGCAGACCGTTTGCGGATGCTACCGGTGCGGAGTGGCGAGGAGGTCAGATAGACATGCTGATAGATCGTGCTGACGGAGCGATCAATATTTGTGAGATGAAATACGCCAAGGACGAATTTGTCATAGATGCCAACTATGAGCAGCGGCTGCGAGAAAGAATGTCGTCATTTGCCGTGGCGACCAAGACGAAGAAGGCCTTGCTACATACTTTTATCACGACGTATGGGGTGAAGCGGAACACGCATAGCGGATGGGTGAATAGTGAGGTGAAAATGAATGATCTTTTTGGATAGAGAGCAAAAGCATAATAATACTCAAAGAATTGGAGGAAAAGCATGGGGATTGGGAAAATAATCGTATATTTGCAAACAAAAACCAGGGAGCTATGGCAGAGACAAGAAACAGAAGGTTGCCCGTAGGCATTCAGTCATTTGAGAAAATCAGAAAGGATGGATACCTTTATGTTGACAAGACGGATATTATCTGGCGTCTTGCCAACACTGACAACACGTATAATTATCTGAGTCGTCCGCGCCGTTTTGGTAAGTCGCTGCTCGTCGATACGCTCGAAGCCTACTTTCTGGGCAAGAAGGAGCTCTTCGAAGGACTGAGGATCATGGAGCTGGAGAAAGAGTGGGTGAAGCGTCCTGTCGTTCGGCTCGACATGAGCCAGGCCGGAGCAGAACCTGAAAGTGTGCGAAGCTATCTGGACGATGTTTTCCATACCCTGGAGGCGGAGTACAAGATTGTTGTGCGCCAAGACTGTTCGCTTGCCGTAAGATTCAAGAATATCATCGAGGGCGCATACGACAAGACAGGGCAGCAGGTGGCCATTCTCATCGACGAGTACGACGCTCCGTTGCAGCACTCCTGGAAGACACCGCACCACGAGGCCTGTACCAGCATCTACAGAGAGGTCTTTTCGGTTCTGAAGGGGCAAGACAAATACGAGCGGTTTGTCTTCATCACCGGCATTACCAAGTTTACGCAGATCTCGCTCTTCTCCGTACTCAACAATCTGAGCAATATCAGTTTTGAGCCCGAATACGCTGCCATCTGCGGCATTACGAAGGAAGAAATGCTCCGCGATTTCAAACCCGAAATCGACAAGCTGGCTGCGTATGAGAACCACACCTACGACGAAGCCGTGGCGCAACTGACGGCCTATTACGACGGCTATCATTTCAGCCATGACAACATGGCGGACATCTTCAACCCCTTCAGTCTGGTCAACGCCCTGTCTGACTCAAAATTGAGGAACTACTGGGCCGCCTCGGGCGCCACTTCCTTGCTTCCGAAGTTTGTAGATAATATAGAAATAAGACTGAAAAACTTCGAGAATTGTCCGATAGACAGCGACACCTTGGAGACTTCCGACGTGACAGGAGGCGGAGCGGAACTGTTCCTCTATCAGTCGGGCTATCTTACCATCAAAGGTTATACGGACGGCATCTATATACTTGGCATTCCCAACTATGAGGTTCGCAAGGCACTATACAAGATTGTGCTGCCTGCACTGACGCTGAAAACGAACGACCAAGTCATATCTACCCAGAGCATGTTGTTGTACAACCTCCAGCTGGGCAACCTGCCCGAGGCCATGAAATGTCTGAAGGCGCTTGTGGCCGACGTGCCCTACAGCAACAAGAAACTGGCCAGCATGGACATGGAGGAGCGCTACCGACTGATATTGAGCACGATATTCAACGCCATCGGCTGCCGGGTAGAAGTAGAAAAAATGATCGCAACGGGCAGGATAGACATGGTCGTGGAGACCATCCATATCATCTATGTCTTGGAACTGAAACTGAGCAACAACGGCGGCATTCACGCCGCGACGCAACAGATCCGGGACAAGCAATACGCCGAACCCTTCAAGGCCGACAAGCGACGGGTCGTGGCGCTGGCCATAGAACTGGACGATCAGGGAAAGGGACTGGTCGATTGGAAGGAAGCCTGAAAAACATTACACAAAAGGCGGGCAACAAATTATTCGTTTTAAAAAAATATTTGTACTTTTGCAGCGGATTCACACCCCACGGACATAAAGAATGGAAGGCGGGTCTTGATAGATGCCAAATATAAAAAAACAAAGAAATGGATAGTTTGTTTCTTCTACAGTTTACCTGCTTTCTCTTCGTGTCGATCAATGCCATCATCTTGGGGATCACACGATTACAGATCAAGTGGATGAACTGCCGATACGAAAAGTCGCGATGGCTGATATTCGCAGCCATGGTGGGACTGGCCCTGCAGTTTCTGGCACAAATGGGGGGGGGAATTTCGGGCGAAAGGCGACGATGAGGGAGCCATATTCAACATGCTGGTCTATCCTCCCTGCTTCACGCTCATCGCCATGGGCATCTACAATATCGAGGCTATGCACGCCAATCTCCGAAAGATGAACGTCGTTTGTGCCACTATTTATGCCGCCATACTCGCTATCTTCGGTGTAGGCTATAGCCAGAGCGGAAGTTTCCATATTGGCAACTGGCTCTATGTGATGGTCTTCCTGTTTGGCGTCAATTTGGCCTACTGTCACGTGATGATAATAGTGGAAATCAGAAAGCGCAGGAAGATGCTGGAGGAAATGGCGGGCAACGATATTCTGCCCTACGTGAGATTCGCACGCGCCAGCGTGATCATCCTTCTCCTTCTCATTATAGCCATGCCTGTCGCCGTGCTTTCCACCGATTTTCTATATGTCATCGGACCCATGGAACTGCTTGCCTTGCTTTTCTTCACGATCAGTTTTGTGTCGCTGGGATATAACTACAACCCTGCCGAGGAACTTTTGGATAAGGATGTGGAAGAAAACTATGCCGTCATGGAAAACGGGCAAATGGAAACCACGCAAATAAAAACCACAGAGACGGAAAGCACGCAGACGGAGATCGAGCAGACGGAAAGCGCGCAAACAGAAAATGGTGGAGAGACTGCACCCTGCGCTGAAGAGCAGAATGTGGAACAGGACAAGAAGGAAGAAACTTTACAGCAACAGTTTGCTGCAGCACGACAGAAGATCATCCGCGAGAAGCTGGACGCCTGGTGCGCCGGCAGGGGCTACAAAGACACATCGGTCAACATGATCTCGCTGGCACGCTCGCTAAGCATCACCAAAACGGAGTTGTCACGATACCTCTCCGCCTCCTACAACACCACCTTCCGTATCTGGCTGGCCGAGGTGCGCTTCGAGGCGGCCAAGCGGATGATATTGGAGCATCCCGACTACAGCAACGACGTCATCTCTGCAGAATGTGGCTTCTCGTCTCGCTCCTATCTCTATCGGATGTTCAAGGAGAAGGAGGGCTGCTCGCCAACGGCCTGGAAAGAAAAAAAATAGTTAAAAAAACGTTCAAGGTGTCTCCTTCCCCCCGAAAGAGACACCTTTTTTGGTAGGAAATGGACACCTACATAGGGGAAGTGGACACTTTGATTGATGGGAAAACACTAATTTTGTGTCGCACAATATAAGATCCAATGGATTGTCAAGTCAAATTAATTAAAGCATATTCATAATGTTACATTTCACACATCAATCAAAGGAACTGCAAACAGGCACAGTCCTAAAGGCGACGAGAGTAAAAACCATTGCTCTGTTGTTCATGTTGCTACTCTTGCTACCAACTCTATTGCTGGCAAAAGGTGGCGTCAACAAGTCTTCCTTATCCTATAAGGCTGCTTCCACAGAACCAATAGCTCGCGCAGAATACAATAAAACTACAAAAGTTCTTACATTTTTATATAATATTCCTTCAGCAACGGAAGATGAGAATCTAACGGTGGTGAAGTTTTACAATCCGTTAGACAACCCAAAATGGTTCAATGGTAAGTATTCTTTATTTTATTGGACAAAAGAAATAAAGAGTGCCACTTCGGTAATCATAGAAGAGAGTTTCAAAAACTATGCGGTACCATCATGCGAAGACATGTTTAAAGAATTCGAAAATCTGAAATCCATTACAGGCCTGGAATATCTGAACACTACCAATGTAAAGAGTATGCGTCAGATGTTCAGCTGCTGCAAGGCGCTGACATCTCTCGATATAACTCATTTAAAAACGAATACCGTAACGGATATGTCTTACATGTTCTATACCTGCGGAGTAAGTTCACTTGACTTGTCGAACTTCAATACTGAAAACGTAACGAACATGGCTTATATGTTCAACTCTTGCAACCAGCTTACTTGGATCGATTTATCAAGCTTCAATACAGCCAAAGTAGAAAAAATGTATGGCATGTTCAAATATACGGCACAGTTGGAACATATCTATGCGAAAGAATTATTCACAACGGAACAAGTAACCTATTCAAATAATATGTTTAATGGTTGTCGGAAACTTCCAAACTTTGATTCTGAGGTCGTGGACAAAACACATGCTAACAGATTCAAAGATGGTTACTTCGAGGAACTGGTGGCCAAATCGGGTGAGGAGAGGATAGGAGCTGTAATAGATAATGGACTTACAGCAAATCATCTCAACCTTAACGACGACAAAGATTTATATCTATTCAATAACTTCGTAGCTAAAAAGGCCGCATACAGTCGCACGATGAAGGAAGGTACAAAATGGGCTACGCTTTGTCTACCGTTTGATGTCTCACTCGATGGTCAGAACTTCCGCGCCTTCCATCTGCTTTCGACTACAGAAGATGGCGTAGAACTCAAGGAAATGGAGAAAGTAATCCAGGCTGGTACGCCTGCTGTCATCATGATGAAAGAGGCGGAGACCAAGCTCCAGTTCTCTATAGACAATTCGTCAATAATAAGTAATATTTCACCCGCGACTACTGAGGACGACAACTACAAGTTTGTGGGTATCTATCAACAAAAGGAGTTCAACAAGGATACGGATGGCAACTGCTTCATCGTGAAGGGCAACATGCTGATGAATCCTGCTAAACTGCTGGAGAACGAAAAGACCACAAAAGTGGCCTGCAAGCCTTTCCGTGCTTACTTTGTTTACAATTCTGAAACTGTAGGCGCCAAAACGCTGAACATCAGTATCAGCGACAAGACGACAGCCATCGATCATCTCGATGCTATAGGCGATGGGAAGGCGGAATACTACGACCTGCAGGGCCGTCGCCTCAATGAGCCTCAGAAGGGCATTAACATTGTGAAACGTGGTGGAAAAACCATGAAAGTAGTCATCAAATAAAGAATGAGAATTATGAAAAAGAAAAAATATATCAAGCCGGAAACAAATAGCGTGGCTATCCAAGCACAGACGTTTTTTGCAACATCTCTCACAAAATTTGAGCTCAAGCAAGCAGCTGAACTATATTACGAAGAGAATATAGAGGAATATTGCGAAAAGGACGGAAGTATATGGGCCGACTAAGATGATGGAATAGTGATCGACTCAACGTCAAGGGTCTATGTGCCACAATGATAAGTGGCGTATAGACCCTTGTTTTTTGCCGTTTCACTTAAGGGAATCACCCAGAGAGATGTATCGGCCTACGAAGGCACGGACGTGGGCGGCATAGGCGTCGGGATGGTCGTGGAAACTACGCGCATGGATGCTGCCCGGACTGACCCATTGCGCCTTGGGCTGGGGCTTGGCAGCGTAGAGGCGCGCCAGCATGGAGAAGGGCACGAAGGTGTCGCGGTCGCCATGAATGAAGAGCATTGGCTTGTGGCAACGGGCCACCTGACGCAGAGGCGAGGCCTCGTCGAAACTCCAGCCGTAGCGGACACGACAAAGGGTGCTGCAGGCATGGAGCAGGGGGAAAGCGGGAAGGCCGAAACGGTCGTGGAGTTCACCCTCAAACTCGTCCCAGGCGCTGGTGTAGCCACAGTCTTCGACAAAGCACTTCACATAGGAGGGAAGCGTTTCGCCCGAGACGCACATCACGGTGGCAGCTCCCATCGACACGCCGTGGAGCACCATCCGCGTGCTACCATCATGACCGAAACGGCTGTTGGCCACCTCCATCCAGCGCATCACGTCGAGGCGGTCGAGCCAACCCATCTGCACGGCCTCACCCTCGCTGCGGCCGTGGGCGTGGAGGTCGGGGAGCAGGAGATTGAAACCCATGTGGTGGTAGATGGAAGCGATGTGCATCATACCCATCCCGTTGTCCTCATAGCCGTGGACGAGGAGGGCCACGCGGTCAGTGGGCCGGGGAGCAAGAATATAGGTGGCATGGTGACGCTCGCCTGTGGGCATGGTGACGAAAGTGTCGCGCAGGGCGTGGTGTCGCTGCAGGCTATCAGCCCAGGGGCGCAACTGCGGGTTTTCGTCGATGATGTTGTGGAAGCGCCAAGAGAGGTCATGACTGTGTTCCATTGACGGACGGAGGGCATAATGCAACATATTGTCACTGCCCAGGCCGAGGACCGCGAGGAGCACCACGCAGACCACGGCGAAGCCCACAAGAGCCCGCTTGCGGGAGGAGAAGGGACGTTTATTCATATCTTTATTCATAATGAGTATTCATTTATAATGGATCTTCAGCAACCGCAAAGATAATACTTTTTTTTGTGTTTACTCCAACCAGTAGAGGTAAAATACCAAAAATAGTATTACCTTTGCAGAGCCTTCACCCCCTCTTGAAGAGGACGGATCATAGAGATTTACGGAGAAGAATACGCGTAGTGTTACACCCTTCAAGTAGAAAAAGGACGGCGATAGGCGAATCGGTTTGATAGAAGCATACGTGCCTCATTGTGAATAAACCTGTGGAAAACCCCGTGGAAAAGTGGGGGAACAATCTTCTCATAATCTTGTGGATTTCCACCGACCCACGGCCGAAACCTACCCTGAGTGGATATCCACAGGGTTATCCAAGCCGATTTAGACAACTTTTCAACGGATTTAGGCGCTCAAAAGATATAAACTTATTATCTTTGCAACAGATTGTGGAAATGTGGAAAAGTGAGTTTACTAACTGATTGTCAGAAAATACAAGAAATGATAAAGCAGGGAAAAGGCTAGGAAAGTGTGGATAATGGAAAACGGGCAATAAGACCCAGAAGTTATCCACGTTATCCACGGCCTATCATAACTCATCATATTTTCTTTTAGAAAGAAAAAAAGAAATAATAATATAAATAAGTTGAGAATATGAACGTGAAAGAAGAATGGAAGTCGAAAGGTTTCATTGATGAGCCCGTTGATGACTCTCTGGATCTGAAGCAGGAGATACGCCGTCTCTGCCGCGAGAAGGACGCTATTATCCTGGCCCACTACTACACGATGCCGGAGATACAGGACATAGCCGACTTTGTCGGCGACTCGCTGGCACTGGCGCGCGAAGCTGCCAAGACGGAGGCCAAGGTGATGGTTATGTGTGGCGTCCACTTCATGGCCGAGACCTGCAAGTTGCTTTCGCCGGAGAAGACGGTGCTCTCGCCCGACCTTACGGCGGGCTGCTCGCTGGCCGACAGTTGCAAGGCTGAGGACCTACGGAAGTTTAAGGAAGAGCACCCGGGCTACGAGGTGGTCTCCTACGTCAATACGACGGCGGCGGTGAAGGCGCTGACCGACGTGGTGGTGACCTCGGGCAACGCCAAGAAGGTGATCGACTCCATCCCCAAGGACACGAAGCTCATCTTCGGACCAGACTACAACCTCGGAAGCTATATCAACTCCGTGACGGGCAGAAACATGTTGCTGTGGAATGGTGGCTGTCACGTCCATGAGCGCTTTAGTGTGGCGGAGATCGTCAAACTCAAGGAGCAGCATCCCGAGGCCGTCGTCATGGCCCATCTGGAGTGTAAGGCGCCCGTGCTGGCCGCTGCCGACGTGAAGGGATCGACGGCCACGATGCTCCACTATGCACAGGATCATCCTGAGGTCAAAGAGTTTATCGTTGCTACAGAGGCTGGTATCCTCCATGAGATGCAGCGCACCTGTCCCAACCAGACTTTCCTCCCTGTGCCTCCTGAGGTGACGGAGGGTGGCAGGGGCTGCGCCTGCACGGAGTGTGAGTATATGAAGAAGAACACGCTCAAGAAGGTGTATAACGCACTGAAGTATGGCTGGCCTGCCGTAGAGGTGGATCCTGCCATTGCACGCGACGCCGTGAAGCCCATCGAGCGCATGCTCTCCCTCAGTTAATCCGCATGAAGGGTAGGGTGGCTTATCAGTTATAAAAATACAGCAGGATGATGGAAAGGTCCGTCTCCTGCTGTATTTTACTTTTTATCTGAATGGGAACAAGCGGATTGGTTCTAAAAAACAACAAACAAGTCTTATATACAATAATCAAACTTATCTTATGAGGAGAATCGTATGTTCAGTATTTGCATTGTGCTGCTGCTCGCTGGTGCTTGCGCAGGAGAAGACGCGCAGTCTGTCGGTAGAACTGCTTGGTGCGCAAAACGTGGTGGGCGTCAACTATGATAGCCGTTTCAAGGGCAACTCGGGCTGGGGCTACCGAGTGGGCATAGGCTATGGTTATGGAGACAATTCCAGTTGGATCGATCAGAAAATCAGTGGTGTGGGTGTGCCGTTGGAGTTGAATTACCTGCTTGGAGAGAAGAAGAGTAAACTGGAGGTAGGCTTTGGCGCCAGTCTGGGTATGTATCATGTCAAGGAAACGTCATGGTTCTATTCTCAGCCCGTGCCGCCCGAGACGGAAGAAATTGCAGAGCGCTACGAATCGAAGGAGAACCGTTTCGGCTATTTCTTGTTTGGCAACATCGGCTATCGCTACCAGCGTACCAACGGTTTTATGTTTCGCGTAGGCTTATCGCCGTCGTTCAACTTCGGCGATAAGCATGGCCTCAGTAAGTCCGCCTTCTACCCGTACATCGGACTTGGCTGGTCGTTCTGACGCTATCAAGACGGACTGTTTTTTCTCTATATATATAAAGCTCAGTTTTTTATATATAGAAAAAAAGGAAGGTAGGTTTTTCTATATATAAATAATGTATAGGAAAACCTACTGATCTAATGTATAGGAAAGACGCTACTGAGCGTTCTCTTCCTCTTTCTTGGTGAGCACGTGGTCCACACCTTCCATACGGTCTATTAGATAGACGGGGCGGCGCTTGGTCTCGATAAAGACTTTGCCGAGGTATTCGCCGATAATGCCCAGGGAGATGAGCTGCACGCCTCCGAGGAAGAGGATGAGGATGACGATGGTGGGGAAGCCTTGGACAGCTTCGCCGACCACGAGCGTCTTGATGAAGACATAGACCATGTAGAGGATGGCCAGCAGGGCACTGAGGAGGCCGATGAGGGTGGAAAGGCGGAGCGGGGCGGTGGTGTAGGAGGTTAGACCGTCGATGGCCAAGTCGGCCAGGCGGCGGAAGTTGAAGGACGACTGGCCTGCCGTGCGCTGCTGCTCGTGGTAGCTGATCTCCTGCTTCTTGAAGCCTATCCACACGTACATGCCCTTGGTGTAGCGTTGCGACTCGCGAAGCTGCCGCAGGGCAAGGATGCAGCGGCGGTCGAGGAGGCGGAAGTCGCCTACGTTTTCGAGTACGTCGAAGCGGGTGGAACGGTTGAGGAGGCTGTAGTAGAGGCGGCTCAGACGGCGCCGCAGCCAACTCTCGCGGGCGATGTCTCGCCGCGCATAGACGTCCTGTGCTCCCTCCTCCCAAAGGTGCAGCATGTCGGGTATGAGGGCAGGCGGATGCTGGAGGTCGGCGTCGAGGATGATGACGCAGTCGCCCGAGGCGTGGTCGAAGCCCGCCAGCATGGCATTCTCCTTGCCAAAATTGCGTGAGAGGCTGATGAAGGCCACCCGCGGGTCCTTGCGACGCAGTTGCCGCATAACGCTGAGCGACTGGTCGCGGCTGCCGTCGTCGATGAGCAATACCTCCCATTGGTATTGCACCTGGCTGTCCATGATCTCGCACAGGGCTGCATGGAGGGCGGGGAGCGACGACTCCTCGTTGTAGCAGGGAATGAGCAGGGTGACTTTCTTCATATTTTTATTTCTTTCTTTGAGATTTCCGGCCCTTTCGAACAGATTCTTATGGTTGTGGTGGAATCTGAAAAGGAGAAAATCAGTTGATGACGGCAATCTTGCAGACCACACCCTTGCTGCCATCCTCCGTGGCCGCCTCGACCATATAGACGCCGCTTGCCACCCGTTTGCCGTCGAGATCGTTGCCGTCCCATGTAAAGGTGCCGCCTTGGCTTCTACCCTCGGCCACGAGGGTGCCCGCGGCGGTGACGATCTTCACGTCGGCGTTGTAGCTCAGTCCCGTGACGGTGATGGTGCCACGGTAGTCTGGGCGAACGGGATTGGGATAGGCATAGGTGGTCTCCTTGTCCATCGTCTGCGAGGGCTCCGAGGCGTCGCTTAGATAGGAGCAGAGACCCTTGTCGGTGCCGATGAAGACCTCTCCCGTCTTGGGGTCGATGGCCAGCGACTCGATGTTGTCGCTCACGAGGCCACTGTTGGAGGAAAGGAAATGGTGGACCTGCGTGTTGAGGTCTGCGCTGATGAGATAGACGCCGTTGCCGCCCGTGCCAAACCACTTGCGGTTGCCGCCATCGACGGCCATGCAGGTGATGTCGATGTTGGTGAGCAGGTAGTCGGCGAGGTTGCTGCCGTCGTTGCGTGGCACCTTGTACTGCTGGAAGACCACGCTTCCGGGATCGGTTGCCAGATCGGAGGGCTGCAGATAGACAGGGCCACCGTTGAGTCCCGCCCAGATATTTCTGTCGCGGTCCTCTGCCATGCAGCGCACGCCACCGCCGCCATTGACCTCGGCATTGTCCTCGTTGACGAAGCGCGTATAGCGGTTGATACCCTTTGTGGAGGGCTGATAGACTACCAGGGCTGGCGTCTTGTAGTGGTTGTTGGCCAACCAGAGGTTACCCGAGGTGTCGAAGGTCAGGCAGCCGCCGTTGTTGAGCGATGTGTTATCGCTGCCCATGAACGACTTGTTGTGGTGGCTCACCCATTGTCCCTCCTTAGTGAGCTGGCTCAGGGAGGAACCATCGCTGATGCCATTGAAGACCCACAGGTCGCCCGTGGTGTCAAACTTCAGTCCGCTGACGATGACATAGTCCTTGTTGCCAGCCGCCACGCCATGAGCCACCTGCAGGCAGCCGCCACTATTATCGTAGTTATACTCGCGGACGAAGGTGCCGTTGCTAAACTCGTAGAGGCCGGTTCTGCCTCCCGCCAGGACGCGGGCAGGATTGGTGGGATCGACGTCTATGCACATCAAGTCGAGATATTGGTGGCCCGTCTTCGCTGCCACGTCGTCCTCATAGATCTGCCACTCTCCGCCGTCGAGCACCTGGATGGTGGCGGGACGGCGCAGCTCGGTCAGTCCGTAGCCGCCACCGACGGTATAGAGTTTGCCGCCGCTATAGCGCATAAAGCCGAAGTAGTTGTATTGGGGTCCGCCTGGAGAAAGCGTCTTTGCTGTTGCCATCAGATCGGGGTCGGGACTCACACTGCGCGCCACATACTCGCCTGTGCGTCGCCAGTTGCCCTTGTCGAGCAGGTTGTCCGTCATGAGGGCCCGATACTGTCCCTTCTGCTTCGACTCGGCGTAGATGTAGCCGCCCTCGATGTGGCAGTAGTCTACGGCAAAGCCAAGGTTGTAGGTGTTGGCTATCTCCGCCTGCGCCACGTTGAGGCAGACGATGCCGAAGCCTGTGGCGATGTAGCAGAGCTTCCCGTAGTTATAGATGCTATGGATGGTTTTGTCGGCGGTCATGGAGTGGTTGTAGTAGTCGCTGATGCATACTACATTGTCCTTGCCATCGACCAAGTCGATATAGCCCGACTCATAGATGACGACGAGGCGCGCAGCCCCCTTGTTCCACCCGATGAGCGTCACACCCGTATCGGTCAGTCCGTTGGTCTTGTCGAAGGTGTGGATACTCTGGTCCTTCTCGTTGTAGGCATAGAGGTCGTTGGAGGCGAGGACGTAGAGCCGGTCGCCTCCTTTCTCCACCCATGTGGGGTTGTGGTAGGACATATACGCCTTCCACGTTCCGATTTCCTGTGCCTGCAGGCCCGTGGCCGAACTCAGGAGTCCGGACAAGAGCAGGGCTGATACGAAATGTTTCATCATCTATGAGATATAAATAGGTATAAATGGGGACGGACAAGCCTGGACGTGCAAGGATATCCGTTTTGCCTTGTGCTTACGCCTTCTCTCCGTGGAGAAACGCCACCAGTTTTCTGACGGCTCTTCCTCGGTGGGAAATTTGGTTTTTGACGGTCTCGCCCAGTTCGGCAAACGACTGGTCGTAGCCTTCGGGGATAAAGATGGGGTCGTAGCCGAAGCCTTCCGTGCCATGCTTCTCCAGGGCGATTTTTCCCTCCACCTCGCCGCAGAAGCAGTCCGTGCGGGGCGAGGCCGACGGCGCGTCCTGTCTCCTTATTAACGTGATGATGGTGCGGAATCGTGCCTTGCGGTTGTTATTATTTCCTAATTTGACCAGTAGTTTGTGCATATTGGCCTCGCTGTCGTGGTCCGTGCCCTCGGCGTAGCGCGCGCTGTGGACTCCCGGCTCGCCACCCAAGGCATCGACCTCCAGTCCCGTGTCGTCGGCAAAGCAGTCGTAGCCATAGTGGTCGAAGACGTACTGTGCCTTGGCGAGACTATTCTCCTCCAACGTAGCCCCGTCTTCGGGAATATCCTCGTGGCAACCGATGTCGGCCAAGGATAGGAGCTCGTAGCCCGTTCCCAGTATCTCGCGCAGTTCGCGCAACTTGTGCGCGTTGTTGGTTGCAAAAACCAGTTTTATCTTGTCGTTGTTCATGTTCTATTCGTCGTTTATATTCTTCTAGTCCATCATCTTCTTGTTGATCATGCTTTTTCCTCTGCGGCAGGAATTTCTCCCTTTATAGTGGGTTTCTGTTCCTTTGCGTCAGGGACTTCTGTATGGTTCTTTTGGGCTGCTTTCTCGGTTTCCTCGCCCAGTGCCATTTCCTTGCGCATCTTCTCCGAGATATTGCCCTTGATCTCGTCGAAGCCATTGCCAAAGACGCCAATGACGGCCGACTGTGAGACGAAGGCGTGGGGGTCCACATACTTGATGAGGCGGAAGATATACTGGCTCTCGCGCTTGCGGGCCAGGACGAAGAGTACCTTGGTCGGTGTGTTGGTGAACCAGCCGTAGCCGTCGAGTATCGTCACGCCGTGGTGGGTGGTGCTGCCAATGGCGCTGGCTATCTTCTCATAGTTTTTGGAGAAGATCAAGAACTGCACACTCTGTCGTCGCGAGTTGAATACGTAGTCGAGCATGACGTTCTCCGTCAGCAGCGTGAAGAGGCCGAAGACCACCGTGTGGAGACGCTCCTGCATCGTTGCGCCAAAGGCTGAGAAGAAGAGACAGGAACCGATGATGCAGAAGTTGACGCAGATGAGGACGTTGCCCAGCGAGATGTCCTTGTACTTGTTGATGCAGGCCGCGATGATATCCGTGCCACCGGTCGATCCATTGCTCAGGAAGACGATGGCAAGGCCCGATCCGGTGAACATCGTGCCAATAATCAAGGCCATGAACGTGTTGCCTGCTCCGAGGATTTGGATCATCTGGCCGTCGGCCCCCGTCATCCAACTCTGTGCCAGCGTGAGCATGGTGGAGAGCAGGACGATGGCGTAGATGGTCTTGAGCAGGAAGCGCAGGCCCAGGATCTTCAGCGCCGCGATGAGCATGACGACGTTGAGCGTCAGATAGGTTTGGTAGATGGGAATGCCCGTGACGTAGAATACGATGGCGGAGAGACCCGTCAGCGCACCTGTCACAATCTTGTAAGGCAAGAGGAAGCAGGTCCATCCTATGGTGTAGAACATCAGGCCCAGGGCGATGCAGAGGTAGTCCAGCATCTGGTTTTTCATGTGCTCCCTACTGTTGAGAAAGTTTTTTACCGTTTTTGACATAATTGCTATTGAGATATACTGTTACTATTGATACTATCGAGATATACTATAGAGATATACTATTGCTGAGATAAAATCTATTGAGATAATCTTGTGTCTGTGAAGAGGGGTCGGAAGATGTTTTCAGCTCCCGACCCCTGTTATGCTAATCGTCTTTGGTCGGTCTATTTTACCACGATATTGATGATGCGTCCCGGTACGACGATGGTCTTGACGACCTGCTTGCCCTCCAGGTATTTCTGGCTTCGCTCGTCGTTCATGGCCGCCTCGATGATGGCCTCCTTGCTGGCCGTGGCGGGCAGGTTGATCTGGAAGCGCGCCTTGCCGTTGAAGGAGACGGGCATCTGCACCTCGTCCTCGACGAGGTAGTCTTCGTTCCAGGTCGGCCACTCGGTGTCGCAGACGCTTCCCTTGCCGCCTGTCTGCTCCCAGAGCTCCTCGGCAATGTGGGGAGCGAAGGGTGCGAGGACCGTCACCAGGGTACGGAGGATGCGGAGGTTGCGACACTTCTGCTGCGTCAGCTCGTTGGTGCAGACCATGAATGCGCTTACGCTCGTGTTGTAGGAGAAGACCTCGATGTCCGTGCTCACCTTCTTGATGAGTTTGTGGAGGCTCTTGAGTTCTTCCTTCGTCGGATCTTCGTCGACTAGCTCCTGTTGGAAGAGTTTCCAGAACTTCTTCAGAAAGCGGTGGCAACCGTCAATGCCGTTGGTGTCCCAAGGCTTGCTGGCCTCCACCGGACCGAGGAACATCTCGTAGAGGCGGAGCGTGTCGGCGCCATACTGGCTTACGATGTCGTCGGGGTTGACCACGTTGAACATCGACTTCGACATCTTCTCGATGGCCCAGCCACAGACATACTTGCCGTCTTCGAGGACAAACTCGGCGTTCTTCAATTCGGGACGCCAGGCGCGGAAGGCGTCGAGGTCGAGGATGTCGGCGTGGACGATGTTCACGTCGACGTGGATCGGCGTGGTGTCGTACTGGTCCTTCAGTCCCTTGGAGACGAAGACGGGGTGTTCGGCAGCGTCGGCTGCATTGACACGATAGACGAAGTTGCTGCGGCCCTGGATCATGCCCTGGTTGACCAGTCGCTGGAAGGGCTCCTCCTTGCAGCTCACGCCGAGGTCGAAGAGGAACTTGTTCCAGAAGCGTGAGTAGATGAGGTGGCCCGTGGCGTGCTCCGTTCCGCCGACGTAGAGGTCCACGTTCTGCCAATACTCGTCGGCCTTCTTGCCCACGAGTGCCTGGTCGTTGTGCGGATCCATATAGCGGAGGTAGTAGGCGCTGGATCCGGCGAAGCCCGGCATGGTGCAAAGCTCGATGGGGAAGACGGTCTTATGGTCGATGAGTCGCTTTTCGACCACGCAGCGCTTCTCCGTGTCCCAGGCCCACTTCTCGGCGCGTCCCAATGGAGGCTCGCCACTCTCGGTGGGCTTGTAGGCGTCGATCTCGGGCAGCTGCAGCGGCAGGCAGTCTTCGGGAATCATATAGGGCATGTCGTCCTTGTAATAGACGGGGAAGGGCTCACCCCAGTAGCGCTGGCGGGAGAAGATGGCGTCGCGCAGGCGGTAGTTGACCTTGACCTGGCCGATGCCCTGCTCGGCGATAAACGCCTTGGTCTTGGCGATGGCCTCCTGGACGGTCAGTCCGTTGAGCGTGAGTGTGGAGTTCACACCCTCGCGCGGCGAGTTCATGACCGTGCCCTCCTTGGCGTCGAAACTCTCCTGGCTGACGTCGGCTCCCTCGATGAGCGGGACGATGGGCAGCTGGAAGTGGCGAGCGAAGGCGTAGTCGCGTGAGTCGTGGGCCGGGACGGCCATGATGGCTCCCGTGCCGTAGCCGGCGAGCACGTACTCAGAGATCCAGATGGGGATGCGCTCGCCCGTGAACGGGTTGACGCCATAGGATCCGGAGAAGACACCCGTCACCTTGTGGTCGGCCATGCGGTCGCGCTCCGTGCGCTTGGCGACATAGGCGAGATAGGCCTCCACCTCTTTGCGCTGCTCGCTGGTGGTCAGCTGGGCTACCAGCTCCGACTCCGGGGCCAGCACCATGAAGGTGACGCCGAAGATCGTGTCGGCACGTGTGGTGAAGATGGTGAAGTGGCCGCGGCGTTCCTCCGTGCCCTCGGGTGTGATGCTCTCGAAGCGCATCTCTGCTCCCTCGCTGCGTCCCACCCAGTTGCGCTGGGTCTCCTTGATGGAGTCGCTCCAGTTCACGAGATCCAGTCCGTCGAGCATCCGCTGCGCATAGGCCGAGACGCGCAGGCACCACTGGCGCATCTTGCGCTGGACGACGGGGTAGCCGCCGCGCACGCTCACGCCATCCACCACCTCGTCGTTGGCCAGCACCGTGCCCAGGTCCTGGCACCAGTTGACCATCGTCTCGCCGAGGTAGGCGATGCGGTAGTTCATGAGCGTCTGCTGCTGCTCCTTCTCATTCATGCTCCGCCAGTCGCGGGCGGAGAAGACGAGCGGCTCCGTCTGGGCCACGTCCATGTCGAGCGTGCCCTCCTCCTCGAAGTGGCGCACCAGCTCATGGATGGGGCGCGCCTGCTTCGTGCGGTTGTCGTAGTACGACTCAAACATCCGCTCAAAGGCCCATTGGGTCCAATGGTAGTAGCCGGCGTCGCAGGTGCGCACCTCGCGGCTCCAGTCGAAGCAGAATCCTATCTTGTCCAGCTGCTCGCGGTAGCGCTTGATGTTCTGCTCCGTCGTCACCGCCGGGTGCTGTCCGGTCTGGATGGCATACTGCTCGGCGGGCAGTCCGTAGGCATCGTAGCCCATGGGGTTGAGGACGTTGAAGCCCTGCTGGCGCTTGTAGCGCGCGTAGATGTCGCTGGCGATGTAGCCCAGCGGGTGGCCGACGTGCAAACCTGCTCCCGAGGGATAGGGGAACATGTTGAGGACGTAGAACTTCTTACGTGTTGGGTCCTCCGTCACCTGGTAGGTCTGATGGTCCCGCCAGTGCTGCTGCCATTTCTGTTCGATCTCTCTGAAATCGTATTCCATTGCTATGTTTTTGTGTTATCGCTTGTACTGTTTGCCGCCCGAGGGGGTGTTTGGGGCAATTTGCGTGCAAATTTACAAAAAACTTTCCTCATTGAAGCGTTTTTTCCGTGATATTCCCCTGTCGTTCCCTAAATTTGGAACGAATTGTTCCGAAAACCTTGTTGAGGCCCTGTCGGCTCACCCGATAATCCAAAATCACCCCAAAATAGGCTCATGAGACAAATCGGAAACAACTCATCAAAAACGCCTCAAATCATACTCAAAAAATGAAGTTATATTCATCGGCCTATGAAGTTAACTTCACTCAACTTTCGCATGTAAGCTCCACACGCCCTGAAAGGGCAGTAGCTCCTAGCCCAGGGCATCGCCCTGGGTTATTACGGACGCAAACCTGTCGCCCTGTAAGGGCAAAAGCTTTAAAAATCCAGGCAATATATAAGGCTTTTGCCCTTACAGGGCGCCTTGCTGATTGCTATTATACCCAGGGCGATGCCCTGGGCTAGGAGCTTTTGGGCCTTCAGCCCGTTCTTGAACCACTTGCGAACTTTCAGTAACTTCATTTTTGGAAGGTCTTAGAAATAGGTGTGATTCTACCAAATGACGTCATAGAGACTATCGCATTGACAACTCATGAGACACATAGAACAAGGAGTTACCCACGGTAGCTGAGGGCCCGTCTCAATGGTAGCTTATCCTTCGTCTCGGTCGTAGCTTACCCTTTGTTTCGGTCGTAGATAAGATTCGACTGCAGATCTCTTGTGGAACGACCTCATTCAGGCGGCGGATTGTTACAATTCGATGACGTTTGTCTAAAAATATGTTTGGCTACTAATAAATAATTATAAATCGTTTGTTGCTCTTTGGTATTGTCGCTAACTTTGCATTCCTCAAAAAACGCCCCCTCCCTTCGCCCCAGGCTAAGGGAAAGGAGAGAGAAAGTGGAGTGGGGCGGTAAGTATAAGATTATCAATGATGAAAGATCAACAACACATCATGGGGCTTCGTGCCGAGGAGGTGGTGGCCAGTCGTCTGAAATACGGGGAAAATGTCCTTACTCCGCCGAAAAAAGCGTCCGTCTGGTCGCTTTTCCTGGAGAAGTTCAAGGACCCGCTGATCATTATCCTGCTCTTCGCTGGTGTCCTCTCCATCGGCATAGCCTGCTACGAGTATTATGGTCTGCACCACGGCGCGACGGTCTTTTTCGAGCCTGTGGGCATCTTTGTAGCTATATTCCTGGCTACGGCCGTGTCCTTCTACTTCGAGCGCGAGGCCGACAAGCAGTTTTCCATTCTCAACCAGGTCCACGACGATGAGCCCGTGGAGGTGATTCGCGACGGCAACGTCACCTCCATCCTCAAGCGCGAGGTGGTGGTGGGCGATATTGTGGTGCTGCCGACGGGAGCGGAGATTCCCGCAGACGGCGAACTCTTGGAGGCGGTGAGCCTCTCGGTCGATGAGTCGTCGCTCACGGGAGAGCCCGTCTGCCGCAAGAGCATTCACCCCGAAGACTTCGACCCCAATGCCACCTTTGCCACCAACCGCGTCTTGCGCGGTACGAAGGTGATGGAGGGCCACGGCAGGATGCGCGTCACGGCCGTGGGCGACGCCACGGAGAACGGCAAGGTCTTCGAGGCCGCACAGATAGACAATAGTGTCCGCACGCCGCTCAACGAGCAGCTGGACCGCCTCGGACTGCTGGTGACCAACGTCAGTTATGTATTCGCAGCCCTCATCATCGTGGGACGGCTCATCGTCTTCTTCGACTGGGCGCCCGTGGTCTGGACGCTGGCTCTGCCCACGGCGCTGTTCTTCTACCTCGTCATCTGCCGTTTCAAGCGCTGGTGCTGGACGTTCAAGGCCGTGGCTTCCACCATCTACTTCCTCCTGCTGCTGGCCATGATCTACTATTTCCATCTGTCGCTTGGCGGTGCGGAGCAATGGGACGACCTGGTGACTTATACGCTCAACACGTTGATGATAGCCGTGACGCTTATAGTCGTCTCCGTGCCCGAAGGACTTCCCATGGCCGTGGCGCTGAGCTTGGCCTACAGTATGCGGCGGATGCTCAAGACCAACAACCTCGTCAGAAAGATGCATGCTTGCGAGACGATGGGTGCTACGACCGTTATTTGTACTGACAAGACGGGCACGCTGACGCAGAACAAAATGCAGGTCTATGAGAGCCGTTTCTTCGGGATGCCTTCGGGATGCCTTCGGGATGATGCTGTGGCCGAGGGAATGGCCGTCAACTCCACGGCCTCGCTGGATTTCTCCGATCCGAAGTCGCCCCAGGTGCTGGGCAACCCTACTGAGGGTGCTCTCCTGCTGTGGCTCGACCAGCAGGGCGTGGACTACCGCCAGTTGCGCGAGGCTGCTTCCATCGACGAGGAACTGCCCTTCTCCACAGAGCGCAAATATATGGCTACTGTCGTCCGCTCGCCTCGGCTCGGAGGGCAGCGCGTGCTCTACGTCAAGGGTGCGCCCGAGATCGTGCTCTCGCTCTGTGCCCAGACGGCAGGAGACGTGGCGCGCGAGACCATCGATGGCTGGCTGGCTGGCTATCAAGGCCAGGCCATGCGTACGCTGGGCTTTGCCTCGTTGCCACTCAAGGACGGCGAGGAGGCCATCGCCGAGGGCAAGGTGGTGGCGAAGGGCCTTACCTTCCAAGGCATTGTGGCTATCAGCGACCCCGTGAGGGCCGATGTGCCGGCAGCAGTAGAGGAATGTATGAAGGCGGGCATCTTGATCAAAATCGTCACGGGCGACACGCCAGGAACGGCCAAGGAGATAGGGCGCCAGATAGGTCTCTGGACTCCGCAGGACGGAGACAGGGAAATCATCACCGGGCCGGAGTTTGCAGCCCTCTCGGACGAGGAACTTGCTCGCCGTGTGATGGACCTGAAAATCATCGCCCGGGCGCGCCCCATGGACAAAAAACGGCTCGTAGAGGCGCTGCAGAAACTCGACCAGGTCGTGGCCGTGACGGGCGACGGAACCAATGACGCACCTGCCCTCAAGGCGGCCCACGTCGGACTATCGATGGGTGACGGAACGGCCGTGGCCAAGGAGGCGAGCGACATCACGATCATCGACAACTCGTTCTCTTCCATCGGCAAGGCCGTGATGTGGGGACGCTCGCTCTACAAGAACATCCAGCGCTTTCTGCTCTTCCAGCTCACGGTCAATGTGGCGGCGTGCTTCATCGTTCTCAGCGGAGCCTTCATGGGCACGCAGAGCCCGCTCACGGTCACGCAGATGCTATGGGTGAACCTCATCATGGACACCTTTGCCGCCATGGCTCTGGCTTCGCTGCCGCCCTCGGAGCGCGTGATGCGGGACAAGCCGCGAGACCGCAAGGCCTTCATCCTCACCCGCGCGATGTATGAAAATATCCTGGGTGTGGGAGGCTGCTTCTTCGTCTTGCTCTTTGTGCTGCTCTATATCTTCGAGCACGCCGGCATCACGAGTCTCATGGACTTGCTCCACGTGCGCCTCGGAGCGTCCGACGGACTGACCCGCTACGAGGAGACGCTCTTCTTCACCATCTTCGTGATGACCCATTTCTTCTATCTCTTCTGTTCCAGGGCCTTCGAGACGGGACGCAGCGCCCTCCACTTCAAGGGCTGCAAGGGACTGCTGCTGATCGTGGCCATCATCTTCATTGGACAGATAGCCATGGTAGAACTGCCGGGAATACAGCATTTCTTCAACGTCTGCGACCTCAAAGTGGCGGACTGGGCCATCATCATCCTGGGCTCTTCCCTCGTCCTGTGGGTGCGGGAGGGCTGGAGCTGGCTCAAGCGCTGCGTCGGCTAAGGGCGCAGAATCTGTGTGCTGGGCGGGCGCGCCTCGAACTTTTTGCGCCCGCCAGGCACAAAAACGGGGGTATCATTTTGCCATTCGACCTTATTTTTGTATTTTTGCATCCTTGAACTTCCGCGAAGGGGGAAGAGCCACGCTGCTTGCTTGATCTTTTCCCCCTCTGCGGCAACAATTCAACAAGGCAAAGGCTGACTATGGCAACAAACGACAAGGGACTTACCCCCATGATGCGGCAGTTTTTCTCGATGAAGGAGAAGCACCCCGAGGCGCTGCTGCTCTTCCGCTGCGGCGACTTCTATGAGACCTACTGCGACGACGCGGTGGAGGCTGCGCGCATCCTGGGCATCACGCTCACGCGTCGCAACAACGGAGCGGCGAGTGGGGCGGAGATGGCGGGTTTTCCCCACCATGCCCTCGACACCTATCTACCGAAACTCATCCGCGCTGGAAAGCGTGTGGCCATCTGCGACCAACTGGAGGATCCGAAGAAAAAGCGGGCCGCCATCAAGGGCAAGAAGGGCCTTTCGGAGATGGACAAGATGGTGAAGCGCGGCATTACCGAACTCGTGACGCCGGGCGTGGCCATGGGAGACAACGTGCTCAACTACAAGGAGAACAACTTTCTTGCCGCCATCCATTTCGGTAAGGGGGCTTGCGGTGTGAGCTTGCTTGATATTTCCACGGGAGAGTTTCTCACCGGAGAGGGCAACTACGACTATGTGGAGAAACTCCTGGGCAACTTCCAGCCGAAGGAGGTGCTCTACGACCGCACGCGCAAGCAGGACTTCGAACAGCAGTTTGGCACCAAATTCGTCACCTTTGAACTCGACGACTGGGTCTTCACCGACCAGACGGCACGACAGAAGCTCCTCAAGCATTTCAAAACCAAGAACCTCAAGGGTTTTGGCGTGGACCACCTGCGCAACGGCATCGTTGCCGCAGGGGCCATCATGCAGTATTTGGAACTGACCCAGCACACACATATCTCTCATATCACCTCGCTGCGCCGCATCGAGGAGGACCGCTACGTACGTCTCGACCGCTTCACCATCCGGTCCCTGGAGCTCCTCCAGCCGATGCAGGAGGAGGGCACGAGTCTGCTTGACGTCATCGATCATACGGTCACGCCGATGGGCGGACGCATGATCCGACGGTGGACGGTCTTCCCGCTGCGCGATGTCAGGCAGATCAACGAGCGGCTCGATGGTGTGGAGTATTTCTACCGCGACACGGACTTCCGCGAGACGGTGGACGACGAGTTTCACCGCATCGGCGACCTGGAGCGCATTATCTCCAAGGCGGCGGTGGGCCGCATCTCGCCCCGAGAGGTCAACCAGTTGCGCCATGCGCTTGCTGCCACCGTGCCCGTGAAGACGGCTTGCCTGGAGTCGGACAACGAGGCCATGCGGCGCGTGGGCGAGCGACTGAACCTCTGCGAGACGCTCCGAAAGAGAATAGAGCAGGAGATACAGCCCGACCCACCCTTGCAGATCAACAAGGGGGGCGTGATAGCGGCGGGCTTCAGTCCTGAGCTCGACGACCTGCGATCCATCCGCGACAATGGCAAGGAGTATCTGTTGCAGATACAGCAGCGGGAGATGGAAAAGACGGGTATCAGTTCGCTGAAGATAGGCTTCAACAACGTCTTCGGCTACTACCTGGAGGTACGCAACACGTTCAAGGACAGGGTGCCAGCGGAGTGGGTGCGCAAGCAGACCCTCGCCCAGGCGGAGCGCTACATCACCGAGGAACTGAAGGAGTATGAGGAGAAAATCCTCGGTGCCGACGAGAAGATCATCGCCCTCGAGACTTCGCTCTTCATGCAGTTGGTGGAGGACATGAGGGAGTATATCCCGCAGATTCAGATCAATGCCAATGTCATAGCCCATCTCGACTGCCTGCTCTCCTTTGCCAAGGTGGCGGAGGAGCAGGGCTACGTGCGCCCCGTGGTCGATGAGAGCGACGTGCTCGACATCAGCCAGGGTCGCCATGCTGTCATCGAGACGCAGCTTCCTGTCGGGGAGCGATATGTCCCCAACGATGTCTATCTGGACACGGAGCGCCAGCAGATTGTGATGATCACGGGTCCTAATATGTCGGGTAAGTCGGCCTTGCTGCGCCAGACGGCCCTCATAGCAATCATGGCCCAGATGGGCTGTTTCGTGCCTGCCGAGCGCGCCCGCATAGGACTGGTGGACAAGGTCTTTACAAGAGTGGGCGCCAGCGACAGTCTCTCCACGGGTGAATCAACGTTTATGGTGGAGATGACCGAGGCTGCCAATATTCTCAACAACGTCACGCCACGCTCGCTCGTGCTCTTCGACGAACTGGGGCGCGGCACGTCCACCTACGACGGCATCTCCATAGCCTGGGCCATCGTGGAATATCTCCACGAGCACAAGCGTGCCCAGGCTCGCACGCTCTTTGCCACCCACTACCATGAGCTCAACGAGATGGAGAAACGCTTCGACCGCATCAAAAACTACAATGTGAGCGTCAAGGAGATGGATGGCAAGGTGATCTTCCTCCGCAAACTGGAGCGTGGAGGCAGCGAGCACTCCTTTGGTATCCATGTGGCCGAGATAGCAGGTATGCCGCCCTCCATCGTCCGCAGGGCTTCGACGATTCTGAAGCAGCTGGAGGCGGACAACGCTCAGGTGGGGTCGGCGGGAAAACCGAATGTGGAGAATGTGGCGACGACCGACGGAATGCAGATGTCGCTCTTCCAGCTCGACGACCCCGTGCTCTCGCAGATCCGCGACGAGATACTACATCTCGACATCGACCACCTCACGCCGATGGACGCACTCAACAAGCTCAACGATATCAAGCGAATACTCAATGGCAAATAGCCCCTGGAGAGCGGCGTGCAGCATAATAAAATATAATAATGAGTTGGAACGCATGGCTATACAAGCAAAATTGCGTAACTTTGCACCCCAATCGAGTGATTGACTCAATTTATAAGGTAATAAGAACTTCAACAAGGAAAACAGAATGGCATATCTTTTTTCATCAGAGTCTGTCTCTGAAGGACATCCCGATAAAGTAGCGGACCAGATTAGCGACGCTTTGCTCGACCAGTTTTTGGCCTATGACGACAAGGCACATTGCGCCATCGAGACTTTCAACACAACGGGACAGGTGGTGATCATGGGCGAGGTGCGCTCCACGGAGTATGTCGATTTGCAGACCGTGGCCCGCAAGACCATCGACCGTATTGGCTACAATAAGGCTGAGTATCAGTTTGACTCGAAGTCTTGTGGTATTCTGACTGCCATTCACGAGCAGAGCGAGGATATCGATCGGGGCGTCAGCCGCGAGGACGAGGAGGCGCAGGGTGCTGGCGACCAGGGAATGATGTTCGGCTACGCCTGCAATGAGACGGCCAACTATATGCCCGTCACGCTCGATCTCGCTCATCTCATCATGCGGACGCTGGCAGACATCCGCAAGGAGGGTAAGCAGATGACCTATCTCCGCCCCGACTCCAAGAGCCAGGTGACGGTGGAATATAGCGACGAGGGTGTGCCGCAGCGCATCGTCACCATCGTCGTATCGACACAGCACGACCCCTTCATGGACGACGACGAGGCAATGCTGGCCCAGATTCAAAAGGATGTGGAGGAAATACTCATGCCGCGGGTGAAGGCGCAGATCGAGTCGGAGTCCGTCCTCGCACTCTTCAACGACGACATACAATATTTGGTCAACCCCACGGGCAAGTTTGTCATTGGTGGTCCTCACGGCGACACGGGCCTGACGGGCCGCAAGATCATTGTCGATACCTACGGCGGACGTGGTGCCCATGGTGGCGGCGCCTTTTCGGGCAAGGATTCTTCCAAGGTGGACCGATCGGCCGCCTATATGGCGCGCTACATTGCCAAAAACATGGTGGCTGCGGGTGTGGCCGATGAGGTGCTCGTGCAATTGGCCTATGCTATCGGCAAGGCGGAGCCCGTGAGTGTCTATGTCAATACTTATGGACGCAAGCATGTGGCGATGAGCGACGGCGAGATAGCCGCAAAGATAAAGGGTCTTTTCGATCTGAAGCCTAAGGCCATAGAGCGCCAGCTCAAGCTGCGCCAGCCGATGTATCTTGAGACGGCAGCCTATGGCCACATGGGCCGCAAGAACGAGGTGGTGAAGAAAAGCTTTACGAGCCGCTACCACGAGACGAAGACCATCGACGTGGAACTGTTCACCTGGGAGAAACTGGACCTGGTGGAGAAACTGAAAGAAGCATTCGGACTCTAAGCAAATGCCTGTTCTGCTGAAGGATACGCTGACGACGCAACCCGTCAATGAAAACGCGACGCCCAATCCGGGGTCCAATTTTACGACAATAGACGGGGAGACGCGCAACACGGCAGGGATGACTCCCTACCGTGTGTTGCAGGAGTTGCGTCCTGACGCGACCGAGGACCAGAAGGATTCGGCCATTCAGGCCCATTTCAAGGTCGGCGACATAGCCTACAACACGCGCACGGACACGATGACGACTTTCGGCATCCGGGTGCTGAAGGTGAAGCCCTTCGAGAAGACACGCTTCATGGACACGACCTACTTCCATGGCGGGAAGTATTTCCACCCCGAGCTCGGACTGCCACGGGTGGGCGTGGCGGGCGATCCTGCTCCCTATCTCCTGCGCAACGACAACACCATCACCTCGCTGCTGCTGGGCTGCTTCTTGTTGGCTATGTTTTCCTTTTCCTTCTCCAAAAATCTCTTCTTGCAACAGCTGAAGAATTTCTTCTTCGTGCCGCGCAGCGTGGCCGAGATGACAGAGACGGCCCTGGAGCGTCGCTTCCAGTGGTTCTTCATCCTCCAGACCGCCATGCTCTTGGGCATTATCTACTATGTCTATCAGGCGTTCTACCTCCATACCGACTTCGTCATCGACTCGCAACTGGCCCTTATCGCACTTTTTGCGGGCTTCTTCACGCTCTATTTCGGAGTGAAGTATGGTATCTATAAGTTTGTCAATTGGGTATTTTTCCATCGTCAAAATAATGAACAATGGAACCGATCCTGGCGACTGCTTAGTGCCACGGAGGGCGTGCTGCTTTTCCCACTCGTCCTTCTCGTCGTCTATTTCGACCTTCCGCTCCCTTCTGCCTTTATCTACACCGCTTCCATCATCGTTTTGGTGAAGATTCTGACCTTTTACAAAAGCTTCACCATCTTTTTCAGTCAATCGAACGTCCATCTGCAAATTATTTTGTACTTTTGTGCGCTCGAACTGATGCCGATCGTGACTTCGTGGGGCATTTTGGAAATGATAGCAAGCTATTTGAATATAAATTTTTAAGACAACGATGATTAAAAAGATTTTGATATCCCAACCACAGCCCAGTGCCAAATCTCCTTATTTTGACATAGAGAAAGCACAAGGTGTAGAAATGGTGTTCAGACCGTTCTTCAAAGTGGAAGGAATCACGGCCAAGGAGTTTCGCCAGCAGAAGATCAACATCCTCGACTACTCGGCTGTAGTGTTCACTTCGCGCCACGCTGTCGACAACTACTTCAAACTGGCCAAGGAAATGCGCATCACCATTCCTGAGGACATGAAGTACTTCTGTGTCATCGAAACCATCGCTCTTTATATTCAAAAATACGTCCAATACCGCAAGCGCAAGGTCTTCTTTGGCAAGACGGGCAAGATTGCGGACCTCATCCCGACTATGGTGAAGCACAAGGTGGAGAATTATCTCGTGCCGCAGAGTTCGGTCCACAACGACAGTCTCTCTTTGCTGCTGGACGAGAAGGGCCTCAAGCACCGCGAGTGTGTGATGTACCGGACGGTGAACAACGAACTGACGGAGGAAGAGGTGAAAAACTTCGACTATGACATGGTGGTCTTCTTCTCTCCCACGGGGGTGCAGTCGTTTATTAGTAGTATGCCCCAGTTTGAGCAGGGCGACGTTCGTATCGCAGCCTTTGGTCCTGCTACGGCTAAGGTGATCCGCGACTCGGGACTGCGTCTTGATTTGGAGGCACCCACCAAGGAGTTTCCGTCTATGACGGCAGCGGTGGAAAACTATCTGAAGCGAGAGAACAGAGTACAGCAATAATTCATAGAAGCGCATAGACCAAAGTATAATAACGCCCACGAAGATGACTGCGGGTAAGCACACATTCGGCAAGGAAGAGCATATCGTCAGCAAGTTGCAGATAGACCGTCTCTTCAGCAAAGGGGGCAGCCGTGCGTTGTCGGCCTTCCCGATTCGTGTGGTCTATCGTCTCTATGACCGTCCGGAGTATGACCCCGTGGCCGTGCAGGTGCTCCTGAGCGTACCGAAGCGCCATCTGAAGCATGCTGTGGCGCGCAATCGCGTGAAACGCCAATTGCGCGAGGCGTATCGCTTGCAAAAGAAAATCCTCGCCGAGGCGCTGCCCGAGGGCAACCATCTGGACCTGGCCTTCATTTGGCTGAGCGATGATTTGGTTGATACCGCGACCGTCCACCATCGCATGGGCAATCTCCTTGCCCGCCTGGCGGAGCGACTGGGTAGTGCCAAAGCCTGACGGACTTAGCACATAGCGTGATGATGAGACTTTCGGAAGCCGCGCGGGCACTTTCGCGCATCCTTAGCTGGTTGCTCATCCTGCCCATTCGCTTCTATCAGCAATGTATCTCGCCCTTCACGCCTCCCTCTTGCCGCTTCACGCCGACGTGCTCGGAGTATGCGCGTCAAGCAATAGCAAAGCATGGACCTTTCAAGGGTCTCTATTTGGCCATCCGCCGACTGCTCAGATGCCATCCCTGGGGTGGATCGGGCTACGACCCCGTGCCTTGAGTCAAGAGGCGGGCCCACTACGATGCGTAGCGCCCATGATGGAGTGCTATATATCAATAAGGAGAAATAGAACAATCTTTTAAATACATCTCATACAATTTCTATGAAGAATTTTGTTGAAGAGCTGAAATGGCGTGGAATGCTTGCACAGATCATGCCAGGCACAGAGGAATATCTTTTGGAACATACCGTGTCGGCCTATCTCGGCACAGATCCTACCGCAGACTCCCTCCATATCGGACACCTCTGCGGCATCATGATGCTGCGCCATCTGCAGCGTTGTGGACACAAGCCTTATCTTCTCGTCGGAGGCGCTACGGGTATGATTGGCGATCCCTCAGGCAAAAGTGCGGAGCGCAATCTCCTTGACGCCGAGACGCTCTACCACAATCAGGAGGCCATCAAGAAGCAGGCATCCAAGTTTCTTGACTTCGACGGCACGGCGCCCAACAAGGCCGAGATGGTCAACAACTACGACTGGATGAAGGACTTCTCCTTCCTCGACTTTGCCCGCGAGGTGGGTAAGCACATCACCGTCAACTATATGATGGCGAAGGAGAGCGTGCAGCAGCGTCTCAACGGTACGGCGCGCGACGGACTTTCCTTTACTGAGTTTACCTACCAGCTCCTCCAGGGTTACGACTTTCTCCATCTCTACCGCGAGCATGGCGTCCGGTTGCAGTTGGGTGGCAACGACCAGTGGGGCAATATGACGACGGGTACTGAGCTGATCCATCGCACTCTGGGCAACGACGTAGAAACCTTCTGTATCACTTGTCCGCTCATCACGAAGGCCGATGGCAAGAAGTTTGGCAAGACGGAGAGTGGCAACGTTTGGCTCGACGCCAAGCGCACCACGCCCTATGCCTTCTACCAGTTCTGGCTCAACGTGGCTGACGATGAGGCTGAGCGCTATATCCGCATCTTCACCGACCTCGACCATGAAACCATCGAGGGGCTCATCGCCGAGCACAGACAGGATCCGGGCCGCCGTGCCCTGCAGCGTCGTCTCGCCGAGGAGGTGACGGTAATGGTCCACTCGCGCGAGGACCTCGACATGGCTATCGCTGCCAGTAACATCCTCTTCGGCAAGGCTACCCGCGAGACGCTGGAGCAGCTTGATGAGGCTACGCTCAACGATGTATTCAAGGACGTGCCCCACTATACAATCTCCCGCGACCAGCTCGGACAACCTGCCGTTGATATCTTCTGTCAGGAGGGTTGGCAGATCTTCCCCAGCAAGAGTGAGATGCGCAAGCTCGTCAAGGGCAACGGCGTGAGCCTTAACAAGGAGAAGCTCACGGCCTTCGACCGTCCTGTCACAGCCGAGGACCTCATCGACGGCAAGTATCTGCTCGTGCAGCGTGGCAAGAAAAACTATTACCTGGTCTCTGTAGGCGAATAGACCAAGGATATCTGCAAAGGCGGGTTGTAAGCGGAAAACCGCTTGTAGCCCGCCCTTGCTCATTCGTACCAACCTGTGCTCTATCCATTTTTGACAGCCCCCTCTACAAAGAGAGAAATGGTGGAAAAAATGCTCGTAGGCGAGTAATTTCCGGGAAAAACACGCTAAAAATCCAATTTTTCACCTAAACGCTTGGTTGTTTAGGAAAATAGTGCTATCTTCGCACATGAAATATATTAAAGACAAATAAACCTCAAATCCGCAACCTATAGGGTTTAGTGGGATTTTGCTTGCAAAGCGAC
>OCSG01000457.1_pt1 | contig 36641 bp, 55 predicted proteins | sample 1538831 | NCBI WGS metagenome assembly OCSG01 (sample SAMN04571729, study PRJEB22368) | human gut metagenome | biome: human gut; material: stool | host: Homo sapiens | place: Luxembourg | collected 2012-09-20 | reverse complement strand
GCAAGAAGGTGTCGGGACGCTCTATCTGCTGTCCCCGCCGCCGACGTTGCGGAGGTGGTGCTCTGTAAAGATTGCCAATATTATCAGGACGCAAAAACCAACAAGAAAGGTTTTCTGATTTGCCCAGCATCCGGAATGAAAATTAGCGAAACGGATTATTGCTCTTATGGCGTTCGCATGGGCCAGGAGGATAAGCATGAGGTTAAATGCGCAAAATGTGGGGAAATAAAAGAAATAATCTGCACAGTGGACGGGAAACCGTGGTGTGAAGATTGTTTTGATAAAGCAATGGGAAGCGGGGCCAACCATGAGACTAATTGATGTTGATGAACTGAAAAGACAAGTAAAAGGACTACCCATAATGAGTAATTGGGGAGAAGCATTCATCCCCCAGATTATAGACGAGCAGCCAATCATTGACCCCGTCCATGTCGCTGGCGGGTGCTATTGCCGAGAGTGCGAAAAAGCTAAACCAGGTGGGTCCGGCTATGTTTGGTGCGGTGAGAAAGCTATGCCGCTTAATGGATTTTGTAGTGAAGGAAAGCGAAAGGATGGCTGACCATGAAGTTTCGGAATCCGAATACAAAAGAAGTGTATGAAGTAGTACATAATAACTGTGAAGCGTCAGGATTTTGTGCTAACTTGTCTTGTTTGTTTTGTCCTATATCGAATAAAACAAAAGGTATGTGTTCCACCTGGATAAATGACAACCCAAATGAAGCTGCTCGCTTGATGGGTTATGAGGTGGTAGAGGATGATTGCGACCAGTCGCAAAAAAGTCGCAATTCAGTCGCAAAAAAAGGAGGAGGACAACATGAACAAGCCGAGAATTTGCGAGGTGCTTGGGATGGAGGTAAACCAGAACTTCCAGTTTAATGATTTCCCATTTGACGAAGTGAAAAGTTATTTTATCGGCACAGATGGAGAAATTAGAAATGTACATGGTGGAGAAGTGGCCTCCAGCGAACTTTGTTACATTATCAATCACCCCGACTGCATCATCCGCGAGCCCCGCTGGACGGAGCAGGAGGTGGAGAGGGCGAAGGCTATCAAGATGTTATACTCAGAGGCAGAAAGCATTGAGATGTATGGCTTCGGCATTAGAGTTTTCAACAGGAAACTTGTCATTGCAATACTCGACCCCTCTTTGTTTCCTTCTCTTCGCCAAAATGAAATCATCACCCTTGTCGAGATCATCGGAGGTGCAGAATGAGAGAGATCCTTTTCAAAGCCAAGCGGCTAAGTGATGGCGAGTGGGTGGAAGGGTATTATATAGGGCCGGTAGGCGTCCTTGATGTACATGAGATTTGTGATATTCAAGATATTGCAGGAGCGCGAGTTGAGGTAGACCCATTCACAGTTTGTCAGTACGCCGGTCTGACCGACAAGAACGGAACGAAGATTTTTGAGGGGGATATCATCCATTGGACGAATTGGAACGGCGAACAAAAAGAAGCCCCTGTATGCTATGACCAAGAGTGGAATAGATTTTGTGTTTGGTTGAATGGCGCTGAAAGCATGGGCGTAAATATACATCTGTCAACGAGCGGAATTGAGGTCATCGGCTCCATCCACGACGGGGAGGGCGGACAGCATGAGCAGTAAAATCCTTTTTCCAACTTCCAATGTCTCTCCCGATCAGGCCGTAAATATTATAAAAACAGGACTGAACAATGAATACATCCCCATCAAAACAAGGAGACTTGCCATTGAACAGGTGGCATACATGGAGAGGTGCAGTAGCGTCACAAAAGACGAGTTAGCGAAGGCTTTGTGGTGGCTGCTTGACCACTACAACTTTGATAAAGACGGGTTAGTGGAGGTTCTGCGGTGGGTGTTTAACCACTACGATCTTGATGAGGATATTTGACAGCATGAGGGCAATGAATGAAAATCTTAGCGATTGACCCAGGGGACAAGCAGAGCGCCTATTGCTTCATAGACAGCGAAGATTTACGTCCGCTGCGGTTTGGCAAAGAACAAAATGCTGTGGTCCTTTTGATTCTCCAGTTGGAGAAGTATGATCTTGTAGTCATTGAACGCTTGGCAAGCTACGGCATGCCGGTTGGACGCAATGTTTTTGAAACCTGCGAATGGGTGGGGAGATTCACGCAAGCAGCACAGAAGCCAGTGGACTACATATACCGCCAGGATGAAAAGCTCCATCTCTGCCATGACAGCAGGGCCAAGGATGCCAATATCCGACGAGCACTGATTGACCGATTTGCAACCCATGATCTGAAAAACGGGAAGGGGACGAAAAAGAACCCAGATTGGTTCTATGGGTTCTCTTCCGATGTATGGGCGGCGTATGCGGTTGGAATTACGTACACAGAGACAAAATTAAAATTGTAAACAAAGTGTTAAGATCGTCTAACAATTTGACCGAAATGGAGGGCTGCGATATAATTTAGACAGGAAATGGTTTTATACATACGCAGGCAAAGAAAATTCATTTTCTTTGCTGCTATGTATAAAACAGAAGATTTTCTTCCTCCTTCGCCCGGCTCCGAGGCGGTCTCAATATCGGGCGTACCTCCTTTTTCTTTGGGAGCGCGAGCCTTGTTCTCGCCTCCCTATCACCCGGCCAGAGCGGATTTTGGTGCAACTCCAAAACGGGTGACCATTCCCAGCTGGGGAAATTTGATGGAAGGAGATTGTGCTTCCACCGAATCAGCAAATTGCTTTGCGGCCGCAAAGTGAACCGAAGCACGCGCCATTCGCCATTTCTCTGAAACCTGTGGTTGGAGACGCAGACCATTTCAGAGAAGGTGCGTGCGGAAGTGTAAACAGGCCTGCGGAAAGCCTGACAAAACCCGCAACATACCCCGCAAGGGGTATCCGGTTCTTTAGCTCGAAGGTCGAGCAGGCAGCTCATAACTGCCGGGCCTTGGTTCGATTCCAAGAGGAACCACCAAAAATAGATTTTTATTGATGAGGTTAGTTATGGCTGCACGGTTGACAGATAAGCAGAAAAAGAAAATAGTGGCTGATTATCTGGAACTTGGCAGCTACAACGCAGTTGCCAAAAGAAATCATGTGTGTGGGGAAACTGCTCGGCGTGTCGTGGAGGCATCTGAAGATTTCGCAGAGAAACTTAGACAAAAAAAGGAAGAAAATACAGCCGATATCCTGGCCTACATGGAAAGTCGCAGGCAAGCAGTATGCGATATTATTGAGGTAGGACTTTCCGTTCTTCCAGAGAAGATTCAGAATGCGCGCAGCGCCGCAGAGGTTACGACAGCGCTTGGGACACTGATTGATAAATTCACAGCCTTTGGCGGTGGTCCTGGGAATGATGCCAAGGAAGATGGTTTGAGCCAGAGTTTGAGAGAACTGGCGGAAGGGTTGGAAAGCGATGATTAGTCCACAACAAAAGAAAATCCTTGCATTCCCATACTCCAAATATGATGCCATTATCTGTGACGGTGCAGTCCGATCGGGCAAAACCTCTATCATGATGTGGGCGTTTGTTCGCTGGGCCATGGAAAACTTCTCTGGTCAGCGGTTTGGTATTTGTGGGAAAACCGTTGATTCATGCTCAAAGAATATTATTGTCCCTTTCACAGCTATGACGCTGGCAAAAGAAAAGTATACCATGCGTTGGCGCCGATCAGAGAAGATCCTTGAGGTGCGCCGGGGAACTACGACAAATTGGTTTGAGGTGTTTGGCGGCAAGGATGAAAGCAGCGCAGCACTGATCCAAGGGCGAACGCTGGCAGGTGTTCTATTGGATGAGGTTGCGCTTATGCCCCGTTCCTTCGTGGAACAGGCCCTGGCGCGTTGTTCTGTAGATGGAAACAAGAAATGGTTCTCCTGCAACCCAGAAAGTCCGCAGCATTGGTTTTATTTGGAATGGATTAAGAAGCATGATAAAAGAAATGCACTGTATCTTCACTTTACCATGCGAGATAACCCAGGGCTGACGGAGAAGGTCATTGAGCAGTATGAATCCATGTTTTCCGGCGTGTTTTATGATCGGTTCATTAGAGGGTTGTGGATTCCGGCGGAGGGGCTGGTATATCCGCATTTTGGAGAGCATTGTGTGGTGGATGAAGAGCCTGCATCAGGTCGATATTATATTTCCGTAGATTATGGCACGCTGAATCCTTTCTCCGCTGGGCTGTGGTGCGTGACAAAACAAGGGGCGGTTCGGATCAAAGAATACTATCACAGCGGACGAAGAACCAACATACAAAAAACAGACGAAGAGTATTATCAGGCATTACGAGATTTAGCGAAGGGATATAATGTGGATTACGTTATAGTTGATCCTTCTGCCGCCTCATTCATTACGACAATTTTTCGCCACGGAGAATTCCAAGTGGTAAAAGCAAATAACAATGTTATGGATGGAATTAGAAGAACATCGGTTTATTTGAAAGATGGTCGTCTCAAAATACATCGTAGTTGCAAAGATGCTATCCGAGAGTTTAGATTATATCGTTGGGATGAAGATTCTACGGTAGACAAAGTAATTAAAGAAGATGATCATGCAATGGATGACATAAGGTACTTTTGTAATACGATTATGGTCCGGCATTTTCCGGTTATGAGGTGAAAGAATGACCATTGCAGACAAGTTAAAAGAATTAGGTTACACAACTATCAATGAGAGTTTTTATTCCAAAGTGCAAGAATGGAAAAGTTGGCACGAAGGAGATGTGAAGGGGTTCCATCGATATAAAATACGAAACGGAAGCGGTATCGTCCGGTGCAAGAGATATTCCCTCAATATGGGGAAGAAGGTATCAGAAGATTGGGCAAACTTGCTCATGAATGAGCGGGTGGAAATTACGCTGGAGGGATCTAAGGAACAGGCGTTTATTGATCGAGTTTTTGAAGAGAACAACTTTAGGGTAAAATCCAATGAAATGCAGGAATTCGCTTTTGCTCTTGGAACGGTAGCGTTTATTCCACGTGTTGTTGGCATGAAGGCAACGGAAAAAGGTCCTATTCCAGGAAGTGCATCTGGGATAATCATTGATTATGTGACCGTAGAACATATTTGGCCGCTGTCTTGGCAAAACGGGGTTATCATAGAATGCGCGTTTGATAGTATTGTCACGGTTGATGGGGAAGATTACTGTTACCTGCAAATTCATCATAAAGCCAATGGATTTTATGACATAGAAAATCGGATTTATCTATATAGGAATGGAAATGTAGATAAAGAAGTATCCCTGTCTTCTGTCTCTGGTTTCGAGACGGTCCCGCCTGTTGTACACACCGGCTCTGAAAAACGACAATTTGTTATTGATCGACCCAACATCGCAAATAATTTAGACTATTCTATTCCGCTTGGTATTCCGGTGTATGCGAACGCTATTGATAATTTAAAGGGTGTAGACGTTGCATTTGACAGTTACGTAAATGAGTTCATCCTTGGCAAAAAGAGAATCATGGTGAAACCGGCAGCGACAAAATATATAGATGGGGAACCGGTTTTTGACCCTGATGATTTGTCTTTTTATGTACTTCCCGAAGACATTTCAGACGACGGTGCAGTAATTACCCAAATTGATATGACTTTGCGGACCAATGAACACACGACAGGCATCCAAACTCAACTAAATCTTTTGTCAAGCAAGTGCGGATTCGGAGAAACTTATTACCGTTTTGACGGAGGGAATCTTACAACGGCAACTCAAGTTATTAGTGAAAATAGCACTATGTTTCGAACGATAAAAAAGCATGAAATTATTTTAGAGCAGGCTATCAAGGAATTGTGTCGGATCATTTTGCAATTGGGCAACATAGCTATGGACGCAAGGTTGAACGAGGACGCAAAAGTTACTATTGATTTTGATGATTCCATCATTGAGGACAAGACAACTGAGCGTAACAATGATCGGCAAGACTTAGCTTCCGGAATTATGAATGACTGGGAATATCGTATGAAGTGGTATAATGAAGATGAAATGACCGCTAAAAAGATGCTGCCACGTATGGAAGATATGACTGACGAGGAACAGGATGAGGTGGAGTAATGCCGAGATATCCTTTCACTCCAGAAGTCTTAGATTCGATGCCAGAACCGCTCGCAGAGCTGTTTAGAGGGCTCGAAGATACACTCCTTATTGAAATATGCAAGAGGCTGAAAAAAGCAGGAGAACTTAATGAGGTAACAGTTGAGGCAATCAGGGCATTAAGGAGCCATGGCATTGATCTCAAAAAAATTGAAGAAGCAATATCTTCTGTAACTGAGATTGGAGAGAAAGAGTTAAATAAACTACTGGATGATGTAGTTTCAAGATATCAAAATTATACGAAGGAAATGCTGACAATCTCAGCGATTACAACGCCAAAGTTAATGATTAACGACGTAGACGTTGAGGCGATTAGAAAGCAAGCTCTTTCAGAATACAGGAATATTACTCGGTCGATGGGCTTCGTTGGGATGGGAAATTCTCAAAAAGTCATGTCTGCGTTGGAGGCATATCAATGGGCGTTAGACCAGGCGGAACTTGAGATTATGTCCGGTGCGATTGATTATAACTCGGCGATCAGAAAAGCCGTGAAAGGTCTGGCGGACAGCGGCCTAAAAATTGTTAGTTGGGAAAGTGGACATAGAGATCAAGTAGATGTATCTGTCCGGCGGGCGGTAATGTCCAGCATAAACAGAATGAATACAGTTTATATGGAAACATTGCAAGATGACTTGGAGACCGATCTGGTAGAAGTAACTGCCCATGCAGGCGCAAGAAATACCGGGTATGGAATTGAAAATCATGCGTCATGGCAAGGAAAAGTATACCGTTGGTCAAAGAAGCCGAAAACCTCAAAAGGAAAGTATAAAGACTTTGAGGCGACAACAGGCTTTGGACAGGGCGCAGGTCTCGGAGGGTGGAACTGCCGCCACAGATATTATCCGTATATAGAAGGAGTATCTTATCGAACCTATACAGACGAGGACTTAGAGAAGATAGATAAACCGCCTTTTGTTTATCAAGGGAAAGAATATAATCAATATGAAGCAAGTCAGGAGCAGCGGAGAGTGGAAAGAACGCTCAGGAAACTACGAAGAGAGGCCAAGGCGTATGAAGCTGCGGCGCTGTCAGAGGATGCGCAAGCTGTAAATATTCGAATTAAAAGGCTTCGGAAATATTATGATGCGTTCAGCAAGAAAGCTGGACTTCCAACACAATACGAAAGGGCGGCGGTTACATATTGATTAAAGAAATAAATGGGGAAACATGGTTTTGTTGCCCAAATTGCGGGAAGAAAATTCATCCAGTAAAGCATGGGGCACGCGGCGTATATGTTGTGTGCAAACAAAAAAGACAAGATGGGACCAGATGTAATTGGTCTGGAGAAATTAAATATAACTGATCGAGAGCCATTGAGCCATTGACTATCACAACCGGTAGTTAATGGCTCGTTTTTTTGCCGACGGGCGTTAAACGGTGGCCGACGGGCCAAAAACAAAAAACGGAGGTTTATAAAATGGCTGAACCTATTAGCAATCCTGTTGTACAGGACCCGACACCGGGGACAGGTGGCGAGGTGACCTTTACTCAGGCCGAAGTTGACGCTCTTATCAGTAAGGAAAAAGCAAGAGCGGTAGCAAAGGCAACAAAGGGTATCCCGGATGAAGCTGAGTTAAATGCGTTCCGTACATGGAAAGAAAATCAGCAGTCTGAAAAGGATAAGTGGGAACGGTTGACCGGGGAGAGAGAGGCTCTTTCCGGGAAACTGACCGCAGCAGAAAACGAAAGAGACCAACTCAAAAGAGATTTGTATGTACTTAAAAAGGGTTTGAGCGGGGAAGAGGCCGAATTTATTGCCTTTAAGGCCCTAAAAATGGTAGATGACAAAACGACGTTTGAGCAAGCAGTAGATTCGTTGACTGCTGACAGGAAAAAAACAACATTTGATTGGACTGCTCCGGTTGGAGATGGGTCTAAAAAAACGAGTGAAAATGACGTGATGAATGCATTGCTGCGCGGTGCATTAAAATGAGAGGAGATTGTAAATGCCAGTTAATATCATTGACAGAAGCAAATTATCCGGACTTATCCCGGAACCTGTAACCCGCGAGATCATTCAAGGGGCTGTAGCTGAATCGGCTGTGCTGCGGATGGCTCGTCGGCTTCCTAACATGTCCAGCAAGACACAGGTTTTGAATGTGCTTGACGCACTGCCTACGGCTTACTTCGTAAATGGCGAGGCAACTTCCGGAACGGCTGATTCCAAAGCTTCCCTTAAGAATGTGACTAACATGGCGTGGGACCAGAAGAAGATTCATGCTGAGGAGATTGCGGTTATTGTTCCCATTCCGGAAGCAGTTCTTGATGATAGCACCTATGACATTTGGGGTGAAGTTCGTCCCAGACTGTCAGAGGCATTTGGCAAAGTTATTGATAAGGCTATTCTGTATGGGACCAACAAGCCTACTTCGTGGAGAGATGGCCTTGTCCCCTCTGCAACTACTGCAAATGCTGTTGTAACGGCTACCAGCGATATTTTCAAAGATATCATGGGCGAGGGTGGCGTGATCGCGAAAGTGGAGGAAAGCGGTTATATCCCCAACGGCGTAATGGCTGCTATCCAGATGCGTGCCAAACTGCGCGGCCTGGTGGACAAGAACGGTCAGCCTATCTTTAAGACTGATATGCAGGGCGATACCCGCTACGCGCTGGATGGCATGAGCATGTACTTCCCCGTAAACGGCGCTTATGACCCGGAGGAATCCCTTGCTATCGTGGGTGACTGGAGCCAGCTGGTCTATTCGATTCGCCAGGACATTACGTTTAAGGTGTTTGACAGCGGCATTGTTCAGGACCCCACCACTGGTAATATTCTGTACAACCTGATGCAGAACGACATGGTTGCACTCCGGGCCGTTATGCGGCTTGGGTGGGAGATTCCGAACCCTATTAACGCATATAACGTTGGAAATGAGAATGCATTCCCTTTTGCTATTTACGAACCGGCGGGGGGTTAATGGGGTCTGACATCTTAACGCTTTTCCCCAGCAGTCAGACCCTATTGGGGAAACAAGTCTCGGAGCTTGTAGGCGATGATTTGAAAGTCAAGGAAGATGGTTCCGTGGTTGGTACATTTCACTATGTGACCGGCTATACGGAATTTAGTGATGTTCCTGGAGAGGACAGCGGATATTACTTCCCATTCCACTTAACTAAAACCGGAACTAATATGACATTCAAAAAGAACGGGTCTCCGACCAAACAAGACATTCCTTTTGATGCCGATATTATTTTCCGCGTTACGAAAGATGACACTTTTGAGGTTTTAGTGGATGAGAACAGCGTTGTGACATTCAATTTCAAGGATGCTACGTTTGATTCCCAACCTAAAGCAACTTATAAGAAAGGAAAATAAAGGAGGTTTCTTATGGTATATGCGGATTATACATATTACAAAGAAACCTACCTTGGGACGTTGATTTCAGAATCTGAGTTCCCAATGCTGGCAAAGCGGGCAAGTGAATATCTGGACTACATCACAGTCGGAAAAGCCTCTGAGCATGCGTCTATGCTGGAAATAAAGGACGCTTGTTGTGCTCTTGCTGAGCAGTACAAGGTTGTTGAGAAAGCGCAAGAATCATCTCTAAGCGAAACCGGAGAGAAGTCCAGTGAGACGGTTGGTAGTTACTCTGTGAGTTACCGAAGTTCGGCAGAATTAGCGAAGAATTCTACAGCTGAGATGTCTTCCATTGTATCCAGATATCTTGGAAGAACTGGCTTGCTCTATCGCGGCGGGAGGTGCTTTCCATGTACGCCCCACACTCTATAACTGTTTACACAATAACAGAAGATGAAGTCACTTTCGAATCTGTTTATAACATTACCATTTTGCGGGGTGTGTTCTTTGATGCTGCTCATGCCGCCAATGTGAGAGAAAGTGGGCTGGAAGGTGCAGACGTCGTCAACCTATTTATTCCATTTAATGTAAACGCTATTGATGGGATTACAGGTTTTCCTAAAAGATTTGCAACCCCAAAGCAATATGAAGCTGCCGAAGATAAAAGCAATTTGTGGACCCTTGACACGGATTCTATGCAAAGCTCAACTACTTTCTTTGTTAAGGGAGAAATCGTTGAGCAAGGGAAGGACTTTCAGTGGATGAATCGGATTTACGATAATGTTCACAGGATCACCAAAGTGGATACAAAAGATTTTGGCTCTCCTTCGATGCAGCATTGGGAAGTTGGTGGCGCTTAATGGCAAGTGTCGTTATCCATGTTAATATTGATATCGACAAGATCAAAGCGAAACTTGATAGAGCAAACAAAGAACTTACAAAAAATGTAGCGAAAGATACAGAGAGCAAATTCCTACCTTGGTTGAATGGCACTTTAGCTGCCCGCACAAGGATTTTAGATGATGAAATTATCTATCCTGGTCCTTATGCCCATTATCTCTGGGAAGGAATTGTTTACGTAGACCCTCAAACAGGAGCTGCGGGATTCCGCCTTCCCGATGGGACGTGGAGATCCCGCACCGGAGTTCGGAAGGTTCCATCAGGAAAATCTTTGGTATTTACAAGGTCCTCTGCTCAACCACATTGGATTGAACCGGCAAAGGCAGAGTTCATGCCCAGGTGGGAAGAGGCATATAAAAAGTCCTTTAAGTGAGGTATCTATGGGACAAAAAATATCGAATAAAGAGCAAGAATCTATTTCAAGATCATTGCTTTCTTGGCTCAATACTTGGCCAGACAAGCCCGTTGGGGTGATCAACTTCACTTATGTTCCTGATGATGCCGAAGGTATGTCATTGTCCACGCCCCAGGGCACATTTATGGTTAGGAAATATGTTCGTGGTGCATATCAAGCAAGATATACATTCAAGATCATTTACCGTGTTATTCCTGGGAATAGCAATAACAAGCGTCTTACTGCTGATGAAACCTTAGAAAGCTTTGCAGACTGGATTATCAACAATGGAACAATGCCTCAATTAGAGGACGGGAAAAAGGTTGTCAAATTTTCTCGAAGCGAAAGTGATCCTGATTCCGTTTTATTTAACCGATATGAGGATGGAACAGAAGATCACCAAATTATTATGACGATGGATTACACATCTGAATAAAATTTTTTCGTGAGCCGACGAGCCGAAATTTATTTATTAGGAGGAAATATTATGAAACTTTCCGCTCTGATGGCTGATTACACCCCTTCCGCTGAGTTTGTGGGGGTTGCAACAAATGACGATTTTGTTCTTGCCGTAGATATCGCGGAAGAATCAGCCGGAAAAGTAGCTAATTATATCGTAGTTCAGTCCGGTATTGCATCGGTGGATAGTCAGTTGAACCCCGAAACGGATGAAAAAGCGTATATCCGACAGGGGGCGGTATCTACCAAAACATCTACTCAACGTACATTCAATGTTACTGGTGACCGTATCTTTGGAGATGAATTCCAAGACTTTGTGTTGTCTCACGCAATCAAGTTCGGTACTGGCCAGAAAGTCGTTAAACCTTATGTGTATTTCTCTCTGTTGACAGGAGAGGGAGAAAAGGGGACAGCATCTATCATTGTGAACTCTGATGGGTCCGGGGATGCCGGTGCATCTTCGGAAATTGACATTGATATTATGGCGACCTCTGCTCCCGCTGCCTACACATATTCTGACGATTCCGGTGTTTAACTGACAGGAGGATAAATTATGGAGACCTACAATATTAACGGCGTTGAGATTCAGTATGATACTTTCGATCTCGTCAACTTGGAATTATATACCAATGGTGTGACAGAGATCGCTGAAGTTGGAAAACGTGTGAAAGAAATGATTCAGGAAGATCCCGCCAAAAATGGCATTAAGGCAATCAGAATGATGTGCAATGCATTTATGGATTTCTTTGACGTGCTTTGTGGCGAAGGGACGAGCAAGAAGTGTTTCGGCGACAATGTAAACGCGAGGGACATCATCAATGCTTATGCCAAGTTTTGCGAAGAAGTATCCGCAACTGTAAGCTCTATGAAGGTAGATTTCAATCCGCCTTCTTCTCCCTCTATCATGGATGATTCCCAGTTGAGAGCAGAAAAACGGGCAAAGCTGCGTGCCGAAGCTGAACAGAGAGTAAAAGATCGTGAGAGAGAATCCATTTAACGGATTCCCCACCAGCGTAGATGTAGATGGGCAATTCTTCCCGATCAATCCAAGTTTTCGCGTCGGGATTTCTATCGAACTTGAGATTCTGAAAGAAGAAAATCCAGATGTTGTAGGTCTTTTGAATTTGTTTTACCCGAGCGGGATTCCTTCCAATATATCCGCAGCGTTCGACGCAATGTTGTGGTTCTTTCGTGGGGAAGAAAGCAAAGAGGCAACACAAGAACAAGCAAAAAAGAAAGGAGGCAGGGTATATGACTTTGAAATTGATTCAGAAGCAATCCTTGCCTCCTTTCTGTCAGCGTATGGGATAGACCTATCTAAGGATGATTTGCACTGGTGGGCTTTTCGTCGTCTCTTATTTAATCTTCCCTCCGAAACGCTTTTCATGCAGCGCATACGATACCGCACAGCCGACATTTCCAAAATGAGTAAAGAGGAAAAGAAACACTATAAAAAAATGAGGGCTCTCTATGCGATTAAGGATGATCGAAGGAGAGAAGTGCAGACTGTCGAAGAGAGAGACGCTGCCTTGATCGAAAAGGTGCGGAAACGGTATCAGGAGGCCCAGAAGCATGTGGAAAAAGGGTCTAACTAAAATCAGATGCCCTATGTGCGGGTACGAAATGCCAGTGTTACGAAGTGAAAACGCTTCTTGTGAAGGGTTGTTTCTACGTTGCAAAGGTAGAAATTGTGGGCGCTGGTTTGAAATTAAAATAGAACGGTCCAAGTAGTGCCAGAGATGCCGATGGGCCCACTGAGAAGGTGGTGTAACCCATGGCGGCAGATGGTTCTGTAACCATTGAAATTAATGGTGACTATCAAGAATTTCTTTCAGATTTAGACAAAGCTGCTGGGAAGGCAGCAAGTCAGGCAAAAAAATCGTTTTCTGGAATTCAAAAAAATGCACAACTTACTACAAAGGATTATCAAAAACTAAATTCTGTTGCAACAACAGCATTGAATGGGATCGTAAAAGCCCTTGCTGCTGTCGCAACTGCATCCGCTGGAGCCCTTGTCGCGGTAAGTAAGATCGGGATAGAATTTGAATCTGCTTTTGCCCAAGTTGAAACCATCATGGACACTTCACAGATGTCCGTCGAAGACATGCGAAGTTCTATCCAAAACTTGTCTTCGGAGATGGGGATATCCGCAAGCGAATTATCTGGGGCGGTTTACAACGCCATTTCCGCAACTGGAGATACTGCAAACGCGGTTTCGCTCGTTGGGGATGCAACCCGACTTGCCACAGCAGGATTCACAGATGCAGAATCTGCGCTTTCTGTTCTCACAACCACTATCAATGCGTATGGGATGAGTGCTGCCGATGCTGAATCAATCTCGGACAGCCTGATTCAGACGCAAAACCTTGGTGTTACTACGATTGACCAGCTTGCCAGCGCAATGGGCAAGGCGATTAGTACAGCTTCCGCCTACAATGTCAATCTGGGAAACCTTGAATCTGCTTATGTCAGCCTAACGAAGGCGGGTATCAGCACGGAAGAATCTACAACCTATATTTCCTCCATGCTGAATGAGCTGGGAGATACTGGCAGCGAAGTCGGGAAAATCCTTAAGAAAGAAACCGGCAAGAGCTTTGGCACCTTAATGAAGGAAGGAAAGAGCCTTGGTGATGTGATTGAGGTTCTTTCTGATCATGTTGATGGCAGCGCCGAATCCCTTATGAATCTTTGGGGAAGTGCCGAAGCTGGCAAAGCTGCAAACGCTATTGTGTCCCAGGGACTTGACACCTTCAACGACAACCTGGAGAAGTTACAGAACAGCGCGGGGACCACAGAGAAAGCGTATAGCACAATGGCTGATACGCTGGAGCACAAAACGCAGATGGTCAAGACTGAGGCCCAAAATCTTGCCATCTCGATCTATGAGCAAATCAAACCGGCGTTGTCTGATATCGCGGATGCGGCATTGGAGTTCATCCAAAACTTTGATTTTACCCAGGCTGTTAATGCGGTGAAAACTTTTGTTGCGATTCTTGCCTCTGCCGGAGCTGCAATTGGAGTATTTAAGGCCGCGCTACTTATCAGCGATATTTCCAAATTTGTTACAGGGGTTAAAGCAGGCGCCGAAGCAGTAAAGGCACTTAGTATGGTCACCAAGGCGGGAACGGCCATTCAAACGGCCTACAATGCGGTAATGGCATTAACTCCCTGGGGGGCTGCTCTCGCTGCGGTCACGGCTATTGCCGGCGCATTCGTTATTTACAACGCAGTAACTGATGACGCATCGGATAGCCAAGCGCAACTGTCTGACAGCATCAAAGAGTTAAATGATGATCTGGAAGCACAGAAGCAACAGCAGGAAGAGCTTGCCCAAACAAGAGAATCTAACCTTTCCAGTGTAAATGCAGAAATTGGAGCAACTGAAGATTATATTTCTGAGCTCCAAGGTTTGATTGATGCCAATGGGAAAGTAAAAGATGGGTATGAACAGAGAGCCCAATTCCTTGCGGAACAAATTAACAGCGTCATTCCCAACGCAATTTCTTTAGCAAAAGATGAGGCTGGCGTCTACATAGAAGTAGCGGATTCCATTGACCAACTGATTTTTGCCAAGAAAAAAGAAATGACCTTGGATGCTATGCAGGAGGAGTATAGCAATGCTTTAACCGGGCAAATAGAGGCCAATAAAAACTTGACCCAGGCTGTGGATAACCTCGCAGAGGCCAGACGGAATCTTGCTGAGGTACAAGCAAACAGCAGGGGAGATGAACGGTCACTGGCGGAGATATCAGCGGCAGAGGATAAAGTCAGACAGACTGAAAGGGCTTATGAGGACGCCAAAAATTCTGCCCTGGACTACCAACAGACAATAAACGATTTTGAAGCTGTTGGAGCCGCACAGAACATGGATGAACTCAATTCAGCTATCCAGCGCCTTTCCGATGGATTTGTAGAGTTCAACGGAAGCAATATTGCAGAAGTTGAAACGGCTGTTGGGAATGCAATTGTACTATATCAACAGTTAATTGCGGACGCTGCCGCTTCTTGGACCGAAATGTCTCCATCTGTGCAGGCTAACATGGTTGGCCTAATTGAGCAAGCCCAAGCCGCTATGCAAGAGCAAGTTGGTGTTTTTCGTGAGGCTGGTGGATACATACCGACAGAAATCGCCAATGGGGCAAATGAGTATTCCTATGTTTTACCAGAAAGCATTCAAAAAATAGTAGATCAAGCAGCGCAATATGCGGCGACAAATGGAACACCATTTTTAAATTCTGGGCAAATATATGATTTTTTAATGGCGTCTGGAATTATATCAAATGGACAAGCGGTCTCGGACGCAACTAAGCAAGTCGCAGATCAAGCGGGCGAAGCGGGGAAGCAGACAGCAACCCAAAATGGAGGCGAAACAGCAGCAGAATTCGGTGACGGATACTCAAGCCGCATGCCATCAACGGAAGCCGAAATGGAGCAATCGACTAAAACCGCGGTCGACAATGCTACTTCTGGCGCTCAAGGCGCAGCGGCATCTGGTGGGCAACAAGTAGGGTATACGATTGGCACGAATGCGGATGGCTCTCTCAAGATATCAGCATCTTCTATGCCATCTACCATGAAAGGGGTGGTGGGAGACACAATCTCCTCTGGTGATTCCGCTGCATCTGGAGCAGGAACAGTTGGTGAAACAGCTGTCAATTCTGCGGCGGGAGCAATTACCTCTTCCAGTGGACTTCTAAGCACAGCTTTTTCCGGAATGATTGATGGCAGCGTTCAGGCTGCCTTGGGCGCTACAGCTTCTTCGACTTTGATTAGTTCTAAAATCGTCGAACAAATATCTTCTGGGATATCATCTGGGACGCCTGATGTTGTTTCTGCGCTGAATAATCTTGTGACTACTTCGGTGCTTTCTTCCGCAACTGGTGCCTCTGGGGCTGCGAAAAGTGTTGGACTGGCCATTGCTTCCGGTGTTGCTGCGGGTATCAATGCAGGGGCAAGCCAGGCGATCAGTGCTGCATCCAATATGGCAAAGAGCGCACTTGCCGCAGCTAAAAGCGCGTTGGATATCCACTCTCCCTCTAAGGCATTTCGTTGGATTGGTGAGCAATCTGTTGCCGGTTTGGTACTTGGATTAAATGACAAGGCAAAAAACGCACAAGCAGCGGCTGGAAAACTTGCTGATGTTGTCTTAAAAGAAACTTCTAAACTTTATGACAAGATTGCGGAGATTGAGGCCGCAGCACAGAAGCGGGCAGATGAAAAGGAGCTCGCGGACTATGAAAAAAGTCTGGCAGAAAAGTATGAACGGCTGGAAGAGGCAGAAGTTGATGAACGACAGGATATCTTGGACGAGATAGCCGAGCTCAAAGAAGATTGGAATGAGAAACAGCTAAAAAAGCAGGAAGAGGCACAGAAGGAAGAGTTGCAGAGTGCCATTGATGCTCTTGAGGAGATGGAAGATGAGTATCAAAGTGCTTTGGATGACCTGAAAAGTGATCGTGATTCCCTGGCTTCTAAATTGTCTGGAGATAATCTTTTCGAAACAGATTATAAGGGAGAAACCCGTCTTCTGAACCTGGATAAGGATATTCAAGAGATTGAACGATACGGAAATGCAATGCTTGCCCTTCAGGAAAAAGGGGTTGATGCTGGCCTCTATTCCGAAATTCTTCAAATGGAGATGGACGAGGCGACGGCCTTCGCGGAAAAACTGTTAAGCCTGAATGACGATCAATATACTGCCTATATGGAAGCATACCAGAAACGGGCGGAAGCGGCAAAGAATATTGCGGCACAGATTTATCAAGATGAGTTTGAATCTCTTAACCAAGAATTCGTGGACAAAATGCCTGATGAGCTAAAAGCAGCGGGAGAGGATGCTATGACATCCCTTGCCGTTGGTGTACAGGAAGAAGGTTCTACCGCAATTGCCGCAGCGAAGAAAGTTGCCGATGGTATTATTGCGGAAATTAGCCGGATAAACGCTGCGGCAAGGCTTCGTGAAACGGTCACTGTGAGTGCTGGGAGTGCTTCCTACCGCCTCACACGCAGCACGGATAACGCCATGGAAGCCAAGCAGGTAGAGAGTAACGGAAGCGCGTACAGGGTAGCAAACGCTGTGTCTTTTGCCAGTGCACCACGGGGAGACAGGGAAATTGTTCTGAATGTCAACGGGAAAGCATTTGCAAGAGCAATTGTTAATGATATTCGTGCAGTAGAGGATCAGTCCCCCAGAATTGTGAGTGATTAAATGGAAAATATGTTTTTGTCAATTGACGGAATTGAAATTGAAGACTTGGAAGAAGGGGATTACACCGCCTATGAAGAAGAACTTGGCGTATCTGAGCGGATGATATCCGGCAGAAGAGTGGAAGAAATCCGTGCCACTATATGGGTGGTAGAAGTCAACTTTTCATCCATCGACTATGAAACAATGTCCCGTCTCAATACTGTATTCAAGGCATCACGTCGGCATCAGTTGTTCTTTCTCCCATCCACAGGTGGCACAAAGTTGGTACAAGGGTGGTTTCACTTGATGGAGCCTCCATCTCCTTCCCTTACACGTTGGAGAGATAACGGACCTGAATGGGCAGCATACAAACTGACCTTTGAGGAGATTGATGGCCATGATTGATCACAGTGAAGCCTATGAAAAAGCGGTTATATCTGATTCAAGGCGACAATTTGTGCGAGTTGTGTTTGACCTATATGACCCAGATATGATCATAACAAACATAACAACAAATGATGAGAGTGATATTTCCTTAACAGATCAGGTAACAAACCGTGGTACAACAGAAAGCGAACAGAATATAGCGACCTTGGAGCCTAACAGATGGATCCTGAACGGAACTTTCAATATCCGACCAGATGACCCAATGGATCAGATAGGACAAGTTGGTTGGGTATCTGAATCTCTATGTGATTCTTTCGGCGTCTTTTCTGAACCATATCCTTATATTGAGTTTGGAATTCAAAACCTAAGTATATTGCAAGCATTCTCTTTCCGGTTCAGTGAAAAAGAATTCAATGGAATTGGAACAGAATTTACGTTGGATATTTACAGCGGCGATACCCTTCTTTGGTCAGACACAAAAACAGGGAACAAAAGTACGTTGACTGTTTTGGATGGCTTTACCGTTCAAAACCCTACAAAAATTCGCGTTACCATTAAGAAATGGAGCCTTGGTGGTCGACGGGTTAGAATCCCCCGGCTGATGGTCGGCCTATATGAAATTTGGGACAGGTCCATTCTAAAATCAGTTGAAACATATTCTGAGGTTACATTCTCTGGATTGTCCATTCCATATTCTACTTGCACAGTTGTTTTGTACAACGAAAACCACAGATTTGATCCTTATGCTCCGAATACGCTCTTCACATCCATTGAAGATCGTCAAAGAATCATTGTTGATTTTGGAATGTGGTTGGAAGATGGAACTATTGAATGGTTGCCCGCCGGGACTTACTATCAGCAATCTGCGGGATGGAAACTCAAGGATTTAACTGTACAATTTGATCTTCTGGATATTATTGGGGCGCTGACGAAAAGGAAATTTGTTGTCCCTGATACACTTCCCACAACGCTTTCTGGGTGGATTGAGGCGATTATGCTTTCTCTTGGCGTTAACTTTCAAAAAAATTATATCGTAGATGATGATGTAAAGGATATCCCCATTACAGCAGCAGAAGAAGAATGTACAGGGAAAAAGTGTGGTGAAATGCTTCGCTTCGCATGTATGGCAACGAATACTTGGCCCAGGCAAGATTTTGAGACCGGGAAATTGAGAGTAGGGAAATTACAAAGAATTGAGGGCAACAGGATTACCTTAGACAACATGAACTCCTATCCTGAAATGTCTGCAAATGATGATATTTCGGACATTACATTTACGTTGGATGATGGAGAAGAAGTGGTATTTCCAGGGAATAACACCGAATCCGAGATATCTTTAAGCGTAGATAACCCATTTATTCATACGACGGATGATGCGAGAAAAGCGGTTATTTCCTGCCTGTTTGAGTATGGTGGACGTTCGTTCGAAGTACAGCATAGAGGAAATCCGTCCAGCGAATGCGGAGATATCCAGAGTGTAGACACTCAATTTTTCACCACTATCTCTGCTCGATTGTATAAGCAACAGCTCTCCCTGGCAGATGGCGTTATGGTAAACATGCCCTCTTATCTCGTTCAATCTCCCAATGATTCTGCATACTCAAACAAAACAGTTCTGACAGGTTCTGGAACATTTGTAAAGGAAGAGGCTGGGAAATTCCGCGTTACATTGATAGGGGGAGGGGCCGGTGGTATGGGAGGGGGTGCAGGGAATATCCTATGGGGCGATTCTTTTGACCCAGAAGACACGGCTGGCGGCATTGGAGGAGATGGCGGGAATGTGTTTATTACCGAGGTAACCGCGATAGCAAACCAACAATATGACTATTCTTGTGGAACTGCCGGGAAAGGCGGTGCAGGCGGAGAAACCAATGGCAGCCGTGGGGACGACGGTGAACCCGGCACCCCTGGCACAGACACTACTTTTGGAGTGTACACTTCTGCAAATGGAAAACCATATCCGGTTGGCATTATGGACATCCAGAGCGGCGCTGTATATGCACAGAAAGGCCCTGACTATGGAGGGACTATAACAGCCTTGGAAGGTTCTGGCGGCGCTGGAGGCGAACAGGGGAGAAACGGAAAGTATGCACAGTGGACCTCTGAGGATGGCTATACAGAAACTTATATTGCATCCTACCCAAAAGACGGTACCCCGGGACAGGATGGGAAACCTGGATGCATTATTGTGGAGTGGTGAAAAAATGGGGGTGATCTAAATGGCAGAAGAGTGGTCTCCTATTGTGATCTCAGCGACGTTCACGCCAGCGACTGCAAATGTCGGGGATTCTGTATTGCTCCAAGTGATCGTACTTGATGTGCAGACGATAGAGCAAGAAGAGATCAGAGTTTCGGGTGAGTTTCAAAGTGGGGAGGTGTAGTTCATGTCGATAACTACGGTAAAAGCGACGTTCGATGGACAGGAATACACTCTTACATTTAATGAAACGACAAGGAAATATGAGACTGTCATTGTTCCGGCCAAAACCTCCCACAATGAAGAAGGGGGATATTTCAACACAGAGATAACTGCAACGAACGACAAAGGAGTTTCCACCACAACGGATGGGACGAATATCCCTGGGCTTCGGTTGACGGTGCAAGAGGAAGTCCCCCCGACTATTCAGCTATTATCTCCGGCAGAAGGGATATTGACAACCAATGTTCCGACCTTTGTTGTAGAAGCATTTGACGAGGAGAACGGCTCCGGGATTGATCCATCCTCTCTGTCTATGCTGATTGATGGGGTCGAGGGAGATATTTCCACGCAGGCCACGGAGAAAGGGTATCAGTTCACCTATACTCCACGAAATGAACTGAGCGAAGGGAATCACAGCTTGACCACCTCCATCCAGGACAACGACGGGAATCAAGCCAGTTTATCTTCGGTTTACATTGTAGACACGGTTCCTCCTGAGCTGACAGTGAACGAGTACAGACAAATCGTTGACGATGAATCTATTACGGTGGAAGGGATAACAAAGGATGTGACGACATCTCCTGTCACCTTGCTTGTGGGAGGGGAGGAAGCGGCTATTGATGAACACGGACAGTTCTCACATACGGTGCCGCTTCGCGTGGGGGAGAACTACATCACAGTTACCGCAACGGACAAAGCAGGTCTGTCCTCTTCTTTTCGGCTTTATGTCATACGGCTCATTACAGACCGTAGCCAGGCGGACATTGAGGAACTTCTTACGATTTTATCCAAAGAAGATCAGACAGAAGAAGAACTAATTCAGCTTGCACAGACAAGCTATAAGGGAGCATATAACGAAACTGATATGAACCGGGTTACAACGGCTGCCGAGTTCCTTTCAGATAGTTTATATACCCGTGGGTATGTAAACCCGTATGTTCCAGTCAATCCAGAACCGGGCAGAGATTATTGGGTGAAAGAGAACAAGCCAACATTAGAGCAATCTAAGGGATATGTTTCTAACGTTAAACGGATTCGAGAGACTTTCCACTTTGTACCTGATCTTCCAGAAGCCCCCTCTGATATGCAGAGTTTCACCTTCCAGGAAGCGAACAATTTGGAAAAGATCCTTGTCCAAGTAGAATCCATGTTCCAATGGATGGATAAATCCTATCTCATGGCGGGAGAGGCCATGTGCGGAGAATTTTAAGAAAGGGTGTGTTTTAGTGCAAGACGCCATTATTAAAGGGATCGGGAATTCACGATACCTAAAGACAGTGGGGGAAGCCTTGTCCCTCTATCCAACCTATGAGGATTTTATGCAGGCCATGGTTGCAGGGATATTTCCAGTAGACTTCAATGGGATTAATAAAGACGGTTGGACCCAGCAGGGAACCCTTCTAAACAAAGCAAACCTTCTCTCAGATACGGTGATCTCCACGCTGGGCCTCTCTACGGGAGCTGATTCAACCCCCAACGATGCTTTCAACGTCCTTGCAAATATCGGCAACGTCCATGTGTGGAGGAAGACGGTGGTTGCAGAGGAGGAGGTTCCGGCGGGGTACAAATTAGTGGATGACAATACAGATAGGACATTAGACGATGTACCCAATGCACTCATCAATTTAGGAAATTCGAATCAACGTACTGCATACATCAATTGCGCTGACTCTATAACAGTGGATGATGGCGGCGGAATTTCACTCAATTCTGCAACAACACATTATCAAGCAAACGATGCGCTAAATGCTGCATCATGGCTTAGGGGTAAATATATAAAACTATACTATATAAATGACTTTGGAAACTGGTTTGGCCCTCCGGCCTTAGACCAAAATAAAACATATTATGTACCTAATGATGCGCAAATTAGTGTTAACTCGGCGACCATCATTGTGGATAAATTACAGCGTGTTGACGCTTACCCCCTCACTCCCGCAGGCACCCACATCACCTACCTAACCTCTGTCAACCGCAACGCCTACCAGGAGGGAGATGATGCGAAAGAGGCGGGGTATGTGTTGGGGGATATGGTGAGTGGATACCTGTTTGCATCGGCATGGACTGGTAATGCGTCCAATTATTATTACTCCGAGACAATTAAAGTTTCCGATACTGGGACATTGACACAGGAAAATGTAAAAAGTTATACCGCAAATGCCACTAATGATAGCTGGGTTAGTAATATTCAAAGTGCTATTAGAGGTAAATTTATTACTGTGAGTGGAGAAAAAGATAATGGTGGAAGTGAAGGAACTAACCTTGTCTATATCCCCGATGATGCCATTGTCAGTTACTTTGAAAACGGAGTCTCTCTCGGTTATCCATATAATTATGGATTTCTTGTCAGTAAAATGCAACAGGTCACCGGCTACCCCGCCATCCCCGCAGGCACCACCATTGATTATCTGGGGGTGTTGGGAGAGAAAGTCTCTGTGGAAACTGGAAGTTATACCGGAACCGGGACATACGGCTCGAGCAATCTGAATACAATCCATCTTTCTCGGACGCCCAAACTTGTATTCATTACACCCTATAATGGTGCCAACAGAATGATGCTTTTTGTTTTTGGCGGGAACTCTTCGTTTTCTGGATATTCAGGTAGCGCCTCCTTATCTTATCAGCAAATAGTGTCTGATGGAACGGACTTTAGCTGGTATGCAAATAATGCTGACATTCAATTAAACAATTCCGGCACAAAATACGTGTATACCGCAGTAATTTGATAAATTGATTGGAGGAAAACCATGTATTATATCAATCCAACCCCCAATGAATCCGGTAACCACGGCAACCCCATGGGACAACCTTTCCCAAACTGTGTGACCCTTCCTGACGATCTCCTGAGCCCCTATCTTGCGGCAAAGGGGTTTGTGACCCTAACCGTGGAAAACGGCGCTGTAACAAGCCTGGAGACCAACCAGGAGGCGCTGGACGCCTATGAAGCAGACCACCCCGACCTCCCGCCGGAAGAGCCGGAGGAACCCGTCACCTGGGCCGCCATGGCGGCAGCAATTCGAGAAGGAGTGAATGACGTTGACTGAAAAAGAGTTTGTTTTGGATACCCTGCGCCGGGCGGGGAAGTCTGCCGCAGTCAACTTGCAAGCAGAATCCCCCTCCATGACCGGCACGGAACTCTGTGCTGCGGAGGAGTATATCCCAGACTTCCAGGCGGCCAGAACTGCCAAAAACATGCTGGAGTGCAAGGCAGGCCAGAAAGATGGCTTTGTCTGCCGGTCCAGCGCCGGGCGGGTGGTTCGTCTCCTCCAGGTCTACGACAGTGAAATCTACCCCCAGGAACCGGAGGAACTGCCCGCCCAGTGGGGATTTGTCTGGTCCACCGACCCGGACAAGGCGCTGCCCTTCCTCTCCCTCTCCACGTCCCCCTACGCCAAAGGGGACTGCTGCACCGCTGGTGGCAAAACCTGGCGCAGCAAGATCGACACCAACACCTGGTCCCCGGAGACAAACCCGGAGTTTTGGGAAGAAGTGAAAAAATAAAAGGCTGCCCCACGGATGGGACAGCAAAAATTGACAATCTACGGCGCAGCATGGTATGATGGACCTACCCCGAAAGGGGTCAGAAAGAGGCGCTGCGCAAAACGGCAGGCGGTTTAGCCACACCCTCCGAGAGGAGGTGAGGCCATGCCCATTACGATTACGTTACATATCTTTGGATATACCGTAACGATTCGCATTAAAGGCAGAAACCGCCACTCGGCCAAGTGACGGTTTCAAGGCTTTTGCTTTGATCTCTTAACTTGCACGGGCTAAACCGCTTGTAGCAGTGCCCTTTCTGTTTCCATGATAGCAGTCCCGCCCCGGTTTGTCAAGAGAACAGGCCGGGGCTTTGCTGTGCCTGTAACGAACAGGAGAAATAGATATGGAGCAGCTTTTTACACTGGCGGGCGTTGCCTTGGGGTCCAGCGGCTTATCTGCGATTGTCGTTGCGATCCTAAACCACCACTGGGCCAAGAAAAAGAATTCGTCCGGGAAACTGGACGCGCTTGTGGAAGCGCAAAAGGTATTGATGATTGACCGCGTTAGATATCTCGGCTCCTCATACATTCACGAAGGAGAAATTTCTTTGGAGGACAAGGAAAACCTCACTGAAATGTACCAAGCGTACAAATCACTTGGAGGAAACGGGCATCTATCAACAATCATGTCAGAAGTTGAGAGACTTCATATTGTGGAGAGGAGGTGAAGGAAATGAGTGAGAAATGGAAAGCCTGGTGGAAAGCAGCGGGAATGAGAGCCATCAAAACCTTGGCGCAGACCGCCGTAGGCTGCATTGGAGCCGCCGTGGCACTGGGGGATGTCAACTGGCCCATGGTGGCCTCTGCGGCTGTCCTGGCGGCTGTGGTGAGCCTTCTGACCAGTGTGGCGGGGCTCCCGGAAGTTGAGAAAGAAACCGCAAACAAAAACTAAAGACAAAGAAGGAGAATTCGTATGGCAAACCGTTTTTATGCGAATCGCATGGCAATCAAGGCTATCAGCGAGAAAGAGGGCGTGGACGTAGACATTGCCTCCCGCATGTATGCGCAGCAGCAGGGCTGGACCGGCTGGGAAAAGGAAATGGACGAATGGAATGATATTCAGCGTTCCTACATGAAGTCTAAGACAAAGACACTGGCAGACCTTTTTAAGTAAAAGGGGGATTCCTATGGAAGAAAAGAATGCTCCTCTGTCTGTTGTACATCCAGAAGATGATATTCCAGAATCTATGCTGGACGAGATGACCAACGGAAAAGGGGAAGATAAAGATGAGTAACAGCCCTCTTGTGACCTACACCAAATTATCCCCCAACCATTCCGGGCGGCGCAACCACGTAATCGACACCGTTTCCGTTCACTGCATGGCAGGCAATGCCAGCGTAGAGACTTGCGGGGCATTGTTTGCTGACCCGTCTCGTAAAGCCAGCAGCAATTATGGGATTGGAAGCGACGGACGGATTGCCCTGTATGTGGAGGAGGCCAACCGGTCCTGGTGTACCTCCAGCGCCTCCAACGATCACCGGGCCATTACCATTGAGGTGGCCAACAATGGCGGGGCGCCGGATTGGCCGGTGTCAGACAAAGCCTACGCCGCATTGCTGGACCTATTGACGGATATCTGCTGGAGAAATGGGATCAAGAAACTACTGTGGAAAGGGGATAAATCCCTGATCGGCCAGGTGGACAAGCAGAATATGACGGTTCACCGGTGGTTCGCCGCCAAGGCGTGCCCGGGGGATTATCTATACAATCGGCACGGAGAGATTGCCGCCAAAGTCAACTGGCGGCTGGAAGGAGAGGATGAACCCATGGATATTGCAAAGTTGATCTCTGAAATGACCAACGAACAAGCCTACCAGCTCATGCAGAAAGCAGAGCTCCACGCGAAGACGCTGTCTGAGCCCGCCTGGTCCCAACAGGAGGGACATTGGGCAAAGGCTGCGGCAAATGGCATCGTGGATGGTACAAGCCCGGAGCGCCCTGCTAAAAGAGATGAGATGATTGCTATCCTTGGTCGCTTAGGCTTGCTGTAAAAGGAGGGCGGTTGTCTCTGTCTCGTTACATTTACAGCATAGAGCAACTAAACTCTATGGAAAAATGTGAGTGGCTAACAGATAGAGAAAAAGCCATATTTAATTTATTTTATCGTCGTGGGTGGCAGATTGAAGCCATTGCGGCAGAGATGGATGTCTCAAGAGGAACAATAAATAATGTCCTTCGGCACATCCGGGAGAAAACAGAACAATCTTTTTACTGCGGGGAGTGATTCCCCGCAGTTTTTTTGTATTTAATTTGTCCTTAATTTGGATTTCATTTGGACAGGCGGATATCCATTTTTTGATATGATAATGTCAATAAAAAAGAGCGAGGGAAAAAGAATGGCTGGAGTTTATGGATACAATCCCTATCAATTTTATCCCCAAGGGCAGCAGATGCAATATCAGTCCCCGCAAACTTATATTGGGTCACAGATACCACAACAGCCACAGCAACCTTCAATGCAAACCCAACAAAATGGATATACCTGTCGTCCGGTAACAAGCAGAGAGGAAGCTGTCGCTGTCCAGACTGATTATTTTAGCCCTGGCACCATTATGCCAGATTTAGGCCATGGAATGGTATACATCAAAAGATTTAATCAGAATACCGGCTCCTCAGATTTTCTTTCATTCCGATATGAACAAGATCAGCCCCTCCAGCAAACAAATCAATTTGCAACAAGGGATGAATTAAACTTGCTTAGACAAGAAGTAGAACAGTTAAAACAAGGCGGGGGAAAGAACAATGATAGCACCAATGAATAACCCTCTTATGATGCTTGTGCAAACAATGCGGGGCGGTGGAGACCCTATGCAACTACTTCAAAAAATGGCGGGGCAAAATCCACAAGTGGCTCAAGCATTGAAAATGATTCAAGGAAAGAATCCTCAGCAATTAAAAACAATGGCAGAAAATATGGCCAAAGAACGTGGCGTATCTATCAATGACATTGCCAGACAACTTGGTATAAACAACCCAAGTAATAGATAAATAAAAACTCCCTATCAGTTTCCGGGTCTTGAAAAAAACTGGATGTGTTTTGTACGCATCCGGGGTGCACACCGGTGTGAATAACTGATAAGGAGAAAACAAATGGATAATGATTTTGCAACTGGTTACGCTCTTGGCAGTGATAGCGGAAACGGCAACAACAGTGGCTTCGGCGGCTGGGGAGATGGTCTGTGGGCCATTATTATCTTGGCTATGATCTGGGGCGGTAATGGTTGGGGCGGTTTTGGCGGCGGCTCTAACAGCCCTGGGTTCCAGGGTTATGCCACTCGTGCAGATGTGAATGAAGCAATTGCTTTTAATGGCGTTGAGCGTGGTATTTCTAACATCCAGCAGGGTATTTGTGATTCAACCTATGCGCTGAACAATGCAATTACCGGTGGATTCAACAATACCAATGTTGCAATGCTTCAGGGTTTCAGTGGCGTAGACAAGTCTATGTGCCAGCTGGGCTATAACCTCCAGGATTGTTGCTGCCAGACACAGAATGCGATTCAGGGTGTTCGCTATGACATGGCCACTCAGGCATGCGATACCAGAAATACCATTCAGAATAGCACCCGCGATATCATTGACAACCAGAACGCAAACTATCGCGGTCTGATGGATTTCATGGTTCAGTCTAAGATTGATTCTCTCCAGTCTGAGAATCAGGCTCTTAAGTTAGCAGCATCCCAGGCCAGCCAGAACAGCTATTTGACGGCCACATTGGATGCACAGACTTCTGAACTGATCCGTCGCATCAATCCGATGCCGGTCCCAGCATATCAGGTTCCTGCGCCTTATCCCTTCTGTGGGGCCGGAAACGGCTGTGGCTGTGGTTGCTAACCTGATTAAAAGAGGCCACTCTATTCCGGCTTTGCCGTGATTACTTCGGGCGGCGGGCAATAGTCTGCCGCCCTTGATTTTTCGGAGGTAAAATTATGTCTTGCAAACCTGTATGTAAACTTTGTGACAACTTAGTAATTTCTCAGGCTGTCGCATTCACTGGCGGTAATCTTGAAATCAACCTCCCGGCTGGTAGTTATAAAAACGGAGAGAAGTATTGCATTGTTGTTGCGCAAACGATACCTACGACAACAACTATCAATGCTCCTGTCTACATTACCATTGGAACTGGGACTGAATTATATCCGTTGACAAAACGCAACTGTTCTCAAGTAACTGCGGCGGGTATTAGAACCCGTACACGTTATTCCGTTTGTGTTTCTACAACTCCGACCGGCGGCTCGTTCCGTATGATAGGAAATCCTTGTTGTTCCCCTGATAACAATTTATTGAGTATTGATGGTGGCGCAGCGCCTGTCCCCACTGCTTAAGGAGGTAAAACGAATGAAACGTTCGACTAAAATGCTTATGATGGCTGGAGGGAATAAACGAGATCAGGAATATAATCGGGGATATCGAATGGAATATGGCCCCGAAGATAAGTTCCGAGATCGTAGAGGGCGTGAACATTATGACAATGGCCGCTATGCACCCCAAAGCAGAATGGGAGATTATGATGTGAGCAGTCATTGGCTTCCGCCTTATTACTCTGAGAGAATGCACGACTGGTCTGACATGAGATACGAACCTCAGAATAACTATATGGGCATGAATTATTCTGACGATAGATCATACACCCGTCCTATCGGATTTGAACGTAACTACGAAACAAACATGCACGGCGGATCAGTTGTAAACTTCCCGAGCAAGAGAGAAGGAGACAGAATGCACGGAGAAAACAATCTTGTAGGCGGCGCTCGTTCAATGTCTGTTCCAGAACTCAATGAATCCACTGCTCATGAGTGGATGAGGAAAATGGAAAATAGCGACGGGACCCGTGGGCCTCACTGGAATATGGAACAAATCCGTAGCATCATGGAAAAGCACGGAATAAGAGAGGACCCCATTAAATTTCAGGTTGCCATGAATGCAACTTATAGTGATTTGTCCGAAGTCTTTAAGAAGCTGGGAATAAACAATATTGATGCATATATTAGTTTTGCAAAAGCTTTTTGGCTTGACGACCAGGATGCAGTAAAAGACAAGCTGGCTTCCTATTATGAGTATGTCGTGAAACATTAAAAATGGACACACGGTATTTTTTCGTGTGCATTTCGTGTGCATTTTTTCGGGTTTGATTGCTTTTTTGTGTCTCCAAAATGAACCACATTAAATTCATTTCGATTTGCAAAAACCTTTGATACACAAAGGAAAAAGCCTTGATCCATTGAAGATCAAGGCTTTTCTTTTGGCGGAGAAGGAGGGATTTGAACCATCCCGAAAAAATTTAATTTTTCCTTATTTATCAATGTGTTTTAGAATTTCGTGTGCAGTTTCGTGTGCGATTTTTTCTCTGTTTGTAAGACTGTCAAAGTAGTTGTTTATGCTTTCATCCCCTGTTTTGGCCGCAGATTCGAATACATAAGAGTAGGTTTTTTTATAAGTTGCTTCGCTCGACCACCCGCCGCGCTGCATTGCATGGGCATCGTCTACGCCGAGATATTTCATCAATGCGGCGTTTGTATGCCTAAGCCCATGGGTTGCCGTATCTGTTATCCCGGCGATTTCACAGGCTTTATGAATATGTTTTCGCAGCGTATCAGGATGAAACTTAAATATCGGTGTTGTCTTATTTTCTTTAATCAATGGTTCTATTTTATCCATAACAAACTTTGGACAGATTACAGTTCTCTGTGACATTTCATTTTTGGCGCCACCGACTAAAACCATTTTGTTTTTATCATTTGGGACCATCTTTCGCCGGACAGTTACCGTGCAAGCTTCTACATTTATACAGTCTGAGCACAGTCCAATGATTTCGGATCTACGCATACCAGTACACAACGCGAGAAGAATGGCAGCTTCACATTGGTCACCCTTGATCGCTTCTAATAACTTTGATATTTCTTCCTCTTGAATATATTTTTTATTTGGTTTTATGATTTGGGGGAGCTTAATTCCTCGGATATAAATTTCATTTGCCTCTAAGACAGTCCGAACAAGCCCATAGGCGTTTTTGATTGTTTTAGCCGAAGCGCCCTTAACTTCATCGTTTATTGCTCTTTGAACGTCGTCTTTGCTTAGATCAAAAATATTTCTGCTTATAATCGTCTTGAACCTGTTCCTCTTGATTGTGTTGTACCCTCGAACGGTAGCTGGAGACAATACGTTAAATTTCTGATCTATATATTCATCGATTGCCTCTGAAAGTGTTTTCACCCCTCTCTTTTCCTTCTTCTTATCTATAAGGCCCGCTCTCAGGGCGATAGCTTTCGCCTGAGCCTCACTTGGTGTGTCAGCGGTAATAGATACCCTTTTGCCATTTACGGTCACCAGGCAGCGCCAGGAGCCGCTTGGAAGCTTTGTCGCGGTTGGCATTTTCTTTTTCATGTTGCTTTTCTTCCTCCATTCTGATATGATTGGAGGGTGATGTGGAGCATCTCATATCACCCTATTTAGAAGGTCCCCCTGGTGTTACCGCACCAGGGGGATTCTAATTAGTTACCTTCTCGCTCAAAATTACTGTTTATGCTTTCTCAACAGAATCCAACATTGCAAAATAGTCACTCATAAGATACCCTATTTTATCTTTATCACCACCGATAAAAATGCATGTAGACGTGTCGCCGTTTGGGAATGTTCCGCCGCATTGCAAAAATTCCCCATCTCCTATTGTCTGTGATGTTTCGTAATAGTAGAATGTTAATCCGTTTGAATTCTTTCTTTTTTCTGTTGTTATCACTTTGAAATTTTGAGGAATAAACCCAGAACCGTCATCTTTTCCTAAATCATTGACGTGCTTTACAAATTCTTTTTCATTTTTGACATCGTAGTTGTTTTCGCACACTCCGATAGTAATTGTTTCATATTCTCCAGGAGAATAAAAATAATTAATAGCTCCATTTTCATACTTTTTTGTTTCCAATGTACTTGGAGCAAGGAATTTGAATCCAAGTGTCGTTACTTCTTCCACCGGCAAGGTGAATTTAGACACGACATCGGTTGAACTAATATTCTCTCCTTGTTCGTTTGCAGACGATTCCGAAGAATCACACGCCGAAACCGAAACAACCACCACAAGGGAAAGGGCAAGCGCAAGAACTCTCTTTTTCATAATAAGACCTCCTTGTATCATGAATATCTGGACACAGGAACAAAAACTCCTCGTTTATTCCCCATAGACACAATTGGGAAATATATGCTATAATAAACGCAGGATGCAAAATTTTATGCCGTTCGACATTTCCTGTGTTGTTTTTTCTGTTATATTATGGTAAAATATGACAAATCCAGCGGTGAAGATCCTAACGGGTATTGTAGATTAAAATAACACGATACTGTTATCGCTTACTTTATGGAGGGTTTTGTTATGTGCATGGAAAGTGCGAAACAATGTGTTCCTGATTCCGATTTGCGCAATACACTGATAAATAGTATAATGAAGCTATCTAAAGATAAACAAGAAATCGTAATAGAAGAAGCAAAGCAATTAGGTTTTTTTTGTTCGTTAAAATAATGGCTTTGTCTATCCTGGAGGGATTGTATGGATAGATATAATAAAGTTTTAATTGCCTCGGACGGGGAATCTGCACTCTTAATGTTAAACGGAGCGATTATTCCATCGGAGAATTTTTCTTTTGCTATTAACATCCCTAATAGGTCTACAACACCAACTAAATATACGATTGAAATTAATGATATTATGATAGATGAGCCAGCATACCTTGGCGAGAGAACGATTGAAGCCGCAAAAAACTATTTAGAAGATATATTAGGGTCTAAACTGTAAGATAAAGAGAAAAAGACTTTTTACAGCTTGTTAAATGCTTTTATTTATCTTCCGCTTCCAGCGCTGACACAAAACCTTGCAGCTTCAAAAGTTGTTCCCTGCTGAGAGATGCTTCATTCTTTATTATGTGAAGAAGCAAGTCTATATTTTCAGATGAATTGACACTTTCAAGAATCCTCTGGCTTTCGGCCGGAGGATTTTCTTTTTTGTCATCTTCCCAACCCATGAGATAGGCAGGAGTTGTACGCAAAGCCTTTGCAATCGGTTCCAGCTTATCAATTCTCATGTTCATAATATCATTAGATTCATACCGATACACAGTTGCTGGAGAAACGCCAAGTTCTTTTGCAACCTCTTCAGCAGATAATCCAATTTCTTTTCTCCTTGATTTGATGCGTTCGCCAACACGCATTTTAATCACCTCTCATCATTTGTATTAAATCATAATCATAGCAAAAATGCAATACAAGGAATAAAAAAATATCGCATAAGCGCAAAAAATATATTGACATTTACCGGATACGCGAGTATTATATAAGTATAAAATCGCGAAGCCGCGAGAAAGGAGAAGCTATTTTGTCTGTAAATATTAATCGCCTGAAAGGAAAAATAGTAGAAAAGGAGAAAACTGGCGCAGAAATAGCCAAGGAACTTGGTATTAACCAATCTACGTATTACCGGAAATTAAGTAGAGGCGGTGCAACCTTCACGTTAGATCAAGCTTCTAAGCTTTCAGAAATTTTAGATCTTAATGAAACTGAGCGAACAGATATTTTTTTTGCTGATTAACTCGCGTAAACGCGAACAACTAATAAACATAAATATGATAACGATGAGAAGGAGTGTGTAAATGAGCGAACTGATAATTTTCAACAATCCCGAGTTTGGACAAATCCGCACCATCGAAGAAGATGGCAAGGTGCTGTTCTGCGGGTCTGATGTAGCAAAGGCACTTGGGTATAAGCGCCCGAAGGACGCGGTTTCTGCTCATTGCAAGGGGGCGGTGAAGCGCCGCACCCTTACAAACGGAGGAGAACAGGAAATGAACTTTATCCCCGAGGGTGATATCTACCGCCCTGACGGTGGAAAACCAGATCATGCAGCCAAAGGCGGACTACTTTGACGATTTGGTAGACCGGAATCTTTTAACAGGTCTTCGGGAAACAGCCAAGGAACTCGGGGTCAAACCGAAAGAGTTTATTTCTTTCCTTCTTTCTCGTAAATACCTGTACCGGGACAAAAAAGGTAAGCTGATGCCCTATCAGGTTCATGTTAACAACGGTTTGTTTGAATTGAAAGAGTGCTTCAACGAGAAGACCCAATGGACTGGGACACAGACCTTGGTAACACCAAAGGGGAGGGAAACCTTCCGATTACTATTCCTGAAAGCAGGATGATAATAGAAATAACTAAATCCAGCGTATGAGGGGCGGTTCCGATTTAACCTTATTTCAGCATCTCTCCCCCTTGATGCTTCGTTTCCTTTCTTTTATGGAACCGTCCCTCATGCGCTGGGTTGGAAGAAAAGAGGTCAATTCCCAATAAACACTTACATAATTTGTCATTTCGTCATTACGATTATAGCAAATTTAAGATGGTTGCTTTTGAGCATAACTCCAGGAAGTGGTCAAGAAGATAATACAAATTGGCGCAACATTGTTGCCTGCTTTGCATTGTTTTCTGATATCTCCTTTATTTGGATTTGCTTCGCTACAAACATTTTCGCATGAGATAGTGTGTTTTTGATAGTAGCGATTCATACAAAAAACAATTGAATGGAGTGATTTTTATCAATCTGAAAGAATTGAGAATCAATGCCGGTTTAACCCAGGAAGCCGCAGCAAAGATGCTTGATCTTGAGCGATCTGCAATTAGTCATTGGGAACAAGGAAATACGTTCCCTCTGCGGAAGAAGTGGGTACATCTGGCGAGAATTTACCGCTGTAATGTCTCTGACATTGAGACATCCAGAAAGGAGCGAAACAATGGGAAGGAAGAAGCAAAACCGGGTAGACCGGTGGCGGGATGAATTCGGCGTTGTGTATCGTATTGGAAAAGCAAGAGCTGGACTGACAGAAGAAAACATTGCGATGCTCATCGGATTGCAAACGAGACCTCCATTGCAGGCCCGTCGAAAAGACCCAGGGAAGTTTACCCTCAATGAATTGATCCTTATGGGGGAAGCGCTTCGCTTTACAGATGAGGATTACTTAACAATCATTCATGCCGGGAAAATTTAGAAAGGAGAACTTGGAATGAACCCAGTGCAAGAAATCAAGCAACGCCATGACATGGACATCCTGCTGCGGGCCATCGCCCCAGCGGCCAGAAAGCGCCAAGAGGCCCGGCGTAGAAGGGAGATGGGGAAGAACCGGATCAATGCCGCCTTAGCCCGCCGGGGCATTCCCTTCCGCGTGGTATGAGGGGCGCGGTGTATCGTCTCTTCCGCCGGTGCAAGCAGCGGTGGAACGTGTCCGCCCTGGAACCTGGAGAGAAGGTATATCTCTGCCCCAGGTGCGAAAGGGGGTGGGGATATGGTGAAGATCAACGGGGTCAAGGTGCAGACCGAAGGGAGGAAGCCGTGGGCCGACGCGCCCTCTGAACCCATTCCCGGCCAACGCCGAAAACGCAATGGAATCTACCCTGGATGGGATTCCCCGGAGAAAATCCAGCAGTGCTTGCACTGTACCAATCCAGATTGCAGCGGGCGCTGTCCGAGTAAATCAAGGAAGAAGGTAGGCCGTCCCCGCATCCCCATGCCGGAGGACTTCCCAGAGAAGGAGAAGCTGCTTCGATACCATGAGCTGATCGACCATTACGGCGTGAATACCACGGTTATCACCCGATGGAAAAAAGAACTCCGTGGAAAAGGCGAAAAATAAACTCTGCCGGTTTGCAGCACCGGCAGAGTTCAGAAAGGAGAATACTTGAAAAAATAAGCTATGTTTCTTCCGCTTAACTTTATTGTAACAAAAATTGGAGGTTTGTCAAGATGGAGGAACGAATCAACTTTTTCCCCAAAAAGGTGGTCATAGAGGTTTCTGCCAGGACATGCCGGAACTTTATCATGGACACATGCCTGGATGACTTCATGGATTACATGTTCTTATATAACAGTTTCACCATGTCCGCCTATCTGGACGAGAAGATGGACCTATTTCAGGAATACCTGGACTGCGGCGAAAAGGGGGAATGACTTATCGGGATTCCAGTTTTGATTTATGGCAAGAGCGGGTCTGGGAAGTCCCGTTCCCTGAAAAACTTTGCCCCAGATGAAATCTTTTTGATTAACGTGGTGGGCAAACGCTTGCCTTTCCCCGGGACCTTCCGATACCAGATGAAGACAGACAGCTACCAGACCATTACCACTGGCCTGCAAAAGATGCCCACCAAAACCGCTGTCATTGATGACGCTGGGTACCTTTTGACGAACACTTTCATGAAAGGCCATTCCGCCCCCAAAGCGGGCAGCTCAACCTTCGATCTCTACAACGATATCGCGGACAATTTCTGGCGGCTGCTGATGTTCATTCAGGCGCAGCTTCCAGAGGATGTCATTGTCTATATCCTCATGCACGAAACCACCTCTGACTTTGGAGAAACCAAGCTGCGGACCATTGGAAAGCTGCTGGACGAGAAGGTTTGCATTGAGGGGATGGTCACAATCTGTCTGCGCTGCATGGTGGAAGGGGACCGCCATTTCTTCCGCACCCAATCCAATGGAATGGACATTTCTAAGTCGCCCGAAGAAATGTTTGACCTGGAGATTGAGAATGATCTGAAATTCGTCGATCAGCGGATTAGAGAGTATTGGGGGCTGCTCCCCACCACATCTCCCAAGGAGGCGACAGACAATGGCTGAATTCTCCCGTGGGGTGAAGGAATATATCCGCGCCCGCGCCATGGTTGAGGTGACGTTTCCCGTTGACTTTAAGGGTAACGTGGACATTAGCTGCTATCAGTGCAAATACTACCGCCGCAACTACCGCAGCTGCGGTCTCAACGGGGAAATTTGCGAGTACCCAGACAAATACATCGGGAGCAGATGCCCCCTTATATTTTACACCAAGGAGGAACAAAGCGAATGATTCAAGCACCGGAGAACAAAGCTGACATCAATGAAGAATTAAACAGCCTGTCAAAGTCTTGCATATTACTTCTTCATTATCAGGAAGAAGTCATTTTCTCCGTAATCGGCATTCTGGATACAATCCGAAATGAATTAAATCAAATCAACCACAAGGAGGAACAAAAACCATGATTCAAAAACCGAAAAATTGGGATTCCGTGCAGGAGTTCTCTGACCGTCCCAAACTCCCCCTGGACGCCTATGTCTGCCGGGTCAAACAGGTATCCTTTGCGGATACCAATTATGGCCCCCAGCTGCTGGTCCTCTTCGACATTGAGGAGGGAGAGCAGAGAGGATACTTTACCGGAGAATATAAATCCAATCCCAAGAAAGATAAAAGCTGGAAAGGGACACTTCGGCAATTCCTGCCCAAAGACGATGGGACCGACAAAGACGAACTGACAAAGAGTTCCTTCAAAGGCTTGACCACCGCCTTTGAGCACTCCAACCCCGGCTACACCTGGAACTGGGAGGAGACTTCCCTGGTGGGGAAGCTGGTGGGCGTCCTCTTCCGGAATGAGGAATGGTCCTATAACGGGAAAACCGGCTGGGCGGTACGTCCTTTCCGCGCCATGAGCGCAGATCGGGTCCGCAGCGGGGAATACATCTTGCCCCCGGACAAGCCCTTGAAAAAGGCCGCAGCGCCCTCTAACGGCTTCGCCGCTATTCCTGATAATGGGCCCTTGCCCTGGGACAATGACAGTGGGGACGGACCGCTGCCGTTTTGAGAGAGGAGTATAAAATGGAAAAATATCTGTTGACCCGGAAAGAGACCGCTCAAGCCCTTAGCATCAGCGTGGACACACTGGACGAGTTGAGAAAATCCCATAAAATTCAAGAAATCTACATTGGCAGTCGAGTTTACTTTTCCCCGGACGAATTGAAATCTTTCTTGTCCAAACGAGGGGGGGCTATCCCAACCTTTGAGCTTCGTTTATGAGGGAGGAACCCCATGCGAATTCTTTACATCACTGAAAGCGGGAGAGATGTTTTGCTCAACCTCACAACCGACCAACGAGATAGGGTCCTTCTGGCCCTTCTCGTTGGCTCGGACGCCGGGGATGACTGGGAAGCCCCTGAATGGTTCGCGTTAAAATTTCTCCGGGAAGAAAATGA
>OCSG01000425.1_pt1 | contig 38724 bp, 32 predicted proteins | sample 1538831 | NCBI WGS metagenome assembly OCSG01 (sample SAMN04571729, study PRJEB22368) | human gut metagenome | biome: human gut; material: stool | host: Homo sapiens | place: Luxembourg | collected 2012-09-20 | reverse complement strand
TTCAAATACTCGATTCTCACGGTCTTTCAATTCCAATTTCTTTTTCAGCGGCCTTTCCTTGTGAACGGGTGTCAGGCGATAGCCTGACGGGATGAGCGCAGCGAACTTCCAGCGTCCCCACCTCCGCCAGGCGCGTTCATCAGACTCCCGCCTGAACCGGACGCGGCCACGCTCTGTTTTTGGGAACGTTGATTTTCAATGAGTTATAAAACAGAGCGTGGAAACGTGGCCAAAAAAATGCCTGCGTTTCCACGCTCCGTTAAAATAGTGCCTGATTATCAGTTAGTTACAAAATCCACCGTGGCCGCATCCCGCCATGCCCGGGCGGGGACGGAGGGTGGAGCCGGCATTGGCTACCGAAAAGAGGGGACCCACGCAGTGGGGAGGACCGGCGGAATCCTCCGTCCCCACCCGGGCGCCAGCCAGTCAGACATGGATGTGAAAGCCCTACCGTACACGGATCGACCGCCCGATACGTAACGTCGTCTTCGGCGTGATGCCGTTCAGTGCACAAAGACTTCTGACAGTCGTGTGGTACTTCACGGCAATCGAGCCCAGCGTATCACCCGACTTGATCTTGTAGTACTGCGCCTTGGCAAGCTCGGCAGCCTTCCTCGCCTCCTCTTTCTCACGAAGCTCCTGCTCGGCAGCACGCGCCGCATAATACGTCGAATCCTCCTTCATGATGAGATAATCCTCCTCATCACTCTCAGGAATATACTTGCTCCCGGCATCCAGGAAACGCTTCTTCAGGATGAAAAGACGATGGCGCAAAGTCCCTGTCTCGAAATCTATAAGCCATTGAGGATCAAACGCGAAGCCGCAATACCTGGTCTCGAAATGCAGATGCGCTCCAGTGGAACGACCCGTCGACCCGCCAAGCCCGACAGTCTGTCCGGCAGCCACCCAGTCACCCGGCGAAACCAAGCGCTTGGAAAGATGGGCGTAGAAAGTCTCCAGCCCGTTCTCATGACGCACGATTACCAGATTTCCATAACCCTTGTAATACTTCGACAGACGCACCTTGCCGGGGAATGCCGCCGCCACAGGAGTCCCGGTCTTCAGCGGAAGATCCACGCCCATGTGCCTGCGCCCGCGCCTGTACCCGAAAGGCGAATACACCTTCGTCTGGTAAGGACAATGATATTCTCCCAATGAATCCACCAGCCAGATGGAAATGTCATTCTGCAAATCCTTCACATCCATCCGATATGGATTCGGCATATCCTCGTTCCAATTGCTGTTGAAAAGCTCAGTCTGAAGCAACACGGCCGGGTCCTTGTAGTACCTCCACGTGTAATTCTCCATGAGCAGGATCTTTACGGCCGGATTACCTGTATCGAGAGTGTCGATAGGAATTGCCGAAGACGGATCAATGGACTTTATCGGCTGCAATGCCAGTCGCGGCACCAACAGCGAAGCCTTGCTCATGCTCATCAATGTATCCTGAGCTTCAATCTTTCCACCTGTCAATACGGACAGGCAAATCATGGCCATCACGGCCGAGAACTTTCTGATGTCAAATATCATTGTCATAATTCGTTTCGTCGGAGGAGAAACGCTATACCTCTGCGCTAAATTTCGTTTTAAGAATTTCCTTTACCTCATTTACTTTCTCGTCCAGCAGCTCCTTGGAAGTCGCCTCGCAGATGAAACGCAGATAAGGCTCTGTATTTGAAGGTCTTATGTTGAACCACCAATCATTGAACTCTACACGGTAACCATCGAAATCCATGAATGCCGTCGGTTTCTCCTGATTCTCGAAATGCTCCTTGATGGCATCCATCGCACCCTGCTTGTCAGAAAGCTTGAAATTGATCTCGCCTGAATTCTGATAACGGGCAATCTTGCCGATGAGCTCACTGAAAGTGATACCCTTCTTCTTCATTGAAGCCAGCACGCGGAGCACCAGGATTGATGCCAGCAATCCGCTGTCGGAATAGAAGAAATCCTTGAAATAATAATGTCCAGCAAGCTCGCCGCCCCATACGCCGTCGATTTCTCTCAGCTTTCTGGCAGCATTGGCCCTGCCGACCTTCCATGTGAACATCTTCGCGCCCATCGGCTCCAGATACTCACCCACGGCCTTCGAACTGCGGATATCCTGAATGACATAGCCGGGTTCATGTCTTTCGTCAATGAAATAGTGGCCCAGCACTGCAATCATCAGGTCAGGAGATACGAAATGTCCCTTTTCATCCACGAACATCACGCGGTCAGCATCACCGTCATAGATGACGCCCGCATCCGCGCCGATTTTCTTCACGAGCTCCTCGAGAGCCACTACATTCTTGTGTACCAACGGATTAGGCTCATGATTAGGGAACGTGCCGTCCATCGTGTCGAAAATATATTCAGGCTCATTGCCGAAAATCTCCTTTGCGTACAATGAACTCATGCCGTTCGAAAGGTCGAATGCCAGCTTCAGCCCGCTCAGGTCGGTCTTGTAGCCGAGAAGGAAATCCAGATAGTCCTGATGGATGTCTTTCTCGTAAACCTTTCCCGGAACGGCAGCCGCAGGCGTCGGCTTGTTCCCGTTGATCCATGCCTCAATCTGACCCAACCCCGTGTCATAACCCACAGGCAGGGCATTCTCGCATGAAACCTTCAGTCCGTTGTACTCCTTAGGGTTGTGCGAAGCCGTAATCTGGACAGACGCATGGAATCCATACTTGGCAGTACCGAAATATACCATCGGCGTGGTACTGAGGCCGATGTCATAAACATCTGCACCTGCATCAGTTATACCCTTGAGAAGATAATCATGTATCTCGTCCGAAGAGACTCTGCAATCCCTTCCTACCAGAACCTTGTCTGTCTTGAGCAATTCTGGCAGAAAGTAGCCTACCTTATAGGCAGTGTTCTTGTCGAAATCCACATTGTAGACTCCGCGAATGTCATAAGCGTGAAAAGCTCCCATGTTTACTTTATTTTAGTGTTGTAATGTGTCGAAACCTTGCCTCTGGAAATGTTCTGCAACTTCTTGGCAATCATCTTCTTCCTTATCGGCGCCACGTTGTCCACGAACAGGTTGCCGTCCAGATGCGACATCTCGTGCTGCACCATGCGGCAGGCGAACTTGTCGAACTTCTCCGTCACCTTTTCGCCGTTCTCGTCGTAGTACTCCACCGTAATCGCAGCCGGTCTGCGCACCTCACAATAAATTCCCGGAATGCTCAAGCAGCCCTCAGAATAATCGACCTCCTTCTCGCTCTCCTCCAGGACCACCGGATTCAGCATCGTGCGCTTGAAATCCTTCAAGTAATCGTAAACGTCCGTCATGCCGGTGCCGTCCACGATCAATGCCCTCTTGCTCACGCCTATCTGCGGCGCTGCAAGTCCGCATCCGTCAGAATGTTTCAATGTGTCTTTAAGATCCTGTATAAGCGTGGCGATTCCTTCCTTGTCCGTCAGATCCACTTCTTCAGCCTTGGTCCTGAGAACTTCGGAACCATATAGATATATAGGTTGTATCATTTATTTAAAGTATTGATTTTCAATTCATTTTCTACGCCCGGATTTCTTGGAAACGTTCCTTGACAATGTCTCCGGCATGGGCGCGGACAATGCCGCAAAACCTGTGCCACCTTCCGCAGTATCACCTGTGCGGTCCAGATAGCCCTGGAGAATGATGGCGGCGCTTATCTTGTCCACGGAAGCCTTGTCCCGACGGTCGGAAGCCTTCATCCCGCCATCTATCATCGCCCTGTGTGCCAGCACTGACGTGAAACGCTCATCTTCCAGTGTGACAGGCACATCCGGGAAAGCCTTCGCGAGCTGTTTCAGGAAGATGTCCACATCAGCCGCAGCCTCGGACGGCTTGCCGTTCATATTGATGGGATATCCCACCACGAACCTTACAATGCGCTCTCCGGCGGAATAACTTTTAAGATATTCTATTATCTTTGCACTTTGTACGGTTTCCAGCGGAGAAGCAAATATGCGCAGAGGGTCGCTCACGGCTATGCCGATTCTCTTTCTGCCATAATCTATTCCAATGATTCTGTCCATAACCCTGCAAAGGTAGAAATAATATTTCAAACGGCTATCGCATCATGACTTCTCATAAACAGCCGAAAGGCCCGAAGACGAAGAATTTCAGAATATCGATTGTGGATGACATGACCCATAAACAGCTTTGGGTCATGAGATTCAGCAGGACTTCGCTGTTCCTGACAGTCATTTCCGTAATAAGCGTGATTATCGCCGTCTGCTATTCCATGATTGCATTTACGCCTATAAGGACATTCATTCCGGGCTATCCGGACGCCCACACCAAACGCGCCGCCATCAACAATGCTTTGAAAATAGACTCCCTCCAGAACGTCATCTACACATGGATGTTCTACACGGACAACCTCAAGAAAGTGATGGAAGGTGCTGACCCTGTGGCGATTGACAGTATCATCAGCATGGCCTCGCGCAATGCCGCAGCCGAAAAGATTTCCGCCAAGGAGCTGGACGCGAAAGACTCGCTTCTGCGCGAAAACGTCCGCAAGGAGGAACAATTCGGACTGAACAATGCAGGTGACCGCAGGCTTCCTATAGAAGGAGTGCACTTCTTTACACCGTTGAAAGGTGTTGTCTCTCAGGAATATGACCCACTGCTGCACCCTTACATTGACATAACCGCTCCTGCGAATTCGGTGGTGATGTCGGTGCTTGACGGCACGGTGATCGGGGCTGGCTGGAGTGATGAATCGGGGTACACGATACAGATACAACATGCGAACAACATTGTCTCCATATATAAACATAACCAGAAACTCTTGAAGAAGACCGGCGACAAGGTTTCTGCCGGCTCTCCGATAGCTCTGGTGGGCAATACCGGCGCGGTAACTACAGGTGACCATCTTCATTTCGAACTATGGTACAAGGGAGAAGCGGTGGACCCTGTCAAATACATTAAATTCTGATGACTGACAAAAGACATATTGCAATATTAGGCTCGACCGGCTCGATAGGCCGTCAGGCTCTGGACGTGGTAAGGCAGCACAAGGACAGGTTCGAAGTGGAACTGCTCACTGCCAACAACAGCTCCGAACTGCTTATCCGGCAGGCGCTGGAATTCATGCCGGCCAATGTCGTCATTTGCAATGAATCCAAATACCATGAAGTTGCGGACGCACTGCAACCTCATGACATCAAAGTGTTTACGGGAATGGACTCCGTCTGTGCCCTGGTCAGGTCCGAAGACATTGACATTGTCCTGACAGCCCTTGTCGGTTTCAGTGGGCTGCGTCCTACGGTGTCGGCAATCGAGGCGGGGAAAATCATTGCCCTGGCGAACAAGGAGACGCTCGTGGCCGGCGGTTCGGTGGTGATGGCGCTGGCAAAGAAGCACAATGCGCCGATTTTGCCGGTGGATTCGGAGCATTCCGCTATATTCCAATGCCTTATGGGCGCGGCCGGGAATCCGTTGACCCGCATCCATCTTACGGCTTCCGGCGGTCCTTTCCGTTCCTGGACGAAGGAGGAAATCACTGCGGTGACACGCAATGAGGCATTGAAACATCCCCAGTGGAAGATGGGCGCGAAGATTACGATAGATTCCGCGACGATGATGAACAAGGGCTTCGAGATGATAGAGGCGAAATGGCTTTTCGATACGGAGCCGGAGAAGATAAACATTGTCGTACACCCTCAGTCCATCATTCATTCAATGGTGGAATTCGCTGACGGAGCGGTAATTGCGCAGATGGGGCACCCTGACATGAGGGAGCCGATACAGTATGCGTTGAGCTTTCCGGAGAGGCTTACGCTGGACAACAAGAAGCTGGATTTCGCTGAACTCGGCATCCTGACGTTCGAAAAACCGGACATGGACAAGTTCCCGTGTCTTGCGCTCGCGTTCGAGGCGATAGGACGCGGCGGCAATATCCCTTGCGCGATGAATGCTGCCAATGAAGCTGCCGTAGCTGCGTTTCTGCAAGACAGAATCCGGTTCTATGACATTCCGGATATCATATCTTCCTGCATGGCTGGCGTGGAATTTGTCAGCGCACCGGGAATCGATGAACTTATCAGCATGAATGACGAGGTCTATAGAAAGGCCGCGGAACTCTGCAATGTACATGGCAAATAGCATGGTAGTTTTAATAAAAATATTTCAGGTAATCATTGCCCTTTCGGTACTGATTGTCATACATGAACTCGGGCATTTTGTCTTTGCCCGCCTTTTCGGCATCAAGGTCGACAAATTTTTCCTTTTCTTCGATGCGGGGGACGTGAAATTCTTCAGCACGAAGGAGACCAAATGGTTTACGCGGCTCTTTCCCAAGATGAAAGACATTGATACTGAATATGGTATCGGATGGCTTCCTGTCGGCGGGTATTGCAAGATAAACGGCATGATCGACGAGTCCATGGACACGGAAATGCTCAGGCATGACCCGAAGCCGTGGGAGTTCCGCTCCAAGCCGGCATGGCAGCGCGCGCTGGTGATGGTCGGCGGAGTGCTGTTTAACTTTATCTTCGCCATAATCATCTATATATCAATGCTTTCGATATGGGGCAACGATTATCTCAGCAATAAGGAGAACCGTATTTATGTCAATGACCTTGCATACGAGATGGGGTTCCGTACAGGTGACAAGATCCTGAAATTCGACGATTACGAACCGGAAGATTTCACCATGCTGCAGGCAGATCTTGCGCGCCGTTCCGTGAAGACGGCGACGGTGCTCCGTGGACAGGACACCGTGCTCATCTACATTGACCACAGCATGATAGGGGAGGTACTCCAGTCTCCGGGAATGTTCAGCATTGCCATTCCTTTCGCAGTGGATTCGGTGGCGGCCGGTTCGGTCAATGCCGGTTCGGGACTCAGGCACGGCGACATTGTCATAAAAATCGACTCGACGGATATCGGGTACGTGCAGGATGCGTGGAAGGTGCTGGCCGGATGCGCCGGGCGAAGCATCGAGACCGAAATCCTCAGGGGCAATGATACATTGTCAATGCCTCTGCAGGTGGATACGACGGGCAAGCTGGGGGTCGTCCTGCAGGTCCCGGGAATGCAGAAACGGACATATACATTGGCCCAGGCAATTCCAGCCGGGGTGAAGTACACGTGGAATATGGTCGCAGGCTATGTGCGCGACCTCAAGCTTGTGGCGACACCGAGTACAGGCGCATACAAGTCCGTGGGCAGCTTCATTGCCATAGGACAGGTATTTCCGTCGCAATGGAATTGGCTCATATTCATGAACTTGCTGGCACTGCTGTCGATTATGCTGGGCGTGATGAACCTGATTCCGATTCCTGGCCTGGACGGCGGACATCTCCTGTTCCTCATCTATGAGATGGTGAGCGGAAAGAAGCCGAGTGACAAATTCATGATAGCCGCGCAGATTTTGGGAATGTTCATTCTTTTGCTTATAATGGTGCTTGCGTTCGGCAATGATATCGGACGTCTGATAGGAATGCACTAGTTTTTTAATGATAATATACACTGGATTATGAAAGCTGAATATCTGATTACCAGGGCTGTAGCCCTTTTCGGAATCGTCATGATGACGGTTTCGTGCGGAGGTCGTTCCGACAAGCCGTTGCTTCCCAATGTGAGCGGCAAGGCCGGGGAAGTCATTGCCGTAATGGACAGAAGTGACTGGGACGGCAATCTCGGCAGCGCTACCAGGGAACTACTCGCGGCAGACTATCCTTTCCTGCCTCAGAGGGAACCGCTGTTTTCCATCGTCAATGTCCCGACGACGGGATTCGCCGACCTGTTCAAGATTCACAGGAACATTGTCATATATAATGTATCGCAGGATGTGCGCAAGAGCGGGGTCATCTACAGGCATGACGTCTGGGCCTATCCTCAGTGTGTGATCCAGATTTCCGCGCCGTCCAGCGACTCTGCCGCCACTCTTCTCAAGGAAAACGGCGAGAGGATCGTCAATGCCATCGAGCAGGCTGAGCGTGACCGCATCATTGTCAATGCCAAGAGGTATGAGGCTCCGAACATCGCTCCTGTAGTGCAGGAGATGACGGGCGGGTCGCCGAATTTCCCTATGGGGTACAGAATCAGGAAGAAGACGGATAATTTCATCTGGATATCCGATGACAAGCAATATACGACGCAGGGCGTCTTCATATATAAGTATCCTGCTTCTGACAAGGAAAACTTTACCGAGCAGAACATCATTGCCCACAGGAATCAGTTCCTGAAGGAGAATGTTCCGGGAATGTTCGACAATACCTATATGATTACCAATGAGGTAGCTACTCCTGAGGTGAAGTTCATCCGTTTCCGCGGAAGGCAGTTTGCGGAGACCAGGGGATTGTGGGAGGTCTACGGTGATTATATGGGAGGTCCGTTCGTCTCGCATTCGTTCTACAGCCGTGACGGCAAGGATATCATCGTTCTGGACGGTTTCGTATATGCTCCGAAGTATGATAAACGTCAATATCTCAGGCAGGTAGAGGCTATCCTATATTCTTTCGAATGGGCGGGCGGCAATGCTCCTGTTGAGAAGAAGGAGAACTAGGAACACCTCCTCATGTGAAAATTTTTAGGGAAATTGATAAAAATATTTTGAGGTATTAAAAATAATACATACCTTTGCAATCCCTCAAAATTTCATATCGAGATGACGGGGTAAGTCTGGTGGGTTCGTATAACGGTTAGTACTCGAGATTTTCATTCTCGCAATAGGAGTTCGATTCTCCTACCCACTACTAAATATTAAAAAATAAAAACAATGGCAAATAACGCATCTGCAGAAAAGTGCATTCGCCAGAGCGAAAGGCACAGATTGCATAATAAGTATTATGCAAAAACCACGAGGAATGCTATCCGTGCGATTAGAAACACGACCGACAAGGGCGCAGCTGAGGCAAACGCACCTAAGGTTTATGCAATGATCGACAAACTTGCTAAAGTTGGCATTATACACAAGAACAAGGCTGCCAATCTGAAGAGCGGAATCGCTGTTTACATTAACAAGCTCGCCTAAGGTACAGTAACCCGAATCTTTGCGGGATGTAGCGCAGTTGGCTAGCGCACTACGTTCGGGACGTAGGGGTCGTGCGTTCGAGTCGCATCATCCCGACTTATATTGAGAAATCCAGATGGGTTTCTCTTTTTTTGTATCCGCACCGCTGTCCGGAAAGGTGCGTTTTCCGCTGGAAAGTGTCACAGAAGTGACATTGCGTTGCCTGTTGTTCGCTTTGTTGTGCCTCGCAATGTATGAAAACGTACATTTTTCGTTTCGCCTGTCTATATTTGCATCGGTTGGAAATTCAGAATTTGACAAATAGACATGGAATATTTTATCAAGACATTTGAGAATACGGTACGCAGGTGCTGGGACAAGCCCGCATTGGACGAATATCGTACATCAAGCGAAACGTACGGACAAGTAGCAGCGGACATAGAAGCCATTCATATTTATTTCGAAGCAGCCGGACTGAAGCCGGGAGACAAGATTGCCATCAATGCCAGAAGCAGTGCGAACTGGATCAAGACATTCATGGCGGCGGTGTCCGGGGGATATGTCGCAGTGGAACTTTTCAACGGTTACACGGCAAGGGACGCTCAGGCGCTCGTGGACCATTCCGACAGCCGTCTGCTTTTTACGGAGAAGTCAATGTACAAGGACATGGACTTTGCGGCCATGCCGAAACTCCTGGGAGTCATTGACCTCAAGTCTGGGGAACTGCTGGACTCGCGCGGAAATTTCGCGACGATTTATGCACAGCGCGACCAGCTGTTCGTCCAGAAATATCCGATGGGTATGGTGCCGGCTGACGTGCATTATATGGACCGCCCGATGGATGATCTTTGCGCAATCATGTATACGTCGGGTTCTACGGGATTCCCGAAGGGCGTCATGCTCACCGTGCGCAACTTCAGCGCAAATGTGGATATGATACCGACGCATTGCCCTTATCATGAAGGCGACAATTATGTCAGCGTCCTCCCTTATGCGCATATTTTCGGACTTACTTTCGATGCCATAGCGCCGTTGTGCCTGGGAATGCATCTGGTAGTGCTCTTTGTGCCGCCGGTACCATCCAATTTGAGACCGGCATTGAGGGAATTCCGTCCTAAAGTATTCTTCGCCGTACCGCTGATTCTCCGCAAGATGATTGATGAGACGATAGGCGAGTTCATGAACACCAAGTCAGGAAAGGCGAAACTTGAGAACTATGAGCAGAATCCTGATTTCTGCGCTGCGCTCCGGACCATTTTCATGGAAGGAATGGGCGGCGCAATCGAGGAATTCGTAACCGGCGGAGCAGCGATTCCTGACAAGATAGAGCAGCTTCTGGCGGTGAAACTGAAAACTCCTTTCGCTACCGGATATGGTATGACTGAATGTGCCCCGCTCATAAGCGTCGGAAAACCAGATACTTACAAACTGAAGTCTGTGGGGGAATATACGCGCGAGCATATTGAAGTCCGCATTGATTCCGTTGATTCACAGAATGTTGCTGGTGAACTTCTCGTGAAGGGCGATGTGGTTTTCACCGGATATTACAAGAATGAGGAGGCGACCAAGGCAGCATTCACGGAGGATGGCTGGTTCCACACCGGAGACCTCGGCACCATTGACAAGGATGGTACCATTTTCCTCGTCGGCAGATGCAAGAGCATGCTTCTCTCGTCTAATGGCCAGAATATATATCCTGAGGAAATCGAGGTGGTTCTGAACAACATGCCTTTCGTGGCAGAGTCATTGATAGTCAGCCGAAACGAGAAGCTGGTCGCGCTTGTAGTGCCTGATCAGAATGAACTCGGAGAAGCCGGCACCGATGCCGCCAGCCTGACGCAGATCATGGACGCCAACATAGCCGCGCTCAACAAGATAGTCCCGGCATATTCGGCAGTATCTTCCTACGAGATTCACTATGAACCGTTCGCGAAGACCCCGAAGGGCAGCATCAATATAAACTGCAATTTTTTATATCAATATAATACACTATTCCCGAAAGGCGGTCAGAAGCGATTCCGGCCGTCTTTCATTTTTATTACCCATTGGAAATGAGCAGAAGCAGGATCGGGAGGTAATCCTTTAGGGAGACCCTGAGAATTTCTAGAGCTTTCTGGATTTCGCGTTTGACTTTGCGTGGCGAAACACCGTATTTCGCTGCGATTTCTTCATATGTGAGATCCTCGAAACGGCTGGATATGAATATGCTGCGGGACAACTCCGGCATGTCGGCAAGGAATTTTCGGAAAATGCCTTCAACCTCGGAACTGAAAATCTCACCCATGTCGCTGCTCTCAAGCACGGAAATTTCAGAAAGCATTGACTTTATCCTCAGATTGATTTCGGGGTCGATGGAGCCTTCAGTGTGCATCATCTTGGCGTTGTCGCGGAGATGGTTCAGACACCGGTTCTTCACTGATCTCATTATGTATGCCTCCGGGCTGGTTTTAAGATCGATGCTTTCGTGCTTGTCCCAGAACGTTGTGAAGCACTCGGATACGATATCCTCTGCGATAGCCTGGTCCCTGACGTAGGATCTGGCTATCTTTATGAAACTGTCCCTGCGGGTAATGAACAGTCTTCCGAATTCAGATGGAGTCATATCCGTTGTAGGCATCGTCGAGTCTTCAATTTTGGCAAATATATATCTTTTTGGAAAAAAAAGCACTTTTCGGGGGTCCGGATGTTGAATAATTGTGTCATTATGATGTATGCGGATAAAATTAAAAGGTTTTGCATACGTAAATGACACTTGAACAATGGATACATCGTTACTTCTGAAATATCTTGAATGTCACGTTTCTCCAGAAGAGGAACGCGCTGTGCGTGAATGGCTTGCAAATGATCCAGATGGAAGCCGTGCGAAAAAATATAAGGATGCGCACTTTATCTTCGAAGGCATGACTATCCATGCGGACAAGAGACTGGAACTCTCGGCAAGGCGTCCTTCGGTTCTGAAACGCATTGCCCGTTTTTCTGCGGCAGCCGCCATAGCCGCATTTGTGATAGCAGGAACGGCAGTCCTTGTACGCAACAATACATTGGATATGGTCGCTGAAAAGATAGAGACCGTATATGTCCCTGCCGGCAAGACCATGGAACTTACACTTGAGGATGGCACCAAGATGTGGCTGAATTCCGGCACCATGATTGAGTACCCTTCGATATTCGGAAGGAAATCCAGAAATGTGAAACTATTGAGCGGTGAAGTGCTTTTCGATGTGACTCGCGATGAACGCAGACCGTTCACTGTCAACACTTTCGCTTCAGATATCCGTGTGCTCGGTACCAAATTCGATGTGCAGGCAGATGAAGAGAACGGCTCTTTCCAGACAGCACTTATCCGGGGCTCAGTGAAAGTCATAAGCAAATTCGATGAAAACGATAGCATTGTACTCAAGCCTGATCAGTCCGTAAGCATGATGAACGGGCACCTTGTCGTCACCGGCATTGAAGATTCTTCTTCTGTGATATGCTGGCGCGACGGTCTCGTGAACTTGACGGATCTTCCTTTCGACCAGCTTATGAAACGGTTCGAAAAAGTCTACAATGTCAAAATCGTCATTGAAAGAAGCGAAATGCCGCAGATTAGATACTCAAGAGGAAAAGTTCGTGTGTCTGACGGTGTCGACCATGCTCTTGAGATGCTCTCACGCGCTTCTGATTTCAACTGGAATCACGACAGAAATTCCAATATAATTACAATTTATTAATATAATATTTCACTAATAATCAAAAACATAATCAATGAACAAGTTTCTTTTTACACAAACATTGAAACGTTTTTCATTGGCTGTGATTCTGGCAGTCTGCGCCATAACAAGCGCATTTGCACAGAATGCGGGTGAAATCACTTTGAAGATGGAAAATGCTCCTCTTGGAAAAGTGATGGATGCCATTGAAAATCAGTCTCAGTACCTGTTCCTTAATGATGGCGTTGATATCAATATGATTGTCGACGTGAATGTCACCAAGGCGACTATTTCCGCTACTTTGGGCGAGGTCTTTGCCGCTAAACCGGTGTCGTGGAAAATAGATGGTGTAAACATTTACATCTCCACCAAGAAAGAGGATGCCGCTACAGTTGGCCGTAAGGTTTCAGGTGTGGTTACAGATGCTTCCGGCATGCCGCTTATCGGAGCTGCTATCCTTGTCAAAGGTACCACCAATGGTGCCAGCACGGATGTGGACGGTAAGTTCGCATTTGAACTGGACAATGACAATATGTCCGGCGCGAAGACATTGCAGTTCGTTTGTCTCGGTTACACGACCGTCGAACTCCCTCTCGGAACAAGAAGAGTATTCAATGTTACGATGCATGATGACGCCCAGCTTCTCGAAGGCACCGTAGTTACCGCTCTCGGTATCAAGCGTTCGGAGAAAGCATTGAGCTACAATGTCCAGAAGGTGGATTCTGACGAACTTCTCGCCAACAAAGACGCGAACTTCGTCAATTCTCTCAATGGTAAGGTTGCCGGCTTGGTCATCAACTCTTCTTCTTCTGGAGTCGGTGGCGCATCCAAGGTGGTGATGCGTGGAGAGAAATCCATAAGCAAGTCATCCAATGCACTTTACGTCATCGACGGTGTCCCAATGTACACCTCTGCAAAGGATGCCGGTACAGGTTTCGACTCCAAGGGAGCGACCGATCCTATCGCTGACATCAACCCTGAGGATATCGAGTCAATGACGGTGCTTACCGGTGCAGCAGCTGCCGCTCTTTATGGTTCTTCCGCTGCCAACGGAGCCATCGTAGTTACCACCAAGAAAGGTGTTGAAGGCAAGACGTCTCTCACAATCACCAGCAATACCGAGATTTTCAATCCGTTCATCTTGCCTTCATTCCAGAACAGATACGGAACAGGTGACCTCAATTCTTCAGAGGGCTCTATCGTACGCAGCTGGGGAAACAAGTTGAATGCATCCAATTATATGGGATACAATCCACGCAGCGATTATTTCCAGACCGGTGTCACTGGAACGGAAAGCGTCTCATTCTCAACAGGAAACAGCAAGAACCAGACATATCTTTCTGCTGCTGCCGTGAATTCGAAGGGTATCGTTCCGAACAACGGATATAACAGATACAACTTCAACTTCCGCAACACTACCAAGTTCCTGAACGACAAAATGACTCTTGATGTGGCAGTAGGCTATATCATGCAGAATGACAGGAACCTCACGAACCAGGGTACATACAACAACCCTGTCGTGGGTGCTTATATCTTCCCTCGCGGAAACGACTGGAATGATGTGTCGATGTTCGAAAGATGGGATTCTTCACGTAAGATTTACTCACAGTACTGGCCGGTCGGCGATGCAGGCATGACCATGCAGAATCCTTACTGGATCAACTATCGCAACCTTCGCCAGAACAAGAAGAACAGATATAACCTCAGCGCGGGACTCTATTACGATATCACCGACTGGATGACCTTGTCCGGACGCGTGAAAGTGGACAACTCTGAAAACAAGTTCACTGAGAAGTTCTACGCTACTACCAACACTCAGCTTACCGAGTACTCTCACAACGGACTTTATGGTCAGGAAGAGTCTCAGGACAAGCAGTTCTATGCTGACGTCCTTCTCGACATCAACAAGACCTGGAACAACTGGAGCATTCATGCCAATGTCGGTGCATCCATCTCGGACATGCGTTCAGACGCATTCTCGCTCCGTGGACCTATCGCTGACGGTGAAGTAGATCCGACCGAATCCAAGAACATTCCTAATGTTTTCAATGTGTTCGCTATCAGCCAGTCCAAGTCGGTAAAGAAACAGGCCGGATGGAGAGAGCAGACACAGGCTGTGTACGCTTCTGCTGAAATCGGATTCAAGAATGCATATTACCTTACCCTTACAGGTCGTAACGACTGGCCTTCACAGCTTGCAGGTCCGCGTTCAAACCAGAAAGGATTCTTCTACCCTTCAGTCGGTGCTTCAGTAGTGCTTTCCGAGATTATTCCGAACATGCCTAAGCAGCTGGAATACTTGAAAGTACGCTCTTCATGGGCTTCTGTAGGTGTGCCTTTCGGAAGATGGATTGCAAATCCTATGCACGAATGGCCTGATAAAGGAAACTCATGGAACACTCAGACAGCTTATCCTGTAGAGAACCTCAAACCGGAGAGAACAAACTCTTGGGAGGTCGGTATTACCGCACGTTTCCTGAACTGGTTCAGCCTCGATGCTTCTTACTACAACACGCATACGAAGAACCAGACCATCTATCCTGAAATTTCTACCGGTTCCGGTTACTCTGAGATTCCAATCCAGTCCGGAGACGTTCAGAACCAGGGAGTTGAGCTTTCGCTCGGATTCGACAAGACCTGGGGCATCTTCGGATGGAACAGCAGCTATACCTTCTCTACCAACAAGAACAAGATCGTCTCCCTCGTGAAGGATGTCATGAACCCTGTTACCGGCGAGCCTCTCAATATCTCCGCAATGGAAGTCGGCGGTCTCGGCAATGCCAGATTCATCCTCAAGGAAGGCGGTTCCCTCGGCGACCTTTACTCTCGCCAGGACTTCGTAAGAGACAGCAACGGCAAGATTTATGTCAATGCAGAAGGCAACGTGGCGACTGAAGTGATCAAGGACCTCGACAGCTATATCAAACTTGGAAGCGTACTCCCTAAGGCGAATATGGCTTGGAGAAATGATTTCAAGGTTCAGAACTTCAACTTCGGCTTCATGCTTACGGCACGTCTCGGCGGAGTGGTTTATTCCAGAACCCAGGCTATGCTCGATTACTATGGCGTATCTGAAGCTTCTGCTTCAGCACGTGACAACGGCGGTGTCTATATCAATGGTTCTGATATCATTGATGCCAATAAATGGTATACGGCTATCGGCTCCGGAGACGCTGTCCCACAGTATTATACATACTCGGCTACCAACGTCAGACTTCAGGAGGCCTCTATCGGCTATACATTCCCTAAGAAGATGCTAGGCGGACTCTTCGACCTTACTTTGCAGGTTGTGGGACGTAACCTCTGGATGATCTACAACAAAGCTCCGTATGATCCGGAAACAGTGGCGTCCGCTACAAGCAACTTCTATTCAGGTCTCGACTATTTCATGATGCCGAACACCAGAAACTTTGGCTTCAATGTGAGAATCAAATTCTAAAAGGAGGCTTTCTACAATGAACAAGAAAATAAATAAAGTATTCTCGGTGGCGGCTTTGGCCCTTTGCGGAATTGCCTGCACATCGAACTTTGAAGAAATCAACAAGAACCCGTACGGTGTTTCTGACGATGAGATGCAGAGAGACGGATATATCATCCGCGCATCCCTCACCGGAATCGCAAATGGCGTCATTTCACCGGATGTTAACACTACCCAGTTTACCGAGTGTCTTCTTGGCGGTACCCAAGGAGGATATATGGCTGACGCCAATGCCGGCTTCGCCAATACCATTTCCAATTACAACCCGACAGACAACTGGACCAATGTATTCATGAAGAGTGATAAGATCATTCCTGTCATCTACACGAACTACAAACAGCTTCATCAGGTAACTGACGATCCTGTAATCCTTGCGGTCGGTGATATTATCAAGGTTGCTGCAATGCACAGAGTTACGGATACTTACGGCCCGATTCCTTACACTCAGATCGGACAGGACGGAAGTCTTACGGTACCTTACGATTCCCAGGAAGATGTCTATAAGGCAATGTTCAAGGAACTTGATGCCGCAGTCGAGGCTCTCTTGCCGAACCGTACAAACAACTTTGCGGCCGATGCGGACGCCATCTACGGCGGAAATGTCGAGAAATGGATTAAACTCGCCAACTCTCTGAAACTCAGACTTGCGATGCGAATTTCGTATGCGGCTCCGGAACTTTCCAAGCAGATGGCTGAATCTGCTGTCAAGAATGAAGTAGGCGTGTTCACTTCCAATGATGATAATGCCAGATTTGATTCTTGGGGAACAGACGGAAACCCTATAAAGGTCGCTGTAGAATATAACAAGGTGAAGACTCACACTAATGGAACGGCTTGTACCACAGCAGCAGGTGACTCTCACGTCGCAGCCGACATCATTTGCTACATGAATGGTTACAATGACCCTAGACGTGCGTCTTATTTCACAATGGACGAGTGGGGAACCACTGAAAAATATTGCGGAATGAGAAGAGGTATCATTATCCCTAACCAGGCTTCCATCGGTCACCAGTTCTCAGGTTTCACTCTCAAGGTGTCGGACCCTGTATGCTGGATGAATGCTGCAGAGGTTGCATTCCTTGAGGCGGAGGCGGTTGCCGTGTTCGGTTATGATATGGGCGGTTCTGCAAAGGATTTCTATGAGAAAGGCATTGCACTTTCATTTGAGCAGTGGGGTGCTGGCAGTGCAACTCAGTATATAGCTGACAACTCCAGCGTACCTGGTACATACACCGATCCTTCAGGTTCCAACACTTATGCTGAGACACTTTCTTCCATCACCATCGCTTGGGACGAAAACGCTACAACAGCCCAGAAGCAGGAGCGTATCATTACCCAGAAATGGATTGCCAACTGGCTGCTCGGTAACGAGGCGTGGGCGGATTGGAGAAGAACCGGTTATCCTACACTCATTCCTGTATCAGACAAGGGTAACAAGAGTAACGGTATGGTAGATTCCCGCAAGGGTGCAAGGCGTATGGCTTATCCTACAAATGAGACCACCTCCAATGCGGAGAACTATCATAATGCTGTCAGCAATCTTCTCAAAGGTGAGGATAACATGAGCACCCGCCTGTGGTTCGACTGCAATCCTGACAACCCTTATTACAAGAACTAACATTAAAAATCCTTAATGATGACAATTAAAGATAATAAATTGGCTAAGGCTGTCCTCGGTTCCGCAGTGGTGCTCCTTATGGCATCATGCTCCGACTGGACCGAGACGGAAAGCGTCAATATCAAATATCCTGATCTCAAGGCTGATGCGCCTGAGCTCTATGAGCAGTATATGCAGTCTCTTAGAGATTATAGGGACAGTGACCATAAGGTCGTGATTGCCAAGTTCGACAACAAGGCAACCTCTCCTGCCGGACAGGCTGAGCATATCAATGCTCTTCCGGACAGCATTGACTATGTGATTCTTCAGAATCCTGACAATCTCAGCTCTGAAATCCAGGCTGAAATGAAGGAAGTCCGCGCGGTAAAAGGCATGAAAGTCCTTTATGAAATCAGCTGCAGCGACATCATTGCCTCTTACAAGGCATATCTTGAAGAATGGAACGCTGCTCATCCTGAAACGACAGCTTCAGAGGGCGAGGGAGAAACTCCTTCAGAGCCTGTGGAGAATCCGACTTCCCAGAACGATTTTGTGAAAAATGCCGTAGCGGAACAGCTTGGACTTTTCGCAAAGTATGGCTATGACGGTATCAATGTTTCTTACACCACAAAGAATCCTCTCAGTGTTCCTGAAAATGGTCGGGAGGAGTTTCTTGCCGAGCAGGAGGCTTTCCTCGAAGGAATCCGTGAGTGGAGAAAATCCAATGCTGACGCTTCTTTCTTCTACGAGGGAAATCCTCAGTATCTGTTGAACGAAGATATGTCACTGATTAAGAACGCTGATTACATCATCATACCGGCATTGTCAGAATTGAATGTATATTCATTCTCTTATCTGGTCAATCAGGCTATGCGTTTCGGAAACATCCCTGCTGACAAGTTTGTGATGGGAGTTACCACCGTTTCATTGACAGATCCGGGTGATACCAAGGGTACTTTCCTTGACAAGGATGACAATGGCAATGTTCTTACTGCTATAACCGGTGCGGCTTACTGGACGACTCAGAAGACTTCCGGCGTGACCAAGGCAGGTATCTGCATCTCTAATGTGCAGAATGACTATTTTAATATTCAGTTCGTTTATCCGAATGTCCGCAAGGCCATAGCGATAATGAACCCTTCACCACTTAATTAGGCATTGAAGATGAAAAATACATTGAAATACAGCTTTATTCTTTTTGCTGCGGCATTGACATTTGCCGGCTGCCAGACGGAGAGCAAGCGGATGGATGAGCATCATTTCGACAACAAGCTCTATCTGAATGCTTCCAACGCTGCCGATGAGATTCTGGTAAAACAGACCGGCTCGACCGTGACTGTCAGCAGAACACTTTCCATAAGTACAGCTCTTCAGACGGATTGTGAGGTTACAGCCAAACTTGTTGCAGCTCCTGAACTGTTGTCTGTATACAAGCAGTCTTATTACAATGATGATGCAATCATTCTTCCGGAAGGGAAGTGCGAGATTGCCGAGTCTACTTTGAAGATTAACAAAGGAGCCAATGCTTCTCCTGAAGTAGAGATTTCTTTCAATGGTCTTGAGGAACTGGATCGTGAACTTGTATATGTCCAGCCTGTCAAACTTACTGATGTACAGGGTATTGATGTGCTTGAATCCAAGACGGTCGTATATTATGTGTTCAAGGGCGCAGCTCTTGTCAATGTGGTTGCTGACCTCGCTGAGAACAGGGCTTACCCTTCATGGAAAGATGGCAGCATCGTGGACGATTTGACCAATTTCACTATGGAATGCATGGTGAACTTCAATAAGTTCGGACGTCAGATTTCCACCATTATGGGTATTGAGGGTAACTACCTTCTCCGTGTCGGTGATTCAGGTGTTCCTGATAACCAGCTCCAGGTGGCATGCTCACGGAATCTTACCAGCAGCGATCTTCTGTTCGACACCAACAAATGGTATCATGTAGCTGTTACATTCGACAATGGCGAGGTGAAAGTATACTACAATGGCGTACAGAAATTTTCAGGTAATTGCGGCGTGTCTAGCATAAGCTTGGGAGCTGCTCATACCAATGAAAGTGATGGTTCACGTTGTTTCTGGATTGGATATTCTTATGCATCGGACCGTTATCTTGACGGTAAGATTTCTGAAGTGAGAATCTGGAACAAGACTCTTACCGCTGAAGAAATCAATGCTCCTGCCCATTTCTATACAGTCGATCCTAAATCTGAAGGTCTCGTGGCTTACTGGAAATTCGATGAGGGCGCAGGCAATACAATCAAGGATTACAGTGTTAACGGCAATGACCTTACGGTGGACTCCAATCCTGGTTGGACCAAGGTTTCTCTTCCATAAACAATAGCATTAAATTGAATACAAGATGAAAAGATATTTGAATATGCTTGCGGTTTCTGTCCTCTGCTCAGGGGTGATGCTTTCATCCTGCACGGATGATATCCAGATCGGAACTTTGGACGAGTCGCAGTATGACAATGTAAAAGAGCTTAAAGGTGCTGTGCGTGATGCCAACAACGGCAAGACCAGCACTATCGTGGAGCTTCGCAAGAAAGACTATTCTACAGCTGTAGAGTTCAGACTTTCGAGAGTGCCTAAACAAGGAGTGGATGTAACCATCTCATTTGATGCGGAATATCTCGACACCTACAATGCCGAGCATGGTACTTCATTCAAGCTTTATCCTGCCGATAAGGTTCAGATTCAGCATGATGGCAAAATCGTGATGGCACCTGACGACAAGACTTCTTATTCACTTGATCTCATCATTCCAACTCTTGGAACCGATGAGTTCGAGGAAGACCAGACTTATCTTCTTCCTCTCAAGGCAGAGGTCAAGACTGACGGAGTTTCTGTTTCCAAGAAAGAATCTCACTGCGTTTATCTCGTGAAAAACCTTGCAGGTGAGGGCAATACGGATAGAAAACCTGGCGAGAAAGAGACTTTCTTCTTCTTTGAGGTGAATGATACCAACCCGCTGAATGCTCTTCAGTGGAAGATGGAGGATGGTCGCTATCTTGTGAACTATATGGTTCTTTTCGCTGCCAATATCAACTATGACAGAGAGAAAGGTGAGGTTTACATCTACACAAACCCTCAGGTTTCGTATATCCTCGCTCACAATGAGGAAGTTATCCAGCCTTTGCGTAAACGCGGTATCAAGGTCCTTCTCGGACTTCTCGGAAACCATGACGAGTCCGGTCTTGCGCAGCTTTCAGAAATAGGAGCAAGAGATTTTGCCCAGAAGATAGCCGCTATGTGCTATGCGTATAATTTGGATGGTGTGAATTTCGATGATGAGTATTCAAAAGATCCGGATCTCAGTAACCCGTTGTTTACCAGGTCATCTTCTGTAGCTGGTGCACGTCTTATGTTTGAGACCAAGAAAGCTATGCCTGACAAATATGTAACCACATTCCAGTATGGATATATGGGAGGAGAAGATTACATAGATGGAATCGAAGCAGGTGCATGGCTTGACATCGCTGTTGCCAACTATGGTAGTAAAGGCAGGCCTATGGCAGGTATGACCAAGGCAAACTGCTCCGGTCAGTCCACTGAAATGGCAAGATATGGTGCTATTGCAGTAAGTACGGCCAAGGATGTTGCCGAAAGTGAATATGGCTATTATATGGTATTTGCTCCATGGGCTGCAAATAACCAGGGAAGCAAAACTCAGTTCGGATACCTCAGCAATCTTTCCGAGGGTCTTTACGGATGTAGATTGATAGAACCGAAATTTTATTATCCTACTACAACGTCTCTTAAAACCAACCCATATTAACAGAGAATTAGATAAACGATGAAAAAATATATTGTTATTCTCGCTTCTGCAGCTCTGATGCTTTCAAGCTGTGGTGAAGAAGGAAAGGAGAGCCTGGATTTAAGTTCAGTCTCGCTTTCCACCAATGAAATCATTAGTGATTCAGAGGGAGGTCAATTTGATGTGACAGTAACCAGTTCTGAAGATTGGCGGGTGTCCGGAATCTCTGATTGGGTGACTGCCGACAAGACCGGTGGTAAATCCGGAGAAAAGGTTACTTTTAAAGTTGCTCCATCATCTTCGATGGTTACTGACTCAGTGTTTTTCAAGATTTTTGCGGGTTCTGCGGTTCAGCAGGTCAAGGTGAAAATTTCTGCAGGTCAGGTGATTAATCTGGAGTCTGAAGACAAAGTGGATGTATCGGCTGATGCAAATGCTGTTGTCATAAAACTCAAGACTAACATTGAAAAATTTGAATATGATTATAGTGATGGCGGTGCAGACTGGATTTCTTTTGATCAGAGGTCTGATGCGTTCGGCTTGACTACCTTGAGATTCAATGTGAAAAGAAGCAAGGAATTTACTGCCCGTACTTCAGATATCATAATCAAGGGTGCATCCAGTGGTGATATCAAGGTCAATGTTACACAGGCACAGAGGGATACCATGCTTTGCGAGACGCCTGATATCGTGAAAGATCTCGCTGCATACGGTGATATCAAACTTGTCGTGAGGGCGAATGTGGCTCCTTTCCTGACATTTGAATCTACCTGGCTTGAAAAAGTGTCTGAAACTGCGGGTGAGAAGGCTGCAGACGGGCTTACGGAGTACACTTTTGTATTCTCTGCTCCTGAAGCTAAAGGTTCCAGAGTTACTGTGATGAACTGCCATAAGTCAGATGCCAACGGCATCGTCATGCATCAGTTCTCGATTAAGCAGCAGAATCCTAATCCTATCATTTGCAATATCACCGATGCTAAGGTGCGTGAAGCACTTTCCAAGCAGGGCTGGATTATCACTTCCGGTGAAAGTACAGAATGTGAAGTGGTAGATGCCGGTCTTACTTCGACGTCATTGACATTGTCAGGTGAGTATTATTATGGTTTGCAGGCTACTATTATTGACGGACTCGATGGATTCCCTGAACTTACTGAATTGACATTGGATAAGTCTCAAACTGTCAGGACGATCGATCTTTCAGGTTGCAAGAAACTTAAGACAGTGCTGGCTAAAGAGTATAGTATGCTTGAAACAGTTAAGTTTGGAGACAGCCCGGTAGAGTCGTTCTCTCTCGGAAATCCAGATGATTCGGGTCTTAACAGCAAGTCTCTTACATTCTCTGGCTCTAAGGTCAAAAGTATTGATATTACATGCTCAAGCTGGATGATTGCCTATGATTATGAAAGGTGCGCATCCCTGGATATCACCGGCTGTACGTCATTGGAATCATTGAAGGCAAGGAGAGAAGCTAAAGACTATTACGGAATGAAGTGTACTATGAAGACTATCTATGTCACTGCCGCACAGAAAGCTGCAATCGATGCTGGTACTATTACAGTTGACAAGTCAGACTTGACCTCATATGTAGTAAAGTAATCTGCCATTACAAACACTGATATAAACACCTCGCCGGGACATCACACCTCTGATGCCCCGGTTTTTCATTTTTTCAAAAATGATTTTACCCGCTAAATTCGTTTTTCCAAAAATGAATTTCTATATTTGTGAAAACAATCAGAATTATGGAACTGATAGAAATCACTCCGCTTATTAAATTCTATCACAGTAAGTTGGCACAGGTATCTATGTCTTTCAAGAGATATCTGTATGGCGAAATCAATTGGGATGCGCGGGTAATCGGAATCAGAGGAGAGCGTGGAGTCGGCAAGACTACCATGATGCTTCAGCGTATAAAAGAAAAATATAAGAACCCTGATGATACTATCTATATATCATTGGACCATTTCTGGTTCAATACCCATTCACTTCAGGAACTTGTCGAGTTCCTGTATGACAGGGGAATATGCGAATTCTATATAGATGAAGTCCATAAATACGCTAACTGGAGTCAGATACTGAAGAATTTGTATGACCAATACTCGAACTTGCGCATTGTCTATACCGGTTCGTCAATGCTGGAGATTGACAATTCCTTGACGGATATGTCCAGGCGGCAGACTCCATATATTCTGAAAGGCATGTCGTTCAGGGAATTTCTTGAATATGAGGGGATTATGAAACTGCAAGCTCTGTCATTGGATGAATTGTTGTCCGGACACGTCGCCAAAGCCATGGAAATGGTAGGAAAAACCAAGATTCTTTCCAAGTTCGACCAGTATCTTCATTATGGCGTATATCCGTTCTATAGAGACGCCGGAACGGATTTCCCCGTTGTCCTGCAAAATGTGGTGAAACTCGTGGTAGAAAGTGATTTGCCGTCAGTGGAAAAAATATCTTATACAACAGTTGAAAAATGTAAGAAACTGTTTATGATAATTGCCGAGAATGTTCCTCTCCAGCCGAATACTGAAAAACTTGCTGCGTCAATGAGTACCACCAGGAACACTCTTCTCAATCTGCTTTACAAACTGGATGAGGCCGAGATACTGGAACTTCTTACAGTGGAACTTAAAAATTATAAAAGACTTGTGAACCCTGAGAAGATATATCTCGGGAATACGAATCTCATGTATGCCTTTTCCCCGACTATAAATGTCGGCACGATGCGCGAGACTTTTTTCATTGACCAATTATCTTCCGTCGGAACCGTTCAAATGCCTCAGAAGGGAGATTTTCTAGTTAATGGAAAATACCTTTTCGAAGTGGGCGGCGATGGAAAAGACTTCGGGCAGATTGCGAATGTTCCGGACAGTTATCTGGCGATTGGCGGCATAGAGACCGGCTATGGAAACCGCATTCCTCTCTGGATGTTCGGTCTTCTGTATTAGGCGACATGTAAGGGCTTCCGGGGTTACCCCACGCCCGCCTGTCGGGACTAGGCTGCTATCTATAGTGATATCTGAGTATTCGCTCTTTTTTATTTGTAATGGCCAAATGTTGAAAGTACTAGAACTTCTACAACTTCGTCATAAATCTTATATACAAGTCGGTGCTCTTTGGTAATTCGTCTGGAATACACCGAGCCGTCGTAGCCCTTCAATTGCTCAACTTGACCGGTTCCCGCCCGAGGGTGTTCTCTGACTTCTTCAAGGAGTTTGGATAGTTTTGCCAAGGCCAGTGGTGCTCTCTTGCTGAGTTCTTTCAGGTCTTTTTTTTGCGTCTTCGGTAAAAACAAGAGTGTACATTTCAGTCTTCGCTAATCATTCTGTCAATAAAGTCCTTGGTACTCTCGCCGTCGTTCATTCTGTATACTTTTCCTGCCTCGTAATCAGCAATGCCCTGACGGATTTTGGCGTTCAAAGTTGTGCTGTTCATGATGGTGTCGTCATCCTGGACAGGCACAAGACGATAGCTGCCGTGAGTTCTTGAAGTAATCACGACATCATTGGTGCGAGCCAAATCAAAGTATTTTCGCTGATTGGCTCGGAATTCTCTGCTACTTACTACGACCATAATATTTCTTGTTTACTGCACAAATATAGTAATTCTCAAAACAAGTACCAAATTGGTACACATTATTTCCGGTCCACGCGTTTTTTGATAAAGTCCGGCAAGATTTGTAATTTTGTAAGATAAATGAAAAAAATATGAGCGGACAGTATACAAAAGACAAGAAATATGTCATGACCAGCGAAGTCCCGTGCTATGACGTGGACTCGAATATGGACATGAAACCGGCAGCATTTATGGATCTGGCACAGGAAATTGCCTATCAGGCAGCTACGGCGCTCGGGTTCGGTTATGACGCGCTCCAGACGGAGGGCAAGGCCTGGGTGCTGTCGAGAATGCACTATGAATTCATCCGTCATCCCAAATGGCGCGAAAACATTGAACTATATACCTGGCACAAAGGACCTTACGGGCCTTTCTACCTCAGGGACTTCGAACTGAAGAATGCCGACGGCGACATTCTTGTGCGGGCCACCAGCTCCTGGGTGATACTCGACGTCGCCAACAGGACCATGTGCCGCACGGCCGATGTGATGGAAATGATCCCCGAGGATACCATCTGTAAGGACAATGCCATCGAAAGGCCTGCTGACAAGGTGATGATGCCTCGTGGCGTGACCCCGGAAATCGCCGGCGAACACAAGGTGGAGTTCTCCGACATTGACCTTCTCGGGCATACGAACAATGCCAGATACGTGGTTTGGGCGATGGATTGCATTGATTTTGACGAACTTAAAACAAGGCCGGTGAAAGATGTCACGGTGACATTCATCCATGAGACACGCGCCGGCGAGGTCATTACCCTCGAAAAGGTACGTACGGAAAATGAAGGCGGTACGATAACCTGGTACATTGACGGGAAGGCTGACGGAAAATCAGCGTTCTGTGTTAAGATCAATATGTAAAAGATTATAGAAATGAGAGACTTATTCTTGGGAACCGGTATCGCGCATACCATCCTTCTTTTTGCTGTGGTAATCGCCCTCGGCCTTTATCTGGGCAAATTCAAGTTCAAGGGAATTTCCATCGGCTCCACATGGATCCTCTTTATCGGCATTCTCCTCAGCCACTTCGGACTCAGGGGCGACCCGCATATCCTGGCATTCATGAAGGACTTCGGCCTTATCCTGTTCGTATTCAGCATCGGACTTCAGGTCGGTCCGGGATTCTTCCATTCCTTCCGTAAAGGCGGATTGACCATGAACATGCTTGCAATTACGCTCGTGCTGCTTGCGGTGCTCGTTACCTGCATCATACACCTGGTTACCGGCGAAGACCTTCAGACCATGACCGGTGTCATGTCCGGTGCGGTTACCAACACCCCGGGCCTCGGTGCTGCCCAGCAGACACTTTCGGATGCAATGATTGCGGAAGGTGCACCATCGTTCGTGGCAGCAGAAGCTTCTTCATCCATAGCATCGGCCTATGCGGTTTCCTACCCAATCGGTGTCCTCGGAGTAATCATCCTCCTGATGGTTTTCAAGGCTATTTTCAATGTCGACCTGAACAAGGAAAAAGAAGATCTTGACAATGAGGGCAAACTCGGAACAGGCGCCATACGTGCGACTTACGAGGTGAAAAATCCGGCCATTTTCGGCAGGACGATCGGCGATGTGACGAAAAACAACGGCGACCGTTTCGTCATTTCCCGTGTGCTGCGTAACGACGAACTATGTGTCCCTTCATCCGATATGCTCCTGAAAGAAGGCGACAAACTCCTGATTGTCACCTCTCCTGATGCGGAAGACCTCGTGAAGATTCTCTTCGGAGACGAGATCGACATGCCGTTCAAGGAATGGGACAAACCGGACAGCAATCTCGTTGCGAAGAAGATTACCGTTACCAAGCCGTCCATTACGGGACGCAGCCTTAAAGATTTGAATGTCAGATCCATATATGGCGTATCAGTGACCCGTGTATTCAGGTCGGGCGTGGAACTCGTAGCCAGCCCTAACCTCTATCTCCACGTGGGAGACAGCCTTCTGGTCGTAGGACCTGAAGATGCGATGGACAAGGTAGCCGGACTCTTCGGAAACAAGGCAGCCAGCCTCAGCCATCCGAACCTGATTCCTATCTTCTTCGGTATCGTGGTCGGTGTCCTCTTCGGCAGCCTTCCTATCAAGTTCCCTGGCATTCCTCAGCCTATCAAGCTCGGTCTTGCCGGCGGTCCGCTCATCATTGCTATCCTCCTCGGGTATTTCGGTCCTAAGCTGAAAATCACCACATATACCACATTGAGTGCCAATATGATGATCCGTGAAATCGGCATCTCATTCTTCCTTGCGGCAGTGGGACTTGGAGCAGGCGAAAACTTCATCAGCTCCATCGTGAACGGCGGTTACTGGTGGATTCTCTACGGTGCCCTGATTACATTGGTGCCTGTCACCTGCATAGTGTTGCTCGCCAGACTGGTATTCAAGCTCAACTTCTACCAGATCTGCGGTCTCGTCTCAGGTGGAACCACTAACCCTCCTGTGCTCGCATTCTCCCAGGAAGTATACGGTACCAACTATCCGTCAATCAGTTACGCTACCGTATATCCGTTGACAATGTTCATGCGTGTCCTCGTGGCGCAGCTCATGATCCTATTTACGTTGTAGCACCATGTTCGATCTGGTTTATCCGGCCTCTCCGGCGGTCGTGCTGCCCAAACCTACAGCCGACAAACCTGCCGACAGGCCCGCTCCGGGAACGGAAATGCTGCCCGTGATAGACGAAAACGGTATCGTATACGCGCAAGCTTCGCGCGCATGGTGCCATGGCGGGTCAATGCTTCTGCACCCGGTAGTGCACCTTCATATACTCAACCGCTACGACCAGCTCTATCTCCAGAAGCGCTCCATGAAAAAGGACCTGCTTCCGGGCAGATGGGACACGGCGGTCGGCGGACATATCGACTATGGGGAATATGTCAGCGAGGCATTGTTCAGGGAATCCGGAGAAGAACTGAAATTCACTGAGTACAACCCCATCTGGCTTGGAAACTACATTTTCCAGAGCGATGTGGAAAGGGAACTCATAAACATATTCGCGGCAGTAGGAAACTTCACGCCTCATCCTGACCTGGATGAGGTGGCTGAAGGCCGCTACTGGTCAATGGATGAAATCGAGGAAAACCTCGGCAAGTCCATATTCACGCCTAATTTCGAGGGCGAATTCAGGAAAATCAGAAAATCCCTGGAGGCCCTGCTGTAAAACACATAACCTGATGGCCACTTTCAAAATCCTGTCTGACGGTCCTGTACTCAGGACATCAGATTTGCGCAAGGCCGCTGCTGACCTTGCCGACGATTACATTGTCATCAATGCCAAGCCATATCCTTGCGATTTGGGCTATCTTGCCCTTGAACGCTTTGCGGAGGTGGCGGAATATACGATGGCCGACATGCTATATTCTGATTACTATGAGCTGGTTACGACACCGGACGGAAACGGGGAACGCCGCCGTCATCCTGTAATCGAATGTCAGAAGGGAGCATTGAGAGACGACTTCGATTTCGGGCCGGTGCAGGTGTATCGTGCCGACTCGTTCAGGAAAGCCGTGACGGAAATGGATGTGGACTACAGCTTCGGGGCAATGTATGACCTGCGTCTCCGTATGGCCAAGAAAGTCCATATCGGTGAATACCTCTATACCGAGGTGGAGACTGACCTCCGCAAGTCAGGCGAGAAGCAGTTCGACTATGTGAACCCGCGTAACAGGGAAGTGCAGGAGGAGATGGAAAAAATCTGCACCGCTTATCTCAAACGTGCGGGAGCATATCTGGCACCTGGAACGAAACATATTGATCATCAGCATGAAACGCCGTCTGTCTCAGTAATCATTCCGGTTTTCAACAGGGTAAAGACCATCGCAGACGCCGTTAAAAGTGCATTGTCCCAGGAATGCAGCTTCGGTTACAATGTCATTGTCGTAGACAATCATTCTACGGACGGGACGGCCGAAATTCTCGCGGGCATTGACGACAGCAGGCTCATTGTCGTGACGCCGGAACGTGGGGACCTTGGCATCGGCGGCTGCTGGAACTTGGCGGTGCACGACAGCCGGTGCGGGCTTTATGCTGTCCAGCTCGACAGCGACGACGTCTACAAGGACTCCACGACGCTTCAGAAAATCGTGGATGTTTTCGAAAAGGAAGGCTGCGCGATGGTCATCGGGTCCTATGAAATGACCGACTTCGACATGAAACCGCTTCCACCGGGAATCATTGACCATAAAGAATGGACGGAAGATAACGGTAAGAACAATGCGTTGAGAATCAATGGTTTGGGCGCGCCGCGCGCATTCTATGTGCCGTTGCTCCGCGAAATCAATTTCCCGAATGTCAGCTATGGCGAGGACTATGCCGTGGGGCTGAGGATCAGCCGGGAATACCATATAGGCCGCATTTATGAACCGCTGTATTGCTGTCGCCGCTGGGAAGGAAATTCCGACGCCGCGCTTGACATCGCCAGGGTCAATGCCAACAATCTTTACAAGGACAGCATCCGCACCTGGGAGGTGGAAGCCAGGATTGCGCTGAATCATAAAAACCTGTCTGCCAATGGATAACGATATCTCCAAGTTCGTCCGCGACCAGCTGTCTGTCTGGCCTGCGGCTGCCGCCAATTTCAGGTCAATGAAAAAAGCATTGACGCGTAAACTCATGGTGGGCGGTCTGGAAGTCACGGTACAGCATAACCCGGAGCGCATACGTTCGTCCGCAGCGAAGGTGGACAAGGCTTCCATACAGAGCAGAAAATGTTTCCTTTGCAGTGCCAACAGGCCTGAGGAACAGCATTTTATGGCATTCGAAGGACGAAAGGGGCGCCGCTATGAGATGCTGGTGAATCCCTATCCGATTTTCCCGAAACATCTGGTGATAGCCAGGGATGTCCATGTGCCCCAGTCGATATGGCACCGTATGCCTGACATGACCGATCTGGCAAGACATTTTCCGGACTTCACGATATTCTACAACGGGCCGAAATGCGGTGCATCCGCTCCTGACCATTTTCATTTCCAGGCATGTCCGCGCGGACTCATGCCATTGGAAAGAGACATTGACCTGAACCTCGACGGCGGTAGGGAAGACCTTGCTTGGCTGACCTCTGTTCAGGATGCGGAACTCTTTCATTATCATAAATTTACGAAAGGCGTGTTCGTGCTTACTGCACGCACGTCCAAGTCCATGGCGAAGCTGTTCTACAGGCTGCTGGACTGCCTTCCGCAGCGGGAAGACGAGACCGAGCCGATGTTCAATCTCCTGACATGGTACAAGGTGCGGCCTTCCCAGAAAGTGTCAGGCATATCGCATGGACGTTTCGGCGAATACCGGGCTGTCCTCATGGCACGTGGCAAGCATCGTTCACATCACTATTTTTCCGACGGTCCGGACCATCTGACGATGAGCCCCGGCTGTGCCGACATGGCGGGACTGTTCGTGGCGCCGCATGAGGACGATTATGAAAAACTGAATACCGGACTTCTGGAGGAAATGCTCTCGGAAGTATCTGTAAGTGAGGAAGTTGAACGCAATATAATCTGGAAGCTGACACGCAGCCAGCAGACTGTCCAGGTCGGCATAATGTCCGGCAATGAAATCGGATTCGAGATAATTTCCGATGGCGCCGGCAGGCAGAAAGTAGTGTATGAAAACGGCCGGATTTCCTATAACGGAACATTGTACGATGAACTGTTTTTCGATGCGCAGACCATGTCCACGATGTTCGCCGAGCCTACATTCATATTATACGGCGTGACCATCGGCATCGGTTTCCATTGGGAAAGAAGTCAGGTCCAGAAATTCGCAGGGTCATTGAAATTCATTGTAGATGACGGTAAGGTGGTGGCTGTCAATGTGGTAGGTATTGAGGACTATCTGCTCAGCGTCATCTCTTCCGAGATGAAGGCCACAGCCTCGCTCGAATTTCTGAAAGCCCATGCCGTGATTTCCCGTTCATGGCTCATGGCCAGAATCCAGGAAAGACGGGACAATATCCATTCTTCCGGATCCTCCGTCAAGGAAGACCGCATCATCGACGGCGATTATCATCTTGTCAAATGGTTCGGCAGGGATGACCACAAGGCTTTCGATGTCTGCGCCGACGACCATTGCCAGAGATATCAGGGACTTACGGTGGCAGTAGGGGACAATGTCCGCAAGGCTGTCGACCAGACATGGGGAGAAGTCCTGACCTATGACGGGGAAATCTGCGATGCCCGTTTCTCCAAGTGCTGCGGCGGCATGATGGAAAGATTCGGCTCATGCTGGGAAGACATTGATTATCCGTATCTTGCAGCTGTTCCAGATACGCCGTGTGAGGATAAGATTCCGGATTTGACGCAGGAGGACAATGCCCGCAAATGGATAATGGGCGAGATGGAAGAGTCGTCGGATGCTTTCTGCAATACCGAAAACGGCAAGATTCTCGCGCGGGTGCTCAATGACTATGACCTGGAGACCAAGGACTTTTTCCGCTGGGAAGTAATGTACACACGTAAGGAACTTTCGGAATTGATTGCCTCCCGCTCGGGACATGACATAGGTATGCTGGAAAGCATTGAGCCTCTGAAACGCGGACCTTCCGGCAGGATTACGCTTCTGGAAATACGCGGGACCAAATCTTCGATGACTGTCGGTAAGGAACTGGTCATCAGAAAGTTCCTGTCTGCATCACATCTGAAGAGCTCCGCCTTCGTGGTGGATATTCAGCCGTCCGGAACGTCATTTGAAGAAGACATTGTCGTACTGCATGGCGCCGGTTGGGGGCATGGAGTAGGGCTTTGTCAGATCGGTGCAGCGGTAATGTCCTCCAGAGGATACAGGTACAGGGATATCCTTTCCCATTATTATCCGGGAAGCATCTGCTCTGTCAGAAGAACCAATAACCCATAATTTCCATGACCGGCAAAGTTACAGGAAGATCGCCCTGGTGGTGGATTCCGACATTGTATTTCGCGGAAGGCATTCCGTATTTCATAGTTAACAACATTTCCGTGACAATGTTTACGAAAATGGGCGTGCCGAATGGCGAAATGGCGCTGTTTACCAGCCTGTTATATCTGCCATGGACACTCAAGCCGCTCTGGAGCCCGATTGTGGACATATTCCGGACCAAGCGCTGGTGGATTGTCATGATGCAGGCATTGGTATCGGCTGCCTTCGTGCTGCTCGCCCTGACATTGCCTTCACCGGAGACCTCCACGCAGGTCCCTATGTCGCTGTTTACCTTCACGTTGCTCCTTTTCGTGTTCGCAGCATTCGCCTCCGCTACCCACGACATCGCCGCCGACGGCTTCTATATGATCGCCCTTGACAGCGGCCAGCAATCGTTCTTTGTCGGCATAAGAAGCACATTCTACCGTCTGTCATCGATTTTTGGACAGGGAGTTCTGGTCGTCGTGGCCGGAGTCCTGGAAGAAAAGACCGGGAACATCCCGCTTGCATGGTCATTGACGATAGGACTTACTGCGGTCATTTTCACCATATTGACGATATATCACTCCTTTGCCCTTCCACGGCCTGCCGGAGATTCTGCCGTGAGCACGGACGGTTCCGGTTCCGTCGGCGAATTCGCCAAGGCATTTGCCTCATTCTTCCGTAAACCCGGCGTGTGGATAGCGATAATCTTCATGCTGCTTTATAGATTGCCGGAAGCATTCTTGCTCAAGATGGTAAATCCGTTCCTGCTTTCCCCGGCCAGCGAAGGCGGACTTGGACTGCACACCTCCCTGGTCGGCATTGTCTACGGAACCATCGGCGTCCTTGCGCTGACTGTCGGAGGCATCATCGGCGGCATGGCGGCATCCCGTTGGGGCCTCAGGAAATCCCTCTGGCCGATGGCCGCCTGCATGACCCTCCCTTGCTTCACTTTCGTATATCTGAGTATGGCAATGCCTCATAACCTGGTGATTATCAGCACGTGCATTGCAGTGGAGCAATTCGGGTACGGCTTCGGTTTTACGGCATATATGTTGTTTATGATGTACTTTGCCGAAGGAGAATTCAAGACCTCGCATTATGCTATCTGCACTGCCTTCATGGCTCTCAGCATGATGATTCCGGGGGCTGTGGCCGGCTATATTCAGGAATGGCTCGGCTATACGATGTTCTTCTGGATGGTGATAATCTGCTGCCTCGCTACGGTAGCCGTGACATCGCTGGTGAAAGTGGATCCTGAATATGGTAAAATGGTTAAAAGACAATAAGTTATGAAGAAATTGATGTTTGCCCTTGCGGCCCTTGCCGTGGTTTCCTGCGGAACCCAGAGGAAAACTGCAGCCGACAATACCGTCGCCGAAAACACGACCGCGCCCGAAGCCGTCTCCACCATCGGGGGCAATGCTGACGGACGTCTAGCCTTCGGCCTGTCTCTGTTCAATGAAGCCGTTTCCGCAAGCGGCAATGCTGCTGAAAACATTGTCGTGTCACCTTACAGCGCAGGAATGGCATTGTCAATGCTTGCCGAAGGTGCATCAGGCGATACCAAGGCGGAGCTCGTTTCCGCATTGAAAAATGCTTCATACTCAGGCGATATCCTTGAAAGCGGTGACGGATGCATCATCTCCAGCGCCAATTCGGTGTGGATCAGAAGCGGTTTTCCGGTCCTGCCGGGATATGCAAGCCTTTTGAAGAACGCATACTCCGCTGAAATTGCCGAAAGGGACTTTTCCGTGCCGGCTACCGTCAAGGAAATCAACAAATGGTGCTCTGACAAGACCTCCGGAAAGATTCCTGAAATCATCGACAACATCGGCTCCGATATGATGATGTTCCTTCTCAATGCCCTGTATTTCAAGGCCCCGTGGCAATATAAGTTCGACAAGAATTCCACATTCAAGGCGGTGTTCCACAGCCCTTCAGCAGTGCAGAATACCGACTTCATGCATATCAGGAAATCGTTCCTCTGCGGAGAAATCAGTGGCTGCAAATTCGTGGTACTTCCTTATAAATCAGGGAATTGGAACATGGTTGTCTGCTTGCCGGCGGAAGGCGTGGACATGAAGGATTTCCTTTCTTACGTGAATGCTGACAGGTTCAAGAGTTTCATAGAAGCCGCGACTATGCAGACCGTCGCATTGTCAATGCCTAAGTTCAAGGTCAATACAACATTGATAATGAACAGCTTGCTCCAGTCGATGGGCGTGCACAAGGCGTTTTCGGGAGCTGCAGATTTCAGTGCGATGACGCAGGCTGGCGTAGCTGTGGATGAAGTCCGTCAGAAATGTTTCATCGAGGTCAATGAAGAGGGTTCCGAGGCTGCGGCAGTTACATCCGTAGGCGTGAGACTCACTTCCGTCAGACCTGAGCCGAGGCCGTTCATTATGAATGTGGACAGGCCGTTTGTCTTCGCTATCTTCAATGCGGAGAACAATGATATCCTGTTTGCCGGAAAAATTGCGACCATCGAAAACTAAATGATATGCTGGATGCATTGAAACATAAGATATTGGCGATTCCATTTGCCGTCATTTCGTGCGTCTCTGCCATGGCCGGAAATCCCAAGGTCATGACCGGAATCGAAATGCTGGAAAAGCATGGTTTCTGGGAAATCGAGGGGCGCAGAGTCGGTCTTGTGACCAATCCGAGCGGCGTGGACAGCAAGCTCCGCTCCACGATAGATATTCTCTACAATGCTGATAATGTGGAACTTGTGGCATTGTTCGGTCCGGAACATGGGGTGAGGGGAGACGCTTATGCGGGAGATAAGGTGTCAGATACCAGAGACACCAGGACCGGCCTGAAGGTCCATTCCATTTACGGTCAATTCAGGGAGCCGTCACAGGAGATGCTTGATGGAATCGATGTCATGGTTTATGATATCCAGGATGTCGGGACACGTTCATATACATTCATCAGCACATTGGGACTGGTGATGCGCGCATGCGCGAAGAAAGGCATTGAAGTAGTCGTATTGGACAGGCCGAATCCTCTCGGCGGCGAGAAAATCGAAGGCTGTAACGTGGAACCCGGGTTCTTCTCGTTTGTCAGTGAATTCAAGATTCCTTATATTTACGGATTGACGGTGGGGGAGCTGGCACTTCTTATAAATGAGGAGGGGCTGAATTGCGGGCAGCGTGGAAACGAGGAGCCGCTGAAATGCAAATTGACTGTCGTGCCTATGGAGGGGTGGACCAGGGACATGCTTTATGGCGATACCGGATTGCCTTGGGTGCTGCCGTCGCCGAACATCCCTTATCCGCAGTCCGCCGTCAATTATCCTTCGGCCGGTATTGCCGGGGAATTGTACGGGTATCTGAACATCGGTATCGGATATACATTGCCGTTCGAGACTTTTGCCGCGGAATGGATTGATGCTGACGCACTTAAAGATGAACTGGACAGCTATCGCCTTCCGGGGACGGCGTTCAGGACCATCCATTACAAGCCGATTGCGGGGAGCAGCCAGGGGAAACTGATACATGGCGTGCAGTATTTCTTTACGGATTATTCCGCCGCATGCATATCGCTGACACAGTTTTATGTCATGCAGGCATTGCATCGGCTTTATCCTGGCAGGGATCCGTTCAAGATGGCAGCGGGGCGTACAGCGATGTTCGATAAGGTCTGTGGTACGGATTATGTAAGAAAAACGTTTTCAAAGAGGCTGGAGGTCTCGGATATTGTGGATTATTGGAACAAGGATGTGGAGGATTTCCGGACACTTTCCAGCAAATATCACCTTTATAAATGACACTGTTATGAAAGAGATTCTAAATCTTGCATTGGCTTCGCTGGCAGCGTTTTCGATGCTGACTATTCCTTATGACAATGCGGATGCACAGGTGCGCAGGACTACAACCACGACGCAGAACCGCACTACTTCAGGCGGCTCGTCGACACAGTCACGAAGCACGTCTACGCAGAACCGCAGCACGTCCACCCAGTCCCGCAGTACTTCTTCACAGAGCAGGAGTACATCCCAGACACGCAGTTCATCTACGCAGTCGCGCAGTACTTCGTCGCAGACCCGTCAGAGCGGCAGTACCTCGCAGACCCGTCAGAATACATCCGGCACGACAGTCCGCAGATCTTCCGGAACCTCGTCTTCTACACAGTCCGGCACGAGATCTTCCAGCGGTCAGGTCCGCCAGAGCGGCACCTCTTCACAGGTCCGTCAGAGCGGTTCTTCTTCACAGGTTCGCCAGAATGGATCATCTTCGCAGGTCCGTCAGAGCGGAACCAGCTCCCAGGTACGTCAGAACGGCAGTTCTACCCAGAATCGCCAGAGCGGCTCATCGTCTTCCGTACGCAGATCTTCCGGCAGCACCGCCACATCCGGCAGCAGCTCTTCTGTCCGTCAGAACAGCAACGGCGGAGCAGTGCGCCAGAACAATTCCTCTTCCTCCAACAGGGAAACCTTTACTGCGCGTGTAGACGGAGTGGACAACAGTGTCCGCAACAATCCTTCTTCACAGAGCAGCAGCGTGGTAAGGAGAAATTCGAACGTGACCAGGACCGGACTCAGCTCCGTTTCCGGAAACATGCGCCAGCCTGGCAACAACAGAGGCGGTTCCCGAATGGACAACTCCATGGATTTCAGGATTGAAGACCATAATGTCCACAGAATCCCGCCACGTGACCGTGATTTCATGCACTATGACCGTCCGGGCCATTTCTACGATCACCATCACCCTCACTGCTTCGGCTTCAGGGTTGAGGTCCTGCCTCCTAGATACAAGGTCGTAAGATACTTCGGCATTGACTATTACATTTACAATGACGTATATTACAGACCTTACAGAGGCCACTATATCGTTTGCCGTCCTCCGTTCGGAGTGACCATCGCCCGTTCAGTGGTGGACATCTCGTTCGCGTCCGTGAACTTCGCTTATTATTCCAATGTCTACCGTTCGGCGCGATCGACGCGAACAACCGCTACATCGACCAGCAGAACAGGATCATCGCCCAGAACAATGCGACCATCATGGCGCAGAACCGCGCTATCGCAATGAATCCGAACTCGGCGCTTTCTTCATACGAGATCGCCAACCGCCTGGGCCTGGTGCAGAGCTACGCATACGCTGACAGGAACTATTTCTATCAGGACGGCGTTTTCTACATCGTCAATGCCGGTGGACAATACCAGGTTATCGTTCCTCCTGCAGGGGCATTGGTACAGAATCTTCCTGAGGATTATGACATAATCACTCTCGGCGGCGTCCAGTACTACAGGGTGGATGATACCGTATATCGTCTCACGCTTGTAAGCGGTTCTCCTTATCTTGAGGTGCTCGGCCAGATGTACGGCCAGTTGGCACGCGACTATAACGGCTATTAATCAATGGCTTGTATCGGAATTTTTGATTCTGGAGAAGGCGGGTTGTCAGTCCTGAAGGAGATAACCCGTCTTCTCCCTGATGAAAAGTATATTTATTATTCGGACAATGCGTATTGTCCCTACGGCGAGAAGTCTTCGGAGTTCATCCAGGTCAGGGCGTGTGCAATAACTGAAAAATTGCTCCGTCGCGGTGCCGACATCATCGTCGTTGCATGCAATACCGCTACGGCGGCCGCTATTTCCAAACTTCGTTCTGATTACTCTGATGCGGCTTCCGATGCGGTTCGTGAACGTGTGCTGGCTTTGACCGGAGGCCGTCATGACCATATCCGGTTCATCGGCATGGAGCCGGCCGTGAAGCCTGCCGCCCTGGGAACGAAATCCGGCACCATCGGCGTCCTTGCCACAGCCGGCACGTTGAAAGGCTCCAAATATCTGAATACCAAGGGCAGTGTCGATGACAATGTCCGTGTGGTGGAGCATGTAGGCCGGGGCTTTGTAGAACTGGTAGAGTCCGGATGCCTTTCCGGAAAAGAAGCCGAATCCACCGTCCGGGCCAGCCTGAGTCCATTGCTCCAGGCAGGTGCCGACATCATTGTCCTTGGCTGTACCCATTACCCGTTCCTCCTCCCTGTCCTTCAGCAAGTTGCAGGGCCGGACATCCGTTTCATCGACCCCGCTCCTGCCGTTGCCCGTCAGCTGGTCCACGTCATGTCAGAAGAGCATCTCCTTTCACCGGAAAAGGCCGGCGCAGCGCTCCCGCAGTCATCCGAGTCTCTTTCAAACTCCGCAACAGCCCGCACCCGCGCCCTCAATCCCGTCCCCGCCGGCTCTGGTGACCCCGCCCCTGCCAGCTCAGACAGTCCCTCCCGCTCCGGCAATCCCTCCCACGCCGGCGCCCCCGCCGTCACCCTTCTCTCCTCCGGCGACCCCGCCCATCACGGCACCCCCGCCGTCACCCTCCTCTCCTCCGGCGACCCCGCCCCTCTGAACCATCTCTTTTCAATGATTTACTGTGGAAGATAATCTTTAGCAGTTCACATGCCATTTTCCACCGCCCAGGCGGGACGCGGTCACGCCACATTCCGTAACCCATTGATAATCAAATACCATTTTCACAAGAGCGTGGAAACACAGCCAAAAAAAGTCTGCGTTTCCACGCCCTGTTTTATAACTTATTGAAAATCAGCGTTTCCAAAAATCAAGTGTGGCCGCGTTCCGCCAGTGGATCCGCTAACAGATTTTCTCCGACTCTATCCAGATGCGAAGCATAGAATCTGAGATGGTATATACGTTTCCGGTCTTGTAATTATTTCAATGAAATTATGCCAATAAAATACATAAAAGCCCGGTCGGTGGTGGGGCCGCCGGAGGCATGGTCGCCCATGACCTTGTGAATGGGTGTCAGGCGGCAGCCTGACGGG
>OCSG01000423.1_pt1 | contig 39091 bp, 29 predicted proteins | sample 1538831 | NCBI WGS metagenome assembly OCSG01 (sample SAMN04571729, study PRJEB22368) | human gut metagenome | biome: human gut; material: stool | host: Homo sapiens | place: Luxembourg | collected 2012-09-20 | reverse complement strand
GTTTACGTTCCAACCTCTCTTATTCTCCTTTGGCTGCTTTAGAGCTTTATGTTAAAAATCCAAAATCATTGGTTGTTGCTGATGATATGGCTTTGAACCGCATATTTACAGGGGCGAAGTCACTTTTGAAGATTGGTTTTGCGATGGCTTATAACTTTTCCAAGTTGATAAGGGTGGCTAGACGGTACGACGTGATTTATTGTGCGACAAGTGATTTGCGTGTCATTAAGCGACTGCTACCTTTTGCGCAAAAGAACAAAAAGGCAATCGTGCATGAACGCACAGAGTATCCAGATGTGTTTATGCCTGCTGATAGTGAAAAGATCAAGGAGTATTGTCGCCTTGTAGCTCAGTTTGATAAAGTGTTTATAATTTCTACTTTCATCAAGCATTTTTTTGCGGAAAGAGGAGTAGATGAGGAAAAGCTTCAGGTGTATCCAATGATAGTTGATCCCAACCGTTTTGCTGGGTTGGAGAAACACAATGTGGGCTTTCGTTATGTGGCCTATTGCGGCAATCTGCAAAACTCAAAGGATGGCGTTGCCGACTTGATAGAGGCTTACGGCGCAACGGAGTATGCGAAAAATGTGTTCAAACTCATGCTCATCGGTAAAAAGCCTACCCAAGAAGAAATGTGTATTTATCAAGATATGGTGAAGAAATACCATTTGGGAGACCGGGTTATTTTCACAGGTCAGGTGCAGTATTATGATATGCCTCAGATTCTAAAGAATGCCGACGTCTTGGCACTCTGTCGCCCTGCTAATCATCAGGCAGAAGGAGGCTTCCCCACAAAGGTAGGGGAGTATCTATCTACGGGAAATCCTGTGCTTGTCACCAATGTGGGTGATATGGAGGTGTATATCAAGGACGGGGTGAATGGCTATGTGACGAGGGCTGGCGATGTGAGCATGTTTAGAGATAAACTGGACTATATCGCCACACACTATGATGAGGCAATGAATGTTGGCGAGAGGGGGAAAGAACTTGTGTATTCTTCATTTAACTATAAGGTTCAAACAGCAAAGGTGCTGGAAAGCCTAAAAGAATTGTTGCAATGAAAATATTATTTGCAGGAGATTTTAGTGTGCAGGATAGGGCTGTATGTTTGTTTCAGGATACCGATAAGGCTGTCGGTATGTTTCGATGTGTAAAGACGATCTGTGAACAACATGACCTCTCCATAGTAAATTTTGAGAGTCCTGTTACGGAATGTAAGAAAGGGATATTGAAGGATGGTCCCTGTATACGCAATCCAAAAAACTCTTTGCAAGTCTTGCAAAAGACAGGGTTTGGTTTGTTTACATTAGCCAATAACCACTTGAAAGATTTTGGCGAGCAAGGGGTACTCGACACGCTCAATGCTTTGAGAGAACAGCGGATCCCCTTTGTCGGAGCAGGCAGAAACCTTGCTGAAGCACGCCAGCCATTTCTTTATGAACAGAACGGGAAAACGGTTGGTTTTCTAAATGTATGTGAGAATGAATCTAGTATAGCCAGCAATTTTAAAGCGGGTTCTTGTCCCGTTTCGGAAATAGATCTCTTTTATGATATTAGTGCACTTCGCTCGAAGGTTGATTATGTGGTAGTGATTATACATGGAGGAAGAGAGCATTTCCAACTGCCTACTCCTCGTATGAAAAAATTGTATCATTATATTATCGACCTTGGAGCAGACCTTGTGGTAAATCATCATCAGCATTGCTTTAGCGGGTATGAAGTATACAAGGGTAAACCCATTTTATATGGCTTGGGAAATTTCTATTTTGATAATCCAAAGAAGCGAGGTTGTCCATGGAATATGGGGCTTCTGTTGAGCGTGGATTTTGGCGAATGCATCAGCTTCGAAGTCGTGCCTTTCAAGCAATGCGATGATCAACCAGAGATTCGAATAGAGGCATATGAAATGGTCGCGGAAGAGATTGATAGGCTCAACGAGATAATAGCCAATGATGCTAAACTGCAGAGGGCGTATGACGAAATGGTGATGAAGGCGACCCCACTATCGCCTATGCAACCTTATACTTTGCATTATGTTCGTGCTTTGTATCATAGAGGAATGTTGCCAGACCTTATTTCACGACAGAAAAAGATGGCAATTCTTAATGGCGTACGCTGTGAGACTCATCGAGAATTATTAATAACTTATTTGGAAAAACAATTGTTAGGAGAATGAACGATAAGATGAAAATACTATTGCAGCCGTCACGGCTCCTCGCAGCTTTTATGGCAAGATATTGCACATGGCTTCCTGAAGATACTTTTTTGAAGTGCAGGTATAGACTGTTGATGAAACAGAAGCTGCATTTAGATAATCCTCAAACTTTTACGGAGAAAATACAATGGCTTAAACTGCACGATCGTAAACCTATGTATGCCAAAATGGTGGACAAATATGAAGTGAAGGAATATGTTGCTCGACGAATTGGCAACCAACGTGTAATACCTACCTTTGGAGTTTGGAATAGGTTTGACGATATTGATTTTTCTCAATTACCTATGCAATTTGTGCTTAAAAGTACGAATGGAGGGGGTGGATCTGGAGTCATTATTTGCAAAGATAAAAGAGGATTGGATAAAACTGCCGCAAAGCACTTGTTGAATAGAAGTATGAAAACAACTGCTGATATCCGGCAAGGTGAATGGGTATACAAAGGGGTCAAACCCAGAATTATAGCGGAAAAGCTCATGGTTCCAGTAAAGAATCCAACGTCATCTTTTTTGTCTGACTACAAGTTCTATTGTTTTAATGGCGAACCGGCGTATTGTCAAGTAATTCGTGATCGTAACACAAAAGAAACTATTGATTTCTATGATATGGATTGGAAACATCAAGAGTTTGTTGGACTTAATCCTCATGTGAAAAACGGTAAAGAGCCCGTAGAATGCCCACTTAATTTTGAATTGATGAAGTGGGTCTGTCGTAAGTTGGCCCAAAATATACCGTTTGTGCGTGTGGACCTTTATGTGATTGATGATGAAGTCTTTTTTGGAGAGCTTACATTTTATCCAAACTCGGGCTATGGTGAATTTAATCCTAAAGAATGGGATCTAAAAATAGGAGAGATGTTAAAATTGCCTAACGGGGGGGTAAAATGTAGTATTCTGTATTCTCGAGAGGAGGTCCGCATATGCGCATAGTATATTGCGGGTGCTTCCGACTCCCAAACTTTGACGCTGCTGCGCCTCGTGTACTGAATAATGCTAAGATATTTAGGGAAGCTGGGCATACGGTGCAATTTATCAGTTGGGGAGGTAGATATAGAAAAACAGATCTATGTAGTGATGGGAAATATCGTGTTGACGGGTTTGAGTATGTGATAACAGATGAGTTGGATACCGTAGGAGGATTTTTCGTCAAGCTGAAAGCAAAGTTGCAACGTGGTAGGAAATCGTTGCAACTGCTGGAAAATATCAGACTTAAGCCAGATCTAGTCGTCATGTATAATGCGGATTACTGGTGGACGAAGACGATGATTAGATACTGTAGAGAACGTCGCATTAAATTATGTAATGACATAACAGAGTGGTATGACAATAACGAACTGCATCTAATAGATGTTATTCCAAATGCCATCAATATGAAGTGGCTTCAACGCAAAGTTCCCAACAAGATAGTGATTAGCAGTATGCTTCAAAGGTATTATGCAGAGTCAAATACTCTGCGATTGCCTCCCTTGTGTGACCCTTCTGAAAAGAAATGGTCTGCAACTGTTGAGGACGATCGAGTAAGACCATTCGAGGGCATAACTCTTATCTATGCAGGGAAACCCGCAAAGAAGGATTGCGTCCATTCTGTCATCAATGCTGTAAATACACTCGCTAATGAGGGCAAGTCTATTCGCTTTCTTATACTTGGTATTACGCGAGATTCTTATATTAAACAATATAGACAATATTTACACAGTATTTCTCTTAATGAGAATATTTTATTTTTGGGACGTGTATCGCAAGATTTGATTCCCGCCTATTACAAGAAAGCTGATTTCATGGTGCTGCTTCGTGAGCCAAACCGCAAAAGTATGGCAGGATTCCCTACTAAGTTTGCAGAATCAATAACCTCAGGCGTACCTGTTATCACAAATGCGACAAGTGATCTGAAGCAATATGTGGTTAATAGAACAACAGGCTTCTTAGTTAGTGGATATGATTATGAAAGTATTCTTTCCACATTGCGTTGGTCTGTACTCCCTATGTGTAAGGAAGATTTAGAAAGGATGAAGTGTAGTGTACGTTACTCTCAGTCCACCTTTGCTTGGTGTTCATATGTAACGGATTTTGAAAAGTTTTGTGCAAACATTAGATGAAGTGCTGATAACAGATGCAGTCTTGCCCATATTGCTTGTCATGCGGGGGTAAGAATAAAATATGAGGTAGCAGTGGTAGCTCATTCTAAAATGGGTTGGCAAAAAAGAAAACAAATATAGATAATATATGATAACATTATTGATGTCGTGCGACGACTATGTCTTTTGTTATAAAGGACGGTTTTATGCTGCAGATCAAGACCACTATGATTTTTACCAGCGTTATTTACGCGTTTTTGACAAACTACGTTTGGTAACTCGATGTGTTTACGAAGAAGTTTTGGTTAGTTCTCGTGTACCTTTGGACGATCCTCGGATAGAATATGTCCCGCTTCCGTTCTTTAGTGGGCCTATTCAATATGCTATGGTTTATCACAAAATAGGAAAGCTGCTATGTAATATAACGGAAGGATGTGATGCTGCTATCTTGCGCCTTCCGTCAACAGTGGCGATGCGTACAGCGGGTAAAGTGTTAAATGCTGGTGTACCTTTTGCAACAGAGCTGGTTTTTGATGCAAAGGATGCCTTGGAGTCAGCAACCAATGGTGTAGAGCGTTTGTTATGGCGTAGCATCCATAAACGGATGGTGAAGATTTGTAGAAAAGCTAATGGAGTATCGTGTGTCACCGCTCATTATCTGCAATCTCACTATACAAGCGAACTACCGAGTGCTTTTTTTGCGAATTATTCATCCTTGGCTCTTCCTAAGTCTTTCTATACGGCTGAGCGTAAGTACCCTGAAAAAAATGAGTTTGTTATTTCTCATGTTTCTTCACAGGTGCAGTATAATGGTCGCAAAGGGTATAATCAAATAATAGAGGCAGTGAAAATTCTGAAACAGCGAGGAGTGAACGTACGTGTTCTATTTGCTGGTCCTGATTATCGCAATGGAATACAATTGCTCTCAAATTTGATTAAGAAGCTTGATATTGAAGATAGGGTCAAATTTATTGGTCGTGTGTCAAGACAACAATTAAGTGATTACTTAGAAGCTTCAGATTTATATGTAATGCCCACATGGGCAGAGGGGCTTCCGCGTGTCATAATTGAGGCGATGGCTAAAGGTTTACCTTGTATCACAACTCCTGTATCTGGAAATCCAGAACTTGTTTCTGAGCACTTTTTGGTAAAGTATTCTGATGTAGAAGTACTTGCTGATCGCATCGAAGAGCTTGTTAAAAATAAGTCTGTTTATGAAGCAGAAAGTAAAGGCAATTTCAAGAAAAGTTTGCTGTATGAGGCAAGTGTGCTTGAAAAACGGCGCGATTCATTTTATCAGAAGCTGAAATCTTGTGTCAAAAAGTGAGACTTATTGTGAAAACCATTATTGAAAAATAGTTATGGCATATGGTGAAATAATGTTTACTCAGGGGATATCTGACTATTTTCAGGGGAGTAAAGATTTTGACAAGAATTTATCTTTGTTGAAAGACAAGATAAGAGAATTCTTCAATCTCAAGAATGTGAATTTTCTTTTCGGCTCTGGTACCAGCAGTGGCGCTATTCCTACTATGTCAAAATTGTATGAAGAATTACATTTTGACGAGGACGAGGAAGAAATGAAACGTGAATTTGAATGTATAGTTAAGAAGGAAGGAGATAACCTTGAAAAATGCTTGAACGTAATGTACTCTGCAAGGAGTTATTACTCAGGGTTGGAAGATTCTGATGAGGAAGAACAAAAGAGAATTGAGTCGGAAAAGAGTTTGTATGATTCACTTATCAAAAAGATAGAGGAACATATATTCAATTCAATCAATATTTCGTTTGAAAGTAAAGATGAACAGAATGTATTGGCATATTACAAGACCTTCTATCAAAAACTGGCACTCAGAAACAAAGACAATTCGAGGATAAGAGTTTTCACTACAAATAACGATTTGTTTAATGAGACCGCTTTGGATGCTTTGAACATTCATTACATTAATGGATTTAGTGGTGGTTTGCACAGATACTTTAACCCAGCTATTTTCAATTATACTTGGTCTAAAAGAATGGATACAAGCATTGATAAGTATGAGCCTGTAGAGAATATGGTGTATCTGTATAAAATACATGGTTCGGTCAATTGGAGAGAAACTAAGGATGCAGGAAACAATTATTTTGAGATAGAAGAGGTTGTACCCTCTGAAACGGAAGCGGACGGTTCTGTGCTGATATACCCAACTCCAACGAAGCAAGACAAAAGTTTAGGCTCTCCGTATGTGGATTTGTTTCGTGAATTTCAGAATAAGCTACTAGAGCCCCATTCTGTATTATTTGTGATTGGATATAGTTTTAGTGATCGCCATGTCAATGACATAATCTATCGTGCTTTAGCAACAAACTCAACTATAAATGTTGTGATATTCGGAACCAAACCAAGCGAAGCAGAACGAAAGAACAAGCCTATTTTCTTTATTGATGACAACAGAATATTCACAATTAGCGGTACGGAATATAAAGATGAAGAAAAAAAGGAGAAGATTGGAACTATCAACCATTTTGATTATATCGTCAATAATCTGATTCCAAATCTCGACGCATTCCGTAAGGATGACGATTTGCTGAACAAATTTGTACAGAGCTTGAAAGAGGAGACCAGGTAAGATGAAGATTGGTAAGATTATATCTGTAGAATATGATAAATTTCGGGTTAGACTGTTTCATACAGCTCGGAATTCTACAGTTAACATTGATGGCAAGGTCTATTATTTCGGCAACATAGGCAGTTATTTGAAAACGGTTAATTCTTCAGGTGAGTATATTATGTGCGAGGTGGTTTCTATTGTCGACTGGGTTGGTAAAGAAAATCAAGTGTATAGCACGTACAACTTAGATAGTTCTAGAGAAATAATCATCAAGCCTATAGGAACACTCAAGCAAGATACTTTCAACATGGGTATAGGCATATTTCCATCATTATACAGCGATGTTGAAATTGTGACCTACTCGGATTTGGATGTAATATTGTCTTGCACCAATGAAAAAGCAGAGGAAGGAATACACTCTTTTATAGACATAGGTAAAAGCAAAAGCCTTATAAACTATTCCATTTCGCTTGATATAAATCGACTGTTTAATATTCATACAGCGGTTTTAGGCAATAGTGGAAGCGGAAAGTCGAATACAATCGCTCATATACTACATGAAGTATATAGGAAAAAGGAAAATATAGCCCAAGGTGCTAAGACTTTAATATTTGATGCCAATGGCGAGTATCCAAAGGCTTTCGGAAATGATGCGCTTTTAAATGTGCAACCATTATTCTACAAGCCAAACATAAAGGAGGGAAAAGATGGATATGAACCTTTTAAGCTTCCGTATTATCTGATGAATTTGGATGAATGGCTCTCTTTCCTAATGGCTTCGGAAAGGACCCAAAAACCTTTTTGGGATAGGGTGCTTCAAGAGAGTTTCAAGTTCTATCGTATTTTCAATAACGATGGTTCTGAAGATACTAGGAAGTTTGCCAACTATATCAAGTGGAAATTGCGACAGATGCTTTTTAATATTGTCACAAGGATAGATAGTGACACATCTAAAATGACAGCGGCCAAAGGGGCGATTGCCATGTTGCGAAATACTTGTAAAAGTAATCTTGGGGGTAATGTTGAGAACGAGGTGTTAGAGGACTTGGTAGACTTTCTCAATATTTGTGATAAACTGTGTTTTGTTAACTATGGAAATAATAACGATGCGCTTTCAAATGCCCTTAATTTATTCGTAGCTAATGAAGGCGAAAGACTGCAATATGTTTCTCTGAGTGTTACAAGTGGAACAAGTGCGGCAAAACTATCTTCGACGAAGGGAGGCCAATGTTTTATCCAAATTAATGAAGAAGACGCAATAGGGGTTGATCAGAACAAGTTGAAACCAGGGGAGTTCTTTGATTACCACTATTTGCAAACCGCGGTTGAAATAGTGCTGACAGAAGAAGAATCAAGAGGTAACTTGAGAATAAGGGATTTCGTTTCTACCTTGATGAGCAGACTTGATTTCTTCCTCTATAACAATGAGTGCGATTTTATGCGTATAGATAACGCTGAATATAGAAATGCTGCTGATTATCTGGAAAAAGTACTTGGGATTACTGACGGTAAGGAAAGACAAAAGCAACTCATAACAATTGATTCGAGCGAAATTGGCACTGATGTTTTGGAGTTGATGACAAGTGTTGTCAGTAGGATGATTTTTGACTACAGAAAAACAAAGATTAGCGAAAAACGGCAAGAACGCCCTGTTCATCTGATTCTTGATGAGGCGCACAGATATATTCGTAAAGATGCAGATTATATCATGCGAGAAAACATCTTTGAGAAAATAGCAAGAGAGGGACGTAAATATTCCTTGTACTTGATAATATCCTCTCAGCGTCCTTCAGAATTGTCCCAAACGGTGCTTTCACAATGCGGCAACTATATAGTTCACAGGATACAGAACGAAGTGGATATGAAATATATCTATTCCGTTCTCCCTTATTTCTCGGAAGATTATACCACAAAAATTAAACAGGCTGTGCCTGGTGAGGCCTTGGTGTTTGGAAATTGCGTGCCAATGCCGATTATGGTTAAGGTAGACGAGGCGACTCCTGCTCCGAACAGTAGAAACTGTGATATTCGGACAGAGTGGTTTAAAGGTGTGTAAGTTTCGGTGGGTTATTATTCATTGCAACCTTATTTGCTATATGTTGCCACAAGTCTTTGGGTTTGCATAGAATTTCGTGATGACAAAGATGCTCTTAAAAGACTACTATAGTTGTCTTTATCTATGTTATCGCGGAGATATGCTTGAAGTGTTAGATAATGAATAACTTGCCCGCATTGTTTTTAAATTTTCCAAAAATGAAGATAACAATTATAACTATTTGTTTTAATAATCAGCGCGATATACGCGCTACCATTGAGTCCGTGATAAATCAATCTTACAGTGACATTGAGTATATCATAAAAGATGGTGGCTCTACGGATGGTACCATGGGTATTGTCAATGAATACAAAGACAAAATAGCGAAGATTATATCATGTCCCGATAGAGGTATTTATGATGCTCTTAATCAAGGGATAGATGCTGCAACAGGTGATGTCGTTGGATTTATTCATGCGGGTGATCGTTTGTTTGCTCCAAATACGATTGAAGAAATAGCTAAATTTCATAGTGAGAACGATGTCGATATTTCTTATGGAAATAGCCAAACCATAGCTGAAAATGGGCATGTTGTCCGGTGTAATTATAGCCCCAGAAAACCATATAAGTTATGGATGGACTTTGGATGGATGCCCTCACACATGTCCATGTATGCTAAAAAATACGTTTATGACAAGTATGGGAAGTTTCGCTTAGACATGGGAGTGGCGGGTGATTATGAGTGGTTTCTTAGAACCTTTTATAAGCATAGAGCAAATATCAAGATAAAATGCCTAGACACTTTTGTCCTGTATTTTTCTTTGGGTGGAGCAAGTTCAAATGATGGGCTAAATAAAATCCAAAGGAAACAAAGGGAAATGCTTAATGCTTGTTGGAAAGCAAATGGTTTAAAACCAATTCCAGGCCTGGTTTACGCAAGATTGTACTGGGGGGCTAGAATCATCATGCGTTGTAAGTTTGACAAGTTGTTTGGCAGGTTATGAATAGTGGAACGTTGTTGTTGTTGAACGCAGAGTATGTTCAGAGTATCGTATTGGCCAGGTCTTTTATGAGACTTGGATGGAAGGTCGTAGGCTTCTGTAGTGGAAAGTGCACAAGTGGGTATGCTTCAAGGTTTCTGGACGAGAGATATGTTGTGCCTAATGTCAAAACAGAGGCAAAGGCATTCGAGACGTTCTTTTATGAATACATTGCTAAGAACAATGTGTCGCTCATTATTCCAATGATAGATGATAGTGCAGAATTCCTTAGTAAAAACAAAGCTAAGATAGAAGGCGAAAATCATGTTGTCTGTGCTTCAGAAGTGCCTGTGAAGTTTAATAATGCACGGAACAAGCAGTATCTGATGGGTGTGTGCGAAAAGTACAATGTTTGTCATCCAAAAACAAAGGCCTTGTCTCTCTCTACAATAGAGCAGGTGGCTGACTATGTTGGTTTTCCAGCAATGATTAAGCCAGACCTTTCTGCCGGCGCACGGGGCATTACTCGTGTAGATAATATAGAAGAATTGAAAGCTAAGTTCCCCGGTATTGAGAAAGAGTATGGTGCATGCTCTCTCCAACAGTTTGTTGAGCAGCCAGATTATTACTATAACGTAATGATGTATAGGGGGAAAAGTGGAGCGATTCTTGCAGATACCGTTATCAAAATAAGACGATATTTCCCCCTACAGGGTGGAACTAGTTGTTATTCAGAGACGGTCCGTCTAGACTCTATATGCGATGAGTGTAAAAAGCTATTGGAAGTTCTTGATTGGCACGGGTTTGCCGACTTTGATGTACTTGAGGATAAGAAAACAGGCGAGTTAAAAATCATTGAAATTAATCCGAGAGTGCCATCAAGTTTGCAGGGCTCTGTTGCGGCAGGGGTTGATTTTGGAAAAGTGTTTGTTGCAGATCTATTTGGGGGGATACCACCAAAATTTGAATATAAAGAGGGACAGCAGGTTCGGTGGATGGGGCTTGATGTTATGTGGTTCATCTTCTCCCCAAACCGCTTTAAGTTTAGGCCGTCGTGGTTTCGATTCTTTGGTAAAAATGTAAGCTATCACGATGGCAGTTGGGATAATCCTCTGCCTATGCTTGCTGGTTGTTTGGCAGGTTTTTTAAAGTATTTAGATCCCGAAGTAAGAAAAGCGAAACTAAAGAAATAATGAAAAAGTTGTTGTTCTCGGGAGCATCAGGCTTCCTGGGTCATAATGTGATGCCGATATTGTCAAGGCAGTATGCTATCACAACAATCGGTATTACAGAAAGTGACAATATAAACGCGAATATTGCAAGTGAGGTTCCTGCTTTGCCAGAAAGATATGACGTTGTCCTTCACGCTGCGGGAAAGGCGCATGTGTACCCGAAGAATCAGGAGGAGGTGCAGGCGTTTTATGACGTGAACTTTCAAGGTACTGTGAATCTTTGCAGGGCTTTGGAAAAGGTCGGCTTGCCGAAATCCTTTATATTTATCAGCACGCTGGACGTGTATGGCTTGGCTGTAGGAGAGGGTATTGATGAGACTTACCCGATGAATCCAGTCACTCATTATGCCAAAAGTAAATTGCAGGCAGAGAAATTCCTTGTTGAATGGGCAAAAGAGAATGGTGTGGTCCTGGGCGTCCTTCGTCCATCGTTGATGACGGGCCCCAATCCCCCGGGCAACTTAAAGGCTATGATAAATGGTATTCGAAGAGGGTACTATGTGAATATTGCTGGTGGTCGTACAAGAAAGAGTTTGATGATGATTCAAGACATTGCACGCCTTGTTCCGAAAATAGAGAATGTGGGTGGCATTTATAATGTTTGTGACGATCATCATCCTTCGTATCGTGAGTTGGGTGTATGTATTAGTAAGCAATTGGGAAAGAAGCATGAGCCTTTCTCTATTCCGTATTGGATGGCTTGGTGCATGGCGAAGATAGGTGATGTACTTAGGGTGTTGCCTATTGATAGCCATCGACTGGAACAACTGACAAAATCTAATACTTATTCTAACGAAAAGGCCAAAAGGTGTTTAGGATGGGAGCCACTGGATGTAATTGAGAATTTCAAAATAAAATAGATTGGACACTTTGTCGTTGGGTAGTGATTCTAAGGCATTACTTTGGCTTGTAAAGATAGCACTGTGGAAGGAGCAACCCAAGGCGCCTGCATCTATTGTGGACTGGAGGGCGCTGATGGAGTTGGCGGAAAAGCATGGTGTGCTTGCTATAGTACTGGATGCAATAGACCAGTTTCCTCAGTCTAGGCGCCCGCCGTTCGATATCTTGATGAATGGGATTGGTAGGTTGTCATTTATTGAGTCAATGTATGGCAAGCATCGAAAAGTGATAAGGTCACTATCGCATTTCTACCATCATTACGGCATTAAGATGATGGTGCTTAAGGGGTATGGCTTGTCCATGAACTACCCGAAGCCGAGCCATCGTCCAACGGGTGATATTGATACTTTTCATTTTGGTCAATGGCGGGAAGCGGACGCGTGTGTTCATGATAGACTTGGAATAGAAATAGACAACTCTCATCATCATCATACGGTATTTGGCTATCAAGGGGTGACAGTGGAGAATCATTATGATTTTTTGAACGTGCATTCACGGAAGTCTAATGTTGAGTTTGAGAAGGTGCTGAAGTCTCTTGCTGCGGAGGACAAAGCAATAAAGGATGAGGAGATGGAGAATGTGTTCTACCCGTCTCCAAATTTTAATGCATTGTTTATTGTCCGCCATAGCGCGGGTAATTTTTGCGCTGCGGGGATAATACTGCGCCAAGTATTGGATTGGCTCTTGTTTGTGAAGAAGTATCATAACAAGGTGGATTGGGAGATGGCATATCGTATGTACCGTAAGTTTAACCTTGTGAGGTATGTCAACTCACTAAATGCCATTGGTATTCAATATTTGGGTTTTGATGCCAAGTGGTTCCCAGAATATGAGAAGGACAAGCGTTTGGTGGAGCGAATCCTTAAGGATATGTTGGATCCAGAGTTTAAAGGAAAGGAGAACGGCAGCCTAATGAATGGAGTGTTTGTGAAGTTGTGTAGGTGGTGGCAGAATCGCTGGAAACTCAAGATAACGACTTCGGATTCACTATGCTCAGTTTTCTTGTATGGTTTGTACTCAAAGCTTTTGAAGCCTGCGCATTTTAGGGATTGATGAGAAATGTGGATTGATGAAGTTGGCTTTTGTTCGACTTTGATATATCCTAAGGAGTAAAAGTGTTTAATGGATTAGTGTGAAAAATGATATACAGAAGTTTAAAGCGTGTTTTTGATTTCGTCTGTGCCTTTCTTGGCATTGTGGGTACTTCGCCGATATGGATTCTGTCGATAGTCTTGACGGAGCTGAGTGACCCCGGACCTTTGTTCTACTTTGCCAACAGGGTGGGGAAGGACAATAAGAAGTTTAGGATGTGGAAGTTTCGCTCTATGCGTGTGGCAAGAGGCGCGAATGAGGCTTCGTTGCGTCCGGACCAAGACCGTATATTCTGGTGGGGAAAGATCATGCGACGGCTGAAGATCGACGAGTTGCCGCAGCTGATGAATATCCTGAACGGAACCATGTCGATCGTGGGGCCTCGCCCTGCTGCCGTGGATCAGGTGGATATCACTCGGGGTGGTGAGAATGCCATCGCTGCCACCGTGCCTTGCGGGTTGACGTCGCAGTCGAGCCTGTGGGACTATATCTATGGTGATCAGTTTCCTGATGAGAAGGAGTATAACGAGAAGGTGTTGCCCATCCGCCTGAAACTGGATGTGTATTACGTGAAGAATGCTTCGTTCTTTGGGGACATCAAGTTGATCGTTTGGACCGTCATCGCCATCCTCTACACCGCTTGCGGTAAGTATCCGCAGTGGATGCATGATAAGTTGGTGGGGTATGCCAAGACAGTGTGATGTAAAGAACTAATGTGATAAAAACAAAGAAATAATAATGAAATACTTGTTAGTGGTGGCTCACCCCGACGACGAGGTTCTCGGGGCTGGTGCATCGATGTGGAAATGGTCGCATGAGGGCGACGAGGTGGATGTGGCGATCATGTGTACAGAGGCGAAGGCGCGTGCTTTCCGTCCTTCGGATGCAGAGCTGGAGGGGGACACGGATGCTGCAACGAATTATGTTGGCGTGGGCAAGAAGTATGAGGCGACGTTTCCGAATATCGAGATGAATACTGTGCCGCATTTGAAGCTGGTGCAGTTCATAGAAAGTGCTATTCGGGAGAGTAAGCCGGATATTGTGATAACGCATCATCCTGCTGATACCAATAATGATCACTTGCAGACTTCCATGGCTTGCCAGGAGGCAATACGGTTGTTTCAGCGCCAGCCGACGGTGAAGCCTGTGAAGGAGTTTTGGTATATGGAGGTGCCTTCGTGTTCGGAGTGGGCAATCAACGACGCCATGAATCTGTTTCGTCCGAACTGCTACGTGGAGGTTGGCCAGGACGGTGTGGAGGCGAAATGCAAGGCGTTGTCGATGTATCGCGGGGTAATGCGTCCGTATCCTCATCCTCGCAGTGTGGAGTATATCACGGGCTTGGCGGCAATGCGTGGCAGTCAGTGGGGCTGCAAGTATGCTGAGGCTTTCCAAGTGGTGCTGCGTAGATATTAACGCAATATTGCTATTAGAGTTGTTGGGGCATTCCGTTTCCACCTTCCTTTACGGGATGGGGAGGCGTGTGCCCTTTATTTGATTATATATGGTTATGGAAATAAATAAAGAGTTGATTGATGGGCTTTTTGAACAGGCTCAAGTGAATCCTCGCTTGCGCCAGAATTATGACTTGCGTACCTCTGAGCGGGATCATTCGCAGCGTATGCTCAATGCGTTGTTGCCAGGGACGGTTGTGCCTATTCACCGTCATCCGCAGAGCACGGAGAATGTTTTCCTCTTGTGTGGGAAGATCGTGGAGGTGGTCTATGACAATGAGGGCAACGAGACGGACCGTATCCTTCTTGACCCCGCCGCTGGTAGCTACGGTTGTGTGGTGCCGCAGGGGGCGTGGCACACGGTAGAGGTCTTGGAGCCTTCTGCCATCTTCGAGGCGAAGGACGGAAAGTTTGGTGAGGACGGTAGCGAGACGTTGGATGCCTTCAGGGCCAAGGAGGCAGAGAACAAGAAGCAGGCTTCGCCTACTGCAGCGCCTTTCGCCAACAGCCTCGGCGATCTCAAAAAGAACATCGAGTATCTGATTGGCATGGAGCGCCAGTCGGGGAGCATGGAGGTCATCTCTCCCCTCTATGTCTCGCGTATGCTGAACGTGCCATTGGAAGATGTGGAGAAGGTGATGGGGGAGATGGGGGCGTAATACTCCCATTGTACGGAGAGTCTTTACTATACAGATAGCCATACCGTGTGCATTTCAATTAAATCAAAGGGCGATTAGTCCACTTTGATGTGGCTGTAGTGTCGTAAAGTAATATATTATTCACAGAAAGGACACCTATAGATTAAAATAGCAGGCCGCCGAAGCAGCCTGCTATCTCCATAAAGAACAATGGTTAATGTCTAGTGTCCTTGGGTGGACATGGGTCATTTCCATAGCTGTTGGGATTTTGAATCTTACCATCTAAGCCATGAGGAATGAGCTCGAGCCCTTCCCTCTTGGCCAGATTGCGACTCCACTCCATTGCTTCCTTCTTTGTTTCAAAGTGCTTTGAAGCTCTGTCTGCGTTTGGTCTTTTCGCATCCCATCCTCCTCTGTCTGGATTAGAAACAACATGCATCTCTTTTCTCATAAACACTCGGGGTTAGATAGTGAAAAACAATGCGGTGGCTTTCCGATTCCGCTACGGAGCACTTGAGGCGTTGCATACCTCTGTGTGGCTTACTGGCCGCTGGGTACTCTAACCAGTTCTGTGTCAACCCAGAAATTGTCAGTGCGATTATTACAACCTTTGCACAGAGGGGTGATGTATAGTTCATTACCACCAAAAACAATCTGGACGTGACCACCAACGAGTTGGCCAGTGGAATGGCAATCGGTAGCACCACAACGGGTTGCCTTTTTCCCCGTATGCTTTTCCCAATACTCCAACCATGAGGACTCACCCGTTGAGGGCTTTGGCCATCTGGAAGAACCACTTGCGTTTTTGACAAAAGCCATATTGCAAATAATTTAGATCCTGTTGTCTGAACAGTACAGCAGAGCTTTAGTCCAACGGGTGGTTTCGATGCTCAAGAACGTGGACCACTATCGCTGCAAATGCAAAAAGCGTGCCAAACGCAAAATTTGAGCAAAAACCTCAAAATTAATGTTTGTTTGTCATTCATATAATTATCGAATATTTCGTATAATACAAGAATTACTTGTCGTTTTCTTGGATGTGTCTATCGCTGTCAAGCTGACACTTTGTCATCTGACAAAATGTCGCGGATGAAAATTTTTCTCAAAACATGTGCTTGGTATAAAAAGAAATGTGTATATTTGTAGTCGATATTGAGTAAAAACCACAAAGTCGTGTTATGATAACAAGCTTTATAGCAGAGAATTACCGTTCGATAGACGGAGAAATCAGATTGTCGTTTGAGGCTGATACGGGCATCAAGGACTTGAACAATAGGGGGTATACCACAATTGCGAATAGTCGTGTGTTGAATGCAAAAGCCTTTTATGGTGCTAACTCCAGTGGTAAATCGAACGTGTTCAAGGCTGTTGGCAGGATGCGGAGTATGATTATCCATTCGGTGAGGCTAAACGATAATGAAACACTACCGTATGATGCCTTTCTCCTTTCGGATAAAAAAGCGAGACCAACGCGTTTTGAAATGTCATTTATAGATGGATTGGACAAATTCACTTATGGTTTCAGCTACACAGCGCAGCGGATAGAGGAAGAATGGCTGGTTGCTAAATTCCCCAAGCGTTCATTGAAGACTCTGTTAAGAAGAACTACCGACATGATAGAAATAGACCCACAAAACTATCAGGAGGGGCAGGCTATAAAAGAAGGTACTATTCCCTTGAATAATAACAGGTTGTTTATTTCGTTGGCAGCACAGCTGGGTGGTGAAATATCAAAAAGAGTGATAGAGTGGTTCAGAATCAAGCCCAATGTGATTTCCGGCCTACGGGATAATGAGTTTTCCCGTTACACAAAGGAAATGCTGCATACCAAAGCAGACTATAAGAACGAGATTTTGGACTTTATCGGGGGTATGGATGTGGGATTCCGTGAAGTGACAACCCAGCAAGAATTAATTGACGAGCAGATGTTACCCAAGGGACTGCCCGCTGGGCTTGTGGCATCGCTGAAGGAGCATCCCCCCATTGTTGCTTATGCCAAGCATAGTAAAATTAATGAAGAGGGTGATGTTGTGGGGATGGTAGATTTTGATATAGATGAAAGGGAATCGGACGGTACAAGGAAGCTGTTTAATCTAGCCGGTCCTATTGTTGACACCCTACGGCGGGGCAAATCGCTGTTTGTTGACGAGTTGGACTCGCAGCTGCATCCACTGTTGTCGCGTCGTATTGTTCAGCTTTTCAACTGTGCAGAGACGAACCCTAAAGGTGCGCAGCTGGTATTCACCACGCACGACACAAATATGTTGTCGAAGAAATTGCTGAGACGAGATCAGGTGATATTTGTAGAAAAGACAGCAAGAACGCATTATTCTACGAAACTGACTCCTATGATGAGTATCACGTTAGATAATGGTGCAAAGCCTAGGACAGATAGCAACTACGAGAAGAACTATTTGGAAGGCAAGTATGGGGCGATTCCATACTTTGAGGATGAGTTTAAAAGTTGTAACGAATAGAGAAAGGAGGCGAATACACTGGTCGCACGCTATACATAGAAACAACATAGGGCGGAGTAGGTGCACGGGGAGGACACTTCTGCTTCTGCATTTTCTTCTTCCGCAAGCAGAAAGTCTCATTGGAGGAGTGGTGGCGGTGGTGAGGAGGATGGGAATGGCGTGAAGTGCCGATAGCTGTGCTTTTCATTGCTCTTGAACGTGTTGTTCTCGCCTGAACATCAAATTTTTGTAGAAAGCTTATTATATGATTTTTAATAATACTTGTTTGGAAATATTACCAGCCAGTTATGGAGATTGCATTTTTTTGTCTATCAAGCGGGATGACAAAGAGTACAATATTCTGATTGATGGAGGGCTGGCATCTACATATTATAATGTTAAGGACAAGCGAAAGCCTAAAGGGCCTTTAAAGCTATTGCTAGATGGGCTGCAAGCAGAGGGAAGATGTATTGACTTGCTGGTCGTGACTCATATTGATGACGATCATATAGGGGGAATATGCAAGTGGTTTGAAATGGCTTTCCCAGACAATAAACTTGTAAAGCAAGTCTGGTTGAATGATGATATGCAAGTAGATGAAAAGACAAGTTTAGACAATTCTGTGTCCAAGGCTGTGTCTGTGTTGAAAAAGCTAAAGGAAAAAGAAGTTGGTTATAAAAATGATATTGTCAAGGGCTTTGTGCAGACAAACGATTTTTGCACTATACATGTTATTGCTCCGAAAGTAGATCGTAGAAATGTTGTTGCTCAAAAGATTGCTGCCCCATTGAATAATGCAGCCAGTGTTGATGAGACACAACAGCCTGACATAAAAGAACTAATAAAGCAGAAATGGACTATGACGGAGTTGTCAGACGAAAATAAGTCTTCTATAGCTTTTGAACTGGAAACATGGGACGGAGTGAAAATGCTTTTACTTGGTGATGCCGAGTATGAGGTGTATATGGATGGTATCAGAAGCTTTTATAAGGGGATAAATGGTAGACGGGAATATGAAGTAGTAAAGTTATCACATCATGGTAGCAAGAATAATTTCCATCCTGATATATTAAATATTATACACTCGAAGTATTATGTAATGTCAAGTGATGGAAAGAAGTTTGGACATCCTAATAAAGAGGTCTTGGCACAAATTGTGGACAAGACAGATTCTTGTATACTCTTTAATTATGACTCTCGAAAAAGAGTGATGTTCAACAAGCAAGACTTTATTGACTATCCTGATTTGGAGAATAGAATAGGAATAATCTGAAAAATATGACTATAGACACTATCCGTAATGTGCATTCTGTAAGGGTTTGTAATGGCAGCGGGGTGCTTGTAAGACCTTTGGATAAGTCTTGCCTTTATGTTCTGACAAATTGCCATGTTGTTTGTGGCGGCGATGGAAAAGAAAAGGCGTTGACGTTTAAATTTGAAACAGACAGCATTCTCAATGACGTTGGGGTTTCTGTTGTTGATACCATTTTGTGTGAGGAGAAAGATATGGCAATTATAAAAATTAATGCTGACGGTTTTGAGAATCTTGGTTTTTTAAGGCTGAACACTTGTTGTAATAATGCCAAATTTCATGTGGGCTTCCCCAAGGCCCGCTATGAAGGTGCTGTTAGCCCAACACTGGTTCTTAATAATCAAAATGTTAATGGGCGAGCAAATGCTTTCCTAACAGAATATGAATATACAAAACAAGTGGAAAAGAATGAGATAGAAGGTATGTCTGGAGGTGGAGTGTTTGACGAGAATTGTTGTCTTGTGGGTATTCATAAGCAGTCGTCAAACAAGGATGAAAAGGAAATGTTAGGGAATGCTTGTTTTATACCCATAAGCTGCTATAAAGAATTGCTAACCGAAGAGGGATGGTCGCCAATACTGGAGTTCAATTTGGACAGTTTTGTAGAGCTGGCTAGAATTGCTTTCAATTTTGATGATAAATCTGTTCTGCGAAATGCAGAACTACTGTTGTATGAGATCAATACATACAAGTCGAGAATAGAAGAATTGTCTCCAGTAAAGATTATTGAGGTCCTAACAAAAAACGGACGTCTGGATAGAAATATAGCAGTTGATGAACTTAGCCGAGATTTTTGGACTGATTTTACAGAATTTGTTATAGCTATGATTATTCTTCTTGATATAGAAGATAAACAAGAGGATTTCATCATTTCGGTATTCGATAAATTTCATTTCGTGTTCAGTCAAAAATAATTTGATTTTTATGATGTTCGCGAAGAACTGGATTTAGACCTGTTGTGTGGAATGAGTAAAGGAGCAAAGTTAGTCGTAGGAGGTATAGCTGAGCCCAAAACTTTTAATGCCTGTGTGATGGACAATCGTATTCCTAATATCTCAGAGGCAGGTGTTTTTCAAACAATGGATATTGCAAGGCACCAACGGCAGTTATTGAGCAAATTGACAATAATAAACAGTAAGATTTTTAGAAAATGTGTATATCACATTTTGGATGAAGCCGAGCTAGATGTGACGTTGGTACACTACCGAGATGTTCTTATGGCAAAAATAAAAAAAAGTGGAAAATGAAAATAAAAGAAATTGATGTCTTTGATATTGGCGTTAATGTTTTGTTGTGTGTTACAGAATGTATGACAGAGGCGGTCTTGCGTGCAAGATGGAAGGAAATACGCAATGAATTGGCCTCAAAGTGGCAAATGAGGAATTTGGATGATTTTGAACGTTGGAATTTCTATTTGTTTTATGTGGTGGAGAATAAAAGTGGAATAAATCGTTCATTGAAGTATGAAATAGAGCATGACACCGTATCTTCACGTTAAATAATCATAAATTGTGAGGAATTTGGCGACGATAATTATGAGTCTCTTATTGCCTCATATATAAAGTATGATATAAAAAAGCTGGATGCTGATGAACATAAACAGAATTTTAAAATAAACGAGTCTGCTCTAAAGTTAGTAAAAAATGAAGATTAAAAAAGTAGAAATAAAAGCTTTCCGTTTGTTTGATGATGTGTCTGTAGATCTAACAGCAAAGAAAGATTCTAATAAGGCAGCTAACTTTGTTGCTATATATGCTCCAAATGGTTTTGGCAAGACTTCATTCTTTGATGCTATGGAGTTTTGTATGACAAAGTCAATACATAGGGTCAATAGCAACTTCAAGGAGAATTTTCAGCTAGATCAAAAGCATGGGGAATCTACGTTTATACATAATAAGGATTTTCCCAACGACCCTATTGATATAACCATGTATTTTGAAGATACTGGCGAGGTCTCGACAAGTTGTAATCCAGCAGAGGAAATGGCGATGCTTAAATCTGGGCATATTGAGAATGCTTTTTTTAGAGATGCTATTCTTTCGCAGGATTGGTTGTCGGAATTTCTTTCATCTAAAAGTTCTGTAGAAAGGTTTAGAATTTTTATGCAGAATTTTGAGGAGACACGATCTCTTTTGGATTATTATCAATCGTTGGGGGATGCCTCAAGAGGAATGAAAAGGAAAAGTGATGTTATCTCAAAAGAACTAAAACAAATTGCTAAAAGCATTGACAAGAGTATAGATGCCAATGTTATGGATTTGTTGAAAGAAATAGTAGAGAAACTAAAGGCTAAAAACATTGATGTAAGAAAGTTTTCTTCGGATATGAATGCCTACCAAAGCATGAAAGTTGAGGCTGATTCCATTTACTCAAGCTTGTTGGAAGACGAAGAAAAAGTGAATGGAATTATATCAAATCTTGACAAGATGCAGTTTGGTGATGATAGAGTCTTGAAAATAGATGATATATCTGAATGGATAGAAAAACAGAAAAACCTTAAAGCTGCAATAGATAGTATTGCAGTAGAATTAACGAAAATAGAACATCTAAAAGATTTAAAGCACCAAGTTGGACAATATGGAAAATCATTGGAAAACAGCTTAAAGGCTTTAGACACCCTTATTTTTCTTATAGACCAAAGCAACAAGTTTCAGACGATACTGAATATAATTGTTGTTGTTAAAAAAGAGAAACAAGGCTTTATTCAAAACAAGGCAAAGAATGAAGCAGAAATAGTTAATATAAAACAAGCGATAGCACAGATATGTGAAGAAATGGCCAAACTACAGAGTGAAAAAGAGCTAAATGACAAGAAGCTACTTGGCCTACATGACAGTTATAAGGAATATGTCGCATTGTCTATTCAACATAAAGCGAATGCTGATAGTGTTTTGTTGAATCAAAAACGATTAAATACAGTAGATGAAAGTATAAGTATACTTGAACAAAGACATTCGGCATTATTAAAGTTTGTAACAGGTTTACGAAAAAAAGAGTTTGTTGTAATTCCTAACTTGTATGAGGAAGATACACGCAAACTATTAGAGATAAGAGGAAAACTTGATTCTGCCAACAAAGCCTTGATGGATATCGAGAATAGAGTGGAGGAAGAATCAAGATTGAGCGACATTTTACAAAATCTTCTCGCTTCGTCTCAAAGCATTGTGGAACATATAAAAGGCAGTAAATGTCCTCTGTGTGGTTGTGATTATAAGCAACATGAAAATCTTCTGGTTGCGATATCTGAAAATACTGTTTTGTCGTCATCGCTGAAAGAAGATATTGAGAAAAGGGATAGCGCAAGGAAGGATGTTGAGGACATTGAGCATGGATTACGCAATCAACTAGATAAGTTAACTGATGAAGTTGAGGAACATATAAACAAAACTGTTGAAGAGATAGCTAAGGTAAAAAAGGATAGGGAGAATATAAATAATCAACTCAAACAACTGCTGTCGGATAAAACAAAAAACGAGGCTACATTCACTGAAAGATTCTCAGATTTTAAGGATTGCACAGAGGATGAAGTGCGCAATAAATATGAAAAAGCCAATCAGAATATAAACTGTGAGTTGAATAACCAAAAATCACGACTTGCCCATAATCAAACAGAATTGGCTAAATTGATAGAAGCAATGGATAAATTGCGTGAAGATATTAAAAAATGCGATATGACAATTGCACAATTAAATGCTGATACATTTTTTACGCAATATCTACATACTGCAGGAACTGATGATATTTCACAATACAAATTAGATGATTGGAAAAAACAGAAAGAAGAGGTTCTTGCTGAATCAGTTAAATGGAAAAAAGAAATTGATGACGCCAATGCCGAGATTTCAAAGTTAAAGGAAGAAGGTGTTGATGAATCAAAGGTAATATCACTACAACAAAGACAGATATCGTTTAGTTCGGAATATACAGAAGTGAAAGAAAGGTTGACTGGGACGTATAATTTCTTGAAGACAAAGTGTCTGATGGAATCTATATCCCTGCCAATGGACAGCGAGCAGATTAATACAGTATATCAAGAAGCTATAAGGAAATCACATGAACGACGGAGCGACTTGAGTGATAAGTCGGAAGTGGTCAAGGAATATATCAGAATAATAGGTGTTGTTGGTAAATATTCTGAGAATGAAAGTCTCAAAAAACAGTATGATGTTGTTGAAAGTAAACGAAAAAAGTATATAAAAAATAAGGAAATTGTAGATCTAGAAAAAACAAGGTTGGAAAAATACCTTAAAGATTTTGTAAATGGCTTCTTCAAATTGGATATTATCAATAAGCTATATAATACAATAGATCCTCATCCTGAATACAAAAGGATAAGTTTTGAATGTGACTTTAGTCTTAAGGATCCAAGACTAAATGTGTTGATGTATTCAGAGAAAGACGACCATGACAGCATTGTGCCGAATCTATACTTTAGTACTGCACAAATAAACATACTATCTTTCTGTATTTTTATGGCGAAGGCTCTATTTGCAAAGACTGACAAGAAAGATGATTTAGGATGTATTTTTATTGATGACCCTGTGCAGGCTCTTGATGACATTAATATACTGTCAATGATAGATTTGCTTAGAAACGTAGCGTTCTCACTTGACAAACAGATTGTACTCACAACACATGATAAGGATTTCTTCGAACTTATGAAAATGAAAGTACCAGATAGACTTTTCAATTCAAGGTTTATTGAGTTTAGGGAAAGAGGAGTGATAGAGTGAAATCAAGGTGTGTAATATATTGCTACTATATATGTAAATGTTTAGAAAATGCAACTATTAGGTTTGTATTGGCGAAAACGGAGCATTCCCACCCACTCGAGATGGTTGTATCCACTCACTTTCGATGCGGAAAAGGGGTTAAAAGAGGCTTAAAAAACGGAGCATTGCCGTTCACCAGCTGCGAAGGTGTGTGACCGAGCGCTTTTCTGTTTGAAGTGTTTTTGTTAACTTTGTACGCAAATAAAGATTCGTATGAATACAGAGGTACTAAGAATAATAGAAGGTGGTCTTGCCAATGATCATAGAAAGATCATTAGTTATGCAAATCGGCTTGCCGATAGGCTTGACAAGGAGGGTGAGTCCCCTTTGGCAAAATGTATACGTCAGAAGCTTGAAACTTCTGTTCCGCATTCTGCTGCGATAGCTGATGCTCTGAGGACGATCCCCTTGGATTCGGACAGTCGGCTTCAGATAGTAGAGGTAGTGCCTTCAGATTCGCATCGGCAAAAAAATGTGCTATCTCCTTTGGTGGAGAAACAAATAAAAGAGTTTGTTGATCTTGTTAAAAACACGTCAAAGCTTGAGGTTGCGGGTATCGACATTAAGAAAACTCTTCTTTTATATGGTAAGCCTGGCTGTGGCAAGACCAGTATTGCAAATTATATTTGTGAGCAAACTGGATTGCCTTTGGTTATAGCAAGGTTGGATGGTATTGTGTCCTCTCTCTTGGGTAGTACCGCAAAGAATATTCGAAAGATATTTGAATACTCTAGTAGCTTTCCGTGTATATTGTTTCTGGATGAGTTTGATGCAATAGCAAAGGCTCGTGATGACAGTCATGAGTTAGGTGAATTGAAGCGTGTTATTAATAGCCTTCTTCAAAATATTGACTCTATGCCATCAAGTAGTGTGCTTATCGCTGCAACTAATCATCAGTCTCTTCTTGATCCTGCGGTTTGGAGACGATTTGTTCAAAAAGTCGAGGTCGAGCTTCCTGATGAAGATGAAGTATTAACGCTTATGTCTATATTTTCCGAGAATTTTGAAAGCAATTTCTCTGGCGATAAGCAGAAGATACAGTCACTGGCAAAGGCCTTTCAGGGCTTGTCGCCCTCTGATATCAAAACGATATATGACAAAGCAAAGGTGAAAAGTATAATATCTGCTACTCATGTGATTGACTACTGCCAATTGTTGTTTGGGGTATTTGAATTGAAGAATGAAGACTATACGGAATCATCCTTGGTTCGTTTTCTAAGCGAAAATGGTATGTCTCAAGTGGCGATTCATGAAGCCTTTGGAATGAGTCTTAGAAAGATTAAAGGATTCTTGTCAGAAAAATAGTAATTATTATGGCTAAACTATACGATTGGGAGTTCGGTCTGTTTGAAAGGGCATGGGGCAGGCGAGGTGTGGCTTGCCCTGATTGTGTGAATGAGAGCAATCATAAGGTTTGGAGGCGGTTTCTGGACAGGGCGGTAAGGAAGCTTCTGCGCGCCGAGACGATGGAGACGGAGGAGTTTCGGGAGTTGCTGGAGGAGGTGCGCGAAGAGGAAGCGCAGCGTCTGGTCTGGGAAAAGAGGGCCGAGAAGATGGCGGAGGCGAGAAGGCGGAGAAGCTGCATGGAGCGTCCGAAGATAGATTATATCCCGAAGGGGTTGACGGTGGATTTGGAGGAGGCTTACGCCGAGTACTTCAGGCAGGAGGTGGAGTTTCGGCCTGAGAACAAGGAGGATTTCTTGTATATGCTGCGGCTGCTGGAGCGCTGGGAGAAGAAGTCGATACCGGCTGTGTTGGCGAAAGGGAGGCCTGACGCTGCGTATGCCATTGCGATGGGGCTGTGTGAGCATCTGCCATTGCTGATATATAGGGAGGACATTAGAGACTATCTGAATGATTACAAGCTACGTATCGGCAAACTGATCTATGCGAGCTTTGCTGCATTGGTAGATAGTGTGGCAGCATGGAACAACGAAGAGAAGCGAGAAGAGGTCTTCACATATATCTTTACGCATCTGTCACGATTTGATGGCTTCAAACGAGTGCAGAACAATATACAGATGTTGGCACCAAGCAAGAAATTCGCGGGAGAGCCATTGAAGATCGAGCGAGAGATGAATGACGAAGAAGAACGCGCTGCAAGAGAAGCTGAACGGAGACGACGGGAGAAAAAGCGACAGATGCTGGAGGCAGAGAAAGAGGCCAAGTCACTGATACCACTGAACAAGGACTATGAACAGCGTATCTTCAACAAAAGAAATGTGGATTGGGATTGTTATAGCATCTGGCTGCTGATGTTGGAAGAGAACAAGAATATTGAGACGTTGCTTGCCGTTGGAGAATACCAGACGGCAGCATTGATGTTCCTGCAACTGACGAAATCCATGTGCAGGCACTTTGTGATGGATAGGCACTGGGAGTATTTTGACGACATGTATAGTCCGGAATATGCCATAAGAGACTTGACAGAGGAGTTTGAGAAGTTGGCGAAAGAAGGAAAACTGCCTGAGGATGTGAATGTTTATTTGCATGAGGCGTGGAGGGAGATAGAGGAAACGGAGTGTTGCGCGGACTATGGTGTGCCGAGAGGGGCTTTGCCCTTTTAGTGGGTTGTGGGTGTTGGTTGACAAAAACCTGCTACTGGGTGGAATTTAAACAGAATAAAAACCATTGGAATTCTTAAACTGTGGACACACTCGGAAAATACATAAAATGCCTATTTACGTTTTGCTTCTGCAAAGTTACAAAATTCCCAAGATTTTCAGTCTAAAATTCCCAAGATTTTCAATTCAAAATTCCCAAGATTTTCAATTTGCGGAGAATGTAGTATGAAAATGTCGCCTCGATAGTAACACATAATCGAGTTGAAACCTATCTGAGTCACATGCAAAATCCCTGATACCAAAATTTATTTCGTCCAAATACTGCCTAATACCAAAATCTTTGGTGCCCAAATACTGCCTAATACCAAAATCTTTGGTGGTAAAATACGGTCTGACACCAAAATCTGGCGGCTGGAATGATAGCGTTTGCTATGGGCAGATGGTTTGTGCAAAGTCGGTGATATCGCCATGAATGCTTGCTTTTTCAAGTGCTGCCATGTATGACTGTCTTTCTTCAACTGTGATAATCATCCACGGGTGACCACTTGTGACGAGCATCGCGTTCATGATAAATCTGGCTGTGCGACCGTTTCCGTCCATGTAAGGATGGATATACACGAAGAAAAAATGGCCTAATACGGCTCTGACGATCGCGTCTTCCTCTGATTCCATGAGTTCGGCGAGCGCAGACATGGCGTCTCTGAGGGCTTCTGGTGGAAGAGGCGTGTGCTTGGAACCTCGAATATACACTTGATGGGATCGATAGCCTACAAGGTCTGAGGGTTTGATAATGCCGGCAGTAATGCAAGGCTGGAACATTTCAAAGTGCCATTTGTCAAAGTCTCTGCTGACGATATTGCCGGCATTGGCTCCTTGAAGGATTGCCTTGACACTCTCTTTGACCTGTTGGAATGCCTGGTAATAGCCTCGTGCTGCTAAAGCGTTCTTGCGATCTGCATCAATCTTGTCGTCTTCCGGATTCCACTCGCCAGAGCGAACGCGTTCGATAAGTCCTTCTGTAACCCGATAGCCTTCAATGGATAACGAATGGTAACTGTCGCGTATATAGTTGTCATCCATGTTGCTTAGTATTGCCTCTGTGGTTTGGCTTTGTGTGGGGGCAATGAGTGGAAGGTCGAGTATTTGCTTTCTCATCTTCTGCCACATCAGCCTGATCCTGATGGCATGGGGTGAAGTGTTCCTACTTGTTCCTGATAGGCTGGGCGTCGTGTCTTCAAATGGATCCTCTGGGCGTAACTCGTGGCCAAGTCTCGTCATGAATTGTAGAATAGTTTCTGCAACGTCAGTTCGCCCGATGTTTCTGAAAGCACCAACAAGTCTTGAGGCTCTGGAAGAGTTTCCTTCGTCGGCCACCACTTTGAGGATTTCATCAGCTCCGCCAACCAGAGACAAACAGGTCCGGGCATTGACTGAGTTTCTGCTGAAATATGTTGGTGTACAGAAAACCAAAGCTTCTGCCAAAGGGTAGAGCCTTAATCCATATCTTTGCTCAACTACAATATGTGCTGGCATTGTTGCTGTGATGTCCAGCATCGAGTCACCATGCTTCAAACTTACAATATTGTTGCTTGCCTTTGATGAACGGATTATCAATTGAGTAGGGGCTACTGTCTCTCCGGCATAGAAATCAAGTGATTCTTCTGGAGTAAGACACCAGTTGTCTCCGAAACGGTTGTTGGAATATGCTACTATGAATTTCCAATAGGAAGCATACCACACGGTTGTGTCTCCTTCCATCCCTGGCATGGTAGGCATATACCATCCTTTGATTACTTGTTCTAAGTAACCATTATCTATAAGACGCTTTGTATGTGTCTCGCCCAAGGTCTTCATGCCCTGAATGATGTCACTGTTGTTCTCGTCCTGATATTTCTTGAGTACGCTCAGTGAATCTGCTAACTTTTCTTGAATACTTGCCATTCTTTCAACTTTAATCTGCCCATTAGTATGTACATGATGGGTGTCTATTAGTAAATACCTAGTGCAGGGTTATTAGTAAATACCCAGTGCAGTGTTATTAGTATTTACACGGTGCAAAGTTATTAGTTTTTATCCGGATTTGCAAGGTTTTGGGGCAATAAAAAAGAATCACATTCTTTTTGTATTGTCTTCGATTTGCACTATCTTTGGATAAGATAGGCTGCGTCTCAACAATAAAAAAGAATCACATTCTTTTTGTATTGTCTTCGATTTGCACTATCTTTGGATAAGATAGGCTGCGTCTCAACAATAAAAAAGAATCACATTCTTTTTGTATTGTCTTCGATTTGCACTATCTTTGCAAACTAAAAGGGTTTGCGTATGAAGTATCCCATCGGCATACAGGATTTTAAGAGTATTGTTGACGGCGGTTTTGTCTATGTGGACAAGACGGCCTTGCTGCACAAGATGGTGACGGAGGGTAAGATTTACTTTCTGAGCCGTCCTCGTCGGTTTGGCAAGAGCTTGCTCGTCTCTACGCTGAAGTATTATTTCGGTGGGGAGCGGGAGTTGTTTCGTGGTCTGGCCATCGAGGACTTGGAGCAGGAGTGGGAGCAATATCCTGTTTTTCATATCGACTTCAATGGCAGCGACTTCACCCAGGGCAGCACGCTGCAGAACAAGCTGGACGTGTGTGTTGAGGACTGGGAGAGGCAGTACGGAATGACGGGGGACGATCGTCTCAGCGTGGGGGAGCGTTTTGCCAGGTTGTTGGCTTTTGTTCATGAGCGTACAGGCAAGCAGTGTGTGGTGCTCATCGACGAGTATGACAAACCGTTGCTGGATGTGCTCGACACGGACTATCGGACGACGGATGGCAATGGCAACAACCTACGGATCGAGGAATTCAATCGTAATATTCTCAAGGGTTTCTACTCTGCCTTCAAGGCTGCAGACCAAGACTTGCGCTTCGTGCTGCTCACGGGTGTGACGAAGTTTTCGCAGGTGAGTGTGTTCAGTGGTTTCAACCAGCCGGAGGATATCAGTATGAGTGCGGCCTATGAGGCGGTCTGCGGTATCACGGAGGCGGAACTGGAGGGGACGTTTCATGACGAGATGGACGCTATGGCGGACGAGATGGGGGTGAGCCCCGAGGAGGTGCGTTTGTTGCTGAAGCGGCATTATGACGGCTATCATTTCAGTAAGCGGAAGACGGACATCTTCAATCCCTTTAGTCTGCTCAATGCGCTTAGCGTTAGGGATATACAGGATTATTGGTTTCGCACGGGTACGCCCAGTTACCTGGTCCGCCTGCTCAGCCATACGGACGAGAACCTCAACGAGCTGACAGGGAAATATTACGACACGTCGGACTTTATCGACTACAGGGCGGACGTGGAGCGCCCGTTGCCAATGATCTATCAGAGTGGTTATCTGACCATCAAGGACTACGACCGCTTCTCCAATTCCTACCTGCTCGACCTGCCCAACAACGAGGTGAAAAAGGGATTCCTCACGCTGATTGCCTCCAACTATCTCGGTACGAAGGAGTCGGCAAACACCTTGGCGATACAACTGACGCGTGCTCTCCTGCGCGATGACCTCGACACATGGCGCAAGAGCCTGACGGCCTTCTTCGCCAGCATCCCTTACTCGATGCGTCGGAAGGACATGGAGACGGAGAAGGAACGCTATTTCCACTATACTTTCTACCTTATCTTCCGCATCCTCAGCACCTATCTCGTGCTCACGGAGAAGCAGCAGAGCGAGGGCCGGGCCGACTGCATCGTCGAGACGCCCAAGGGGGTGTATATCTTTGAGTTTAAGCTCGACGGCACGGCGGACGATGCCTTGTGCCAAATAGAGGAGAAGGGGTATGCGCGCCCCTATGAGGCCGACTCCCGTCCCGTCCATCGCGTGGGCGTCAGTTTCTCGTCGCGGACGGGAACGATTGACGATTGGAGGGAGGCGTAGGCAGCGCATGAAAATCAAATCAGCGAATAGTCACATTAATACTGTTAGAACATCATGAGCACCATGAAAAAGGTACCTATAGAGAAGAAAGAAGAACAATCTCCAATGGGAGCCTCAATCCCTGAAAAGGGCGGGGGCAAAAGGCGAGGGAAGGCGACAGCCCAAGGCGCCAAGAAGACGAAGGGCTGGCGCAAGCGAGCCAAGGTGGTGATGCCGAAAATAAACAATATGCAGAAGCCTGCGGGCATGAAGCTCGAGGAGTGGCAGATCGCGTTGCGAAAGCTGCAGGCCGAGAAGGAGACCTTTGCCATACGGATGGTGGACGAACAGTATGCTCCGGGAGAGTTTCGGGTGGTCAATGCGGCTACGAGAAGCGAATACAAGGTGGTATATCGGGGGAAGGACAGCCAGTGGAACTACTGCTCCTGCTATGACTTCAAGACTTCGCAGCTCGGCACTTGTAAGCACATGGAGGCCGTGAAACTCTGGGTGAGGAAGAAGCGCAAGAAGGTGCAGGTGGCAGAGCCCGACTATAGTTCGGTCTATATCGACTATAAAGGGCCGCGCAGGGTGAAGATACGCATCGGCGACCATGGTCGGGAAATGCTGGAGCGATTGGCGAAAGACTATTTTGACGAGTTGGGTGTGCTTCGCGAGGATGCCTATGCCCGCTTTGACGTGTTCGTTCAGGCTGCCAAGGCCATTGCTCCCGACTTTCGCTGCTATGACGACGCCCTCGATTATGTCCTGGAGCGGCGTGACCGGATCAAGCGTTGCCGGTTGTTGGAGGAAAAATACACGGACGAATATCTCGACCAAATGCTCACCGTACCGCTCTATCCCTACCAAAAGGAGGGGACGCGCTTCGCCGTGCGTGCCGGCAAGGCCATCATTGCCGACGAGATGGGACTGGGCAAGACGTTGCAGGCCATCGCCTCGGCAGAGGTCTATCTGCGTGAGGGCATGGCTGAGCAGGTGCTGGTGGTCTGTCCCACGTCGCTGAAATACCAGTGGAAGCGGGAGATAGAACGATTCACGGGCGGTGACAGGGTAGAGAGTAGTGGGAAAGGCGTGGAGGACGGCTTGACCATTCCGAAGGTGGTGGTCGTAGAGGGCACTCCTGCTAAGCGCGACAAACTGTATAAGGCGCCCGCACCCTACAAGATTGTCTCTTACCACACGATGAGCAACGACGTCAGACATCTGGGCAAGTTGGATACCGACGTGTTGATCATGGACGAGATACAGCGGCTGAAGAATTGGGACACGCTGATCTCCCGTGCCGCCCGCAAGATAGCGTCGCGTTATGCGGTCTTGCTGTCTGGCACGCCGATGGAGAACAAGTTGGAGGAGCTCTATGCCAACATGGAACTGGTGGACCAGTTTTGTCTCGGACCTTACTACCAGTTTCGCGATCAGCACATCCTGCTCCATCCCGAGACGGGTGGTATCATGGGCTATAAGGATCTCAACGCCATTGGCGAGGCCGTCAGCAACCGACTGTTGCGGAGGACGAAGAAAGGCGTGCGCCTGCAGTTGCCCAAGCGGAGCGACCAGTTTGTGCTGGTCCCGATGACTCAACGCCAGGACGATCTCCACTCGGAGTTTAAGTGGGACTTGTTGGTAATCCTGAGCAAGTATCGCAAATACCACTACATGACGGAGCAGGACAGGCTGCGCGTGCTCAAGTTGCTGGGTCAGATGCGAATGGTGGCCGACAGTACCTTTATCTTGGAGCAAAATCTCACGACGCGTAGTGATGTCAAGATAGCGGAGGTGATGAACCTGCTGGACAATGTCTTGGAGAGTGGGGACGAGAAGGTGGTCGTCTTCAGCGAATGGGAGCGCATGACCCGTCTGGTGGCGATGGAACTGGACAAGCGGGGCATAAGCTATGAGTATCTCAATGGGCGAGTGCCGTCGAAGAGGCGCGGGGAGCTGGTAGATGATTTCACAACGCTTCCCGAGAGTCGCGTGTTTCTTTCCACTGATGCTGGATCTACGGGTCTCAACCTCCAGGTGGCGAGCACACTCATCAACATGGATTTGCCATGGAATCCTGCTGTCCTTGAACAGCGCATTGCCCGTATCTTCCGTCTCGGACAGGAGAAGCCCGTGCAGATCATCAACCTTGTCTCGAAAGGTTCTATCGAGGAGGGTATGATCAACAAACTGCGATTTAAGAAGTCGATGTTTGAGGGAGTCTTGGACGGCGGTGCAGACACCGTATTTGTCGATGAGAGCAAGTTTAAGAAACTCATGGACGACCTCGCAGTTGTCATGGAGGCAACGCCAGACGCTCCCGAGGTGGAGTATGTGGACGAAGAGGTGGAGCAAGAGCAGAAGGGGAAGACGTCTGTGGAGGCCTCTTTGGACGAAGCGCTCGCTGACGCATCGGAGGCAGACGATGAGTCTTCTGTAGATCAGGGAGCGTCTGTGGACTATGAACCTTCAGCAGAGCACGAGTCTTCACCAGAATATGAGTTCTCAGCAGAGCAGGAGGCTTCGGCAGATCACGAATCTTTGGCAACCCACCAGTCTTCCGAGGATCAGCATCCTTCAGCAGACCACGGGGCTTCTGCAGTCCAGGGGTCTGCTGCGAATCATGATTCTTCTCAAGGACAGACGGCAACGAAGGCACAGGAGGGTGCGCAGAGCCGGCCTTCCAGCCATCATGCTTCGCCCCATCCCCAGCAATTGGTCAGTCAGGGTGTCTCCTTCTTTAGTGGACTGGCCGAAACACTCAAGTCGGCTGAGGCCACTCAGCAGTTGGTCGATAGCATCGTGGAGACCGACAAGGAGACGGGCGAGACCCACCTGAAGATACCCGTCGGTAGCAAGGACACCGTCATGCAGATGCTCACGCTGTTTGGTAAACTGATGAGCAAGTAGCGATTGCGATGTAAAGAAAACGGGACACTCCGCATAGACTGTTCCTTCGGGATGCTTTCGGGATGCCTTCGGGATGTCGTCAGAGTGATTTTGGGATATTGCCCTTGAAATAATCATCGGCCATTGGAAATGAAAAATGATTTCCAATGGCCGATCGTTTTTATCTGGACCTTCAGCATCCGACGGGGGCGGGTGCTGAGGGTGGCAGGAGGCTACAGGGAGTAGAACTCCGTGAAGGCGCGGACGCAGTAGGCGTGGTCGGCTACGCTGCCCGTCTCGCGGCAACTGTGCATGCCGAGGATGGCATTGCCCATATCGACACCACGCAGGGGAACTGTGGAGGCCAGGATGTTGCCCAGGGTGCTACCGCCCGCCACATCGCTATGGTTGACGAAGCGCTGGCAGGGCACACCCGCCTTGCGGCAGATCTCGGCGAAGATGGCGGCAGAGACGGCGTCGCTGGCATACTTCTGGGAGGCGTTGAACTTGATGGCGGGACCTCCACCGAGCATGGGGTGGTTGGTCGGGTCGTACTTCTCGGCGTAGTTGGGATGGAAGGCGTGGGCATTGTCGGCAGAGATCATGAAGGCGCGCTCCACCGCCTGCCAGTAGGCTTCCTCAGAGCCACTCTGCTGACGGGCAATACGCATCAGCATCGAAGCCAGGAACGGGCTGCCAGCACCCTGCTTGGTCTGCGATCCCGTCTCCTCGTTGTCGAAGATGGCGAGTACCTGGGTGGTGTCGCTCTCGGGAGCTGCAATCAGGGCCTCGAGTCCGGCAAAGCACATCGACAGGTCGTCGAGGCGGCCCGAGGAGATAAACTCGTCGTGGACCCCGAAGGTGCAGGCGGGCTGCGTATCAGCGAGGTAGAGGTCGAAGTCGAGGATGTCCTCGTGGCTGACGGGGCGCTGCTTGCTGAGTTCCTCGACAATGACGTTCATCAGCAGGTTGCCCTGCTCCAGTTCGTCGTTGATCAGTCCCAGGAGGGGAAGCATGTCTTTCTGCTTGCTCAGTTTCACGCCGTCGTTGACCTGGCGGTTGAAGTGTATGGCGAGATTGCTGATCTGGAGCAGCGGACGACGGACGTGCATCAGCATCGTCTCAGGCGACATGGCATCCTTGCCGCGCACGATGACGCGGCCAGCGAGCGTCAGGGGACGGTCGAACCACGTGGAGAGGATCGGACCACCATAGACCTCGGTGTTCAGGCGCACCAGTCCGCCCTCACCCGTCATCTCCGCATGAGGCTTCACACGGAACGTGGGGGAGTCGCTATGGGCGCAAATCATGTGGAATCCAGTCTCGGCCAGCGGTTTGCGGCCCAGGTGGAAGGCATAGACCGAAGAGTCGTTCTTCGTCACATAGACCTTGTCGCCAGCCTTCAGTTCGCCGAGGGGCTGCTGAGGGTCAAGGCGGCGGTAGCCGTTCTGCTCGAGTTCACAGGCTATGTTGCGCGCGGCGAGGAAATTGACGGGCGACGCATCCAGAAATTTCAATAAGCGATTGATCATAAATCGGTTGTTTAAGATGAGTAAATATTTCGGCCACAAACTTACACAAAATTTCTGAGATACCCATCATCAGACGGCAAAAAAATCATACTTCCCCCGTGGCTTTTCTCCATTTACTGAGGTTTGCGGATAGGCATCTAGGCAAAAAGCTGCGCATTTGCAGCGTGAACCCTCCTTTTCTTTGGTCGTGTCGGCTTTTATTGCTAAATTTGCACCTACACAATCACCAATAGAAATAAGGAACAAGCAGATCATGATAAGAGAGAAGACTCCCGATGTGGCTTTCCAGTTGCTGCCCGAGTGGGCAGAGCAGGAGGCCGTCGTGCTGGTGTGGCCCGACGAGCAGACCGACTGGGCCTATATCCTCGACGAGATACGCCAGACCTATGTCGAGTTTATTGAGGCCATTGCCCGGTATGAGGCCGTGTGGCTCGTGGCGCGCGATACGGCGGCGGCCCGCGCGTGGTTGGCAGGTCGGCTGAGCGATCGTGCGCTGGAGGCGATACGCTGGATAGAGGCAGAATACAACGACACATGGGCGCGTGACACGATGCCGCTGACGCTCTCCGATGGCAGGGGACGGCTGCGGATGATGGACTTCCGCTTCAATGGCTGGGGCGAGAAGTTTGCCAGCGACCAGGACAACCAGCTGGGGCGCGTGCTCCAGGGAAAGGGAGTCTTCCGCTGTCCGATGGACCATTGGGACGACTTCGTGCTGGAGGGAGGATCGGTTGAGGCTGATGGCGAGGGCCATCTTTTCACGACCTCGGTCTGTCTGTTGGCCCCTCATCGCAACCAGCCCCTCACGCAGGGCGACCTGGACGAACGGCTTCGACAGGCCTTCGGCGTGGATCGGGTCTATTGGGTCGGTCATGGATCCTTGGAGGGCGACGATACCGACGGCCATATCGACACGCTCGTGCGTTGTGCGCCAGGCCATACGCTGCTCTATGTGAGCTGCGACGATGAGGCCGATCCGCAGTATGCCGACCTGAAGGCCATGGAGGCCGACCTGCAGGCCATCAATCGCGAGGCCGAAGTGGCCTACCGGCTGCTGCGCTTGCCGATGCCCGATGCCATCCTCGACGAGGAGGGGAATCGCTTGCCAGCCACTTATGCCAATTTCCTGATCGTCAACGGGGCAGTCATCGTGCCTACCTACGACCAGCCACACCACGACGTCGAGGCGCTGCGTGTGGTCGGCGAGGCCTTCCCCGACCATGAGGTGGTGGGAGTGGACGCGCGGGCCGTCATCCAGCAGCATGGGTCGCTCCACTGCCTGACCATGCAGATTCCCGTAGGCGTGGCCCAAGGAGGCGAATAAACCGAAGGGGCTGGGGCGGAGGGAAAGCCCCGTTGGCCCTCATATCGTAGAACATGTCACAAGACTCACAATGAAAATAGGAATCGTACAACAACACAATACCGCCGACGTGGCGGACAACATGCGCCGTCTGGCAGCCTCCGTGGAGCAACTGGCCCAGGAGGGGGCGCAACTCGTCGTACTGCAGGAGTTGCACAACTCGCTCTACTTCTGTCAGACGGAGGACGTAGCCAACTTCGACTTGGCGGAGCCTATCCCCGGTCCATCGACCCAGTTTTATGGTGAACTGGCGAAGCGTCTGGGCGTCGTCATCGTCACGTCGCTCTTTGAGCGCCGGTCGGCAGGTCTCTATCACAACACGGCCGTGGTGATAGAGCGCGACGGAACCATCGCAGGCAAGTATCGCAAGATGCACATCCCCGACGATCCAGCCTACTATGAGAAGTTTTACTTTACTCCTGGCGACCTCGGTTTCCGTCCCATCGACACGAGTGTGGGCCGCTTGGGTGTGCTGGTCTGCTGGGACCAGTGGTATCCGGAGGCAGCGCGCCTGATGGCCTTGCAGGGGGCAGAGATTCTGATCTATCCGACGGCCATCGGCTATGAACCCTCCGACGTTGAGGAGGAGCAGCAGCGCCAGCGCACGGCGTGGACCACCGTGATGCGCGGCCATGCTGTGGCTAACGGACTTCCTGTCGTCGCTGTCAACAGGGTGGGCTTCGAGCCTTCGCCCGTAGGCAAGACGGAGGGACAGGCCTGCTCGGGTGGCATCCAGTTTTGGGGATCCAGTTTTGTGGCTGGGCCTCAGGGCGAACTCCTCTGGCAGGGGTCGGACAGCGAGGAGGCATTGCGCCTGTTTGACATCGACCTCAAGCATAGCGAGAACGTGCGCCGCTGGTGGCCCTTCCTGCGCGACCGCCGTATCGACGCCTACGAAAAAATCACCCGCCGCTTCATCGACTGACGCGTGCAATACTTCTTTACCATCACTTGACCATTGCTAAGGTTATGAAAAGAAATACTATCCTGGCGGCACTGACCGCCGTATCGCTCTCTGCTGCCGTCACTCCCGTCGGCGCACAGCAACTGTTGCCGCAGCCCAAGCAGGCCGTCTTTGGCAAGGGCACGTTCAATCCGCAAAAGGGTGTCATCCTGATGGAGGAGACTCCAGGGGCGGGCCACGGCAAGGAGTACTACCGACTCCATATCACGCCCGACACGATGCGGGTGGCTTATGCCGACTCCACTGGCCTCTTCTATGCCACACAGACCATCAGCCAGCTCCGCAAGGGAAACCTGCTGCCCGTCTGCGATATCGAGGACTGGCCGAGCTATGAGTGGCGTGGCTGCATGATTGACATCTCCCGCCATTTCTTCCCGCTGAGTTTTCTGAAGAAGCAGGTGGATATCCTCGCCCATTACAAGGTCAATCGCCTCCACCTCCACCTCACCGACGCGGGAGGATGGCGCATGCAGATAGACCGCTATCCCGAACTGACGAAGAAGGCGGCATGGCGCACGGAGAGCGACTGGACGAAATGGTGGATCGACAACGACCGCCGCTATATGCGGGAGGGCGACCCCGGGGCCTATGGAGGCTACTATACGAAGGACGAGATGCGCGAACTGGTGGCCTATGCTGCCAAGAAAGGCATCACGGTCGTGCCCGAGATCGAAATGCCGGGACATAGCGAGGAGTTGACCGCGGCTTGTCCCCAACTGAAGTGCGAGGGCAACCAGGAGGCGCAGGGCGACGTCTGTCCGTCGAGCGAGACGACCTATGCCGTGCTCCACAACATCCTCGACGAGGTGATGGAGGTATTTCCGTCGAAGTGGATCCATATCGGTGGCGACGAGGCAGGCAAGGGTAGCTGGGGATCGTGTCCCAACTGTCAGCGCAAGGCTCGGCTGCTGGGGCTCCGTAGCACGGCGGACCTGCAGGGATATCTCATCCAGCGCATCGCCGCCTATCTCCGGCTGGAGGGCAGGGAGGCCATCGGATGGGACGAGGTGCTCGACGACAGTCTGGCTGCCCACGCGCCTTCGCTCGGCGAGAACGTCAACGTGATGGTATGGCGCGACATCAAGGCGGCTCAGCGGGCCATGCGCAGGGGTCACAACGTGATCCTCTCGCCTGGCGACTACTACCTGGACCGCTACCAGGACGCTCCGCCCACCGAGCCCTTTGCCGGAGGAAGTTATCAGCCGCTGCGCAATCTTTGGAACTTTGACCCCGCGCCCTATAGTGGCGACGGCTTCACGGGTCGTGTGCTGGGCGTGCAGGGCAATCTCTGGACGGAGTATATCAAGACGGAGGACTATGCGGAGTATATGCTCTATCCCCGCGAACTGGCCATCGCCGAGGTGGGATGGAGCGGACGTAGCCGATCCTACGAGGAGCTGAGTGCTGCCGTCGTGGCGCAATATCCGTGGCTGGCTGCGCAGCATGTCCAGGCTTTCGACCTCAGACGGGAGAAGGGAGACCGCAAGGAGAAGCAGAAGCCCGTGCGCCATCTGGCTGTCGGGGCAGGAGTGACCTATCACCAGCCCTACTCGCAGTCGTATGTGGGACAGGGCGACGGCACGCTGACCGACGGGATGTGTGGCGGATGGTCCTATGGCGACGGCCGTTGGCAGGGATTCATGCAGCGTCGCGACACGACGGTGGCTCCCTTCGACATCACCATCGACCTGGGCGAGGAGAAGCGGTTTAGTACCGTCAGCCTCGACTTCATGCAGAGCGACGGCGCATGGGTGTTCTATCCCAGCCGCGTCACGATCAGTATCTCCAGCGACGGCGACCATTTCGTGCCCGTCTATGACCAGGCGTACACCCGCGAGCGACTCAATGTGGTCGGTACGCGTACGGTGACGTATCAGGGCAAGAAGCAGAAGGCGCGTTTCGTCCGTATCTCCGCCAAGGAGGACAATCCTGGCGAGTGGGTCTTCACGGACGAGGTGAAGGTGTATTGACGCGGAATCGCGGTAGTGGCAGGTCGGCCATTGGAAACGGAAGAAGTCGTTTCCAATGGCCGATTTTCTTGTATGCTCGGCATGAGCTTATTCTAATGGGTGCAAGTCCCTAACGAGCCCTAATAGCGGGAATCGTATAGCCAATAGCAAGGGTGTCCACCGCG
>OCSG01000396.1_pt1 | contig 40962 bp, 43 predicted proteins | sample 1538831 | NCBI WGS metagenome assembly OCSG01 (sample SAMN04571729, study PRJEB22368) | human gut metagenome | biome: human gut; material: stool | host: Homo sapiens | place: Luxembourg | collected 2012-09-20 | reverse complement strand
ACCTGACTTCCAATATTTTCAAAGAGCTTTTATGATTTTTTACCGGACACTAATGATTGCATAAAGGAGTTTTTAGAATGGTAAATCATCATTGTTTTGAACTGTAGCCGATATAGAGATTTTAATCTTCTCAATGTTGTATTGTGCAAAGAAATCATTCAGATTTGTGACAACTTCTTTTTCTGTCATAACAGAAGTCTCTTGATATTTTTCACGAAGGGCTATAGCTATTTCTTGACTTGTATTTGGACATTCTTTGAGAATTTTCAATCGCTCTAATGCCTCCTCCTTTGTCGCAGAGTTAACAATGAGAGACAGGAACTTATCGAAATAGAATGGTCTCGTTTTTATATTTTCAGTAATGACCAACCAAAGAGCTTTGGCTATTTCATTTGCATTTTTTCCAGCACTTTTCAATGCTTGGTATTTTCCGAAGAATCCGTATGGCATCATCTCTTTTGAAATAGGCAGTACAGCCTTCTTTTGTCCCAAGGCAATTCCAACTTCTTGATCGCACCAATCGCTATTTCTAAAATCTGGGGTAACAATAGCACACAAGGCATCCATAGAGAATAAGGCATTTTCTATTTCAATTTCCCATTCCCTTGATATTCGAATATCTTCATGCGCAACAAAACAATCTATGCCATATTCTTTCATGCAGATTTTTAGATTTCTTGCTGCGATTTTATCCTTTGTCAAATGGCTAATGAATAGCCTGAAATATCCATTAGCCCACATACTTGTATCTGTATTATTCCCAATGCTATCAATTCCTTCTGACGCAGGTTGAAAATATATACCAGTTAATTGTATTTCACTGTTTTCACCTCTCATTGCGATGTTGTAACTATCTTGAAGAGCCTTTTCATAATCAGCTAAAAGGTTTTTCTTCTCTAACTGCTTAAATGTCTTTACAGGTATTCTTACAATAATATGATAGTAATCTATACCGCCATTCCAGTTGTCATGTGAATCCCAAACCGTCTCAATGTTACCATCGATGAGGTATTCTGCTATGCCTTTATCGGTTTCTGTAAAAATTTCTCTTACAGTATTTGTGTATGATGAAAAAATATTTTCTGCCATATTTTGTATTGTTTTACATATTTCTTTTATATTCTACAACTTCATTAAGTTTATCTATAACCATCTGAGGATAATCATTATCGTTCACATAGTTTAAAAGGTTATTCCCTTCATAAGCCAACCATACATCTATTGAATCTGCATCAGGAAATTCATTATTTTCCTCGCAGTACTTTTGCAAAGCGTGAACTAATATTCTTTCCGTTACACGTTTTTTATTAAGATTGTATTGAAAGTACGTGTTTATACCCAATCTTAGATATTCTGGCCAATTCTTTAATATAACATCTATATCTTCATTTGTTTCTGCAAGATAGGAAATTATAGATGCAGCCTTGTCATGAATTGTTCCTTGTAGATAATTTACATAAAGTATAACATCATCAACGTTCCCAATATTAAGATGCTCTGATATTTCAATGTATTGAAGTCCTGCCATCCAATCATTTGCTACGTCCTTCAACTTATTGACATCACTCATGAGTTTCTTTGTCTTTTCCGACTTGTCATTTAGTGCCTCCTTTACGCTTGGCATTTCCATTATTAAATCAATGATGTATGCGGTCCATTCTGAACTGAGGTAATCTGCAAATGATGTTATTTTACTATAATCTACATTCTCTTCAATATATTCCAACTCTCGTAGAGATGTTCCTGTATTTCTTACCAAATGATACCTTTCCTTGCTGCATTCCGATTTGATATATTTATAACGTGCATTGAATACAGTTTTCAAACGTTCTTTTTCATTGTCATCGGAAAGTTTATATGCTAAGGACTCACTAACAAGTTCATCTATTGATAAATCATCAATTTGTTCTTCATCAACACTTCGGATTATCATCATATCTATAGCCTCAGAAAATACAGAGTTTGAGAGCATTTGATTTATATCGGTTTCATTTGTCAGTTGCTTTTTAAGACATAAATAATGTATCAGCGAATAGAGCGTACCACGCATCTTGATTATAGAGTCATCCTTAGATGAGATGGCTTCCTTAACAGATATCACTGGCCATGACAATTCTTTTACCATTGGCAGCATTACAGTTCCATATCGTTCTCTACCAGCCCTGCCAACTCTTCCTATAATGTTTTTAAGACGAGCATTATTCAAAAAATATCCAGGAATGGCAGGATTGCTAATGTTTGCTAATACAATAGTCTTGATTGGAAGATTAACTCCTTCTGCAAGCGTAGTGTTACTGATAATTAAGCGGAAAGCTTTATTATTATATGTTCTTTCTATCGCTTCTCTTATATTTTGAGGTAAATCTCCATGATGAAAAGCAAATCCTTTTTTGATAGAATTAGTCAGTAAATGTTCTTTCCCTAATTGATAAGCTATGTATTCATAGAGACATTCCATTTCATGTTGCTTTCGTTCATCCTCATAAGGTATATTATATACTCCATTTTCAATCCAATGAATTATGTGTTTTGCAAATTGCGTACAGCCTGTTGAAGATGTTTTTCCTGTTGTAAATAGTAAGACAGAACCTGCCTTCATAGCTTTTAAGGCTAGTATACATCCTGTTGGTATAAGTTTATGTTTTTCACTTTTTGTATCAATAAGGTTTTCATTATTTGCCTCTTCTTTACTCGCAAATTCCTCTATACGAAATTTTGGAGTATTCCATTGGTTACTATAAACGTCTAAATCTATGCTATCTTTGGAAACTTTGGCTAATGCCAATTTCAAACAACTGGGACGATATGTACTGTCTCCAATTTGATCTGCCGTACCTCCTAACCATTCATTTACAACTTGTATATTGGGTATAACAGCAGAAATAAACAAGAAACGTACATTCTCATTACGGCGTAGCCTTGTCAATAGCATTTCATAGTTTATGCCACGGGTAAAGTCATCCAATAACTGACCCTCATCACATATTACTAATGAGAATTTACCAAAGAAATTCTCATCTTTAAGTTCCATAGCCTCAAAAGCTTCAGGTGTTGCTATTAGCAACTGTGCATCATCAATGTCTTCTTCATCTACAGTAGATGCACTTCCACCATATTTTGTAGCAAAAGAAAATCCAAGTGTTTTATGTATTTTTCTATAATGATCTTTTAGTTCCCTACTCAATGCTCGTAAGGGTGCTAAATACAAGATTCGATCTTCTGGATGGTTCTTTAATACATAATGAATTAACAGTTCTGTAATATATGACTTACCGGCACTTGTTGGCATTTTCAAACTAAACGCTCCCTGAAAGTTTAATAAGCCTTTATTCAATGCATCTTGTTGGGACGGCAAGAATGAAAAGATGTGTTGTTTGAGTGAATGCCTTACATAAGAACTCCAGTCCAAATATGGGTCTATGGCTCTTAATGATTTCCATAGATTGTTCTCTTTGAACTTTCTCAATACACATCGCAGTACCAAAGTCATATAGAAGTCTGTAGATGAATTAAAGTCTCGTTCCTTATATTTCCTGTCTTGTACGCTTATTTCTTCATCCAAATATATTTCTTCACCTTGATAAATGAATTTTTTAATATTTATCCACGATACCTCTTCATTGTCGTATGACTTTTGTCCCTTCTCAACGCCACCTCCAGATATAATGAAAGCCAATATTTGCGATGCTTCTAATGGAAATTCTTCAATATCAATATCGTGCATCAATAAAGATGATATAGCTGTGTAATCGCACAAATAGTATATAGAAGAAACATATAGATAATTCTGACCCCTATTCACGCCATAGAAATCTTCGTATGTCTCATTTTGTGAAAATAGAATCAATCCATCAGCCAAATCAAGTAATTCTTTCTTTATATCATCTGTCATACCTTTTTCAAGATATGTTTCCATTATCTCATGGAAGTAGCTTAAAAGATATATGTAGAAGTTTTCTTGATGCTCCTTAAATTCCATTGATGGAATATTGGCTACCCCATAACTCTTGCAAAACTCATATTTCTCAGAGTCATTAATCCATTTATCGAATTTCATATTTCTATACTATTTGATATTGGGCATTTGTTGATAAATTGATTCGTACAAAGTCTGCAAATCTGCAATTGGTACGCAATACACGTTGTTAACAGAAGCATGGGCAGTAAACAAATCTGGAGGTATTCTACTGACCTGTAAATTTAAATCAGAACTGTCTATTACTGCTACAGCATTGTGTTCTTTCTGAAATGTAACGCCTTTACCACCCGTACTGAAGCGGTTGATTTTATCATACAACTCCTTTAGGCCTTCATCTTGACATCTTATTTTCAAGTAGGGTATCGTTTCTGCCGCTCTCTGTACAGCATCGGTATAAGCGTCTACAACAGCTTCTATAAACGTACATTCAAGTTTCCCATCTTTGTAGCCGATACGTGCTTTTTGCTTATGCAATTTATAATGTGTATTCCCTAATTTGCTTGCTCGTGTTTTGACTTCGTAAGTATACATTTTGTCATCTACAGATGGATTGTCTTTATCAGTCAGTTTAAACATGATGACATCTGTATAATGGCTTGCATCCTTCTTTTTATCCTTCAATCGCCATTTCATGGGAATAACCGTAACATCAGCAGACCAAAGTTGTATAGCAAGATAAAGGCATAGAATCTCACCAAAATCGCCAGACATCACTTTTCCTTTGTCTGGTAATCTTCCTTCCACCGCTTCTTGAACCGATACGCCATATATATTGACTATATACTGTAATTTTTTACTCTCTATATATGCTTCACGAAATGGCAACAAACAATCTTGTATAAATTCCATTCGTTTTGCATTATCAAAAGTATAAAACATGACACCTTTCCCAGGATGAATTGTTGTGTCTAAGGTGAAATAATCTGTTTAATTTTTCATAATGCTCATTTGTTTGCGATTGCGCGACCTGTTCCTTCTACGTCGTCGTGTTCGTTTCTTATACAGACTTTTGTCTTCTTCATAGACATCTAATCTTTGCCTGAATCATAAATATTCCAGAATAAATCAGGGAAGCGTCGTCCTAATGACGTTCTTGTCTCATTATCCATACAGAAATTCTCTATACCATATAGTGAGTCTGACAATGTACTTATAATCTGTTCAATATTCTTGTCTATATAGTCACTGTTTATCTTGAAACGTTCTACAGCAAGGTCAAACTGCACGGTGTTATTTTTCAAATCATTATCCAAATAGAACATTCTTGATATTATCTCATTGTATGCCTTACCTTATTATCAGGATAGACATTTTTGACTTTAATAATCCCTGCTGTCAAAATCATATTTCCATGTCCTTCATCACTCGTTCCACATCTTCCAAAGGTACATTCAACATACGCGACACATAAAGCGGAGTAATGACACCCATGCTTCCCGACTGTCGTTCCATGCCAATCAGATACTCGATGTCCTATTTTAAATCGCCAAGACTGTTGGAGAATGTGGTTGAAGTAGCTGAAGCCTGTTCTTTATCCTCCGCTTTCTTTACCTTGAAAGCATCGAACGTCTCACTTCCATCCTCACCATATTTTACGTCCTTTGCCTCGTATATGACCTATGGCTTCAGTACTTCCACTGTATGCCATGCACCTTGTGGAACAACACAACCATAATTACCAACGGTAGGATCAAGATGAATACGCTCTATCTCTTTTCCGTTTTCATCATAGATAACCTCCACAATCTTACCGCACAAGAGAAAAACATTCACGTACTACACCGGCGAGGCGCAAGCGAGCGCAACTTCGACTGCCAGAACAACGACTTCGGATGGGCGCACATGCCGTTCTCTTTCCTGAAGGAGAACACCGTGTTCTCCTTATCGCCACCGCCATCCTCAAGAACTTCTACCTTCACCTTCTTGACGTCATCGGCGGACGAGTCAAAGGACTTGACAGGACTGCGAGGCTCAAGCGGTTCCTGCGCATGTTTGTTGTCGTGCCCGCAAAGTGGATAAAATCAGGACGCAGAAACGTGCTCAACCTCTACACTAAACGGCGAATCTATCTCGAACTTGTCCGCTGAGGTACCTGAAGACGATGTAAATCCAGACAACTCTGGGCGGCGCCGATGCGTGGAACGAACTTGAAAAACACATCGTTTGGGGCGTCCTGAATGAAACAGAAAGTCTCATCATGAGACATCAAAGGTCAAGCCAATGCGAGAATGAGGCGAGCGAAGCCATCAACAGGACTGGTCGGACAAAATAATTTGGCGTTTTGCGGAATTTAGACATTATAAAAATAGCACTTATGTTTTTTCTGTCCAGCAGTAACTTGAAGAACCGGATTACCACGTTTCGGAAAACATCCTTTTCCGAAATCTGCTGATTCTCAAATTCAGAAAATGTAGTACTTTGCTTGTTATTTTAAAAGGATATTGTTACATCCGTTCGGTTATAAACAACAACGAACTAACCGTATTTTCGAATCCTACTGAAGTTGGATAATACCTTTAAACTTTATTCAGTACCCTTAATGGCTAAGGGGATATGGCCGGACGCTAATAACAAACAGTTAAGATGTTAGTAGAAGTAAAAAATCTATCAGGTACAGGCAGCGAGCATTACAATAATCCGCATGGCTATTCATCATGGAAAGAATTTTGGATTGCGAAGAGTGGTATGACGTGGCCTAACAAATGTGCGGCATCATGTTGTCATCAAATGCCGGTAGTGGGCGCACATGTCAAAAAAGTTAATTCTTTTGATTCCAGCTAGTATATTGTTCCTCTTTGCCGAAGATGCAATATGCGCTCGTACTCATTTTATGTTGATAACGATCTCTTAGTCCCTTTGTATGACGAGAACTAATATAGATAAAACTTGAATTTTATTATTACAGCGCTACTAAATTTATAATAGTAGCGTAAGCATATGGTGAGCTATGTGTAGTTGTCTCGGAGACGTTGACGGCTATCTAAGGATTATCGGAAGAATCTACGATGTTAAAAAACCTTAGGAGACCAGACTGGACGACAGACAGCAGTGCCACGGCTGTAGTCTGTGTCGTGATCGTGGACGTGGTCATAAAAATATGTCAGCCGACATTGACATTGACTTCGGCATATTTACGGAAGCGCATCTTCGCATATCTCAAAGAACTATTTATACTTTCCTAATATGTATCAATCAGCTACTTTTCGGACAGTCACCCCCGAAATCACCGCGTCCAACTCATAAAAAAATTCAATTCTATAACCGCCCCACCGTCCACTCCAGATTTCAGTCTGTTTTCCCACAACAAACGCCCTCCAAGCCAACTGCACGCCACCATGTGGCTGCCGAACAAGAAGCACAGGATTTCCGTCCGCGTCGTCCAGCCTTGACCCTTTTGACACCGTAGCACTATCCCGAACACATCCGACACCTTCCGAAACCACCACACACCCAAATCACACAATGAAACGTTTTAAGAAAAAGACCCTAAACCAACACCACAAAAACCTCAATAATACAACTCCCTCACCCAGCTTCCACCGCCCAAACAAAAAGCCCCGCAAACAACACGCACCTCCAAACTTCCAAGCCGAAGATTAAGGTCAATGCCACTGCAGACCAACCACCTCCAAGATACTTGTCAATGAAAATACACGTAATCATTCACTGCCCCGCACTCAAAAGCCCCCTGCTCCACCGCCCAAACAAAAATCCCCGCAAACAACACGCACCTCCAAACTTCCAAGCCGATGATTAAGATCAATGCCAATGCAGACCTCACACCTCCAAGATACTTGTCAATGAAAATGTACGTAATAGTCTCATTGTCCCCCAAACGAAAAAAATCGCCCGAATCCTGTATAATCCCACAGATTACACCAAAATTCGAGCGACTAGTTCATCTATCAGCTACAACCCCCTTCACAATCTCCGCGAAATTCTCTATCACGTACTCGGCGTCCTCCATTGACATTTTGGTGTTCAAAGGTAGCGTGATCTCGTTCTCGAACAGGTGATAGGCGTTCGGGAAATCGGCGATGTCGAAGCCGTGAGCCTTGTAGGCGGTCATCATCGGGAGAGGCTTGTAGTGGACATTGGTTGCGATGCCGCGCTCGGCCATCTGCTCGATAACTTTGTTGGCCTCTTCGCGGGTGCGGCCCTGAAGACGGACCAGGTAAAGATGGTGCGAAGAACAATGATCTGGAGCCCTGTGATTCAGATACTTGACCTGATGGGCTGCATCAAGGCCAGCGTTCAGAGAATCGATGCCGGCATTGTACAATGAAACCATCTCGTGACGCTTCTCCAGCATTGACGGATAACGCTCGAACTGGACTAGACCAAGAGCCGCCATGATGTCGGTCATGTTGCATTTGTACCATGGGCCAATGATATCGTACTCCCATGCACCTAGCTTCGTTTTTGCAAGCGCATCCTTGTTCTGGCCATGAAGCGAGAACAACTGGGAGAGACGGTAGATAAACTCGTTCCAGGACTCACCCTCAATGAAAGGTACAGGACTTCCGCAATACACCTGCTGACGCTCCACCTTCTCGTTTCCGAACGGCAGATTCCGTGTCAATGCGCCGCCTTCGGCAGTAGTGAAATTCTTCACCGCATGGAAAGAGAACGAAGAGAAATCAGCAATCTCCGCGTCCACCCCAAAACTCACACCGTCTCGCTCCCGTCTTCGCCGTACTTCCCGTCCTTGGCTTCATAGAAGACGGACGGCTCCAAGACTTCGACCGTGTGCCAGACGCCAGCTGGGACGACGCAGCCGTAACTGCCGGAGGACGGGTCCAGGACAATGCGTGCCGTTTCATGGAGGCGACGCCCAATTGCCATGTCCTGCTTCTGTTCAATGCCATCTCCAGGTTCAATGCCGTCTTCAGGTCGCTCTTCCTCGTAAAAGACCTCGACCAATTTTCCATGAAGCAACAATACATTCTCGGTACTGTGCGGATGCCGATGGATAGAAACCACAGTGCCGGGAAGAAGAGCATTGAGCATTCGCTGGCTGTTGTCGTCAGATGACGTGCGCATGTCATAGTTCTGACGAAGCCGTGGATTTTCCGCAGCCTCGGACAGCAACTTCGAGATGAACTTATTGTCAATTTCCATCATAATTCCACTATTTTAACGACGCAAGGTATTCCTCGTGCAGATGATAATACTTTTTCATGAATGCGATGTAGGCGATGCTTAGAACAATCAATGCGCCAAGCAGATAGAGCCAATGCGCTAGAGCTGTATTCGGAATAATATAAATGAATCCGAGAGACACCGCCAGCTGTAGCAATGCGTAGAGCGATGCCACCTTCACATGCCCGATCTTCAATTCATTCGCCATAATCTGATATGCATGCTTGCGATGCGCTTCTCCCAGATTCTCATGCAACATTATGCGGTGACAAATCGTAAGACAGCCGTCCACGCCGTATACCAACAAGAAAATCAGCCAAGTGATATCTCCAGTCCTGAGAATCAATGTCCCTATCAGAAACAGCAGGATATAAGCCACTCCGATTGACCCCACATCACCTGCAAAACACTTCGCCTCGCCCTTGGGCCTGAAATTGAAATGACAGAATACCATGTCCGCAAGAATTACCACGAAGATAAGAGATTGATTCACAAAATCCATACTCTGATTGAGCAGAGCCAATGGTATAAGCGATGCAAGCGCATAAGCACCCGTGATACCATTGATTCCATCCATGAAATTGATGACATTAGACGCACCTACGCAAACTATGAGAGCAAGAATCACCACCCACCACATGTTCAGATGCAAGATGTCCAGCTGATAAAACATCATCAGCATAGCTCCGAATTGCGCCACAAGCCGCACGCTGTCCGGCAACGAATGAATATCGTCAATGAAACTCACGCCGGCAACCAACGTCACTGCCAGCAGGAACCAGATGTAGTCCCCGATTTCCAGATTCAACGAAGGTATCCACCCTGCCGCAGCAAAAGCCAACCAGATCCACAACGCCAAAAGAAAAATAATCCCACCGCCACGCAGGACAATGCTGGAGTGCGACGAGCGCTGATTAGGTTTGTCAATGATATTGAATCTGTCTGCCACCTTGAAATAGGCCAATTCCAAGACAAGAAGAATCAAAAAGATGATTCCGTAAACAAAAAATGAATTCATATTATCTTGATATAACGTTAGTTGATTCACTTAAAAGAGGACAGGTCCTGAAATCCAAGCCGCATCGAAATCTTTGTTGAAATTCTAAACTCATGATAAAGTGCGCTAGCCTTGAAATGGTGTCGGAAACCATTTTCATTGCCAGTCCTTTATAATGAGAAAACGTAAGAATGCTCTATCCTGCGATATACAAATCCCAATGCTTCGATTGTGGGACAAGGGATAATGGCGCCATTATCCGACGTGGCTTTTGATTCAATTTGCAGATACCTGGAATAAGGCCTCGTGTGGATTATGGAAGTGTCTCTATATGGTTCGATCTTGTATGCCATAAGACAAATCCTTTTGGCATAAGCATACAAGACTTCTGATATAGATTGTACATCCATTAAATCCCGAAGGCTGCTATACAATTGAAATTCGCACTTCTCAAACTTCCCTCCTGGGAATGCAGTTGCTCCATCGGCCTCACATACAATCGCTTTCTGAAGATTTGCAGTGCTTCCCAACGCAGAGGTCATCTCTATCAGCAGCACCGTTTCACGATTATCAATACACGTCAATACTAAGTCACACTTGCTTCTTCCCCTCAAGAACGAAGCGGGACGTTTGCATTGATTTACGAAATTCTCATAGTGAATAATCTCCAGATTACCTTTCTTGTTATGAATGGACAACTGCCCTCTGCCCAAGGGAAGTATTTCTATCGGAAAGTCATCCTTCAAATCAAAATTTACAGAATCAGTAATCTCCGGTACTACCGTTACATCACGAGAACTAATATTGTGCCCGACAATATAGTCCTTTTCCAACAACTCTTTCATAACCGTTCATATTGTTCATATATCTGATCCAGTGGAGCCGAAAGATATTCAGGGTTAATCAGATGCGCATTACGAAGTTTCAGATCTCTAATTCCTCCATCCTCAATAGCCCATACAGAGACATCGTTCCAGTCAAGCGAAGCGATTCCCTCTTCTTTCATGCCGACGTCATTACGTTTGACCAATAAATTCAATTGGTTCAAGATATATGGACTGTGGGTCGTAAGCAGAAACTCATGTTCACATTTTCCTTGGCATAATGAGACTAGCATATCGATAAAACTCATTTGAGTCGAAGGGTACAAGTTCTGCTCGGGTTCTTCGATTATGAATATCGTCTTGGAAGGGACAGTCAATCTTTTAAATGCATCTTGATATGACTTCAAGAGTTTCTTATATTCAGGATTTCCACTATGAAGCCCCTCGTTAATTGACATAATCAATTCACGCCTGTCAACATTCTTGAATTCCGGATAAACACGTTTGAGAACCAATTCATCAATCAGTTTCTCACGTCTGTTTTTGGTCTTTAAATCCAGATCGAAAGACGTCTTTTCTTCAAAAGCATGGAAATACGCATCCGTATAATACCGAAGCATCACTATCATTGGCACGACGGACTGCAATCCGCTGGAAGCAGCTCCCAATGCTATACCATAAGACATTCCATTTGAATGTTCAATCCTGTCTTTAAGTTTGAACTCACTGGCATCATAGAAATACTTCACGCCAAGATTCAGCACATCGGTTTTATTTTCCGGAGCAAAGAACTCTCTTGCATTGAACCAGTCGAACAAGAAACTTCTGAGGTTTGTCTGACCGAACTCAAAACCTTGCAGTTCCGGCAAGGTTACAAGATTTCGTTCGGAAGGAATATAACAAATCTTCGGGCGAGAATACTTTTCCAGCGCCTTATGGGTAATCTTGAAGTCTCCTGCCTCGTAATGCAGATGGATATAGTCAGATTCGAAGTCGACGAAAGACTCCTCGCCGAAGTAACCATCCAACTTATGAAAGTTTTCAACCAACCGAAGGAAAGCCTTACCATCAGCGACGACATTTTCATCCAATGCAGTCAAAGATTCCTTTTCAATCCACTTGCAAGTACTGAGAATCTTAGCGATAGTACTCTTACCGCAACTCTGCGGTCCAATCAAGAAATTGAACCTGTTGAGCTCCATATCGACCTCTCTAATCGGGCCTACGTTCTTTATCGTCAAGTGTTTCATCTTCGCACTGGGTCAATTGCACTCTTCAAATCTAATAATAATTTTCAGTATAGACAAGCAGGGATGGTCCACTGACGTTCCCGAGGAACCGCAATACCGAATGACCGTACGCGTCCACTTTTCCGCACACTATCGTTAACCGCTGATTTCCAGCGGTTTTATTAATAATATTTTTTGTGATTTTTTAGTTTCTTGTTAAAAAGACATATAACATGGCAAACAGCACGTCAAGTCTTCGCCTTCTTTCGCTGTTTGCAGTCGACGGAAAAGAGCTTTCAGATAATATTCCACATTTCGCTTTATCATCTTACAACTCTCGATCACCGAAAACATGAATGCATTATACTTTGCAGATATTTCTTCTCCTATATTGCAGGCATTCTTCAAGTTCACCTTTATCCTACGCATCATCTGCTCGCTCAAGTTGTTTGACAATTCAACGTCTCCACATTCCAGCACCCGCTTCATCGCCGGCCACTCGCCAATAGCGTATTTCAATGCTTTCTTCAACATCTGGCCACACCCTGCAAAGTCCGATTTCCTGAACGTTTCCAGCCGCTCCTCTATCCTCTTCATGATGTCTGCCGTATTCCCAGGCTTCAGTCTCTCCACCAATCGTGCATCGCCTGTCAAACCTCTCATCGCACAATAATGTTCTATCGCAAACATCCTTCCATCCTCGTCCAATGCCACCTCACGCAGAGCCGTTAGGTCAACATTCTGAACGATACAGATGGATTGATTGTCTGTAGATATCATTAATCTCTCTTCTCAAATACGCTCAACCAGTATTCTGCGAGCATCATTGATGAATGAGCGGCCAGTAAAGCTTCGCGCTTTTTGATGTTAATCCTGCCAGAGCCTGCACCATGAGCATCACTATTCATATTGCGCATACTCGATATGGCATTCACTATCTTGTGCAATCCACCAAGCAGTTCGTTTATCCTTTTGTCCCAATCACTCTTTTGTCTCATATTCAGTAGCTCTGTAGCATCCTGATACATCTTCACCAAATCCCCACTGCTCTTATATCGCTCAAAGGTCATCTTTTCAATGATGAATATCAACACCTCTTCAAGCAGTGTCCTGGACTTGGTAATAACGCTATCATAGTCTTTATTATCAAGGTCATCCTTAATTCGATCCAGCAGTTCCCGAATGTATTGGGATGTGATGTTTTTTACCTTTGGTGTCTCTATCACAACTTCTTCACCAGCTCTGGTCAGAACAAAGGTTTTGTTAACAAGCCTTAGCTCTACCCGCGCAATTACAAGTTGGGCGTTTATTGCGTCTATTGCACTCTTGATAACACCTTTATATGTTTCATCTACTTTTTGGATATCCCCCACTCCTATCAAGTTCTTGAAACGGTCCTGCTGCATCAAGTATGATAGCAGATCCGGAATCCTTCCCTGGGTGTTAAGATGCTTCATCAGGTCTTGCATATACTCCCAACGACTCTTATTGGCTACACCTCTATTCCCCCATGTATATGTACGCGCAAGCCCGAATGTTGTACTAACCTGACACAGCTCTGGGCCAGACATATATGGTAAAGAGAACTCACCATAAAGCTTAACATCCCCAATGAGGACATCGATAATCTTTCTGTTAATAAGCAGAGAAAAATCCATAAATCTATTGATACTAATTCACGTGAAAAGATACTACTGAAATGAGATCAACCCCGGGATAATTTCCGTCGATATAAGTTTGGAGAGCTTTCCCGAAGCTCGGAAATTGACTGTCGCCTTTAGCTCTATTCTATTGAACGCCTCCACATAATAATCATTGTGTTCTGGATTAATGATATAAGGCTTGACATTCTCGTAAGCCTCAACCATATTAGACCGTCCCAAGTAATAACTAATTTCAGCATCTATAGACACATTGCACGAAATCAGTACACTGCCATCGGACAATCTGATGACCGACTCCGCAGTGATTACTGGGTCATAGACCGATTCGACATGTGGCGCTTCACAATACATCGGAAGTCGAGTATTCAGTCCCATGTCATCAACATCAGTAACCATATAATCAACGAAATCCGGACCGAATAAAGGGGCAAAATCCTCTTTAATTGATATTCGGTTATATGAACCTTTTGCGTTCAATGCCTGCTTTATATTGTCAAGTTCTTGAAACTGAGGGAAAATCTCGGTTTTAAAGAACATATTGCAGTCCGTTCTTAACTCGATGACATTCTCCTTATAACCAAGATCCAGTAATTCCTGGATTAAATCAGGATGTAGAGAATTACCCTCCGCAAAGTCTCGTGTATTTTCAGTCAAGAACAGTATCTGGCACTCATCGAACAAATCCTTACTCGGAATCAGTACCTCCTTTACTGTTTCCCAAATTAATGCGTCACGATAGCCTTTTTTGCTATCACGAAAAGGTTTTCTTTGATGTAACTCCTTTGCAACAAGATCTTTGTGCGGGACCCTAGGATATGGAAGCATACGTATTTTCATTGCGGCAAGCCCTGCCTCATACTCAACGCGGAAATCACGGCATTGAGTTTCACAAAAACCATTAGGCAAAGGATCCTTCAACTTAGCCAAGGACAATTCCACGATTCTTGTCAAACTCTTATCATATCCGTCAACAGCGTTTGATATTTCTTCACAAAACTGACTTTCAATCTCGTCTACAACCACCTCAGGAATCAAGACTTCGTAACCAAGCCTTGTTGCCACGTCTGTCAAGGTCAATAAATGTTTACCATGAAGATGATAGTCGCGATGGATAATATTTGTGTCTATTATAATTTTCATATCGACTAGACATCTAAAGATAGTACTGCATCCCATCCTGCATTAAGGCATAGCAGGGAGCGGGGTCTGCATAGAAACGGTGGATTGCGGGTAATGTGCCTTTGCCGGCGAAGATGATGGAGGGGTTGTGTCGGATGTCAAGGTGAATCATCTCCGGGAGGGTGGTATGGACGAGGCCGATGTTGATGCGGTTGTGGCTGAGGATGAGTTTGCGGAGGCCGGTGAGGGTTGAGGGCAAGATGAAGTCTATGTTATTGTAGTCTGCAATGAGCTCGGTGATAGTTGATGCGGCAAGGGTGTACGGCAGGGCGCGAAGTTGGTTGTGGCCGATGGCGAGTGTCCGGAGGTGAGGCAGGGCCATCACGAAGTCCGGGATGTGGGTGATGCTGTTGTAGGAGAGGTCCAGGATGCGGAGTTGTTTCATCCCGGCGATCTCTGCAGGGACTTCGGTGAGACCTTGGTGGCTGAGGTTGAGTTTCCGGGAGTTTGGAGAAATCATAGGGATTCTTTAACTTTGCGGTGTCGGACTATGGAGGGTAGCGACGTTAAACAACAGGATGATGATCTGGCCAGATACGGGTGATAATCGTAATCGCAATGGGTCAGCGAGGATAACCGCGGATGTACAGAGATAGTGCTCCTGAATCAATCGCGCGAGGACCTCAAAGGGTTGAGGGCATCGGAGATGGAGACTGGAAAAGCGAATCATTCAGATCCTTACACACGGCCACCGCAAGGTGGCTGTATACTTTATTTCTTTTGCCTTGCCAATATTCTTTCTACCACGGCGGCAGCTCTGTTTTCAGAGTTCTAGCGAAGCATCTTGTAGAATAAATCCGGAATTAAGTACGCAGCTTTTCGATGCATAAACATCAGATTCTGAATCCTCTCAAGGACATATTTCCTAATTGGCTGTGATGCTTCCGCGCGATTCAATTCTTGATAGATTGTCTCATCCAGATGGTCCAAATCCTCTTTGTCATTATGATACGATGTAAAGACGGAAATAAACCAATTAATGATAGGAGTAGAAGGAACCACGCCATACACCAAGATAGCATATAACGTCGCGTCCTTCTTTAAAGCCGTATAGATTACACCCGCAACTAGAACAACGGCAAACAGTAGGCAAAGGACGGTGTACCGTTCTCGAAGACGGCGGTCATATGAGCCGTTCTGATTCTGGCAAAGAAGAATGGCAAGGTCCTCATCCGGATCTGCTTCAATTCCTTTATACCAGTCATATAGCTTTTTCTTGACGGGCCTTCCCTTACAATAATCAACGACCTTATCTTCGGTTGGCCGTTTTCCACATACACTCTCGTTCCACGAGAAGCCGAACAGGTCATTGTCAAAGCACTGTTGCATTTTGGCTCCTTTGACTTTATATGCCGAAATGCGCCAATCCAGAACCGGTTCTGCGGTAATGGCAAGAACAGAAGCCATAACTAAAGCATATGACACGCTCTCATTCTTTGGATAACGTAACTGAAGAAAAGCCAGCAACGCAATAATGATAACACCCAGAAAAACCTTAATTCCCCGCAAACACTTCGCCCTGGAATAAAGTCGCCTGGCAGCGGCAAGATACGCTATCGTTGCTTTCTCATTTTGTTTCTTTGCAATCGTATTCATAACCCTGTTATCAATGCACCATACTCCGGGAACTTATCGCCAAATACCGAACGCCATAATCTTATAGCATCCTTAATATCTCCTTCTCGTTCCTTCTTGAGGGCGGTGTAAGCGACAATCCATGAGATATTAGCCATATCCGACAAATGTTTCTTTGTTTCGGTATCCAGATCGTTCAAATCCCCCTGAATTCCCTTCGGGTCAATGATTGGCGCCTTAATGGCATCTGTAAGATAGTGAAGCACCCGCTCTACTCTTGTTTTCCAATTGTTCCCCAGTGACCTTGAGTCCGATTCAATACTATCCAGCACCATTTGCTCAAACATATACGAAGAGACCACCTTTCCCCACTTGAGTTCTTTCCAATACTTCATCAGGCGAATTAATGGTGTCACAAGGCCATAATGCTTCAGATCACAAACAGCTATTCTATTCTTATCAATCCGAGGATCCGTATTCTTCCAATTACCCTGACCATCCGGAATAAGATAGAACTGCTGCGCGGTGTAGAAACACGGAACAATATCAAAATTCCAAGGATAAGAAGAAAGCTGTAGACGTGCCGCCTCATGGTCCCGGTGCTTTTCCGCCATCCTATAGTGCTCCACCTGATTCAAAGCACCGATTAGCTGATTGACCACCTTTCTGGAATTGAGAGAACCATCCTCCTCAACACAATCTTTGATAGTCGGGATGCTTTTGTCGAAGATGACCCGATAAAACTCATTCTCGACCACCATATGATAGCTACCTCCAATACCATTGAAGCATATCATCATATCGATATCATCCAACTCCCGCTTCTTCGTCTTTCTCTCAAACGATCCGAAGTTGAGGCTCATTCCGGAATACAACCGCGGCAACAAACCCTTTTGCGAAAGCCTCTCTATGTTCTGAAGTACAAAGTCTCGACTCTTTCGCGCAGTCTTTGTTTGTTCCGACTCTAGATCAACACATTCCCGGCGAAACATCTCAAAGCACATATCAACAGTATACGGCATAACTCTCAAAATACGCGTCCACTTTTCCGCATCTCCTCAACCGCCTCACTCCCATCCTTAGCCTCATAAATCACACTCGGTTCCAAAACCTCCACCGTGTGCCAAACCCCGGCAGGGACCACACACCCGAACCTTCCGACCGCCGCATCCAACACCACCCGATCAATCTCCCGGAACCTCCTATCTCTCAACACATTCTGAGCATCCATCCCCCGCTCAAACCCGTCACCAAGCAGCTCCTCATCATAAAAAACCTCCGCCAACTTTCCCGTCAAAAGCAGCACATTCTCCGTACTCTCCGGATGCCGATGAATCGGAACCCGCGTCCCCGGCAAAAGCGCGTTGAGCATCCGCTGACTCCCATCCGCCACCGACGTCCGCAAATCCAAATTCTGCCGCAACCGCACACTCGCCCCAGCTTTCGCCAGCAGCTCCCCAATTAGTTTATTGTCAATGATTTCCATACTATTAATTTTTATCAATGCTGCAAGACACGTCTCGTACACATCTTTAAACAGATTCATACTGATTCCTCCAGGGTCGGCGCGCCCACGAACTCAAAAACACTCAGTATTAACAAGTTATAACAACAGCCCGCGCCAAGCCCCCTCAAAAATGGAGGGTCGGCACGGTGCTCACTCAGAACAACTCTATTATCAATATATTACAACAGCACCACCGCGCCGAACTATCGCCAAATATTTTTCAGGGCATTCATTCTTCATTCAGAAAAACGACACACTGGCGTTGAATTATAATATCAGGCCTAGTCATACTTTTGACAAAACTTCATCCATCTGCCTGGAGCATTTTGAATGATTGCCGTTATAGTTCTTCGATATCAGTGACCTCAGTTTTTTCTCCTTTGTCAGCAATATATCCGGAACTCTTGCTTTACTCAGAACCACACGGGAGCATACCCTGTGAACAGACACACCAGGAGTCTTCAGTAATACATTTATTGTTTCCGATATCTGCTCGATTGCCGTTTCATAATCCACACCTTTCAATTCGACAAGAATGAGAAGATCATCCTCTGTATAGAGAGCATAATCGCATTTATTGAAATCCTTGCCACAGATAACCCCTTCATCTACACGATAACAGACCAATTCCTTGTTCAAGTCGTTCTGCAGATTATAAATGCTTGCAGATCTTTTATCTTTCAATGCAACACGTGGCCTCTTCTCATGAAATTGCACATAGCCCGAATCATGATAATGCTGATAGAATGGAAAATCAGCGCTGTCATTTATCACTTTATCAACGATATCTCCACGTCTGTCAGGCTTTCGCAGTTTCTTACTCGTTCTCTCCATACAAATCCCTCTCCATCAGTGAATCAAAAGTCTCATTTATACAAGTTGATACAGAATCTATCTTTTCCGCCATGATATGCTTTAGCTCGGAATCAATTATATCTTCGACAGTTCCGTTGTCCATCACCATCCACGCGCAAACATCAGAAGGTGCAATCCAACATTGTTTCGGAACAATATCGCTCACGTCATTCTTTTGTCCCACCTGATACGCATAGATAAGATTATTCAATGCGGACAACACATATGGACTGTGGGTTGTTAAAGTAAAGCCATGCTCATGTCCATTTTCATTACATGTGCTCACCAAATTCTCCACCAATGATTTCTGGGTCGACGGAAAGAGATTTTGTTCAGGTTCCTCGACTATAAAATCTGTATTCTGAGGAACAGTCAAAGACTCGAGCACTTTGTAAATTTCACGAATCCATCCCGCGTACTCTTTATTTCCATCATTCGCCTCCTTGAAGCATTTGTTCATAAGAGCCAGAGCATCAGTCTCATCCCCAACAGGCATACGTGATACTATGTACTTTTCCACAAGTAAAAGCATAAGATTTCTTTCTTTCGCTTTGCTTACAAAAGAAACTTTTCCACTGTAATCTTTAAAATACTGTCCGGAATAGTACTGCAGCATAATGAACAGAGGGACAACAGACTGCAACCCACTGCTTGCATTTGGCAACGATATGCCATAAGTTACACCATTGCTGTGCTCAATCCTATCCTTTTCAAAAGGCTCATTATCATTGAAAAAGTATCTTACGCCCAAATCAAGAATATTTTCCGTTTTATTTGCAGGGCCATAATACTCTCTCGCAGCAAGCCAGTCAAATAGAAAACTGCGAAGATTTGTCGCCTTAAACTCATAGCCTTGCAATTCCGGCAATGTGACAATATTACGTTCAGAGGGAATATAGCAGACTTTTTTCCTCTTATAGATCACATCATCCTTGAGCTTCACGTCCAAGTTTGTCGGCAGATAATGAATCTTGATTGCATCAGTTTCATAGTAGATTTCGGAGCCGTCATTGAAATATCCGACCATCTTATGAAAGTTCTCAACGAGCGATTTGAAGGATGCAGCATCTTGTACAGCATTTGGATTTTGTGTCGTTGCAATTTCTTTCTCCACCCAACTACATGTGCTTAGAATCTTCGCAATCGTACTCTTTCCACTGCTTTGCGCACCAATCAGGATATTGAATCTTTTCAACTCAATGTCCACATTTTTTATTGGTCCGACATTTTTTATTATAAGATGCCTCATGACATAATCAATTTAACATAAAACAAACCCACCAACAAACAAATATACTTCGTTTTTTTATGCGAAACAACACGAGTGTATCGAAACTTGACTATAATTTTGGCAACTCGCTTTTACGAACTCGTCAGTATTTTCCTAGTTAATTTAGATTCTCCCACGACTATGGACTAATCTAGGGATTGTCGTTTAATGTTTTCAATATGAGCGAAGCAGCGACCAATTCCTTCAATTTCTGCGTCCGACTCATCAAAATTTCAATTTTATATCTGTTTCCGGTCGTTTCGGCCGGATTTTTTTGTCTGTTTTTCATGGCGAGGATACAGTTCCCCCACAAGAGCTCTGACTGCAAGTTTCAGTGTCAGGCAGCCGCCAAACGAGCCCTTTGTTCTATCCTGTCCGTCTGCAATAATTTCGTGAATTGTTGTCCCGCCGGCCTTTGTCTGTTACCTACAAATTCTTTCTTTCAGATGAAAATCCTGAACAAGTTGGCAGATGTTTATGTTCTTGTTTGTGATTGTAATCTCCTGAAAGATAGGTGATTATTGTGTTGAGAGCCCGAATCGGCCCATGCCAACTCTCATGAAAAAATAGGGGAGCGGGCACTCTGTCGATTTTGTAATGCACTGCTAATCAATTATCTCCGGAATATTAGGCCTGCCAACTTGTTCAATAAAGCCTGTTCATCATAATTATTGAAAACAGGTTTACGGAGATAAATAGATAACCCTATGCTTTGATTGATTCTGTATACTTTTGACAGCCGCGCGATGAGAAAAAGAATTTTGCCCGCAGTGCAATCAACAATGAGGAACTGAAACCGGCAAGATTCCATAATTATGATTCATTCAAAATATAGAATTAATCATTGCTTCACGGCCTCCTTCAAAAGACTCAAAGCCAGAGCCTTTCACATATATGCAAACCACAGTCAGAAGATTTATCAACTCTTGAAATCAGCAAAACTCATCTACGACTTTCTCAAACTTTGGAACCCTCACTGGCCAAATCTCCCCGACCTGCCTTAGACAACATCCTTCTCTCTTCTTCCAAGACTCCTCCCGTCATGTCAATGATGCGCTTGCTTATCGTACAGCAATCGTATATTCGCTCAGCCTGACGAGGACTAATACAGATGACTCTTGAATTTATTATTACGGCGCTACTAAATTTATAATAGTAGCGTAAGCATACGGTGAATTATGTGTGGTTGTCTCGGAGACGTTGAAGACTCTCAAAGGATTATCGAAGAATCTCCGATGTTAGAAAACTTAGGAGACCAGACTGGACGGCAGAAATTCGGCAATGTCAAGGCGGTAGTCGGCGTCGTGGACGTGGTCAAGGAAGTATGTCAGCCGTCCCTGACATTAACTTCGGCAAATTTGCGAAAGCCCATCTTCGTCTGAATCTGCGCCATCCTCTGGCCTACCGTGGCTAAAGATCTTCAAATAATTCAGACAAATCAAATAATACTTGCTTTCCTGATGTTAAATCAACATCTTCTTGCGTTATGTTAATAAGTTGGATTTCGTCTCCGCTATAGTAATTTGTTGGAATACATACAACATGATAGGTTGTTTTTTCCGGCTCCTCTATATGTGTCTTGTCCATGCTGATGAATCCTTTTTTTGCCATTGAAATGAATGACTCAAGATAAACTTCTTCCTCGCACATGGTTTTCTCACATAGTTCTTTAATGAATTCATGATTGATGTGAATTTCTGCGATTGTATTAATGTCAGGTAGGGTAGACACTAAATGCTGCTGTTCTTGTAATTGTTTCCTATCATTAATTTGATTTGGAAGTTTACCTCCAGCAGAGGCAACATGAATCGGTGTGTTGTTAAACTGGAAAAACCAATCTATATCTCTAGTTAATTGATATGACTTATTGTACCTCATAGATTCGGGAAAAGACATTTACAGTTTTCGCAATATTGATATATCTGCTTTGTCCTAGGTCGCATAGCTGAAGAAAAACGTAAGTTATTCAAATCTTGTTCATTATATTTCTTCATATAAATATTTGCAGAATGTTGCTCAGCACACTGACCAATTATGTATCTAAAATCGCCTATATTGTTGTCAATATGTCCTCCGATATTTCCAAGTCTGCTCAAGGCTTGCTTCAGTAATGGGGCCCACTCTACTTGTCGTGGTGTATGCGAATATGAAGAGCTCTTCCTTGTACACGCTAGATTGTGACATATACATGCCATAGCAGGGTAGTCCCAATATTTCGTATGATACCTCTTATTGGTTCGTAATACTTGAATATGACTATGGCAAATATATTTGCAATAATTTTTAATTTCTGTTTGAGGATTGAAAGGCATATTACTGTCAAATAAACTTTCTCAGTTTTTTTATAATATTGTTAGGCAGAAAGATAAATATACCTGTAAGCCATGCCTGTATTACATTCATTTTCAATACCGTCTGGTACATTTCCACAACGGCTTTCAGCATCACCCACTTGTTGCTTGTTTCAGAGCCGGAGATATGACGATATTTCCACAAAGCCTTAGGATAAGTATAGATATAATCAACATCCTTTAAGATATTCATCCACAAACCCCAATCCTCAGCCCTACGTAGGGGTGGCATATACTTCTTGCCCACTCGCTTGGTGTCAAACAAAACTCCTGGAGTGCCGATGTTGCAGCCTGCAATCATTGACTTGTATGACTGTCTCGGCGCTTGCTTCATAGTGTAATAAGATTCCAGTTTTTCGTTGGCATCCTCATACCAAGTGCAGGTAAGTTCATATCCATTGTCTTGCATAAACTTCAACTGTTCCTCAAGTTTAGTAGGATACCACCAATCATCACTATCACAAAAGCCAATATATCTGCCTTCTGCTGCCTTAATACCTATATTTCGAGCTATACCTGCGCCACCATTTTTCTCGGCACGGATAATCTTTATACGATCATCCATGCTTTTCACTTGGTTTAATATTTCTGCTGTCTCTGGTGCAGGACTGCAGTCGTCAACAATTATCAATTCCCAGTCCTTATAAGTTTGGGCAATAATGGAGGACACAGTCTCACAAATATATGCTGCCGCATTATAGTACGGCATGATAATGCTTACTTGCATAACTTATTAGGAATAATAATTAGATAGAATGCATCAATTTCTTTATCGGGAAATAAACACTTTTAGGACAAAGCTTAACTATTGCTTTGAATTGTTTTTTTATTCGAGTCTTTAAAGGAAACATTCTCATATATGCTTTATATACTTGCTGCAAGTCAGAATGTTCTGATATGTTTTGCAATAAGAAGGCTCTGCGATTTTCGTTATAAGTATGAGGCTTTCCGTATGATTGTCCAATAAGGATATTGTCAAGTGTAGCTTTTTCAATATTGAGTTTGCCTTTAATGGCATTAAAAAAATCTACTCCTTTGGAACTCTTCAAAACAACTGCAGAAACACCTTTTGTATCCGTATCATATTTTTCTCCCCAATAGTCACCCAATCGGATATCACCATATGCCATTGTACTGCGAGAATTGCAATTATAGCATGCGTCATTCATCATATCCATACCAAAGAAAATGTCATAGAATGGATCCTTGGATTTTTTGCTTGAATATTGTTTTGAGTTGAAAAAGAAATCAAAACAGAACTCATGCCAAGCATGTGTTTTACTCCGGAACGTCACTTTATCATAAGTCTCACAGCTAGTTATATCCTTAGTATATGCTAAATACGATTTCCACAACATCATCGAAGGACAGCCATGACAGAATATGTCCACTAAGAGATACTTATCTGGATTACATTTATACTTGTTAGTCTGCGAAAATCCATAAATCTGACATGGTGTTCCGAATATGGCATACTTCTGGTCTGTTTTATCTTTCAATACTGTATCAAAACCTTCAGTCGTCAGACTCTGAAAATATTTTGAACCATAGAATTTATCAAGTTCGTCTATTCTTGAAGCCACTATAGAGACTGCAATATTCTTATTAGTATCATAAGCACAGCCCATAATTTTGTATCCTTTCGCAATGCACTCTTCCATCAAAACTCTTGATATGCCACCACTACTTGATGCCATCAATTGTTTGGCGTTTTTGTTCACAGCAGCGTAGCATTCTTTGTGCTTATCGCTTTGTATCAAATTCTCATCATATTTGTAACAAGATTTTTTACAAAGATTACATTCCACGCACTTATTCTCATTAATCACAGGTTTGTAGTACCCATACTTGTCCAAATGGATAGTTATCGCATTCTTACCGCATACACTGGCACAAATTCCACAACCTGTACAAGGACGCAAGCCCTTATCGTCACAAACGTTATTCTTCATTCTTCTTAATAGAGTTTATAGCATTGCTAACATAGTCGTATGCTTTCTTCCGTTCCGAGTTCAAGACTTCTTCGGAATACTTGAAATTTTGGTTCTCTACTTCGTCGACCACATTATGTGGCTGATAACGGTCAAGCATATCTACCTTTCGTAAAATAGACAGTAGACGTTCCGACTGTTTGTTTGCAGAACCATATTCACGTTCAAAAGCAAATAATGGCGTGTGCATATTAAGAGCGAAAACAGTTCCGTGGAACGAATCTGTACATACCACTTTTGCATTTGCCACAAGTTCTACAAATTCCTTAGGTCCAGCGGCGACAGGTTCATCGCAATAATCCATATTATCAAACTTATATGGAATAGCAATAATCTTGCAGTTTAATTTTTCTTTTAACACTTTGAGACTTTCCATGGCGAGAGCTGATGGCTTATCCAGAAAATATGCAAGTATATAGTCATTAGGTTTATCCTCAACACTTAGTATATTTCTCCACTCATCCGCATTGATTATAAGCGTAGGATCAAGCAAATGTAAAGCCTCACGTCCTGTGAGCTCCTTTATTAATTTTACACCACTATCTTCTCGTACAGACAAATAAGGATAATCGCTTATCCATTCTTTCATTTTATCCTTATTATAATCCGCAATAAAATCACGTCCGAAACTAGGAGACAAAGCTATACGCTTATGCTTTGGAGCAAATCGCAAATAATACAACGGATCAACATATAACGTAGAGGAATTCCATATTTGGTCGCTACCAGATAAGCAGGCTAATGCATCTTTTGCCATGCGTTTCAATTCGCACCATGTAACATTAATGGGGTTAAGATATTCTTTCGTAAAGGCATAGAATTTTTCCTCTGTGCCTTCAATAAATGCCTTATTATATGATGTGCCATATGTTTTCAGTGCATTATTTTTCTTTAAAAGTAACGAACGATACAATATGGTTATCAACTTTCCTAATCGTACGTCACGCCCTTTCACTAAAGAATTCAATCTGACTAGGTTGCAGTCATATTGTAATTTTTGTATGATATGCTTGCCTGCCAATGCTTGCAGACTGGAACCATAGTTAAAAGCGGAAAAGACGGTGACGAGCAATGTCCTATTTGTTTGCATTAGTCAATACCTCTAATAAATATTTTTTAAATTGTCTTGCATTTTTTAACGCGTCATGGTTTGCACAAGCAACTGATAATGCTGTTGAAACAGTTTTCTTTCTCCAATCTTCATTTTGCACAGCATTCTTCAGTGAATCAACTAAATCACTTTTATCTGTTACTACCATTGCTGATTTAGTTTCTTTAAGATAGGAGATACCAACATTTGAGTCTGAGCCATAAGCAAATATTGGTATTCCAGAATATAAGTAATCCGTTATTTTTCCAGAAAAGCCATATTCTGTAGCTTTCGCAAAATGAGGCTTTTGATTTTCTGCCAATATTAATAAATCACTCCTAGACAGAACATGTTGAGCCTCTGAATAAGGAACGGAACCATGAAAATCAAGACATTCAGTTTCATTAAACATTTTTCTAACCTCTTCCGATTGTACAACGCCGTAGACATCAATTTTCCACTTCTTATTGATGATTTTTAATGCATTGGCTATTTCTATCAATGGTTCCCATCTTCCAAATCCAAGATTTCCTACATAAGAAATGTTCGGTGTTTCAGATTCATGCGGTATTGGAATATTTGAATAATCAGATGACTGATATAAGACTTTTGACACCCCTTTAAATTTAACATCATAGTGTTCTTTAAGCCAGTCACTATTATATATGGACAAATCAGCAGATTCTATGCTTTTTTTAATTTCTCGGTTGAGTATAGAGCTGAAAATGCAAAAGAATAACTTATTGTCTTTAACTGGCAGCCAGCTTTCTTTTAGGAAATAGTAATATTCAGTGTTAAATAAAACAACAGGAATGTTCAAATATTTTTTAATTCTTTTCACAAGTCTATACATGAATGGAGAATCTCCACATTGAAATACGAGCACATTAGCTCCTGTATTTTTAAGCCAATCTTTAAGACGTTTATTCCACCAAAGGTCCGATTGCCATAGTAATTCTCTACACAGCATAGTCAATGAAGACCTACCAAATTTCGTTCTGTAATCAGACAGCTCGGGTTCTTTTGTTTTAACATCATTGCTACTTACTATTTTTCCGACAGTTCTGCCTTTTAGGAAGGAAGAAATCATCATACGATCGCTTATCAGAAAGAAATTAGCGCAGAGGTCAAAATCATTCGTTCCAGGAACTATATATAATTGAGATATATCATTCTTGTCAAAATTCTTAAATAAGCACCCTAATATTCGTCCATTGGAATTATTACGAGCTAAACAATTATTACTTACAATAAGTACTTTCATTTCTCAAGAAGTATATTTAGGGATTGTCGTTTAATGTTTTCACTCTGAGCGAAGCAGCGACCAATCCCTTAAATTTCAGCGTCCGACTCATCAAAATTTCAATTTCATATCTGTTTCCGGTCGTTTCTGCCGGATTTTTTGTCCGTTTTTCATGGCAAGGATACAGTTCCTCCACATGAGCTTCGCATTGACTGCAAGTTTCAGTGTCAGGCAGCCGCCAAACGAGCCCTTTGTTCTATCCTGTCCGCCAACTGCACCACGTTTGCCGTGTGGATGCCGAAGAAGATGTAAAGGATTTCCGTCCGCTTCGTCCTGGCCTTGACCCTCCGGAGATCGTAGTGCTCTTTCTGTGTCCCGAACGATCCTTCCATCGCAGTCGCCCTCACTCTGGCAAGCTCCTTTCGGACAAGGTCTTTCTCCTTTTTCTTCTCACCGAACGGACGGTCTCTTTTTACGAAAGATGTCTGTATCTCGTTCGCCTTGCAGTAGTCCCTGTTTTCAGTTCCCGCATAGCGTTGTCCACCGCAGAGCTCTCGCTTCCGATATTGCCGGCATTGCGGAGGTTCATCTTGAGTTTCCTTACGCTCTGCTCGCTGATATTCTTCGACACCTCGACATCTCCGCTTTCAAAGTACACGTTTCATCGCTGACCATTCGGCCCTTGCATATCGCATGGCTTTTTTCAGCAGCTCACCACATCCGGCATCATCAGACAGAGCATAGTCGGCAGTGCTGCTCGGCTTGAGCCTGGCAACATATCTTTAAGCGCTTGTCATGTTCTGCTCCTTGAAGCAGTGTTCCTTTGCGAAGACCATCCCTATTCTGTCTATGAACCACATCGCCTCATCGTAGTTCTCTTCCAATGCGTTAACAAACAGACGTTGAATGTGAACGAGACAAGCACTCCTCTTCTTGACTCCTCCACGAGGAGGACTTTCCAGCTTCGCCAGTTCCTCGTCTGTCATGTCAAACACCTTATAGCAGACATATCCGTCAGTTGTGTAGAATCCGATGAACTTCTCAAGGTTCGGTTTGATGGCTTTTGCGCCACGACTGCTTTCCTCGTAGAACAGCAGGAGCGTTTCAGCACCTTGTCTGTGATGCTCCAGAAGTACTTTTCCCTATAGACCCTGTTGCCGTCGGCATCCTCGCATCCTACCAGACCGGGAGTCTCGTCTATCATCCAGTAACCTGCTGTAAACATTGCCCGTTCCCAATATTCCTTCATCTTGCCGTGCATATACTCAATGGCTCTGTGGATATTGTCTCCGAGAGTCGATTTCGACCTCCGTAGGCCAAGAGTAAAGGTGAATCCTATTTTTCAAAAGGCAAGGCGGAGAAGTGAACGCTTACAGCCGTTTGCGACTATCTGCTGCTCATCATTGCAAAGAAGAGATATGGTCTTGTTCCAAGTCTTCATTCCATCTCGAACTCAATCGGACAGGTGCTCTTCAGAAGAGCTGATATCGGTGAACGTTATAATCAACCGACGCTCCCTGTTAATGTTCCAGAGGCAGAGGCCGTCGAACAACTTACATTATGGTAAAAATTTCTCTGGACAGCAGTGATTTGTTTAATATATTGTCTTTGTATCCCAAAGAACATGCACATGAGGTAAAAATACAAATCAAATCCCTCTATAACAGGCTCCACAAAACATTCCAAAAAGAAAACTAATAGAATTGATATAAGAGTTAAGATCAAATAGTCATTTTTTATCCTACAAAGGCGTATGGTATCTTTGTATCCTGCAATGGTAGCACCCGCAATCGCTATAAAAGGAATAATACCTGTTAAGCGAGCTACATCAAGCCACATATTATGTGTGAACGAGTAATCAATATCCTTATACCATCCAAAAGGAGATATAAATAAGCGAGATAACGCATCCATCCACTTTTCCGTACGACTTCCAGCATCAGATAATCCGTGCCCTTCAGTTTCTTCACGAGAAGTGTAAGCTTCCATTATAGATGTAAAATCACTCTTTGTTGATAAGTAAGCTAATACTACAGCAACAATGATTACGATAATCCATGTTGCTTTACTACTTTTTTTACTATAAAACAAAAATACTAATAAAGAACAAAAGGCAAGAACAAGTCCTGTACGATTAACGAGATGAACTGTCGTCAAGATGGACAACGCAAATGATATGGGCAATAAATAATGCAAAAGGGTTCTTTCGTTTTTTTCTATTGACAAAAATCCAAACAAACATGCTAATCCCAATGAAACATTCAATCCATATAATGTGGCAGCCATATCGTAATCATCAACTCCTGTTCTCCCCATAATTCTAGTGGGATTTATCAATCCAGTATTGCCAACATCAACAATACACGTATAATAGGTGACTGCCGAGAATAGGAATACCGTTACTGAAATAAACTCTAAAATTAAGCGACGAGAAACCAATTGATTTGTAATATAACGGCCAAACGAATAAAATGATAATGGCGCTATTAAATACAATGGAATGTGATTTGATGATATGCCTAAGATTATAATTAGAAAAGCATACAATATAGAAAATACAATTAGCCAAACGCCCAAACCATCCAACCTTTTGTTCATAGGCACAACAAATAAAACTACCACGCAAAAAATAAGAGTATAATACGAAGTGCCGACAAGAATTGAATGATACAACAACAGAAAGTAAAAGATAAGGAGGGCGTTTACATATAAATTACTTCTTTTTAGAAACTGTAACATAACTAAAATATACGTTTCATAAGATTTACAATATGTCTTTTCTCATCTGCTGAAAGGCCAAAGGCAAAACACAATATACAAATAAGTATTATGCCGGCCGTTATTCTGATAATTGGAGGTATGCCTATATCAATAATGTACAACGGCACGACACATATCGTTGTTAATATACATGGGATATATGACTCTCGTATTAAGAGACATCTATCAATATTTATTGTTTTATGTAACACATAATGCATTACGACAGAATTCACCACAGACATGCCTATGTAACAGTAGAGTAAGGAATATGCTGGCGCGCCCAGCTTTAGAACAAAATATGCAGCCACCACAGATATGATCCGGTTAGTATTAACAAGTATCTGGTATAACTTAATCTTACCTGAAGCAAATATCAAAACGGAAATTCCTGAATTAAATGATGCAACCAAATTGTCAATAATCAACAAGATTATAAATAGAGATGCATAAGGAGGAACTTCACCAAGCCATAGTTTTAAAATCCAATCTGACGCAATTAAGAATGGAGAAGATATTAGAAGCATTGCTAAGTATTCAATCTTCGTGTTCATAACTAGCAATTTTGTACATCTTTCCATGTTCCCTGACGCATATGTCTTCGTTATTTGTGGAGTCATAGGTTGGGTAAGACTTTGGGAAAATGTTGACACTAATGCGTTAATACTTTGAGCAATACCTAATGCAGTATTCATAATCGTATTAAAAAAGACATTTACCAAAATTGATGCTCCTTGCGAACGGCCAATAGTAGCAAATGCTCCAAAACCGACCCATGTTGAGAAATCGAATACTTCTTTATATAATTTGTGGTTTTTTTCAAAACTAAACTTTACAATTTCACGATAATGCTTATTGCAATAAATATAGTAAACAAATAAAGGAAAGGCCGTACATATAGATATACCAACAGCATACACCATTAATTTGTTCTGGAAATAATAGTTTATAAGAATTGCGGCAAATAATTTAAACAGATGAGAAACCACATCGGTAATACAAAACACGCTAAATTTTTCCTTTGCCATTAAAAGTCCATTATATGGAACACTGATGAATGACAAAACCGACCCGATCATTGTTATATTTAAAACATCTCTTGCAACTTCAAGATCACCATCGAAATTTAAGTAATGTAGTACATACCAATTACCTATTGGCAATAACACTAAAAGTGTTATAATCGCAATACAAATATGGATTATTAGATTAACATTAAACTGAGATCTTGCTCCATTTAAATCCCTCTTCCCTATTGCGACCGCAATAAACCTATTTGAGGTGGATAACATAATTGTATTGAAAAGGGTTATGAATGATATAACACCACCCAATACAGAAAATAGTCCAAAATCGGAGACTCCTAATGCCTTTAGCGCAAATCGTGTGGTTAACAACATGCATATGGCATTTAATGCTAATCTTGCATATAGATAAAGGGAGTTTACCGCTATCGCTTTATTAGTATTCTCTTCCATCTTATTTAGGGGGTTATTAAACTACATCCTTTAAATAACTACTCTCGGCAAGTAAAATAAATACACAGATGAAAGTCTGTTAATTTTTCCAGGAATTGTACCAAAAGCCGCTTTAAACCCTGCTTTTTTTGCATATTGGCGTATCCTTACTGATATGGAACTGTGTTTGCCATAAGGATATGCCATAAACTCAACTTTACGCCCAATAATGCTTTCAAGTAAAAATTTTGATTGTTCAATTTCTTCTTTTGCGTTATTGACTTTTCTAAGCATGGGATGAGTCATAGTGTGTGCTCCAATTGTACAAAGAGGATCTTTTGCTAATTCTTTCACATCTTTTTCTGATAGATAATCTTTATTTTTCAGAAAAGATGGTGAAATAAAGAAAGTATAAGGTAAATTATACTTTCGTAATATTGGAACCGCATTTTTTAAAGCATCGAAAGGAACATCATCGAAAGTTATCAAGACGAATCCTTTATTATGTTTGTTTTTGATATAATTCAGAACTGTTGTAGGATTTACTATCTCCGTACCGTCTTCAAGTAATTGAGTTATAGTTTCTTTGAATTTTTTAATTCCACACACACAATTGGGCTCAATGATCGTTGGATCATCTGTTACATGATGAAACATAAGCACTTTGCCATTTAAAGTAGAATTATCAAACAAAGACCATATAAATGAAAGAAATTTATCTTGTATTGAAAAAAAATATTGCCTTAATTTATTCATTTCATTTTAGCTTTTATTCGATTCCAATAATATTCTATCGTTGCTCTTATTAAATATTTATGATTGAAACCATCAAGGAAATACTCAATAATATCGTTTGTGAGCCTACCTTTCTTTACGCGTGTTTCTCCTTGAGTATCATAAAGATAAATGCCTTTACCTTCTATGTTGTATTTCACATTTAGTTCTATTGGTCGCATATTTAGAGCGAATGTTTTTATAATTCTGTAGGGCAAGATTCTGGTGGATAAAATAAATTTGCATTCAGTATAGTTGTTATGAAATCCATAGAAATCTAAACAAATATCGTTTTTGTTTATTCCCAACCATTCACAGACTGCAAGGTTATTTGCAAATATGTCATATTTGCATAGCTTTTCATAATCATAAAAGCGGTATTCAAAGTCTTCTTGCAATAAATTTACTTGAACTAAACTATTATTGTCGTCACCATGTTCGCCAGCGTCACTGAAATTGGTTGCAACAGGAATATTTGGAAAGACCGCGAACTTATTTTGATCAACCATATATGCATTGTAATACTTTGACCACGCTTTTGTCCATTTCTTCACAGCATCAGGTAAGTCTATGTTTTGAATATCATCTTCAGAATTTGTATCTCTCCATTTTTTAAAATCGTTCCACATAGATTTATTCCAACATTCTCCCCAAGTTGATACACCTTGGTAAAGAAAAACGTCACAACCATTCTGCATATTCACAAAAGGAAAGCCAACATAACCATTACGTTCATTTTTGTATAAAGAAATTTGAGCTATACGTTTATCTTCACCATATTTTTCTAAAGCTTTAATTGCATAGTAATAAAAGGACGGGCCAACAAATAAATCGTCCTCTAATACAATGATTCCTTTGAAATATTCCGTTAAATCCCCACACTGATATATGTGATCTCTCAGACCAAGCCTTTCTTCTTGAATATTCACATGTTTTTTTCCGAAAGGCCATTTGAAATCTTTTACATAATCATACAACATCGTTTCTCCACTACAGTCAACACTTATAATAAGAGGGACATCATCTGAAGGATAATTTGCTTGCAACAAAGAGTTTAATAAGCGCTTCATTGAATTTAAGCGATTGTATCCTACAACGACTATAGCAACTGTTAGTTTATATTTTGGATCTATATTTTGCAACATACGTACTAATATTTATGAAAAATACAATAAGGAAGTAACATAATATCCTTGAATGAATGACGATACCTTATCACTTTGATATAGTAAGGCCATGCTTCGGAAAATTTTTTGGAGAGCATTAGAGCTTTTGAAAGAGTAAACCAATGAGAGCATGCTTTACGAGGAGCTACTTTAAAGATAGATTCAAATTCATTTAAAAAATATTTTTCAAACTTTATCTGTCGCTCAAGTAAGTCCATGTAATAACTCTTCTCACTCATACGCACAGCTCCATGGTTAACATATACATTTATGAGGGATTCTGGAACGAAATCAACCTTCCATTTCTGACAGAACCTTGCGGCCAATTCCCAGTCAGAAACGATACCAATTTCTTCTTTCTCTTTCCATCCTCCGTTAGTAATAAAAGATTCTCTACGAAAGAAATATGTCGGCGTTCCGGACACTACAGGCTCTGCAACAACATCTAAAGATACATCACCTTTGACAGTTGGCTTATGTTCTTTGATGATTTTCATTGATTTCTGGTCAAAATAAGTCATCCAACAATAAACCATCCCGTAATCGTTAGGAAGTTTTAGCATTTTATTCAGTTGTTTTTCTATTTTCGTCGAATGATATTCATCGTCACTATCCAGAAAAGTAACAAAATCACCTTTAGACTTTTCTACCCCAAAATTTATTGTTTTAGCAATAGACCAATTACTTTCAAGTTTAATATATTTTAGTCTTTCGTCCTTAAAGTTTGCAACAACTTCATCTGTTTCATCATCAGAAGCTCCATCTACCACAATATGTTCAATATTTGTATAAGTCTGATTGAGTACGCTTTGAATGCAGCGCCCAATTAGTTTGCCCCTATTTCTGGTTATAGTTATAACACTTACTAATGGCGGTTCCATATTATCTTACGTTTATCATTCTTAAATATTCTGACCACTCTCCCATATCATGCCAAGCACCTTCGCTTACTGGAAAGCAACCAACACGGCCGCCACGAGATTTTATCTTCTCCATCAAATGAGTAATATGAAAAAATTCACCTTCAGGAATCTCGTTTATACAATTTGGATTAAGTATGTACGCACCGGTGTTGACTTGATAATTAAGCGCAGGCTTCTCACGGAGAGCTGTCATAATGCCATCTTCACCAGTTTCAATCACGCCATATGGGATTCTAAAACTTTTAACCATTGTAACAATAGTAAGGTCGTTCTTGTTTTGTATATGATAGTCATAAACATCACGATAGTCTTGATCATTTATGCTATCACAGTTACTAACAAAAAATGGAGTTGTTATCTTGCCCTTTAGCAGAGAGACGCTACCAATAGTTCCCAATGGCTTATCCTCCATAAGGAACTCGATATCATATTTGTGTTCTAATTGAGAAAGGTAGAATTTCATCATATCTGCTTTATAATTTACAGACATATAGAACTTCTTACAACCAATACCTTCAAACTGATCCATAATCACTTCAAGGATAGTCTTTTCGCCAACGGGCACAAGAGGTTTAGGTATTACATTAGTAATTGGTTTTAAACGAGTTCCCTTACCTCCTGCCATTATAACAACGGGAAGGTCTATCTTGGAGCGCTGATTTGTTTCTGAATACTGAAACAGGTCATTCCAAAGATAAACATCAACCAATTCCCCATCATTATCCACCACAGGCATACATTCGCAACGGAATGATAGCATTTTATTTCGAACAAGTTCTTTAGATTCATTTGTCTTGGCAAATGTTTTATTGGTATCAATAATATTTAATACAGATTCATTTAAATCGATGTGTTTAATTATTGCTCGTTGAATGTCTCCTATAGTTAGGATACTTAGGAAATGTTTATTTTCGAATACGAATAACATCTTAACCTTAGCATCATCCATCTTCTTGAGAGACTGAATTATAGTCGTTGAACTCTGTATAACTCGTTCTTTTATTTTCTCTAAATTAGTCATTATATTACACGTTTTTACAAGCGTCCTATAAAACTTATTGACATCACACAAGTTTGATAATCATCAGTCAAACAGGATTATTAGATTTTTAAATAATTGACTTACAAAAGCTTCTTTAAATTGGATAAAGTCCATATTATGAAAATAGTATAACCTCTTTATTTGCTAACGCTATCCTATGGAAAGAGCAGGTCACAATCTAGATTAGTGTATGCGTTATTCTCGAAGTGCTATAAAAGAACTTAAAATGCACATGCTGCTTAATATAATTTGAAGAAATTATGAGAAGTTACACATAAGATGTTCAAAGGAATTAAGAGCAACGGCTTCAACATTGAAGACTCTCACGTCAGAATACAAGAATGTAAGGCCAAGCTATTTTCTATCGTAAGGCTTGCATGTGTCTGGTGCTACTTCGTTAGTATCTCTATTCACAAAAACATTAAGAAGATACAGGCCCTGCATCATGGCAGAAGAGCTAAAAGCCTCTTCAAATACGGACTGGAGTATATCTCACAAAGCCTCCTGAATCACACGAGCAGTCATCAGATCGATATTTTTTAAGTTATGTCATATGCTTAGATTTGACAAATTATAAATAAACCCATTAAGCGTTTCTAAACGGAGTAATAGTAACTAAATTTGTTTATTTGATTTCGTTAAATATTATTAAATGTTGCGCCGATACATTTGAAACAAATTTTTATATCTTGAGCATTGCAGGATTGCCTGCATAAATGCCTTCTGTACGTAAAGACTTTCTAACAACAGAACCCGCCCCAATAATAATATCTGACCCGATTTCAATACAATTGACACATACGGATTGTGAACCAATAAAACAATTCTCTCCAATCTTACATTCACCATTTACCATGGCTCCTGTTGAGATATGACATTGATTACCAACCTCTGCATCATGTTCTATATTAACGAAAGAATTGATAATACAATTATTACCTATCTTTGCACCGGCATTAACAAATGCATGATGCATAATGACTGTACCTTCGCATAGTTTTGCATATTTACTAACGTGAGCGGTAGAGGCTATAATTGTTGCCAGTTTGCCTCCTGCATCCTTAACCTTATTATATAGTTTGATTCGGAGGGCTGGATTTTTGATGAAGCCTACAGTTATAACGAAATCGCACTCCTTAACATATTGAGGAATCTCATCATCGGTTCCAATAACCTTATGACTAGGTAAAACCTCCTTGCCAACTGCCTCTGGCATATCAAGGATACCTCTGATTTCATAGCCCGCACTCTCTGCGACTTCAATCACAGATTTGCAATGACCACCTCCGCCGACAAGAATTAATGGTCTCATTGCATTTGCTTTTTTAGAAAATCAGAAATTTTTGAAAGAGTTTCACTATTTGTTTCAAACAAGTACCTTATTATAAATTCTATTAAAGTACTTCTATCCTCTCTAAGTTCTATCAACTCGCACTCAATTGCATCGTAAAGTTTTTTTCCGTCCTTATCCTCCTTATTCTGCAATTTATAGTCAGATATTAGATCATCAAGACTCTTATTATGAAATATATAATCATTTAGTTCTCTAAATAATTTATGATCAACGTTATCAAATAATCTGGACTTTAAGAATTTTTCTAGGCTTTCAATTGGTAAATAGTTCAATGGTATATTGTTGATGATTTTTTTCTTGCTTAAATAATTATTTACGCGTTCTTTTACATCACCATCCAATACTATTGAAACTGATGCTTTCCTCCCTAAAAGATTAAACCGAACAACATCATGTGCTAAATCTATTACATTAGTATAACCTCCACATGGCAAGACATGAACAAGTCTACTATTCAATAAATGATTATCTCTTAATATCCTATCAACAATCGCTTTTGACAAATCATCCTCCACCAATATTACTTTATCGTAGCCACTATGATCATATAAAATTCGAGTAGCATATGCAGGGTAACAAGGATTTATAGCCTCTATTGTACTATCCGCATGGCGTTCTATATAAAAAATATTGGATGGTTTAATTGCCCCGACCAACTCTATAGAATGAGTTGAAAAATATATGGCATAGTTATATTTGCTTGCCATATCTTCTAAAAACTGAATCAATCTCTTTAAAGAAGATGGATGTAACGCCAATTCAATCTCATCCAAGAATAATATACACGGCTTCGAAAGATTTGCCCTATCATTATTTCTTATATACAAGGAGTTTAGAATGCTGACTAAAAGATTTTCACCCGTAGACATATGAAATTGACTTATTCGCTTTCCATTCTTCTCATAAAAGAAAATGCTCCCCTTAAATTTATCATAGTGATTAGACACCATCCATAATTTCTCGTAATAATTAGCATCACCTTGAAGGATTAATCCTAAATTCGTACGAATGAAGTCACTAGCTTCTATAAGTTTATCTTGATTAATTGAATCTAGACTAGATATCTTTTCATAAGTCATATCTTTAAATCTATTTCCAAAAATAAGACTCCCCTCAAAAAAACCTTTAATATTCATATTAGGTCCAGATGAGCTTTTCTTCCAAGATCCTTTCTCTTGTTTCCATACTCTTTCTGAGGTTCCCAACTTAAATGTTATTGATGCATCATCATCTGTCTTACCAAAATATTGTTTCATTGGTAAATTAAAAAAAACACTTGAAGCGCACGCAGCAATTGTACTTTTACCGGAACCATTTTGACCCGTAATTGCATAAAGTCCTTTGTCTATTGGCAATTCAATCTTAAAATTGTCAATACACTTTATTTTATGAATATCTATCTCTAACTTCATAGTTTTAACATTTATAATCTCACACTACTTGGAATATTCACCACTCTATCTGCAAACCAAATGGTATTCACCAAACCATCGTTCTCACAATTCTCAAACATCGGCAAGCGATTCATCAACTCCCAGATTGGGCGAGTCATTACACCATTATCATTGGTCTGGGTAAGGAAATCAATCTGAGCATCCTTATCGTTTAAGATAACAGCATTGAGCCAATAGTTAGATACTGTATTAGGAGAATCTACGAAGAATTCAATATCAGGTACATTCTTGAAGAATTCTTCATATTCAGCAGCAACCTTACGTTTGCTTGCTACATACTTGTCAATATTTTCCAACTGGGCGCATCCCAAGGCGGCATTAATATTTGGCATACGATAGTTGAAACCAACATGGTCATGACGGAATTCCCAACGATGCGGTATCTTTGCCTGTGTGGTTATATGCTTTGCGTATGCTCCCAACTCTTCATCATTAAAAAGCATCATGCCGCCACCACCAGTAGTAATAGTCTTGTTGCCATTGAAACTAATCGCACCAATCTTACCAAAAGTACCTGTATGCTGTCCCTTGAAAGTCGAACCAATACTCTCGGCTGCATCCTCAACAAGTTCAATGTGCCATTCTTTACAGATAGCTGCAATCTCATCAATACGAACTGGATGACCAAAAGAATGCATAGGAACACATGCCTTTACACGACGACCAGTGTTCTTGTTGTAGCAAGCCAAGTCATCCTCTTCAAAAGCAAAGTCCTTATTTTTTGGTAGTTCACCCTTAAGAGTGTTCTTGCGAACTTCGGCATTCTTCTGTAGCCATGCTTTTAAGGCATCAGGAGAGAGCCCCATAGTAGAGCGGTCCACATCAATAAACACAGCATGTGCTCCAATATAGCTTAATGCATTACATGTGGCAATAAAGGTGAGAGCCTGTGTAAGTACTTCATCATTTTGCTTGACTCCAACAAGAAGCAAACTCATGTGAAGAGCGTTAGTACCACTCACACACACCACCGCCTTTTTAGCACCTGTGTATTTCGCCATTTCCTCTTCAAAGCGATCTACGAACTTACCTACCGATGAGACGAAAGATGTATCGATACATTCGTTTAGATATTTCTTTTCATTGCCTGTAAATACAGGAACTGCCAATGGAGTAAACTCCTGGTTTCCATAAACTGACTTGATGAAGTCAATGGTTTTACTAAAATCTGCCATTATATTAAGATTTACATTTTTTGATCCAAGTTTTTACCTTTTTCCTCATGCTCGAAGTTTGGTATAAACTTCTTGATGGATGTCACGATTTCTGCTTTTGTGAAATTAGGTTCAGCAAAGATGTGTTCCAGTTCATCAAAGAACTGATTGATTTCTGACATAGGTCGTCGAGTAGTTTCCTCCACTACACCGAGTGCGGAAAATCGAGTCATATTAATCTTCTCTCCAGGAACATAGAATTCTTCATAAGCCTTTTCGCCGGTAGTATCGCTTTTAAAGTAAACAACCGGATAGTTGTCGCTATCATAATCCATAGCAGCGGCATATTTCTTAGCCTCTGGGTCAGTCTTGCATTCCACTTTCTTAAATCCTTCTGCTTTTACGAAATCATCACAGATAGAAGAGAATGTAAGCATTTGTTCCTCTCCCAATTTAGGAAAGAATACTTCTCCGCCATTTCCAAGAATGCATGCAAGCATACAAATCTGTCCAGATTCTTCTGGCGAAACAAAGTAGCGTTTTACATCCGATGGCGCTGCAAGAGGTTGTTTCTTCTGAAGACGATGAATCCATCCGTCAGGTAAGGAACCATTAGAAAAAGCCACATTTGCAAAACGAGCTGTTGTAACCTTAAAATGAATATTATATGCCATCACTAAATCTTCCATAATGCGTTTGCTTGCTCCCATTATGTTTACAGGATTCGCTGCTTTATCTGTAGATACACAGAAAAAATGTTTCGGCGGATAGACACAGAGCATATCCATTAGCTTTTTCGCTTTGATATCGTTGTTCTCAATGAGAGCTTGCACAGAGTATTTATCCTTTTCTGAGCGTACGTGCTTATGTGCAGAGAAATTTGCGACAATATCGAATCCTCTTTCTTCGCGAAAAATGCGTTCAAAAATAGGGTCTGCAAAATTGAGAGTATAGCAGCGGAACTCATCTGGAACGAAAAGCCCCTCTGTGCTTCGAACGTCGCGAACCAATTCTGCTAGACCATTTTCATTTAAATCAATAACCACGACGGAAGATGGCTCGAAATGTAATACGGCCTTAATGAAACTGGAACCAATGGATCCAGCTCCACCTATCACACACACTTTCTTGCCTTTAATTTCTTCCGATAGTCTTTCTTTGTTTGCTTCAATATCATCTGCAAACATGCTGACCGGACGCGAAGTCACAGAGTCGGCGATGAATTTATTTAAATTAAACATTATTGTGTAATTTTTTCATTTGAGTAGTGATCGTATGTTAAATGCTTTTCACTTTGAGCAAATCCGCCACTATTCCAAATTCTCCTTCAAAAATTCAACAAGTGGCTCAAGTTCAGGTCGCGAGAAATCCCAGTAATCAGGATTGTCAAATAACCATTGGCCGGAACCGAGCTTTTTTCTTGAGGCATTGTTCAGTCGTTGAGAACTGATATAGGTGTGGAGTTTGGCTTTGCGATTAGGAATGATGTATCTTGGTTCGCCAGATTCGTCGCGTATTCCTGAAACGCAGGTTTCGTAATCGGCAAAACAGTCCCACCATTTGTTGTGAAGATCCTTTCTCGCTAGAGTTTCGAGTAAAACTTCGAAGTCTCCATCATCGTGATTGTTAGGATAGAGGAAAAATGGAAAATCAATCTCGTTTTCCTGCATTTTCTCCATCGTATTACTCTTTCTTGCCTCAAAGCCCCATTTCTTGTCAATGGTATCTGCGTCTATAATGACAATCACCTTATCTCGATTATCCTGAAAGGTCCGGATCAGAGTCAAAATGCCCTGATTAAAAAGATTGTCCACGCCGTCCATGCAGATTATGTTGTAAATTTTGTCCGGAAATTTATTCTTCAAGATGGTTTCCAAGAAACAATACTCAGAAGTTTGAGGTTTCTTCGCTTCTATAAATATCTTGTTGACCTTCCCTGATTTTGGTTGACACTTTTAGAGCGGATTAACTAATATGGTTTA
>OCSG01000365.1_pt1 | contig 43132 bp, 50 predicted proteins | sample 1538831 | NCBI WGS metagenome assembly OCSG01 (sample SAMN04571729, study PRJEB22368) | human gut metagenome | biome: human gut; material: stool | host: Homo sapiens | place: Luxembourg | collected 2012-09-20 | reverse complement strand
CCGAAATATTTTCTGACGGTCTTAAAGAGATACTTTATGTACTCACTCATATTGGCGGACATCAGGGCTTTCCAGCATTCCTCAATGAGTATCATCTTACGGATGCCTTTCAAACGGCGCATCTTGGCGATGAAGGTTTCCATGATTATCAGCGTGACCACGGGCAGAAGCACCTTGTTTCCGCTGATATTGTCCAGTTCAAATACGATAAAGCGCTTGTTGGTAAGATCCAGTTCCTTGTCCGAATTAAGCAGGAAATCATAATCACCGCCACGGTAGAACGGTTCCAGCACGTTCAGGAAACCGTCGATGTCAAAATCCTTCTCACGGACTTTCTTCTCCTCAATCATCCGGCGGTAGTCATCACGCACAAACTCATAGAATCCGTTGAAATCGGGTCTGACATCCCTGTTTTCCGTTATCCTGCGGATGTATGCGTTCACCGCTCCCGAAAGGGCCACTTCTTCCGAACGCCTTGGGGCTTCATCCTCACGTTTCCAGAGTGTGAGTATCAGTGTCTTGATGCTTTCACGCTTTTCCACGTCAAATTCCCCGGAATCCGTATAGAACGGATTGAAAGCGATGGGATTGTCCTCCTCATAGGTGATATAGATACCGTCCTCGCCATGTGTCCGGTCATGAATCAGGCTGCAAAGTCCCTGATAGCTGTTTCCGGTATCCACCAGCAGGATATGGGTACCCTGTTCATAATACTGGCGGACAAGGTGGTTCGTAAAGAAGGATTTACCGCTGCCGGAGGGACCGAGTATAAACTTGTTGCGGTTGGTGATGATTCCCTTGCGCATGGGCAGGTCACTGATGTCCAGATGAAGCGGTACGCCGCTCTGCCTGTCCGTCATACGGATACCGAACGGGCTGGGCGAACTGCGGTAATTCGTTTCCGAAGCAAACAGGCAGACAGCCTGTTCCAGAAAGGTATAGAAACTTTCCTCAGCCGGAAAATCTCCCGCATTGCCGGGAATACCAGACCAGTACAGCACCGGGGTATCTATCGTGTTGTAATGGGGTACGCATCCCATCAGGGCAAGCTGGCTGCCGGTATCGTTCTTGATACGCCTTAACTCTTCCTCGTCTTCTGCCCAGGCCAGTACGTTACAGTGGCACCGTACCGGAACAAGCCCTTTCGTATGCGCCTCGTCAAGATACATTTTGTAACTCGTAACTTTGCCGCATCACTTTTTCGTAACATTAAATATTTCACTTTACGAAAACTATATTTATGTAGAAAATGGATGCAAAAAAGATTACAGAAGACTACCACGACTGGCATAACATTGCCGAACTTCGACTTCTTGGCTTGAGCCGTTCTCAAATAGCAAAGAAGCTGCAACTTCCTCCCGGCAGAGTCATGCGGCTTTCCCGATTAAATGTTGATGAGCTTCTTCAACATGGCAATCGTCCGCGCCCTTCTTATTCCTGCCGTCTCGATCCTTATGAGGAGTCAGTTAAGCATTTGCTGATAACCTGTCCTTATTATTCTTCCACCCAAATTCATGAATATCTAAAGGAGAATAATCCCTCTTTTCCAAAAGTCTGTGAAAAGACTGTTTTCAATTACGTAAAAAAAATACGTAAAAGATACGATATACCTGCAAGAGTATAATTTTTTGCAGCAACAATCTTTTGTTCAGAATTCAATAAGAATCTGAACTGCATCCTTATTACCGAAATTTAAATAAAAGACATTATGAAATCCGTTATTTCAGACAATAAGATTATTCCATTCCTGCCTTGTTATAAAAGGACATCACAGTTGCATGAAACCAAAGTTAGTGATCTGAAAACTGTATATGGATGTAATGGATATGCGGTTTATGATTATATAGAAAATGAGATATTCCGTACAGGAAACCATTCATTGTATTGGTGTAAGAATATGCTTTGCAGAGTAGCGGACTATTGGGCACTCTCTCCGGAAGAAGTGGAGAAAATCGTGGAGTATTGTATTCAGGTTGACTTGTTCAATGCTGAGTTGTATACCAAGTATCATATTCTTACATCCGCAGAAATCAGGCAACAGTATAATAATGCCGGTTTCTTCATGGCTGTCAATTCATAATCACTAATCCGAAAATACTATGTTGATAAGATGTGAAATGTTAAAAAAACTGGCAAACGCTTTTATAGAGGTAGCCAAAGAGGAGAACCTGCCTGTAAATATCACAATGGGCAGGTCTTATACAGACTCCGGCGGTTCCAGACAAGTTGGTATTATTCTTGAATTTGACAGTTGGAACTCGAAAATCATCAATGATAAATTAGCTGACACCATCAACAGAATCTTCGAACTTAAATAATATATAATAGAAAGGGAGCAATATGGAAATATTAACGGCCCTGCAATGGGCTAAAAAGGGTTTTATCCCCAATGAGGGGGCCAAAGGTACAAAACAATGGACTAACAGCTTTTACTCTGCCAAAGCTGTCTATTTCAAAGACAGTGAGGTCCATGAAGATAAGGACACTGCCAAAGCCATCCTTTTTGCCAAAAGGAAGGAGTACCGGGATGTAGCCAAGAAACGGAAAGAGAAAAGAATAAAAAATGCTGCATACCGAGAGAAAATGAAAACCCAGTGGCAATGGTTACAGGAGGGAAGAATACCTAACGATAATGCCAGATGGGAAGTTGGAGAGGAGCTGAATAAGATGTTTTGTACATGTGCTTACGGAAGCAACTACTGTTATTGCCATATTGATGAAACACATATACCCAAAGATAGTGAAGAGATGCAAAAAGCCATTTTTGATTTTTAACAGAAATAACTGGGTATGACTATAAACGATATAGAAATGAAGAAGATTAAAGATTTAACAATCAAGGTAACTTATAGAGTTGGACTTAGTGATGTTGAAGTCCCTGACAAAGTTTATGATGAATTAGCTAAAGCTTATGATGAAGGTGGGTATGTACCTGAAGGGGATGATGAGCTTGAAAATGCAAATGAATGGTTATTAGATAATATCCGACAAGAGGATGCAATGGATTGGGAGTTTGAGATTGACGATTTTCAAGATGAATAATTCAAAACGGTATAGAAAGGAATGAATTATGAATAAAAGAACAATTCAAATAGATGTTATCGGTCCGATAGAAGAAACTGAATTAATGAAATGTAAATTGTATGTTGATGGTCGTGTGTGTGTAATCGGAATGTCACGATATGACTATGAAGAGTTAATGCGAGAAAAAGTGTTTATCCGGGATGGTAAGAGCGTTGATTCTGCTGGTGTGATAAACACGACTAACACTTTCATCGAAAAAGATTAATATTTAAAACGATATAGGTATGAATATAGATACTGAATTTAACGTAGGAGATAGCGTATGCTATCTGAGCGGGGATAACATTATCCATACAAGTATAAGCAAAATAACTATTGAAATATCCTATGAGGATGATAGCTTTTTGATGGTTTACAAACTATCTGACGGTGTAAGTGTGCCCAGAAACAATTATCCACAATGGGGAAAAAGACTTTTTAGAGATAAGGATAGTTTAATGAGATATTTATCAGAATCGTAACGGAACAATAGACTAACAGGCAAGTCACCGCATTGTATGCAGGCTGGTGATACAGGTTCGAATCCTGTTTGTTTCACACTGAAAAAAAAATTCTTAAAACGTATAATTATGGGAAGAATTGCCAGAAAAGGCTTTGAGTACTACAGGGCCGAAACGGACCGGTTCCGTGACATCAAGATCCGCAAGCTGAGAAAGGAACACAGCTGTGCCGGTTATGCGATATACCAGTATGTCCTGAATGAGATCTACCGTGTGGAAGGCTGTTATATCCGTTTCACACAGGACGAGCTGTTCGATTGTGCGGAATACTGGAACATGAGGGAAGAGGAGGTTCTCCGGATCATCAACTATTGTACGGAAACGGGGCTGTTCAATGCCGGAATCTGGAAACAGTACGGCATTCTGACAGGGCACTCCATCCAGATCCGATATGTGTCCATGTGTCACGCGGCCAAGCGCAAGACAGTCATTCCGGAAGAAATAAATCTTCTTTCCGAAGAAAAATCCTCCTTCCCGGTTTCCCGGGCACAGCTCCCTGTGGAAGCGGCGTCCGTTCCGATCTGTGGATCTGTGGCAGTCACCTCTGTTCCCTTCACGGAACCTTCAGAAGCGCCCGTTCCTTTGAAAGAGGGAATTCTTCCGGAAAAAACCGGATTTATTCCGGAAGAATCCGTGAATATTCCGGAAGCTTACAATATAAAGGAAAGAAAAGAAAACATATCATCCTCAAGCTCCTTTACATCCGTTCAGGAAAAGACGGATGAGGAGGACAATTCCATCCGGACTTTAAAATCCGATCTGGAATACCTGAACCTGAAGGATGACCAGATCCGCTGGGCGTGCATTCTGAAAGCCCGTTATCCGGCCATGCCTCTGGAGTACGCCATAGCCGCCGTCAAGGACAGCATCCGTAACGGTGACTACCGTTACAGTGTGGGCGGCTGCCTCACTCCGCTGATAGAGAACTATATCCGCAAGTACAACGCTGAATGTTCAGGAGAAAAGAAGCAGGACGGTTTCCGTGCCGCCCTTGAGCGTCTAGGCATTTCTCCGGCACAGCAGCATGAGATTCTGCATCTGTCCGCAGACTCCCCCCGTGTGCTGGAAGCCGCCCTGAAGGAAATCGAGCGCAGCAACGGGCGCATCAGGAGCCCGCTATGTTTTCTCAGGAGCAGGCTGATGTCCGTCCGGACCGCATAATATTTTGACATTAGTTAGTATGTGAAAGAACATTCCATCCTGCCGTCCCGCTGTGAAGCCGGTGCGGCAGGAACTTAAAAAAACGAAAGATTATGAAATCACAGGAAGCCAATGCGATCCCCTTGCGGGAGATACTGGAAAAATACGGTCATGAACCGGTCAGGTCCTACCACGGCTATCTCATGTACAGCTCCCCTTTCAGAAATGAGGAGACCCCCAGCTTCATGGTGAACCTGCACACGAACAAATGGAAGGATTTCGGTGAGGACAGCTCGGGAGGTGTGGCTGACCTGGTCATGCGTCTGGAACGGTGCGATTTTCACTCCGCCATGCGGCGGATTGAAAAAAGCGACCTGTCCGCCCCGTCCGACCCCCTCCTTGTTCCGACTTCCGCCGGGGATGCCGGCACCAGCCCCAGACTGACTGTTGACAATATCAATCCCCTGACCAACAGGATGCTTCTGGAATACATGGGCCGGCGTGGAATTGATGCGGACATTGCAAAGGCATATTGCAAGGAAGCATACTACCATTTCAGCGGAAGGAAGGACAGACGCTGTTTCGCCGTAGCTTTCCCCAATGACAAGGGAGGCATGGAGCTCAGGAATCCGATATTCAAGGGATGTGCCGGAATAAAAGCCGTCACCTGTCTTGACAATGGAAGCGACCGTTGTGCCGTTTTCGAGGGATTCATGGATTTTCTCAGCTATCTCCAGTATGCCAGGGAACATCCCGGACTGCCGCCAATGAATTTCTGCATCCTGAACTCCACGGCCATGGCCGGCAGGTCCGGAGAGTTCCTTTCCCGGCACCGGCTGGTACATGCCTTTCTGGACAACGACAAGGCAGGCATGGACGCCCTGGAGAAACTGGAGGGGAATCTTGGGAAGGATACGGTACTGGTCAATGAGTCCGTCCGGCTGTATCCCCGGCATAACGATTTCAACGAGTTCCTGCAAGCCTGTAAAAAAAAAGCAATGACTGCAGGAAATGAGATGTAATACAGCAAACAATATGAAAGAAGTATCAGAAAAGATAACGGAAAGAATCCGCAAGCTTATCCGGCTCAAAGAATCCGCCACACAGATCGGATCTGAAGGTGAAGCTCATGCGGCGGCAGCGGCGGTACACCGCCTGCTTATGGAATACAACCTCTCCCTGCTTGATCTTGCCGGTGAGAATCCACAAAACCGGCTGACAGCCTGCGAATCTGACAGAATCAGCTACAAGGATGCAGCCGGCAATATCTGGAAACGGGACCTGATGAGGGTCTTATGTGAATACAATTACTGCAAGATGCTGCTCTACGCGGGCACAACCCATATGGTGGTAATCGGAACAGAGGAAAATGCGGCAACTGTCATTGCGCTCTTTGACTACCTGCGTAAAACCTTCAGACGTCTGTCCGAAGAGAAGTATTCCGGGTATGCGCAAGGCAGACGCGGTTACTGGAGAACCGCCAAAGGTAAGAAGGACTATATCCGGTCTTATCTGGAAGGCTGCATACCCGGTTTACGCATGCAGCTGGAGAAGTCCGGGCAGACGCCGCAGGAAACCGGCCTCATGATCTGTCACCAAAAACTGATAGACGACTATATGGGCAGGTTCAGGCTTGTCAGAAGAAAGCCTGTGGCGAACAGGCATAAGACGAACCACAAGGCTTATATGACCGGAGTTGATGACGCCCGCCATATAAGTCTGAGCAGGCAATTGAAGGATAATACTTTTAAAAGGATAAAAACATGGGCTTTGTCAACAGACTGATCACATGGATCATGGACCGGCTTTCCGTGGAGGTCGATCCGGATGCCGAATGGTTTTAGCAGATCGTGAAAAGGATGGTTGCGGTTCATCCCCGTTCACTTGATTAAAAACACATAAACGAAAAAAATATGGAGATAAAAGGAAAAGTACTTACCCTCTTTCCGGTTAAGGAAGGAGTCGGAAAGACATCGGGCACTCCGTGGAAGTCCCGTGAGTTTGTGATAGAAACGCAAGACCAGTATCCGAAGAGGATCTGCCTGCAAGTGATGAATGACAACATGGACCGTTTTCCCATGGAGGAGGGTATGGAGGTCAGTGTCAAATTTGACATTTCCGCCCGTGAATGGGACGGCCGTTACTTCAACACGCTGACGGCATGGGACATCACCGTGCTGAATTCCCGGCCGTCCAATCAGGAAGGAGAAAACAGATGAGAAAGAAATTCTTTTTCCTGGGGATATTGTTGGGCGTCTGCCTGGCATCCCCGGCCCAGTTCTATTCCGCACGTACCAACCTGATAGGGCTGGCAACGGGCAACATCAACCTGGAGGGGTCCATGACGCTGAACCGCCGATGGTCGCTTCATCTACCGGTCCAGTACAATCCCTTCGTCTTTAAGGATAACCGCCAGTTCCGCAACCTGACTGTCATGCCGGGCGTGCGCTACTGGTTCGTGGAGTCCTACTCCAATTTTTTTGTCGGGATGAACACCCTGGCAAGCGGCTATTCGATCGGCAGGATATGGAACAAGAAACGTTATGAGGGAGAAGGCTACGGCATCGGCCTCTCCATCGGCAAGGCCTACCCCCTGTCAAAAACATGGAACATAGAATGGGAACTCGGCGGCGCCGCGGTCTGGGCGAGGTACAACGAATACCGTTGCCGGGAATGCGGCGCCTTCCTGGGCAGAAAACACGGATGGTATCTGATACCTTCACGTGTGGCGTTGAACATGATATATCTTTTCTAAATGTACGGTCCTATGAAAAAAAGAAACATACCTGTAATCCTTTTACTTCCACTGCTGTCCTTATCCTGTTCCCTGTCCCACAAGATGGAAAGGAGCATCAGCAAGGTCGGTCTCTCACAGGCCGGCAAGCGGCCTGCACCGGACACGACATGCTATTCCGTTCCCGAAAAAATCACCTGGAAGGACAGTTCGGGAGTGGAACATATTGTCACCATGGCCGAACGTGACAGCGTTACGGGTGAAGAGATGACCGTGTTGCAGCTGGACGAGGTGACCATTGTCGCGCGTAACAGGAACATCCCCGAGCGTGCCGGAAAAGTGAATCTGGATTTTGTCGTGACCGTTCCGGGCAGGCTGATAGATGACAAATGGCAGGTACAGCTGACCCCTGTGGCCTACAAGCGTGGCAGACGCATAGAACTGGAGAGGATCTTCCTATCCGGCGCCGACTTCGTCAAGCGGCAGAAAAAAGGATACGCGCAGTACCAGGCCTTCATAAACAGCATCATCCCGGATTCCGCCTATCTGAAAGAGATGTTCGACATGAAAGGCTACCGCCGTGCCATGGCCGAGCTGGAGGAGGAGTTCTACCAGGCATGGAAGCATGACTATATCGCCCGCGAGGAATGGATTGACTGGACTGAGAGATGGAACCGCCGTTACCAGCACTTCAACGCGAAGATGGAACGGAACCGCATGGCCATCGCCGGCCACAACACCATCCTGTCCGTACTTCCCGCTTACTGGCTCCGCCGTGACCTGGACACCACGCTGATTCCGTCCCGCTACCGCATGTTCTCGGAAGGCACCCCTCTGAAGGTACGCAGGGTGACGCCGGAAGATTCGGCGCGTATAGCGGAGAGATACTTCGATTACAAGCGCATTGCGGAGAACGAACGCAAACGTGACGCGGTGTCACGCAAATATGAGGAGCTGGTTCGTTTCCCTTACCAGGCCGCCCGTCTGGATACGGTCATCAGGAACAGGAACAATACCTTCAGCTATTATTACCGGCAGGAGATGGATGTTACCGATAACACGAAACGTATTGATCTGACAGTAGACGGAAGGATACTTGCCGTCAATGGCAGTTCCGCCAATTTACCGTCCTCGGATACCATTACCTATTATATAAGCAGTATGGTGCAGTTCCTGGACCATGCGCCCCGGTACAGGAAGGAGAAGATATACCGCAAGGCCACGGCCAATACGACCGCCTATATCAATTATCCGGCAGGCAGATACCTGTTTGACGAGGAATACGGGAACAACCGTTCCGAAATAGACAAAGTCCTGGAAGCGATCAACAAGCTGACCTATACCGGTGAGTTGGTGATGGACAGCATTGACATGACCGCCACCGCATCCCCGGAAGGCAGCGCGGCCGCGAACCGTATCCTGTCCAGGCAGCGTGCCGTTGCCTTGAAGGAGTACCTGTCCGGAAGGACGGATGACAGGACCGGCATCGACACCCTGATCCGTCCCCGGTGGATTGGCGAGGACTGGCAGCTTCTTGTCCGCAAGGTACAACAGGATACGGAAATGGATGACAGGTCAGCCGTTCTGGATATCATGTCCTCCGTCAAGGATCCGGACGCAAGGGAGGCCGGGATCCGGAAACGTTTTCCGGATGCCTACAAGCATATCAGGGAGAACTATTATCCTCTGGCACGTGCGGTGAACTTCGCATTCTACCTGCACCGCCGGGATATGATAGAGGAATTCAAATACACCACCGTCCTTGACTCGGCCTACATGCACGGTCTCGACCTGATGGAGGACAGGCAGTACAAGGACGCACTGGTGATACTGTCGGACTATAACGACTACAACACGGCCATCTGCCTGATGTCACTGGGCTATGATGCACGGGCTGCCGGAATATTGGAATCCCTGCCGGAAAGTTCCAATGTGTGCTATCTGCTGTCCATCCTGTACAGCCGTCTGAAAGACGACGGCAAAGCCGTGTCCTCCTTCATGCGCTCACTGGAACTGGACGGTTCCAAAGCCTATCGCGGTCGTCTTGATCCGGAAATCAACCGGCTGATAACAACGTATAATTTAAACCTGTCGCAATATGAATAAAATAGTAAGAATTCTGCCCGGCATATTCCTGTCCCTGCTGTCACTTTCCTCTTGTGACGGCCTGTTCACCGAGGATTGTATCTACAAAGGATACCTGCACGCCCGTAACGGGTTCCATCACCCTTCCGATATGGGCACACCGGAACAGGCGGAGATGAACCTGATGGTTTTTCCGCTGACCGGTAACGGCGTGGCGGAATATGACAATCTTTCCATTCCTTTTAATGGAAGCGGTGATGCGTATGGGACCTTGCATATCGGGAGTTACGAGTTTCTCGCCTGCAACAAGGATGTCAACATCCTGGAGGATGCGGGCTCCGCCGCCACCGTCCGCCTGCGTGTTCCGACGGAACAGGGAAAGATCACGGCGGAGCAGGGATATGCGTATTCCTCTTCCGTGACCGGTACGGTCATGACTGACGACACCCTGCACGTCACCTGCGAGAGCAAACTGATGGTGCAGCGGATTGTCTTCAACATCACGGTGACGAATACGGGAATCCTGGAATATACCGGAATCACCGCCGAACTTGACGGCGTGACCACAAGCCGGTATGTACGTACAAGGGAAAAGGGAAGCGGTTTCGCCACCCTGCCTTTCACCGTCTCCCCTGAAAAGGAGAATTTCTTCCGGAAGGAAGTGCTGGTGTTCGGCATCAATACCGGGGTGAGCAATGTCATCCGTCTTCATCTGGACGGGGACATGCCCGTGGATGCGGATCTTGACCTGAGTGATGTGTTCAAGGACTTCACCGCTGACGGTATCAGTGTGGACATCACCGTCCGCGTATCCCCGTCCCTACATACCGCATCCGCTTCCATCGAGGACTGGCAGAATGTGGAATGGGGCCAGGGAATAATTACTTATTAATACTGTTTTTTTATCATCAATTTAAAATTTTACAAAATGAAGAAAATGTTTTTGTTCGCAGCGTGTCTTGCCGTATTGGCATGCAGCTGTTCCGAGAATGAAGAAGGAACCGTCAAGGATGTCCGTGCCTCCTTGAAAATCAACGCCAACATCGGTGCTCCCGCTGTTTCCCGCGCGGAAAAGACCGCCTGGGAAGCCGGTGACAAGCTGGGTCTTTATGTCTGCAACGGTACTCTGGGCACTCCGTACAACCAGAATGCCGTCTATACCAACACCCCTTTCACCTATTCAGCTGCCGGATGGACTTCGGAAGAGATCCTGCTGGATGAGAACGAGGCGACGGTGTTCGCTTATTATCCGTATGATGCCACGCTGACCACCCCCTCCGCCCTTCCGGTGGACATCACCACCCAAACGGACCATCTGTACGGACAGGGCGACACCAAGGCGAGCATCCTGAACCGTAATGTGAACATCACGATGAAACATGCCCTTTCACAGGTCGTATTCCGCATGAAGAAAACGGAAGGATACAGACAGGAAGGCGTCCTTACCGGGATCACACTGAAGAATGTCGGTTCCGCCACTCCGTTGTATACCCGTGCCACTATGGATATTTCAACAGGTTCCCTGACAAAAACGACGGCAGGCAATGTGGAATTCAGCGCCGGCGCCACTCTGACAGACAAGGCCGTATCCTTTTCATCCATTGTCGTTCCGGTTGATGCGACAGCGGGCAAGGATATGCAGGCCGTGTTCACCATTGACGGAAAGCAGCTGCAATTCACCTTCCCGGCCGGAACGAAATGGGAACGCTCTTACCGTAATATCTACGACATCGTACTGGGGAATAACGGTCTGGTCATCGGCGGTGCCGATGGCAGCGGTGTGACCATCGAACCCTGGACAGACGATGTGAAAGGTGAAATCCAGCTTGTACCTGTAATCTGACTTTAAGGGGCGGGAAGCCTTTCTTCCCGCCCTGTTACAAACCATATCGGGGCTGCCAATCCCCCATAATCAGACAAAACGATGAAAATGAAGAATATTTTAAACAGCCTTTTCCCCTGGCTGGCCATGACAACCCTCCTGTCCCTGCAGGGCTGTGAGAATGAGGAAGGCACCGCAATCCACAGCCGTGATACCGTGTCCTTTGAAATTGACGCAGGGGGAGCACGGGCAACCGAGACAACGTTTGAGACCGGGGATGCCATCGGCGTCTATGCGGCAGTACGCATGTCATCAGCGCCTGCAACCTTGAAAACGTCCGGAAACTATGCGGACAACAAGCGGTTCGTCTGGAACGGCTCGCAGTTCGTGGCGGACGGGGACGCCAACGAAATAGCCGCCGGCTATGAAACGGATTATTATGCCTATTACCCCTACAGGGAAGACATGGGCAATCCGTTGGATTATGATTTCAGCATACAGGGGGACCAGCGGGAAGGCATCACGCTTTCCGACTTCATGTATGCGGCCAACAGGAGCGGAACAACCGATAAGGTCATAACGCTCGCCTTCTCCCACCGGCTGTCCCGGCTGCAGGTCACTTATACGCCGGAAGCGGGAGAGGCACTTTCCGGCGTGACCATCCAAAGGGCCAAGGCTACAGCCAATATCAACCTGGGAACCGGCACCGCCAATACCCTTGGAGCCACCTCGGATATACGGATGTATAATGACGGCGGCACATTCACTGCGGTCATTCCGGCGCAGGACCGGGATGCCGACGGTACATTCCTTACCCTTTTATTTGCCGACGGCACAAAAAAGGACTACACCCTTACGGCAAAGAAAGAATTCCTTGCGGGGCATACTACCGTAATTCCGTTCATGGGCAAAGAGCTGCAGTATACCTTTACCGTCAGTCCGGAAACCATCGGCAGCGGCTATTCCGGCGGCATCTATAACTACGAAACGGTTTCAAACAAATATTATTCAATAAACGGGAAGCCATTGCCCGGCACTGAGAGTCCATTGGATTACACGGTTTCAACGACAGACGTCTGGATAACCCCGGACAAGGCGGGCAAAACAATAAAGGTGGCGGAAAACCTGAATACCGCTCCCCGAAACGGCAAGGTCCTGTTTACCCAGGCAGAATCCGGAAGGACTTACATCCTGCCGGTACAACAGTCCTCCGCTACCACGCGGCAGACCTTGCAAATCAGCACAACTGCGGGAAACATACCCGCTGCCGGAGGAAACAAGGCTGTCACAGCCGTTCTCAGCACTTATTATAACGACCACCGGGATCCTGATAAAAAAGAAAATGTAACGGTTTCCCTCAGTGGAACCGGGACGGGATTCAGCCTGTCCGGGAATCAGGTCCTGGCTGTCAACAATACTACGACAAATGCCAGAAGTATTACCGTAAAAGGCAGTTACAACGGCATAACATCGGATAACAGCCTGACCATAACACAGGATGCCGGTGCAAAACAATACGCATCCTGGAGCGACTGGAGTGTAACCGTATCGGCCAATCCGGAAACGGTTGCAAACACGGGAGGTACATCCGTCATCACGGCCGATGCAGCCCGTACCCGTGCGTGGACGTGGAACGGTGTCGGCGGTTCAGGAGGTACGGAAACAGACAGGGCCACACCGTCATTGTCGGCAGCCGGCAGCGGATTCAGCCTGTCCGGAACAACACTGACAGCAGGCAACAACACAACAACATCTGAAAGATCCTGTACAGTCACGGCAACCCATGCCGGTAAATCAGCGACCTGTACTGTCAAGCAGCCGGCCGGAACAACCGGTTACGGAGATTGGAAAGTAAACATATCCGCCAGTCCGACCACTATCGCGGCCGCCGGAGGAACGTCAACGCTGACCTGCTCGGCTGCGCGTGACGTATATACCAATGGGGTAAAGACCGGTACGGAAACCGCCACACCTGTCATCTCGGGCAGTGCAGCCGGATTCAGCCTGTCCGGAAAAACAGTCAGCGCCGGCAACAACACCTCAACAAGCACGCGAAGTATAACATATACGGCAACCCATGCCGGTAAATCAGCCAGCTGTACGATCACCCAGTCTGCAGGAAACAGGCAATATGCGTCATGGAGTGCCTGGAACGTGACAGTGTCAGCCAATCCGGCCACGATAGCCGCAAGCGGAGGCACATCCTCCATCAGCGCGGCGGCAACCCGTACCCGCACATGGACGTGGAACGGTGTCGGCGGTTCCGGCGGTACGGAAACAGACAGGGCCACACCGTCATTGTCGGCAGCCGGCAGCGGATTCAGCCTGTCCGGAACAACACTGACAGCAGGCAACAACACAACAGCGTCTGAAAGGTCCTGCACAGTCACGGCCACTTCAAACGGCAGGTCGGCCGCCTGTACGGTCAGACAGTCCGCCGGCAGTCAGACAACGGAGTACGGCAACTGGACCACGGGCTCATTGTCAGTGTCCGCCAGCCCGTCCGGTATCGGCTCATCCGGAGGCACAAGCCGCCTGAGTGCGACAGCATCACAAAGCCGTCCGAAATACACGAAGTGGAACGGCATAACAACAGGCACCACCACAGAATACCGGAGTGTGGATGTGAGCTCATCCGCCTCATGGTCAGGAAGCGCGTCGGGCTTCAGCCGGAGCGGCACGACTGTCACAGTGGCGGCCAATGGCAGCACTTCATCCCGCAATTGTACCTATACGGCAAGTTACGGAGGAAAATCAGGCCATGTGATAATCCATCAGGATGGAAAGCCCGCCGATGTAATCACCTACGGGTACATATTCACGCTCGGAGCCGTCAGCGGTGATGACGTCGTCTCCACCGGGGGAACCGTCACCTACAGTGTCACCTCACAGAAGATCACATACACCAACGGCAGCGAAACCTCCCGCAGCAATATCGGCTGGTCGGCTTCCGCCAACGTGTCCTGGATCAGTGCCGGCACAAACTCGGCAACCGTCAGTGAAAACCCGACAACTTCCGACCGTAGCGGCACGATTACGCTGACCCAGAACGAAAGCGAAAGGAAACTGTCAATCACTGTATACCAGGACAGAAAGGTATCGGTGGACATAAACTAAAAACTATAAATATGGATAAACCATTCAATCATCTCATTATTTGTCTGACGTTTGTAATGCCGGTTGCAGCCCTCAGCGGCTGCTCCGGCCCTAACGACAGTCCGGAGCAGGACGCCGTCATGTCCATCAGCTCCTGCACGGCACGTGGTGATGACGGGCAGGAAATGTCCGTCAGCGAGTTCGGCATGTTTGTAACGGATACGGCGGGAAACCTGTATCCGGACAACATCCGAGTCCTCAACCGGTCCGGGAAATGGACATTCGCGGAGATTTCCCTGTCGGACGGGGATAAAGGCATATATGCGTATTATCCTTACAGCCCGTCCTTCAGCGGCGGAAAGATGGGCCTGGACGCAAGGAGCCAGACAGACTATCTGTATTCGGAAAGGACCATGGTGTCCGGGAACGCACCCTCCGCCTCCATCACCCTGTATCATCTTCTTTCGAAGGTGACTTTCAGAATGCCCGCCGCCGTCACCGCGGTCAGAGTGGCGGATTACAGCTACTCCGCTTCGTACAGTCTTCTGACGGGCTCACTGGAGATAAAACCGGAAAAAGGCACAATATCCTCCGGGACAGGAAGCCTGCTGCTCTATCCCGGTGACAGTCCGGCCATGCACGTGGCGCTGGTGGCCGGCGGACATCCATACGACTTCGTCATGCCGGCGGCGGCATTCCGATCCGGAAAGGAATATGTCTACACTTTGAAAACCGCCGGAAACGGGGTGGAGATAGAGGACATCACCATCACCGGCTGGCAGCCCGGAGGCAATTATGAAGGAACAATAACTGAAAAAGAACAAGAAAGGCAATGAAAAAGAAAATTTATACTTTATCCGTCCTGCTGGCGGCGGTTCTTCCGGCAGGGGCACAATCCATCAAAAGTGACATCAACACCGTCCTGAACGACATCGCACTGCCGGTTTTCCTCGGTGTGATGGTCATGGCGCTTGCCGTAGGCATAGGAAAGAACTGGAGACTCATCAATGACGAGAACAGCGAGGGCAACAAGAAACAGGGATGGATGAACGTCGCCTACATGGTCGGCTATGTCCTTATCGCGGTGACCGTCATCAGCTTCTGCGTGGGCAAGATAGCCGGTGTCAGCTTCTCAATCTGACCGCCATGGAGTACAAGGTGCGCAAAGGGATCGAGAACCCGTGCAAGATACACGGGCTGCTGGTACGCGACTTCTATCTGTTGCTCGGTTACGGCGGATTCGCCGTGGCCGTGCTCCTGCTGAACGTCAAGAGCTGGCTGGAGGACGGTACGACAGGCGGTGAAATGCTTTTCATATTCGTATTGCTTGTCGGATGTGGTCTGTTGTTGGCAAGGAAGTTCTATAAGAATGCCTCAAGGAAGAAGTACAGGCCGCCGCATTGGGAGAAGACGGTTACAAACCGTGATGTGAGAAATGCTTTAATGAAAGACAGATAAACTATTGACAGTATGGAAAGTGTTAGAAACTGGCTGGAACAAACAATCGGAATGCCAATTGATTATATATGCATCATTATCATGGGGATGCTGACACTGCATGTTTTGATAAGAATTGCCATACATGGGAACATGGAGTTCTTAAAAAAGTATGGCAAGAGTGGCAATGATACCGAAAAAAAAAAATCAATGATCCCTCTAAAGAAAGGAACGACTCATCGTCTGCATGATTCAACTTTTTTTTAAGGAGCTGCCAACAGTGTTTGCCCCCCAATGTAATCTTACCCAAACAAATCTTTGCAAACAGGAGAAGAATACTAAAGTAGGCAACACTTGAATATAGCACAAGAAACCTTGTCCAATAACAGGTCGACGCATTGGGAGAAGACGGTTACAAACCGTGATGTGAGAAATGCTTTAATGAAAAAACAGATAGACTACAGAAAATATGAATAGACTTATAACTGACTGTCCCGAAGTGCTGTTTGCTTTTGTCTGGACATTCTTTTTTTGTGTGTCTTTTGTCTTTTATTGTATCACCAAGGAAATAAAAGATTCAAGAAATATACGTATACGTAAAAACAGCACTCCTAAAGAAATTGGAAATAAGGAAATAGGTGGTGAAAACAATGATAAAAAAGAAGATGATAAAGAGTTGCCTCCTTAAACTGTTGCTTTGTCTGTTACCGGTTTTGACATGGCGGAGTTCCCACAGGTTGATGGCTATACCCAACAATAGCATGGGCGGAAGGAGTATTATCATAACTCTCCAAAATATTATAAAGTTGGGGTCAACTCCGGAGAGAGGGCAGGCAAATACCCAGTAAATCCCTGACATACAGGAAAGGATACCAACCGGTGCATAGCAGATCCATTCTTTGGAAACCCAAAATGCGGAAAGCGGAACGAGGACTACTGAATAGGCAACCGAAATTCCTGTCACAATCAATAACTGTATCCCAAGCGGTAGTGTTCTGAAATGAACCACGGCTGTGAACAGGAGCGGATAAATGACCAGTGCGCATAGAGCAAGACATAGAAAAACATTAAAATGCTTTTCTCCGATTTCCAACTTTACAGTGATTTTGTCAGTCAATGTTTTAAGGGCTGTACTGATTTCATTCATAAACTAAAAAGATATAAATAACAACTGAACGGGATAACAAATAAAAAAACAAACAATAAGAAAATGGCAAACGAAGGATATTCCATACTGGATGTCATCAATGACGAATACGGTGTCATCCTTACCAGAAACGGCTGCGTGTCTGTAGCGTTCCGCATGTACAATCCGGAATGTTACAGCCTGCACCGTACCGACCTGGAGGAGCGCAACGCGCGTCTCTACCAGGCGTTCAAACACCTGCCCTCCGGCAGCTTCGTGCACAAGCAGGACGTGTTCCTTAAAAGGGAGTACGTTCATGAGCTGGAAGGGGACAGCTTCATCGACAAGGCGGAACAGAGGCATTTCTCCGGCCGTGAGTATCTGGAACATGACTGTCTTCTGATATTCACCCTGTCCGGCCTGTCCTCCCTGGCAGCCTCGTACAATGCCAACCCGTTCTCCTACCGGGAGAGGCTGCATGTGTCCGACCGGGAGAAACTCACCGAATTTCTGGAGGGGGTGAACTCCGCCATTGGTGTGATAAACAGTATCAGGGACACCCGTCTGGAAAGGATGGCCGCCGCCAGCCTGAGGGAGTATGTCATCCGGTACATCAACTTCTTCCCCCGGGCTGACTGCGACCGTGACATCCATTTCTCCGGAGAGATCACCGTCGACCGGGAGAAAGCGCGTTGCTATACCGTCTGTGACGGTGACTATCTGCCTGACCGCACCGTCAGAAGCGATGTGGAGGACACCACACTGCCCGTGTCCGGATGCAGCCTGTACATGGCGGAACTGGAAGGCCTGGGCGTGCACCTGCACTGCAACCATGCGGTCAACCAGATCCTCTATTTCGAGGGCTCGGAGAAACTTTATGAAGAGTTCTCCCGCCGTGTGGCGGTCTACCGCACCAACAAGGGATGGGACAGGGCCATGCTGGAGCCGAAGGCGGACGAGCTCGAGAACATGCAGAAGGAGATCATGGAGGAGAGGCAGCTCCTCTGCCGTGCCAATTTTTCCGTCATGATATGGGATGACAGCCCGGAACTGCTGGACCGGTCCGAGAAGAAGCTGCGGGAATACCTGACCGTCTCGGACTTCAAATTCTATATACCGTCCTACGAGCATCTGGCCAACATATACCTGGCTTCGGTTCCCGGACAGGAGAAAGGGCTTGACAGCGGCTTCCTGTTCCTGACCCCGCTTTCCCTCGCGCTCTGTCTGTTCATCAACTACACGACATTCACCCCGGATGAGGAAGGGGTGTATTTCAATGACCGTATTTATCAGATACCTTTGAAAAAGGATATCTGGGACGCGAAGAAAAAACGCATACCGGCCCGCAACGGCATCGTGGTGGCATCCACCGGCGGCGGCAAGTCCGTGCTGACACTGAATATCGTGCAGCAGCTCATCGAGCAGGGCTATATCGTGGTGGTGGTGGAGTTCGGGTACTCTTTCGGACAGCTCTGCAAGCTTTATCCTGAAATCTCGCTGCATGTGGACTATGACGGGGAGACACCGCTGGGCCTGAATCCCTTCGATCTGGAGGGCCGTTCCCTTGACAACAACAAGATAGAGGTGCTATCGGGTATCGTGCAGCGTTTCTGGCGCCGCATGTTCGGGAAGGACGAGGAGGAGCAGTCCGTAGCCCTCACAAAATTCATCCAGGATTATTACGCCACCTGCCTGCCGCCCCATTCCTTTCCCTCTTTCTACCGCCACGTGACGGAGCATTATGAGGATATTTGCCGGCGGAAGGACGTAGACCCCAATTATTTTGACCTGTCCTCCTTCCGCCTCATATGCAGCGAGTTCCTTCCCGGTGAACGGTATGCCAATGTATGCAGGACCGACGGAGTGCCCGATTTCGGGAACAGGCGGCTGGTCGTGTTCGAGCTGACGCAGATCAAACAGGACAAGTTCCTCTCCGACCTGGTCATGGCCCTGATCTTCGACGTGATTCATGACAAGATCCTTTCCGACCGGACCAGAAGGGGAATGATCATTTTTGACGAGTATGCCGAAACGGCGCAGATGAAGTCCAGAGGCGAGGATATCAGCATACATTCCGCAGTCGCCTTCTGCTACCAGAAGATACGCAAGGAGAACGGTGCGGTGATGACCATCGTCCAGAGTCCCGACCAGCTTCCCGATGACGAATTTACCAAAGGCATGATCACCAATACCCAGCTGCTGTACATCCTTCCCACAACGGATGTGGTATACAGGGCCGTGGAGAAAAGGTTCGAGATGGGGGGCGACCCCGCCCAGTGCAACATGATGCGGTCCATCCGCAACGACTTTTCCGGGGAGCGTCCGCATTCCGAGTGCTTCATCCGCTTCACCGGCGGCCAGGGGAGGTATGCGGTGGTGGTGCGCAACGAACTGAGCCGGGAGAAGTTCCTCGCCTTCCAGACCGACGGGGAGACATGGGCTGAGATTGACGGCTATTCCAGGACCATGCCGATGGAGGAAGCGATAGGCAGATACATGGAGAGACACCCGTCAAAGGACAGGAAATGAAAGGAGACCGTATGGAAAAAGGATTAAAGGGATACAGGCCGCTTCTGCTTCTGCTCCTGTGCGGCGGAATGACCTTGAAGGCTGCCGCACAGGCGGCGATTACCGACCCTCTCAACACCGCCCAGAGCACACTGACCGCGGGAAATACCGCAGCAACGGTGAAACAGGTGACGGAATCGGTGAACAGGCTCCAGACCGCCCTGGACTATGTCCAGAAGGTGTCCGCCACCGTCAGACGCGCACGGATGTTCACGGACCTGATAGACCGGCAGAACCGGTTGAACAGCAACTGCCTCAGGACGCTGGAAGAGGCGGAGAAGATGGACATGAAGGGGCTGCCGGGCATCACTTCGGCCGTGCAGGACGTGGTGGCGAACAACGCCGCCATCATCTCCCTGACCATGGACATACTCGGCAGTGACCTGAAAATGAACGACAGCGGACGGATAAAGCATCTGAGGAAGTGTCTGGAAAAGCTGAGGGAGCAGGAGGCGGGACTGTCCGCCATCCGTCAGACCATCTCCCGTACACGGACAATCAGACGGAATTTGGGACTTGTAACAAAATAGGAATCAGAACAAAGGAGGAATATCATGAGATTGCTTTCAATTTTTTTCTTTTTTACAGGAATGTCGCTGCATTGCGTGACGGCGGGAGCCCAGTGGGTGGTCACCGACCCCGGCAATACGGCACAGGGAATCATCAATGCCGCCAATACGGCCAGTACGGTGAAGCAGACGGTGGAACAGGTGAACAGGCTCCAGACCGCCCTGGACTATGTCCAGAAGGTGTCCGCCACCGTCAGACGCGCACGGATGTTCACGGACCTGATAGACCGGCAGAACCGGTTGAACAGCAACTGCCTCAGGACGCTGGAAGAGGCGGAGAAGATGGACATGAAGGGGCTGCCGGGCATCACTTCGGCCGTGCAGGACGTGGTGGCGAACAACGCCGCCATCATCTCCCTGACCGGGGATATACTCAGCAGTGACCTGAAAATGAACGACAGCGAACGGATGGAGCAGCTCGACGGATGTCTTCAGGAAGTCCGCCGCCAGGAGGCTTCACTGGGCACCATCAGACAGATCATGTCACATACGCGTACCATCAGACGGAATTTGGGACTTGTAACGGAATAGGAATATGGCATCAATAACAGAAATATCGGTCGAGCATATCCACAATGCTTATGAAAGTATCCGGGGGAACATCGCCGTGGAAGCCTTCTATGCGGTAGTGACGGGATTCATGGCTGTCACGCTCATCCACCGTCTGTATACGGTATACCGGGAGGTGCAGTCCAACGAGGACGGCACGCCCACCATGAAGGATTACATGAACCTGGTGTGGCAGTATGTATTCTGCATAGCCGCCGTCGCACTGTTCCCCGTGCTGCTGGAAGCCCTGGAAACGGTGTTCGGCAAACTGATGGACGATCTGCAGGCCGGATTCGGCGGAAAGGTCTATGATGTGGCCGACATGTTCCAGAAGCCGATAATCGCACAGTTCGAGAAACAGTTCAGCGACATGTCGGTAATGGACGTTGCCGGCGTGTTGCTCAATCCGGTCGGCAGTTCGTTCGATTATCTGCTGGCGTATGTGGCCGGCGTCATAGCCGCCCCTTTCTACATGTACGCGCAGACCCTGTTCATAGTCGGCAGATACATGTTCCTGCTCCTGCTGGAACTTATATCCCCTGTGGCGATAGCCTGTTTCTACAACGAGAGTACCCGGACGTATTTCCATACGTGGTGCAAGAACCTGCTGGTCTGTTATCTGATGGTACCGGCCTTCATCCTTGCCAGCAAGTTTTCGGACGCCATCGTCTGCGAGTATGTCATGAACACCTCGTGGAATGTCGTCCTGCAGGTGTTGTTCTCCCTTGCGTTGAAACTGTCCCTGCTGGCGATTGTGAGAGGCAGGATCCATAACCTTTTTTAAAACAACGGAAGAATATGAAAATGGATATAAAGAATATGGTGAGGGACTTCGCCTCACTGGGAGAGGCCAAGAAGCGGTCCTCCGTCTATGTCAAGGCGGTCAGCCTGTTGTGTGCGGCCATCGTCGCCCTGGTGCTGTTCTTCATGAACATGACCGTCCGCGGAGTGACGGACAGGATCCTTGTCGTGAACACCGGCGGAGAGTTCCTGCAATTGAAGTCCATGGAAACGGACAAGTTATACGAGACCCTGTTGAAGGCCCACTGCAACGCGGTGGCCTATTATGTAAACTCTTTCGACAGGATGAGCATCTCCGGAAACCAGGCGCAGGCCGTGTTTCTGGTGGAGAAATCCGAGCTGAACGCCATCTGGAACAAATACCTGAACGACCGCGCCTATGCCGACGCGGCGGACAGGGGTGTCATCTACAAGTGCGTGTTTGAGAAGCTGCACAGGGTCGGGATACGTGATGACGGTTACAACGTGCTGTTCACCTCCATCCTGTCCATCCATGATGCCGGCGGGGTCAAACGTATAAGGATATACAGCCGGGGCGACGCCATACGCACCACCCCGTCCTATCCGGAGAATGTGACAGGCTTCTTCTTCCGGAACTATACACAGGAATACGAGCTGTTGGACACCTCGGATGGAAACAAAGAAAGGAATTGAATAAAACAGAAGAACATGAAGAAGACTCAAGTAATCATTGTCAGCGTGTTCGGGTTGCTTGTCCTTCTTGTCATCTGGACAATCTCCGCGATGAAAGGAAAGGAAGAGAATCAGAACACCGTCCGTCTTAGCACGGACAACAAGGATGTGACCATTACGGATGTGAAGGCCCAGCTCGAGCGTACCCCCCTGCGCAAGCAGGCGGAGGGACAGGGCGGGGACAATCCGGTGGACATAGAGCGTATGCGTCAACTCATCATCAACAGTGAGATGCCGCCGGAAGAGGAATACGGGCGGAAGGCGGATACCGCCTCCTATATCCTTCCCACACAAGAGAACCTGGACAGTATCACCCGTGAACTGCGGAAGAAGAAAAAAAGGAAACAGGAGAAAAAGAAGGTGGAGAAGAAGGAAGAGACAAAGGAAGCCCCTGAGGCAAGGACAAGATTCAACACGGTCGCCTTGCACAAGAGCAGCAGGCGGAACGCCATCCGCGCGTACGTGCATTCCGACCAGGTCGTGATGGCCGGATCCACGCTGAAGATGCGTCTGGGTGAGGACTGTCTCACCGATGACGGCCGTCGGGTGAGGAAGGACTCGCCGGTGTACGGGGAAGTGAGGAAGATAGACGGCGAAAGGGTCATTGTGGAGATCAGGACAGTCAATGTGGGCGGCAATATCCTTCCGTTTAAAAAAGAAGTATATTCTTCTGACGCAATGGAAGGTATCTATGTACCGGGGAACGCAAAGGCGGAAATCAACAAGGATGCCACGGCCGGGGCGGTGGACGGGACAAATCCGCAGATAACCGGAGGCCTGGACATGGGCAGCCAGCTTATTGCCGGAGGCGTGAACGGTGTGGTGAACGCCACCAAGCAGGCCGCAAGCAAGAATATCAAGAAAGTGAAGGTCACCATCAAGACCAACTATGCCGTGTTTCTGATGGAGAAAAAAGAACCGGGGGAAAGCTGACCGGAAACGGCATATTGAAACATTAAAATGGTGTGTATTCACGCCACGAACAGTCAGGGCAAAGAAGTGATGAAAAGGCATCTGTGGATGAGAAGCAAAAGTCCCGGATAATGGTCCGGAACCTGAAAAGTAAACAATAAATAAAAACAAAAATTATACAATGGAAACCATACAGGAAATTATAGATACAATAAAACAATGGCCGGCCACAATATGGTGGGTTATGGGAGCTCTTTTCATTATCCCCCGGTTTTGGGATACTCCACCGAGAAAGAAACGAAATAAAGATAAAATGACGGATGATAAGAATAACGACTTAAAAAGTTCAAATATGACTGATAAAAAAGAATTTGGAGGCAACCTGATGGAAGAAGGTGTCATCATGTGGGCCATATTTACCAAAGAGGGGAAAGCAGCCCTGCGTATGGATTACGAAGTACATCCCGAGAATGGAAAAGTCGGCTATGGAAGGTTGTTGTCCCCTGATGTATCCGTACTGCATGAAATCCTCACACCGGATGATGCTGACAGGTTTCTTTCCCTTCCTGAATACGGGATTTCGATACGGATCAGGATGCGCCTACGATATCAGGGAACTGAGGACAGGGTAGTAAAGCAATCGGAGTATGAGCCGGAAATGTGCTTTCCCGTGTGGATAGTGCCACAGGAGAACGGACAGGTCAGCCTATACCTTGAGGAACCATCCATAAACCAATGCGCTATTCAGGATATAACCGGATTACCGGGAGTGCCTGATTTGCAGCCGGACGGTGTACCCGTAAGGGGCGAAATGCTGATACGACGAGCAAGTCCTCTTGGGGAGTTTCCCCGAATATTCGAGTGTCTGGAAAAGAGAACAAACAGAAAAAGCGACCTGATGAAAGAAGGTGTGCTTGTGTGGATTATGTTCACCGCAGAGGAGAAAACCGTCCTGTATGCGAATGACCGGATACATTTTGCAGAGGATGGAAAATATGTTCCGGGACAGCTACTCTCCCCCGATATCTCCGCCTTTCATCAGGTTTATGACTGGGATGAACAGTATCTGCAGATTCGTTCAAGCCCCGAAGTTTCAGTACGGTATCGGATACGGCTCCGTTATCCGGGAGCAGACGATACCGGTATAGAAAGATCGGAATATGAACCGGAAGCATGTTTCCCCGCATGGATCGTAAAGGAGAAGGCCGGTCAAACCAGCCTGTATTTGCAAGAGCCTTCTACCGGACAATGCTTCATTCCGGATATGGGTGGATTACCGGGTCTGCCGGAACTACAACCGGATGACATACCCGTCAGGGTCGAAATGCTGATACGCCAGGCCCACTGTATTTTCGACACGGTAGATCCGACCTTTCTGAAAGCCAGAAGGAACAGCACTAAGGAAAGAGAAAAATACGCGGATCTTCCACCTTCTTATGCCGAAATCCTCAGAAAGATAGATGCCGAAAGGGAAAAAGAGGGACACCGGCCACACATAAACCCAATAGTGTCCACTCCGCCTGTTTATATCGAATTATCTCGAATTACTTGATGGGGCACCCGAAGATATGGAAAAGACCGGAATGCCATACTGAGTATGTTCATAAAATTCACATCCTACTAAACGGGGCTTGTATTCAAGGATTACGTTCTCCAAGCGCATGGTTTTATGCTTATGTTTACAGAGGAATATCATATGTGTTACCTCATAAATATTATTAGAAAACAACTCCCGTTTTTTTTGGCGGATGGTCGTCATGATAGTCGGATCTATTATATATTCTCCGATAGTGAGCCAGACATGATGGGACATGGTAGGTACCCTATGCCCAAATTGGGCGAGGAGCTGCCTTCTCGTGGCAGACCATATCTTATTCCCGTTAAGCCGGCAATCACCAGATGTGACAATCGAATCAATGTTGTATTGGCTTTTTAGTCTGTCATGAATTTCCATGCATACTATATTACACCTGAATGCAATATTGGATTCTCCTTGTTCCTCGATATAATCAACTATACAAGAGAATACTTCCGGCAAGTCATTGGCATTCAAGGTGTCTTTGTCAACTGGAAAACGCACATCGGGAAGTTTGAATTGATGACCAAAATTACGGACAGTAAAATCATAGGCTCCTTCAAGAGAGGCTGTGTAGCTCCGGCTGAAGTGAATCCGTATGAAGTTTTTAAGACGTATAAAAAGAGAATTTATTTTTCTGTACATGTTAGATATTTTTTTATGAAGCCGCAAAAATATAGAATTAATCATATGAGACCAAACAGAATTTACATCACAGGAATACTTCTCCTGTTTGCTTTTTTATCAGGAAGAGCCCAGCAGCCCCGTATTGACGAGCTGGAGTGCAGAAACCTGAAGATCGGTTATGAGAAGACGCTCCATATGATATTCCCCACTCCCGTGAAATACCTGAACATGGGGGATGAGAACATCATAGGGGAAGTCATACAGGTATGTCCGTCCGTCATCCGGCTGAAATCAACGGTAAGGGATTTCAAAGGAGAGACCAACCTGTCGGTTGTTACGGAGGACAGCAGGTATTACACCTATTGCATATCCTTCGACGAGGGAGCGCAGGCTGTCTACAAGGAGGGCGGTACCATGCCGGAAACGGCGGTTCTTCCGGTTTCTGACGAGAAACTGACCCATGTGATCTATCCGGAAAAAATCGTGTATGTGGATTTCGGAAACACCACCGTACAGGTGGAGAAAGCGGAGAATGTGAACAATATTGTCGCACTCAGGGCCGTGTCGCCGTTTGCCCTGCAGACCAACCTTACAGCCATCACCGAAAGCGGCAGGTTCTATACGTTTGACCTGCGGTATGCGCCCGGATGTGAGAGATTTTCCTTCATTGTGGACAAACAGGACACCCAAAAGAAGCAGGTGGCCATACTGGAGGGAAGAGAGCGGAATACCCGGCAGAAAGCACTGCTTGAAAAAGAGATATCACGGAGACCGAAGCTGCTGACCAATATCAGGGACGAGGTGGCCGACATGAGATTCTGCGTGACCAATATCTTTGTGGACAATGATATCCTGCTGTTCCGCTTCGGGCTGCACAACCGTTCCCAGATCGGCTATACCATAGACTTCATCCGTTTTTATATACAGGATGCGAAAAAACGGAAAAAGACCGCCGTCCAGCAGCTGGAGCAGCAGCCCCTCTTCTCTTTCAACCGTCCGGAGGAGGTGGCTGCGCTTTCCTCATGTGACTTTACGGTCGCCCTTCCGAAATTCACCATACCGGACAAGAAGGTGCTCATCATAGAGATACAGGAGAGAAACGGGGGAAGACATTTCTATTACAAATTGAAGAACAAACAGCTGATCAATGCGGAGATACTGTTCCCGGAGATTGTAGGAAAACCATAAAGGATACCACATGATAACGAAACTAGTTCTGTTCCTATGCCTCTTCTGTCCGGTACCTGATAAGGAAAGGGCCATATTGGAGGACGCACTCTCCCGGTGTTCCAGTCTTGAGCGCATCGGGGAGATCATGGACATCGTGGAGAGGCATCATCTGGAATACAGGATACCGGTACATCCCCCTGTACACCGGTTCCACCGTATCAGTTCCGCCTACGGATGGAGGAGCGACCCGGTTACCGGACAGCGCAGGTTCCATTCAGGAGTGGATATTGCGGCGGAACTTGCATCGACCGTGCATGCCGCAGCTGATGGAAAGGTCATATACTCAGGAAGAAAGGGAGGATATGGATACTGTGTGATGATACGCCATGCCTATGGCTTTGTGACCCTGTACGGGCACTTGTCCGCCTGTTATGTTCCGGAAGGGGAAGAGGTCAGGAGTGGCAAAGTGATCGGATTCATCGGATCAAGCGGAAAAAGCACGGGAAACCATCTGCATTATGAGGTGAGAAAGTACGGAAGGCCGGTCAGGCCATACATCAGAAAAAGAAGAGGATTATGAGAATACTGGACTACATGGAAAGATTACAGACACTGACCCGTCTGCTGAAAAAAGAACATACAGGAAGTGCCGCGAAAATAGCGAAGGAAATGGGCGTACATCGCAATACAATCATTAATTACTTCTTAGAGCTCCGGGCCATGGGTGCAGAAATTGAATATGACAATGAACGAAATACATATTATTTCAAGAAATCTTTTGATATCCAACTGAAAATTAAAATTTAGTGAAGGGCAGCACAAAAAGGTTGTGCTGCTTCCTACTTACATTTGCATATTAAAAACTATCAAAATACAATTTATGAAAACAAATCATTTACATTACATTGTGCTGCTGGCAACCATCTTCTTAGGCTCATGCAGTGAAGAAATTGAAAAAGAGCTCACAACCGGAAAGACCGCGGTGACTATCGAGGTTGACGGAGAAGAGGATGCGGACTCACGTACCGTATCGTTTACCGGTGGTACCGCTTATGGAGAGGGACTTTATGATGGTAAAGAAAGACCCACGGTAGGTGCTGAAGCCTCTGACGGATATGAGATAGACTATTTCTACGGGGGACCGTCAGATGAACCCCAAAAGTACAATTATACAGGCAGTGGAAGTTCTGTATCATATCAAGTTTTTCTGAATGGCAAGGATCATAAATTCAAGTGCAAGTTCAAGGAAAAGAAACGTACTTTGACCCTGACTGCCAATCCGACCTCCGGAGGAACTGTTACCGGAGGGGGAACATACAAAGTAAAAACCAATATCCCCATCACCGCTGTTGCAAAATCCGGATACACATTTTCCGGATGGACTGTGACTAAAGGAGATGCAAAAATTATGAATGCCTCCTCAGCCAGCACCACTGTGCAGTTGCAAAGTTCGAACAGTACTTTGCAGGCGAACTTTACAGCCCCCAAAGATTATCACTACACTATAGGGGTAGTTAATCCTCCAGAAGATACTTCTTCCGCATTATTCATATCATCATCCAGTAACTATGATGACATTTATGAAGGATACAACAACCAGACTTACAAGGCCCGGTATGGTGAAACTATAGAACTCAGCATACGTTATCAGTCAGAAAAAGTGGATTTTGCAGGATGGTATGAGAATGGCACGTTGCTGTCAACAGCGGAGGTATACACATTCACCCCATCTGATACTCCGGACAGGGTACGGTATATAACAGGCAAGTTTGTGATGAAAGCTACGGCGGAGCCCTCGCTGACATTCAATATCAGTGCCGAATCACCAGCCGGTTTCATCTCTTCCGGAAGTATTGAAGTGAATATAGACGGTAATAAAACAACATTGAATACAGCATCCGGCATCAGAAGTTTTACCATTACAGGACGGCAGAAGGCGGTTCTCACTGTCAAGGACCTTCCTGACTATATCAATGGAGAGGGACGCTGGCTGGGATGGTATGTATTTTATAATGGCAGCGAAAAACAGGTGTCTACCTCCTATACTTATGAGATCACCACACAAGGGGATGCCACTGTTTATACCGCCCGATTCCAGAAATAATATATACCGTCTGTTATAAATCGTGTGCCAGTTGTTTGCCGTATGGATGTCCGTACATGGCAATGTACATCAGGAACTGGACGGTTCAGGTATGGTACCGGACCGTCCTTTTCAAATGATTTGAATCTTGTTTGAAATCACATTTCAGCAAGTTAAAAAATCAATTATCTTTGTTGCTGTAAAAAATAAATTGTACAACATGGATAAAGCTGATCTGATTGATAAAATAAGAAAAGTCTGTAGAATACGGAATGATATTAAAATAGATATGACGGTTAAAGGAGAACACAGTTTTTTTTATGCGAAATATGTGTTTTTGGGTGAAACCGGAATATATGTGACGGATACCTTATATATAATAGATATAGAGGAACTTGATACAGAGTCCCTGGCCGGAATATATCAAAAAATTGTCCTAAAATAGATTTTCACAATGTACTGGCAGTTATGAACGGCAACATAAAAATAAAAAAAAGCAACTGTTCATCTCGGACAGTTGCTCCTGTAAAAACGGTTCAATATTAGTAAAAAACGACAATCTTTATGAATGAAATTATTTATAAAGATCCTGTATCTTTTGATAAGAACTGTTTTCTTCTTATGAGGGCAAATTCAGTTCTTTATCAAGAAAGACGCAAAATATATTATTTCAGTATTTCACCTTTCTCATTGAAGAACACCGTACTTTCAGCTCCCTCCTTATCTGTCAGAACAACCTGATAAGTCTTGCTGCCATCCTCTGCCGCTTCCACCGCCGCTTCCTTGACGGTTGATTCCGCAAAATTTTTGGCGATTGCTTCCGTTACCGCTGCCGGAAGATCTTTCACTTCAATAGGGGTGAAGTCATTTACTGCCATGACTGTTTCAACACCTGAGGTCAAATTTTCGGCAAATGCCACTGTTGTTCCTAATCCCATTACCAATGCTACTGCAACAAAAAATTTTTTCATAATCTTATATTTTTAATGGTTATTGTTTTACGATAATGATAGGACAATTCCCATGCCAAAAGAATATTTATTCTGATTATCAGCCAATTGTCATTTTTTTTTATTATGTAAAAAATGGAAATAATCCTCATATAGTGTGGTCTGATGTAGAATGTTTCCACACTTATAAAAATAGGCAGGAATTCCGCCTATTTTGTGCGTAAAACCAAAATCTGTTGCACATTAACTTCTGTTACAGGTCCTTTTTTATTTTGTATGACAAGATAAAGGCTATCATAACAAGAGGCTGTCAAGTCATTTTTTTAAGACAGCCCTTGTATTTTATCTGATAGTGGGCATGAATACAATGTTAATAGTTATATCCTTTGTCGCTGTAAATGAATATGAACCGGCTGATGTCTGGGAGTATTCCCCAAGATCGTCCAAAGCCTGCCATCCGGTAGTAAAGAAACCTCTCAGATAGTTATATCTCCAGCGGTCACCTTCTCCCGGCACGGCATAATCCGCACCATCCGCATATATTGTTACCCGGTCTCCATATGAGAACTCACGGGTTTGCTGACCGGAACTCAGACCGGTAGCAGAAAAGCCAATTCTGAAATCACCGTGCGTATACAAGGAGAAAGAATTGTTACTCCACATGCCAGTCTGTATAGTCACCTTTATAGGATTGTCCGCTTTGAAATCGTATACGAATCTGCTTCCATCAGGATAACGGCTGTAATCATTGTACGTAAATAAATATTGACCATATTGTCCGGAGGGTATCCCGTTGCCATTCACATACCATTCATCCTCTCCATATTTCCAACCGGATTCCGGCTCTGGAGATATCAGGTAACCACCTCGTTCCAAATTTTCATCATCCGGTGAAAGATTCAATACTATTTCTGAAGCAGATGGCAGCAATGTGGTTTCACCACGTTCATCAAAGACATCCAGTTTGCCTCTTCCTGTCCGGATGGAGAAATAGAACGTTTTACCGGCTTTTGAAAAGTTCGCCTGCAAAGTACTGTTCGGACTGTCAGAATGTAATATTAGATTTCTGAAATGTCCTCATTGGATGATTTTACATTTCTAACAAATTCCATCCCCCTGATAAAATTCTCCGTGAGATTCTTTTTTTCCTCTATTTCCTGTTCCATCCGTTTTATGGATGTCCGGAAGAAAAAATCTATCAGAAATTCATCTGTACGCTCTTTTTTGATATATTTTAAGGCGGTGATATATTCCTCTCTCTGCGAACCGGGGATTATCAGCAGCGGCTGTTCTTTTTTGAGCAATATAAAATTGGACATCAGACGTCCCAGACGACCGTTTCCGTCCCGGAAGGGATGCAGATATTCATAAAATCCATGAAATCTTGCCGCGATGATCATCGGATGGATCTTCCCGGAGTCCAGGACCTGCTGGGTGCTTTGCAACAGGCGGGGAACCTGCTTTATCAGCTGCTCATGGTCCCCAAATATCGTATCACCGGCACACATGTCCACTGTTGTATATTCTCCCGGGTTGGACGGTATTTCATCGTATTGGGTCTTGTAAGAGAGGGTATGTTCCGTCAGCAGCCGGTGGGTTTCCTTCAGGAGTTCCTCGGTCAGCGGCCTGTCCAAATTCTTCAGAAGATATTCATAAGCCTGGAAATGATCCAGGATTTCAAATGCCTCCAGCAAGGTCTTGCCTTTGGGAATCATGCCCAGCCCTTTTTCTTTCAAGGTGCGGGTCTCATCCACTGAAAAACTGTTCCCCTCTATAGCACAGCTATGCGCCGAGAATAGAATTTCATTGTATTCTATAAAATCTTTCCTGCTCAGCTTCTCAGATACAAGTTCCTTGTACCGGTTCACTAAAATATCATATCGGGAAATCAACTTGTCCTCCATATCAGTACCATTTTTTGCAAAGATACTAAATCTGACCAATATAACCCTGCATTCTATATGTAATTCCTTGATAAAAGTGTGATATCATTACTTTCCCCGCCCTACTGGTAGAACAATGGTAGAAAATAAAAAAACATAACAAAACTCAAGATAAAACACCGGAACGGAGCGATTGCAAGACCGTCTGTCCGTACTTTTTCTCCTTCAAAAGGGTGGAGAAAACATTTTCTACCGGAATTCTACCCAAATACCGGATGTTCCAGGAACACTATGGACACAACCCTCTTATTTGTCTTGTTTTTTCAGCCATGTAATAAACAAGCCGGAACCCTTCAGAAAAAGGCATTCCAGCTTGTTCACATTGCACATACCGGCTGTCATTATCATAAACCGCACTATTCCAAACATCAATACTAACAGCCAGATTTATTACAAGGAGTGTAAAGAAGATCTTGAAATCTTTCTATGCGGTTCTCCTGTAAATCGGTACATTGACTATCATGTCTTATCTTTTTTCTTTAGGAAGAATGGGGCCTGTTATCGTCTTTTACCAACTTTGGGGTATAATGCCTAAGTAATTAAACGCTTCATCCATTTTTGCAGACTCGGAACCCGGATAGTTCCGGTTGAACAGGTATTCTGTGTCACACCGCAAAAGCTTCCACTCACAGCTTCCTTCTTCCCGATAATACAAATGGGCTATCGGAGTGCAATAACCAACACCGCTAACAGGATCTCTTGGATTTGCTCGCTGAATCGGGAACTTGCAGGATACTATCCCTTTCCAAAAACGTACTCCTGCCGCTATGTCAACAGTGCAGCTTCCCAGTTCATCGCGCCATTCATAGTCATCAATCTTGTTCTCCTTTTTATCACTCGGTCTGTAGGAGTTGGATTCCAGTTTGAACTCCCTCTCCCATACAACCTTTACAGTCCCTTTCATGGCTTTCCTGCTTTTGTTTGAAAGCGTATAGACTATATTGAACCAGTCATTATCAGGTACAGGATATGCCAGAAACGTATTGCATTTCTGGTTCTCCAATGTTATCATCCGAAGTGCCGGCATATCAGTGGCCGGTCTCACCTCATACATCCATTCCCCATCATTGGAATTCTGATCGTATCCGTAAGGCTTGAACCAGGCTGACTCCCCGTTCTTTTTGAACAGCACTGCCAGCCGGTATGTCCCCGGCACGGCCTGCACATAACAATACTTGCAGTATCCGTCCCATGCACCGTTTCCGCATTTGATATCAAACGGCTGGTACTGTTCCACAATCCTGTTCCCATCCATCAGCACGAACCGTGCCTGTCCGGCGAAGTCTTCCCCACCTCCACGGTTTCTATACCGCAAAAAGAATCCCCAGACCTTACCCTCACCGGTATAGGTGTCATAGCCATAGAACGTATAATTCGGCCATATATAAATCCTGTCCGTCCCGCAATCCCTCATGACAATCCGGTCGGTCTTTCCGAAAGTGCTCCAATACTCCTCATCCATCGGCACATGGTCCACGTCCACCTCACAGTTATAACCGGATTTCATATTCAGAGTGTAAGTATAGATCATGCCGGGATTCCACACATGGGTAGGCGGCAGGGCATAGGTGAAATCCTTCCCGTCCACATGTACATTGACAGTGATACCCTCAGCCGTACCCACAGGCATCAGGATCGCCTCCACATATACCGGAGAGGCATCGTCCAGTGTATAGTTCCCTCCGGCCTTATATTCTCCGGGCTGTCCTGCCGGAAGGAGCTTTCCGGACGTGACATCCATGGACGCAGACAGCCTTACACCTCCAAAAGTGACCGCATCCACCATCCCGTCACCTGTATAATCATTCTTTTTTATCAGGATCCTGACCAGGGAGAGAGCATGCTTCATTACAAGGGCCGCGCTCGGCTTCTCAACGCTTACCCCTCCTTCTCCATACATATAATCCTCCTGTGTCGTGACGTCCACAGGTATGGCGGTCATGTCCGTATATTGTACATTATAAGGATAATAGGCGGACACTTTCTGATCCGCCATCACCTCCACCTGTTTTCCGGCTTTCCACCGCCTGCCGTCAAAAGTGAAGGGTATGTTCGCATCCCCTGCAGCTGTCACTCCCAGGCAATGCCCCTCCTTCCAGTTCTCCACCACGGCCCTCTGTTCCTGCATGTTCTCGATGATAGGGGCGATGCCGAGGTACACCTTTCCCGTATCCGGCTCTTCCGGGTTTCCGGGATTTTCCGGCTCCACTACGGGAGGAACCGGGTCCGGCAGCGGTTCCTCATCCCGGCAGGAACATGTCATGCACGCCATGACCGCCATCAACAAATATCCGAATGTCTTCATTTTCTTCAATTTTATGTTCTTTATTCTTTCTCCACTCTCTCGAAGAATTCCCGTATAGCCTGTGCTATGACCTGCTTCTCCTTCATTCCAGCGTCAACAGCGTATTTCTTCACCTTGCGGTGCAGTTCCAACGGATACTCCAGTGAGGTTCTGGCCAGTGCTTCCCCTTTCTTCCCCTCCTCCGGAGTGGAGTGTGTGGGACGGTTTGGTGTTCCGCCCTGCAGAATCTCGTCAATTCCAATAAATTTTCCCATATTCTTTTTTACTTTTATTTGTTGTCAACCATATTCAATCTGGACAGGATCTCCCGGGTAAGGGACCGGTAGTCCGCCGCTCCACTGCTGTTCCTGCTGTAAGATACGACATCCGTCTTTCTGCTCATGGACTCTGCCACCCTGATGGAACGACTGATGACCGTGGAAAAGACCGTTTCCCCGTACTGTTTCCGCATCGCTTCCAATATCTCCGCATGCAATGTAGTCCTTCTGTCATACTGTGTCACCAGCATGCCGAGCAGGTTCAGTCTTCTGTTGATCTTCCTCTGTATCACAGCAACCGTATCCAGGATGGAAACCAGACCATATAAAGAAGCCACTTCCGGCTGCACCGGTATAATCAGGTCGGTAGCGGCCACAAGCGCATTGACCGTGATCAGTCCGACAGCCGGCGGACAGTCAAGAAGCACAAAATCGTACCCTCCATCCGTTCTGGCAGCCAGTTCTTTAAGGAAGTTTTCCCTCCCGTATTCGTTCTGCAGAAGATACTCCGCATCCGCCATTTTCCTGCATGACGGGCACAAGGATATATTCTCCTGCAACCGTATCCATGGAAGCCGCGTTCCCTTGCCATCCACCGCACCCTGCAAGGCCGAGAAAACCGTTTCTTCCGGATCTGTCACCCCCAAAGCCGAGGTCAGAGTGGCTTGCGGATCCAAATCAGCAAGAAGGACCTTGTATCCTTTTCGTGCCAGTTCGAACCCCACATTGGTAGTGGTAGTAGTCTTGCCAACTCCACCCTTCTGATTATGGACTGCTATAATTTTCACCATATCTATTTGTTTTTTAGTATGTTACGAAGTTAAGGAAAATAATTCTCTTTTCCAATATTTTGATGTTTTAATGCTTTAATATTTATATATTTTAACACTAAAATATTTTGATACCATGATCTCCCATAACGAAGGAATTTTCATTTCTTTTTCAAAGGAAGACGGATCATACCGGAAGCCGCGGAAGGCTCTATAATGAACTTCATCCCAAGCCTCCTTTCACACAAAGCCGTAATGCCACCATGAACCAGGCCAGACAAATCAGAGCGGGAACCTGTGATACAAAAGATGCGCATATTAATGCAGAGAAAACAAAGGAAGCATGACCAAGCAGCAGGACCTGGCGGTTGGATACGTCCTCTTCAAGTACAGAAGAAAAGAATTGGTTTTTACGGTTCAGCCATAATTGAATAGCTGAAGATTTGCTAGCGACATTTATGTCGGGAGCAAAAATAGAAACTGTTTGTTTCATAACTGTGAGTATTTTGGCGTTTCGGCAATTATATAGAACACAAGAACGGCCGCCGTTTCCCAAGTTCGCCAAAACACCCACAGATTTCGCTCATAGAGCAAAAATGTAGTCGGGAAAGGCAGCCGTAGTTTGCACAACAAGTTGTGACTTCTACAGTATCCTTTATATGCATCATTTTGCTAAAAACAGCAAAATGATAATTTAGGGCATAAAAAAAGCCCATCAAAAATATGAGCATTCACACGCTCTATAATACGAAATTTATTCGTGGGTAATTTTGGCACTGCAAATATACGAATAATACATTAAACTGCCAAAGAAAGAAAAGGGAAGATCTCTTTTTTTGTAGAAATATGGATACAGCACAAAAAGGTTGTGCCGGTCCGCCCTTACATTTGTCCCATTAACCATAAAAAAATACACAATGGAAGAAATGGAATTGATACACAAGGTGGAAAACGGGGAATTGGACATGCTTGGTTATGTCATGCTCAACCCGGAATTGAAGGAACCGTTTTCGGACTATGCCCGGGGCAATGGCATCACCTGTCCCACAGCAGCGGATGCGGTGCGTTTTTTGAAGGAATACGAGGAAAGGCTTTATCAGGAACTGCTGCCATGAACGGGAAGGTACTGGAAAGATATGCGGAACTGATGATTGACAAGATCAGGCAGATGTCCGCCGGTGAATGGCAGAAGCCCTGGTTCACCCCCCGTACCGGCCTGCCACAGAACATATCAGGGCGTCCGTACAACAGCATGAACCGTCTTATGCTCTACATGGAGATGGACAGGATGGGATACACCCTCCCGGTATTCATGACCTTCCGTCAGCTGAAGGATGAGAACCTGATGGTTATAAAAGGATCGCACGCCCTTCCCGTGACTTTTTACGATATCACCGTGAAGCATAAGACGACGGGGGAAAAAATCAGCTTCGATGATTACAAAAGCCTCCCGGAACTTCAGAAGCAGGAATATAAGGTGACTCCCTTCATGAAACATTTCTATGTATTCAACATAGATCAGACGGATTTCAAGGAAAAATATCCGGAGCGGTATGAGGACATGAGGGTCAGATTCTCCGGTCCTGCCGTAGCGGACAACGTAAAAGGAAACGGGAACCCCTGGCTGGATAAAATGATAAAGGAACAGAAATGGCTCTGTCCCATAGAACTGAAGGTGCAGGACAGGGCATATTACAGCCCGTCCAAAGACAGGATCGTTCTTCCGGCTCCGGGACAATTCAAGGACATGGAATCATTCCAGATGACCGCCCTTCACGAAATGGCCCACTCCACCGGGCATTCCTCACGACTGGACCGCGGCCTGCATCACCCGTTCGGAACGTGCGGATATGCCCGGGAGGAAATCATCGCCGAATTCACAGCTGCCGTCACAGGCAGGGACCTGGGAATAGCCGTAACTCCGAGAAAGGAGAACGCACAGTATCTGAAAAGCTGGCTGGCAAATTTGAAGGAGGACCCCGGCTATGTCATGAGTGTGTTACGGGAGGCCGGCAAGGCATCCGCCATGATAGAGGAAAGTGTGGAAAAACAGCACACCCTGGCAGACACATCCGCCAGGGAAGAGGACATATCCCCACTTCCCATAAAAAAAGAAGGAAACAATGAAACGGTCTCTTCCGGCATTCTCGATATGTATGACCGCTCGAAAGAACAATATCCGGATGCAATGGCCCTCATCCGTGTGGGGGATGAATACAAGGCATATAATCAGGATGCGGAAAGACTCCATGAGGTACTTGGCGTATGCGCAAGGAAAGCGGTGTCGGAAAAAGACGGCACGCCGGTCATGACAGCCTCGTTCCGTCACGTCGATCTGGATACGCATCTCCGTAGTATAATCAAGGCAGGCAGCAAGGTCGCAATCAACCATTATGAGAAAGCAGCCGCGCCGGACAAGAGCATGACGCCCCCTCTTCTTTTCAAGGGCGGCCGTCGTGAGATAGAGATCACATCCGCAGGCGCGGTCATACGTACCAACGGGAACCAATATGACGCCACCGGCATATTGAAGGGGCTGGAAAAAGCCGGAATAGATGTCAGGAACATATCCGGCAGCCAATGGGAAAGCATGTTACGGGGCCGGGGAACCGTCCTGAACCCTGCAAAACAGAAAATGCTGTTCTCTATCCGGAAACAGCCCTCCGGCTACGGTGTGCGCATAGCGGACATCAGCGGAAAAATTTCCTCATCAGTTCAAAGAGAATTATGATAACCAAACGCTGAGCCACCGGCATGACGGGCATACATATATGAGAATAACAGATTTTTTTATAAGACGTGCCCAGCTCAGAGAACTGGGAAAAAACCCGCAATTGATCACCGCGGTCGAGAATCCGTCAGAGAAGATGCAGCTGGCCGCCGTCCGGCAGAATCCGGATCTGGTTTCGGTTCTGGACAATCCTACGGAAGAGGTACAGCTGGCCGCTGTCAGACAAAAGGCGGACTGTCTGCTCCAGCTCCGTGAGCCGACAGAAAAGGTCTGTCTGGCCGCCATAGCCGAAAATCCGGAAATGATACGCTATATCCATGAACCCACGGAAAAGATGCAGCTGCTGGTCGTCAGACGGAATCCGGAAATGATCACCCTTCTGGAAAATCCATGCGAGAGGGCGCAGCTGCTGGCTGTGATGGCGGATTCCGGACTGATCACCGCCATCGGCAGCCCTTCCGCAAACACGCAGCTCTCCGTTGTCAGGAAGGACCCGCATCTCATCCGGGAGATAAGCGTACCCGACTGGAAGGCCCAGTTGTATGCGGTCGGACAGGATCCGGAACTGATAAGGTTTATCAGCGAACCGGCGGAAAAAGTACAGCTGTCTGTCCTTAACGGGGACGCCTCCCTGATAAGACTCGTGAGAACCCCCACGGAAAAGGCACAGATGCTGGCCGTTGGCAGAAATTCCTCCCTGATAGGCCATATCAAGAATCCCACGGAGAAAGTCCAGCTGATGGCGGTGCATGACAGTCCGGCAAACATCCTGAGGATAAAGAACCCGTCCCGGCAGGCATGCCTGTCATGTCTCGGTTCCGTCATGCCCGGAGGAACCGCAGGCATCCATTTCAAGGAGGACATTTCAGAAGCGGTAAAGAATCTTTTTACCAGGCTCGGGGAAATAGAGGAGAGATATGGAGAGCTTATGCGGGATGCCGGGCATATGGACACCTACGACGCCAGATACGAAGCGACGGAAAAGGCGGAAGCCTACCGTACAAGAAAAATTTCCGCGGCAGTCGGCACGTTCAGGAAAGAGGCGGTCCTGGAAACTTCCGCTGTTCCGGAAAAGACTGTTGTCGTGGAGAAAACGGAGGCAACGGAAGCGCAACCATCTTCCGGAGAAATGAGGTTCAAGGGCGGCCGCCGTGAACTGACAATAAGGAACGGAAGTGCGGTGCTCCGTACCAACGGGGAGAGTTTTGACGCGACGGATATCCTGAAAGACATGAGGGCCCACGGGGTTGACATAGGCAGGGTATCCGGAAAGGCCATGAGCGAGATGTTGAAAGGTAACAAGACCGCTTTGCCCGGAGCATCGGGAAACTCGGTGTTCGCTATTGTCAAGGGACCGGCGGGCTACGGCCTGAAGGCCTTCCAGATTGCCAAACAGGTTCATTCGGCTGCCGCTCAGGAAATATGATCAAAGACTGAAGAAAAGAGAAGTATAAAGATGAGAAAAAATATATTGAAAAGATTGATTGACAATCTGTCCGGAGCAGATTTGCGGAGGGTGAGGAAAGATCCGATGGAGATAATGGGCATGGAACACCCGTCCGAGGCAGCCCAGCTGTATGTCGTCAGACAAAATCCGGAGATGATACAATTCATCGGCGCGCCGTCTGAAAAGGTACAGCTGGAGGTGGTCAGAAAGGATGCCTCCCTGATCATGCTTCTTGATGCGCCATCCGAGAAGGTACAGCTGGAAGCGGTCAGGAAGGATACAGGAGTGTTCCTGTATATCAACAAACCGACGGAAAAGGTAAAGTCCGAGGTGCTGAAGAGTGACAGCGGACAGATCATCTATATGGATAACCCGTCCGGAAACCTCCAGATGCAGGCTGTGGAGAGTGACTGCGGCTCCATCATATTCATTGAACATCCCACCGAGAAGGTTCAGATAAGGGCTGTCACGGCCGATCCGGAGCTTTTCATTTATATCGGATCCCCGACGGAAAAGGTCAGGTATGCGGCGGTCAGCGCATGTGCGGACAATATCATGTATATATCCAGACCATCTGAAAAGCTACAGATAAGTGCGGTGTCACAAGATTGTGAGACGGTCAGATATATAGAGGAGCCCTGCGAGAAGGCGGTGATTGTCGCCCTGAAAGAAAATCCGGGATTGTTCATGTATATCCATAATTCCTCCCCTTCCAGGGTGATCACAACCCTGGTTGAAAAGGATATGGAGAAAAAGAGAGAGGCGGGAAAACAGGAGAAGGTATAAGAGATCGGAACTCCTCTTATCTGAAATGAGGCTGCAAACCGACAGCCTCATTTTGTGAGGATATGGAATCTTTTCTTCTTTGAAAAGGTTTTCTTTTGTTTTTCTGATAGTATTTTATAGATTTTCGATTGGAGATGTAAAGTTCCTATAGCTCTAACCAAACGAAATATGGATAGCCCTTCAAAAGGGGGGCTTTTTTTATATTTACTTATTTACGAAATTTAACCATATCTTCAGGTATTGATTTCATATCTTCTTCAGTTATAGGTATCAATTCTTTTTCAAAGATAGGAGCATCCATATCTATGGCTTTTGTATCATCCTGTTCAATAGAATTTTGAAAAACAATAATCATTAAAAATCGCATCAGCATACCGATAATAGAGAGGATTATTATTATTCCAATAAAAAAAGTTATTACTTTTATCCAGATAGCTGACGAACTTTTCATTATAAGCCAAATGAAATATATGACAGCTATAATGATACAGACTAAAAACGATAGAGAATATTATAAATAACGTTGTCATAAGTATTGTGTCTTTTAATTTTTTTCTTTAATGAACAAACAAATTTTATCATTTATCCATAACAGCTCTAACAGGTAACATTCTATACCTTTCAATAGCATTTACTTTTTTTTCTTTTACCTTATCATATTTCTTATCATACGTATCTCCAATAAACAAATAAGCTCCTTCGTTCTCATATCCATAGGTTGATACCGAAGATGAGTATAATTCTCCAATATACAAATAGATAGAATACTCATGGTGGTCTAATCTCCAATTTCCGCTTGTTCCATCTAAAAATCCGGCAGAAGGAATAATAATGAAATTGCCATTGGGACCTATAACTTTCACAATTTTTTTCCCTGTTATTGATTTATGATATTGTATCTCGCATTTGTCTATAAGTTCTTGGGCTTCTTTTTTTGTAGGCATCCTCCATTTTTCGCCCCAATTATAATTAGCAATATCTCTAGAAGTATTGATTATAGAATAAGGAGGAAGAAACCTATCTGCCCTAGCTGGAAATCTTTTATTAAGTTTGTCAACAGGTTCACTATCATCAAACACATCTGTTCCTGTTGGTTCTCCCCACCCATAGTAATTTCCATATTCCTCAGGTTTATTTGCACCAATATTACATGTTGCCCATTTCACGCTTAGTCCTAAGTCTATTGCTATTTGATTTTGTTTCTCTGTAGTATATAATGTTGGATGTTTCTTTTTATATTCAATATATTCGTGTATACAATAGCCTATAACTATTGCAACGAGTATAAAACTTGCAGAAATAAAAAAACTTTTAGCAAACTGCTTTTGTTCGAGTTCTTTTTTTCTAACTTCTTCCTCTTTTCTGCATCGTGCTTTTTTTCTTTCTTCAAGATATATTTCTCTTTGTTTTTCATCTAATATATCTAATCCACATTTTCTTATTAAATACCATTGGATATTTTTATAAGTTTCATCCTTTAGAGAAGATTTTGAGTTAATTAAGAAGCTATAATTATTTGTGCTGTCAATATTCAACACAATGATTTCTTCATTATACACAATTACTTTAAATAGATATTTATTTATACCATCATCTATTATAAGTGATTCATTTACCTTGATATATTTCCATTTCAAAGAAGAGGTCTTTCCATTGACTGATACATATATATATTCGTCATCGACAAATAGAAATTTTTCAATGCAGGTTTTCTCCTCATTAAATATTGTCCATTCCGATGTTTTTACCGTTGAAACAAAATCCAAGGAACGATTTATTGTTGAGATATTTTTTAATGTATTTATCAAATATGTTTTCATAACTAAATGATTCCGAATTAACTACGTAATAGTTGTCTATATTATCATTTTCTTATTCTACTTCTGCTATAATATCATAGGGATTTATTCTTCCCATATAGTCAGCATTTAATACGGATGGAGAAAAGTTTCCATCTTCTAATTGTTTAAACAAAGGATATGTGTAATTTTTGTACCACACATAAACTGCTAAATATTTATTCGCAATTTTGTGAACAGTACAATTGTCTTTAACATATCGTATTTCACGAAAAAAACTCATATCCTCATCAATTTGGTTATACTCATCGGTTTCATACAAGGTTTTTATTTCGATTGGAAGTTTTCCTTTAGTAGACTTATACAAGTTTATATATGACTGGCACAATAAAATATAATCATATTGACTATCAATATTATCAAGTTTATCAAATGTAACAATATCAACGGATAGCTTTTTGTTTACAAATAATCCTAACCCTTGCAACTGGTTTGCCTCATTATATGTTTCAATTAAAGCTTCTCCCCAATAAGCTTGAATGTTATTCATTGATTTGAAATTAAACTCGCCATAGGTTATAAGTCCTTTGAAGTAAACACCTATTGATAATAACCTATAGAACAATTGTTGAGCAAATTCGATTAAATATGTAACATAGTAGTGATTAGGGGCATTATCTTTCTTGTTGAAGACCAATATAGTATCCGAAAATACAATAGTTTCAAAAGCATAATGTTTATATACACTAAGTCTATCTATTATTTGGAATATCTTTTCGATTTTGCAAGGTTGTTTTTGAACCATTTCGCTAAAACCTAATATGTCAATATACAAAAAATTCCTTATCATTATTGTATGATATATAAATTCATATTTGCCTACAAGAAAAACATGATGTTTCTAGCTTTACCAATATGTTTTGGAAAAAGTTGCTTCAAACACAATACAAAAGTACAAAAAATCCGTGATGAAACATTTTACAATCACGGTTTTTATTATGATTTACAACTTAATATCTCTATTTTCTCCCCTTGTTGGTACGCCTAGCGCTTTCATAAACTCATCTTTCTTTCATCTGAACCAACTAACATGCGAAACACCGTCTATGTTGATGTCAAATCTTTCCTCTATATCCTGTTTAAGAGAGCAAACTGTACCGTCAGTTTTGAAATGTCTGCTAAACAACTCACAAGAATACTGTTTACCTTTAGTGAAAACATCTTTGAACATGCATAGTTTTCTAATGACGCATCGCCAAACTTCAGAATATCACGCAGGAATTTTATTGTCGGCACTTCTTCTCCGTCCGTAAAAAAGACTCGAAATCGTTAATAAACGTAAGGTGCAACTCTTTCAGTGGAATTTCATCACACTTGTAGGTGTGTGACAAGAACTCCCGAATGTATTTGCAGACAATTATGTAACACTAGAACGTACCCTTTACTTTGCTGTATCCAACTTTCTTGGCGAACTCGGTATTGTACCAGCGAACAAAGAATTTACATCCACTTCTGCGTCTTCCATCCCAAGCACCCTCTCGATATCTTTCAGTATTCTGGTATAATTGTCAG
>OCSG01000352.1_pt1 | contig 44166 bp, 38 predicted proteins | sample 1538831 | NCBI WGS metagenome assembly OCSG01 (sample SAMN04571729, study PRJEB22368) | human gut metagenome | biome: human gut; material: stool | host: Homo sapiens | place: Luxembourg | collected 2012-09-20 | reverse complement strand
ACACGGATACGGAAAATCCCAAAGCGGTGTCAAACGTTGACACGAGTACGGAAAATCCCAAAGCGGTGTCAAACGTTGACACGAGTACGGAAAAGCCACAAGCGGTGTCAAACGTTGACACCGATATGGAAACCACAAAACAGGTGTCAAACATTGACACAGATACAGAAGGTATGATTTTAAAGGCTGATCCGGTGGATACGGCAGATAGGAATCATATCTGTTTTTTTGCCGTTTTTTTTATCGGCAGTTGGAGTGTATTGATGTTTCTTACTGCAATACGAAAAAAGAGTAAGAAAGATATTGGGCTAAGCGCCCGAAGAAAGGATACGTCATGGATGAAAATACATTAAGTATGGCCGAAAAAATGAATCAGCTGTATCAGGAACGAGAAGAGCAATATAAAAAACGTGAAAAGCTGTTCGATGACCGTTCCAAGCAGCTGCAGTCTCTTGCAAATGCATTGGAAAAGCAGAAAAATAGCCAGGAACAGAAAGCAACAGATCTGGATAACCGGGAAAAAGAACTGGACCAGATCCAGGATGCTCTTGCAGCTAAAGTAGAGGACATGGAAAAACAGGAAACTGCTTTAAAAAACTGGGAACAGGAAACAAAAGAATCCCTGGCGAAAGCAAAGCAGGAACAGGAAAATGAGCTGCTTAAGAAACAGCAGGAACTGCAAATGGAAAAGCTGCAGGCACAGAACTTAAGTATTGAGCTGCAGGCAGAGAGGGATAACCTCAAGATGATGCAGGAAAATTTAAAACTGTATCCGGATATGTCACTTCCAACGGATAAGGAAACAGAACTGCAGGCGAAAATTGAAACATTGCAGAGCCGTCTTTCCATGGCAGAGAAAGAACGTGATTCCAAAACGGAACAGATGGAAAAATTACAGAAAGATTTTGATGCAAAGGAAGCTGAACTTGCGAACCTGCAGTTAAAAGCAGAGGATAGCAGCACTGATCCGGAAGTAGAAGAAAAGTTGCGAAAACGGAATGGAGAACTCCAAGGAAAAGTCATTGAACTAAATAAGCAGGTAAAATCTTTGCAGAGAGATCTGGATGATCAGGCAAAAGACAAGGAAGAATTACAGAGACAGCTGGAAGAAAACAGTAATCAGCCGGAAAGCCACGATTTAAGTGCAGAAGAACTGCAGAATTACTTGCTGACACTGCCAGAGTTCAAAAATGTGACAACCCGCCATAATACGGATGGAATTATTGTAGATGCGGTATGTGGCGAAAAGAATTATCATTTCCGCTTTGATTCCCTTCCATGCTATGAAATCAGTGTTCCACGCCGCGAAACCAAGAACTTAAAAGAAGTCATCTACCAGATGAACGCAGAAATGCCGGAATATAAGGCATCTTATGATGAATACGAAAAAGCGGCAGTTCTGACCGGATGGTATGACAGAAGAATTTCGGCAGAGGAGCTGGTAGAACTTGCGGTAGATGCATCACGGAATTTCAAGTAAAGGAGATCGGCCATGGAAAGTATAAAGTCATTTTTGGGAAATCCATATTACTTGATGACCGCGGTGCTTGCGATCGCAGCGTTTGGTTTTGCAGCAACAGCTGTAATCAGTTTAATACAAGAGCGAAAACAGAAAAAGGAAGAAACTCAAGAAGAGCCGTTGGAAAAAAAGCTTGGGGTTGATACCAAAAAGCTGAAAAATGTTTTAAATGTTCCAGATTTAAAACGAAAAAAGAATATACCTGTCATAGAAGAGGAAAAAACGGAAAATGCGCCGGAAGAACTTCCGAATGATAAAGAAGAAGTTCCCGTGTCAAACATTGACACGGAACCGGAAGTGTTAAACCCGGCTGATGTGGCAGAATTTAAAAGCCGGATGATAGAACATTTCCGGCGAAAAGACACACTGCAGCAATCCCTTTTAGAATTGCAGGAACTTTATGAAAATGGTCCGATTCTGGAAAGGATTGAAAAGGCACTTATGTACAGCCAGCGCAGTCGTTACCGGGATTTTGAGACAACCCTTGACATTTTATTTGAGGGCATGGATGCAGAAACCCTGCGGGATGATTTACTGCGGATGGAAGTTCTGCGATACCGGAGGCTGCCTTACCGTCAAGAAAATACAACTGGTAATCTGGTATAAGGAGGGCAAACATGAATCAGATTAAAATCCAGGGTGTTTGCACCTGCGTCCCACAATTTTCCTATGAAAAAGACAGGAGAGGGAGATCAGTTCCAACATGCCGGTACATCCTGGCCGTGCAGCGACCGAAAAGTTCTTATTCCGATTACATGTACTGTGTCGCCTTTGGAGAACGGGCAATGATAACATTTCAGAGAATAAAAAAAGGAACGACAGTGTTTGTCCAGGGACATCTTCATACAGAGGAAGGCCGGGATGCCAACAATCAAAAAGTATATTTCGTTACTGTGACGGTAGATTATCAGCAGATAATTGAAAAACAAGAATTTAATGGACTGGAATTGTGTACTGGATTGCCCCAGTTTCCGGTTCTGAAACAGGAAGAAAAAGGAGGAAAATAGAGAATGCCGATTCAGTATATTATCCCGATTATAGCGGTGGTAGGATGTGTTATTGCATTTTTAATTGGAAGATTTCACAAACATGATGATGATGACGATTAAAAAATGTCGTGTGAAGGATTGACACGAAAGAACAAACGAAAATAAGACCTGCACCAAAATTTGGTGCGGGCTATTTTTAGATCAAAAAGAGGTAAAAGATATGAAAAAGCCAATCGAAGTAAAAAAGAAACTGAAAAAAGTCACGGAATATACGGCTTGCTTTGCGTTTTTGATGTTCCTGCAGGGAGTAGGTGCGCCAATGGTTTTTGCAGATGCAACGGCCGCAATAAATGCGAAATTTGAAATTTTATGGAATCTGATCAGCGCTGTGGTACAATCTGTGGGTGGTGTTATTTTATTATGGCACGCATTTGAATTTGGAGCTTCCATGCAGGCACAGGAAGGCGGAGGTGCTATTACAAGATCTTTAAAAGGGGTTGGCGGTGCGTTAGTTATGCTGGTTGCTCCGGTAATTACAACTGCTCTGAAGGGATAATGAAAAGGGAGGGAATATCCTCCTTTTTCTTATGGAGAAAATATGATAAATGAGATATTAGATTTTTTCAAAACGGTTTTTTCGGGAAGTGGTTTCTTTTCCCTTGGGTGCAATGTTTGGAATTCATTAATTGCATATGCGTTTGATATGCTGCAAACGAATCCAAAAAGTTTGGCAGATGGTGAACTTTGGGATGAAGCATACCGGATTTTCCTGGCACTACAGATTCTAGGTGCGACACTTGTAAGTGTTTTCTTTATGGTTAATTTTTTCAAAGAAACAACGGATATTAAACACGGAATGACCATGGAAGCAAGCATCCAGTTTTTTATCAAGCTGGCACTTGTGGATGCTGTTTTTTTAAATCTCACGAATATACTCGTTTTTTTGATTGAAATTGAACAAGCATTTTTTGGTATTATTGTTCCGGAAGATGCCGCTTCACTGGTTATAAGAGTAGGGGATGACTGGGAAATGAGTGGATCCGGACTTATTTTTGGAAATCTGTTTGGCCTTGTGTTTTTGTTTATCTGCCTGGGTGGCGCAGTTATTACATTATGGACGGTTTATAGGGTTTTCCTTAAATTGTTTTTTTATATGGCTGTTGCACCACTTGCACTTTCCACTTATGCAGGCCCACATGAAATTGGACATACCGGATCAAGCTGGGTCCGTACATTTCTTTGTGCATTGTTTGAAATGACAGGAATCATGCTAATGATGCGACTTGGAACAATTTTAATAAATGCTGGTGGGCTGTTCCCTACTGCATCAGAAGATATATTGGGCGGAATGTTGGGATCACAAGGATGGGAAGGACTTCAAGCTATTCTTGGTATCCTTATTATAACGGGATCAGTATCTGGTACGGATGCGATGGTTCGAAGAGCATTTGGATTTTAATAGTAGGAAGGACATAGCTTATGGTAAACATGAATGAAGATTTTGGTGCATATAAGGATAGCATCTGGAAGGGACTTACAGCAAGAGAGTTAGGTGTGATGGCCGTTTCTGCTGTCTCCTGTGGTATTATCATTATCTTGTTGTATTTTATACTTGGATGGAACTTATATATATCATTTTTGATTGGAACTGCTGTTGCTGCAGCTATCATTTTCAGTCAGGTATGGAAGTCACGTAGCGGGCTTTCTGCAATAGAGTTTTACCGGGCAAGAAAATACAGAAAGTCCACAGCCAAACTTGTTTGGAAAAGTGACGAATATAACCAGGCAAGAAAAAATTATTTGAAAAAAGAAAAATAATGATCGGGAAAAATCCCGACTTTTTTATATACTTGGAAAGGATGGAACAGAATGGGATTTTTTTCGAATGAGGAATTTATCCGATATAAAAAATGTACACAGCCAGTTTACCAGACACCGGCCAGTATTCAACAAATGCTGGATATTGCAGGTGTACACGAAAATGGAATATTTGAAATAGAACCGAATAACGGGGCAGGGAAAAAGCGGAGAAAATTTGATCGTGTGTATTCTTTTTCAGACTTAAACTATGTGGATCAGGACAAGCAGCAAAAAGACGGCATCCTGTTTCAACTACGGAAATTTCTAAATTCCATGGACACAGATTTCAAGATCACAATACAGTGTGAACCACGGGACGTAACAAATTTCCAGAAATCTCTGTTGCAGGATGAAAATAAAAGTGAGTATCCAGAGCTGGCCCGCTACAATAACGAAATGATTAAAAAATCTCTTGAAAAGGGACAGGAAAACGTTCGAAAACAGCGTTATTTGACTGTGAGTGCAAATTGCCGGTCAATAGAAGAAGCGGAAGGATGGTTTGATACATTCGAGCATACAGCACTTCCAATCTTTTATGCAATGGGTTCGGAATTGGTTCCTTTAAACGCTGTGCAGCGGTTTCAGAAAATCAGAAATTACTTTTTCACAGATGATGGAGAGGAAAGTTTTATTCTCCCGTTTCAGGATATGGTACAGGCCGGAAGAGATTTTCGCAATTCAATCCTTCCACATTCTGTGCGGAATCACAAAAGCTACATGGAATTTGATGAAGAGTGTATGCGGATTCTTTTTGCTGCGGTTCTGCCAACCAGATTGAATGAAGAAAAGTTGATTTTTGAACTGACAGATTTTCCGTTTTATACCTGCCTTACCATAGATACGGCATATATCCCACGGGAAGTGTTACGTGGAAAAATCAGCAACACGAATTTCTACAATGAAAATGCGATCGGGCAGGAAGTACAGGCCAATGCAAGTATGGGTAACTTCTATAGTGAGCCGTCCTATGCAAAGAAAAAGAAGCAGGCCAATCTGAAAAAATATATGGATCAGATCGAGGAAGATGATGAAAATGGCTTCTATGTAGGAATCCTGTTGGCAGTGCGTGGAGCAAATAAAGAGGAACTGGATGCAAACACGGCAGAAGTCAGACGCCGCTGCCGGAAACATTCTATACAGATTGTTCCTTACTACGATCAGCAAATTCAGGCACTGAATACGTTGCTTCCGATCGGAGCGAGGCGTGTAAATAATATGCGTTCCGTCCTGACAAGTTCTTATCTGGCATTCCAGCCATTCTATTCCTGGGATCTGATCCAGCCTGGCGGAACATGGTATGGTATAAATAAAAAAACCAGAAATCCGATCATTGGAAACCGAAAGACATTGAAAAACAGTAATGGTGTTATTTTTGGCCACACTGGTTCTGGAAAGTCCATGCTGCTGAAAATTACGGAAATCGGACAAACATTGATTAACAGTACAGATGATATTTTCCTGATTGATCCGCAGAATGAGATGAAGGGAATCACCCAGAGATTCCGCGGTCAGTATTTTGATCTTTCTGATCCGGATCTGCGCCTGAACCCTCTTGAGATTCCGGAATCTTTGCTGCAAAAGAATGCAAAGGGCCGTGAAGAATATATCCTTTCCCAGCTGCAGTATATGGAAGCATTTCTGTACAGTATCATGACCGGTATACGTCCAAACGGTATCCATAAATCGTTGATTTACCGGTGCGTTGAGGAATTATATCAGAATACGTTTTCAAAAAAGAAACCGATATCCCCGGTGCTTTCTGATTTGGAAGCAATTTTCCAGAAACAGCGGGAACCGGAAGCGCGTGATTTGTATGGATCACTGGAGGCTTATACAAAGCATAGCTTTTTGACATTGGAAGGACAAAGTACACTGTCTACCAGCAGCCGGTTTGTTGCATTTGGAATGAAAAATATCCCTGAATTGATGTGGGAACCGCTGATGATAACAATCATGCATGTTTTAACGCAGCGTTTTTCCTACAACGTTGAACAGCAAAGGGCAACGCATTTTATCGTTGACGAGGCTCAATATGTCTGCCGCCATGAGACAAGTTGTAATGAGCTGGAAAAGGCGTATCTGACGTACCGTAAACTTGGTGGTATCTGTACGATCTGTCTGCAGAACGTTTCAGCAGCAACGGCCAACCGGAAAATTATGGAGATTGTATCAAACTCCGATTTCAAGGTGCTGCTTGACCAAGCCGGTGATGATCGGAACGAATTGCTGCAGATTATGGAGTTATCACAGAAAGAGTTTGAAGCGCTTTCTGATCCGACACCGGGCCAGAGTTTGATTGTCTGGGGCGGGCATATTTTGCAGTGTGATTCGACGATTAGCCGGGACAATCCGCTGTATCATTTCTACAGTACAAACTTCCATGAAGCCGCTGCCGAAAATCGGAACGTATTTTACAGCCAGGAAGCGGATCAAGATGAACATGAAGATGATCTGGAATCCGTGTCAAAGATTGACACGGATGAAAACAGAGACTCGGTGTCAACATTTGACACTGATCCAGACAAAGAGTCTGTTGAGTTTTTAAATGGCGAAGTAGAAGAGCCAATCAGTGAAGAAGAGCTGTTCATGTACCATAAAGTACAAGAAGCTGACGAATGTGATGAATGGCTGGATTGCTATGGTGCCGGAATTTTATGCGGTGTTTCCAATAAACAGGCAGAAGAGATACTGGAATCTCTTGTGAAAAAAGGATATATCGAAAAGATCCAAGGTTGTTACCGTATGCCGGAAAACTAAAGGAAGGATAACGCATGACACCAAAAGACAAGCACACGGAAGTTGCATGGCAGGCAAAACAGCGGGAAGTTAAAACAGGATCTGTGGAAAAGACGGTACACAGTGCTACTTCTGCAATCTATACTGCGTCAGAGATACGATCTGTTATGAGCCACTCTGAAACGCAGGAAATAACAGGAAACCATATTACGCGGGAACAACAGCTGCAAAATCTGCGTCTGGCGACGCAGAAATATTTGCAGCCGGAAAATCAAGTAAATACACAAAGTATCTTGCCGGAAAACACTGGACATACGGAACAGGCTGCTGTACAACCGGAAATCCTGTGGTATAAGAATGAATCAAATTATGTACCGGAACAGCCTGTATATAATGGCTCCAGTGAAAAATATGAGGCGAAAGCTGCACAGTTCCATGCACCTGTTTCAGAGACGTATAAAATACCAGAAAAACCGGACAGACAAGTTGCCCGGGAACAGCAGTTGAAAAGTATACGACTGGCAACACAGAAATATGTGCAAACAGAAGCGGGACGTTCCCATGCAGAAGAGAAGCAACAAACAACCCATTTTATTTTAAAAAGTACAGGTTCAGAACGGGAAGATAATATTGAGGCTGCATCAGAGAATCGGATTCAGGAAAATCACGGTAAAAAATATGCTGCAGCCAAGATGAGAGCTTCCATCCCGAATACTGAACAGCTGGAAATGTCGGAAAATAATGACATAAAAGAAGAAAAACGACAAAGTATGCGTCTGGCCATGTGGAAATATCTGCGGCGGCAAGATACAGAAAACACACAGGGCATTGGAATAGAGGAGAAGCGAAACGGAAATCCGTTGTCTGGAAAACCGACACTTTTTCAACAAGAAGAGGAAGAAAGTAATACGGATGAGAGAGAAAAAAAGAAGGATTTCAGCCGAAAATATACGATTGGCAGGATACAATCATCCACAGTACAAGATTCTAAAGGGGAAGAATTATCATCCAACCAGAGTAAAACTTTCAGACAGCAGCATCAAAGTTTGAATACTGCATCCATGCTGCATGGTATGACAGCAGCGAATGTAGAAAAAGAGGTTGAAGATGATGAGCCGGACTCCCAGAATGATTTAAAAAAATCAAAAACACTTATATATCTGACAAAATTAAAAAAGAATCGAAAAAAAGAAAAAATCACGAGTAAAAATACTTCGGAAGATAGTGAAATTTCAGAAGAATCTTCAACAGAAGAGAAAAAGGAAACTCTTGGTGAAGATGAGGAGAAAACGTCCAATCAGAAGAAGGAAATAAAAAATAAGGAACATACAGAAAAAACATCTGAAAAAAATCCGGCAGAAGATAAAGATAGGCAGGAAATAAAACCGTCCCAGGCGGTAGAGGAATGGAATAAAGAAATGGATCATGCTGAGGAAGAGGACTCAGAGGATGATTCCGGAAGTAAAAAACGGAAAGCCAAAAAGAAAAATCGGAAAGAAAGTGATACAGAAAAGTCAGGAAAGAATGAAAAAGATTCTAATGACCGCAAAAGAAAAAAGGATGAAAAAAGTTCTCGTAAAGAGGGAAAAATTAGAGCATCCTTAAAATGGTTTCGGAGAACAAAGAACTTCCATACAACCGTTCAATCCCTCCGGTTATCCGGGAACGAAGAAGAGATAAAAAAAAGGGCTGATTATCAACAGCGGATGCTACTTCGGCATGGAGTCATTAATACGGCGAAAATATCCGCAGGCATCATTAAAATTATAGCATCCAATGTTTTATTGCTGCTTCCTATTATTTCGCTTTTTCTTCTTTTGAGTCTTCTGTTTCTTGGGGTAAAGGCTGAACGTCAAAGTGCTTCTTCCGCTTATGATGGAGCCTGTTATCTGGCGGCAAAATATGAATCCGGCGGAAACCCGGATCAGGTTGGTGGCGATGGCGGAAATGCATGTGGTGAATTTCAGTTCGACAATCGTTATGAGCTTGGGCCGTTTGTTCGGTGGTGCTATGAAAAAGATCCAACTACATATGGTCCGTTTGAACCATATCTTGGCATGACCACAGAACTAAAAAATAACGCCGGATTTTACGGGGCATGGCATTCGATCTGCATAGAACATAAGATTGCATTTGAGGCAGCCCAGTGCGAATACGTCTATACACAAACACTGCAGCCACTTCTTACATCACTGACAGAATATTATGGTTTTGATTTTACAAACGCGTCTGATGCTTTGAAAGGCTGCGTTCTTTCTTTTGGCAACAGAGATGGAAAATATGTTGTAAGCCTGAAAAGATATTTTGATGGAACAACATCTGCATCAACGGACCGGGAAATTATTGAAAGGGCATATGATGCCATGATCGCCCGCAGACCGAACGTATCCAGGTGGAGCTATGAGAAAGCGGATTGCCTGGCGCAGCTTGATGGGACGCTTGACATTTATGCACCATCCGAAAATGGTGCCGGTGGGATTGACTGGTCCTGGAAAAAAAGCATAGGTGCCGGAGAGTCCGGAAATGCTGCCGTGCAGGCAGCTCTGAATGCTGTAGGAAGTGGTTATTCCCAAAGCAGAAGAGATGATCCGGGATGGTATGATTGTTCTTCCCTGGTTTACCGGAGTTATGCTGCAGCTGGTATTACTTATCTGAATGGAATGGATGCAGCAAGCGAAGCAGAATGCCTGGTAAACAAAGGAATGACTGTCAGCTATGGTGAACTGCAGCCGGGAGACTTGATCTTTTATTCTTATTCGGCCAACGGAAAATACAGGAATATATCCCATGTTGCCATATATCTTGGAAATGGTGAAATGGTTCATGCTGCAGATGAATCCAGAGGGGTATGTAAACAGGCAATGTCACAATCAAATCTTTCGCCGCAATTATATTGTCGGCCACAATAGTAGAAGGAAAATAAGATGGATAAATATGAATACATAGTGAATCTTGCAGAGAAAACAGCTAAAAGGGTTTCACAGAACCGGGAATCCTGGATGAAGTTCCTGACCTCCGCTGCACGGATTTATAAATATCCGTTTAAAGAACAGCTTCTGATTTATGCACAGAATCCGGATGCAACAGCGTGTGCTTCCATCGAGATATGGAATAAACGTATGAACTGCTGGGTAAATAAAGGATCTTCAGGAATTGCACTTCCGGATGATATTGCAACATACGGTCATAAGCTTAAATATGTATTTGATGTTTCGAATGTTCATGCTGTAAAGCCAAATGGACGTTATCCGAAGGCGTGGAAACTGCGGGAAGAACATAAAAGTGATGTACTGCATAGGCTCGAACAAATATATGGCAGTACAGACAGCACAAAACCCTTTGAAGAAAGAATTATTGAAATTTCAGATCAGCTCGCGGCGGATGCCTATACAGAACTTCAAATTGATTATCCGGATTTACAGGATAGGATAGGATTTGATAAACTGAGCGAACAGGACTTTGCTCTTTGCTTAAAAAAACTTATATCGGAAAGTGTTTCTTTTACAATTTTATCGGCCTGTGGAATAGAAATTTCCGATCATGAATTTTCATTTGATTATATCAATCAGTTTGTTTCTATTAAAACATTGTCAGTATTAGGAACAAAAATTAATGATTCTTCCAGAGGTATTCTTGCAGAAATCGGAAAAACAGTACGCATTTATGATAAACTTCGCGAGAAAGAACAGGAAAAAGAAATCTCCAAAAAAGAACTTGCAAATGCACCACAACCGCGATATAATGCTTTAAAGCGTGAAAGTTTGCAAGAGGGTAATTCCAAAGATAAAGATAATATTGAAGGAGGAAAACAAAATGGACCTGGAATACGAACAGATGGGAGATTATCTGATTCCGAAACTGAAAGCAAATCCGGAACCGGAGGGAATGGTAACGAAATACGGACTTCTGAGGGACAAATTTCTGAGGGAGAGATACGATGGGGCGAGAACAGCAATGTTTCTGGAAGGAACGCTGAAAGCACATCTTCTCGAGATTCAGGAACAGGCAAGAGAGAGGATGGAAGTCCTGACATCCCAGATGGCGGAGAAAGAAGGAGTAAACGAACAGCTCAAAGCACAGGATCAGATGCTTTGGGTGAAGAAGATGAACAGCATCCAGAGCCGGGCGGAGGAAGTCGTACTGAAAGAACTGATTTACAGCCGACCAATTTTGTAAAACCAGAGGAATCATACACACAATTAAGTCTGTTTCCATCAGCAGAGGAACAGAGAGGATCAATTACAGCAGCGGAAGCAAGTAAAAAATATACTATGCCCGCTGCTTTCTATTTGCCGGAAACCGATCTTGAAGTAATCATCCGAAGTGGTGGCGGGCAAAAAGATAGCCGGAAACGGATTTACGCCAAATATACCGAAGGAAAAAGTACCGATGAAATAATTGCTTTCCTGAAAAAAGAATATAGTCAGGTCGGCAAAGGTTTTGAATTACACGGTCATCCAATATCTGTATGGTTTGATGAAAACGGAATGACTGCCGGTTATGGTATGCAGGCAGCGGAATCTGTAGTTACAACATTAAGCTGGGATCAAATCGAAAAGTACATTCACGCCATGATTACGTATGGCTTGTATATGGATGCGAACGAGGCAGCACTCGTAGACAAAACAGAGATGGAGAGGGTATCTTATCAGATCGGCTATTTTCTCCGTGATTGGATAGATGATGTACCGGAAGAACTTAACAGTATAGAAAAAATAGAAACTCTTCTTTCTACGCATGAAGGAAGAGAACAGCTGGAAAGCTTTTTGGAAGATGTCGATGCACGGATTTCCTATGGAGAATTAAAGCCGAAAACTGTGAAATCTCCAGGATATCTATTATCCGAAATCGCGGATCTTGACAGGGAGAGAATTCATTTTCCACTTCATGATATGGTAGATGTCAGACAGGAAGATTTCATCACACAGGACGAAATCGACTATGCCCTTTGCATTGGAAGTGGTTTTGCAGATGGAAAATTTCGAATCTACGAATATTTCATGGACCTGCATAACCAGAAAGAAAATGCAGACTTTCTGAAAAAAGAATATGGGATTGGTGGCCAATCCGGTGCGTTACCTGGCAATAGTAGTTCCAACAGTGAACATGATGCGAAAGGTATTCTCCTGGAGAAAGGAAGCCTTTTAAATCCATATACAAAAGTCCTTTTAAATTGGAATGTCGTAGAAGAAAGAATCTGCGAGCTGATTTATGCAGACAAATACTTTTCACCACAGGAAAAAGAAGAGTATAAGAATTATAAAAAAGAACAGGAAAAAAAGGCAAAAGAAGCCGAAATTACCCGGCTGAATAACGGAATCCGGTTAGAGTGCAAACAGGAGATCGAAAAACAGATTGCCGAAAAATACAATGGATTTTCCGTTCCACAAAATACGGTATCTGAAATTGTAGAAAAATACGGCATAGACTGTGTACAATTTGTTTTGGCCAATACCATTGTGCAGGCATGGAAGGAAGGTCGGTTTTCTCTAAGAAACAAAGAATGGGCGAGTTCCATCCTTACAGAAGGAGAATGGAGCAATACACTGATCTTAAACACCCACCCAACTATTTTGGATGGATTTACAAACCAAGTCAGAAACCTGCAGCATGAAAAAGAACAGGTAGTACAGGAACAGCTTACACTGGATGGCCATCTCTGCATTCTGATTGACCAGTGGGAATCTGGAAACGTTAAATATCTGATCGGAAATTGTGTTGATGATCCGGACTTTTATTATGTTCAGTGTGAAAATCGAGTCTTTGAATTTGACAATAAGCCAGATAAAGTTGAAGTAGAGGACTATTATATCGACATTCTTGCTGAAGAAGACATTGATCGACATGAAGCGGAAGTTGGTGCCAAACTTGATGGGGAAGAACTGCAACGGTTATCCTGGCAGGTGGTACATGAGGCAGATGATGCGTTTGGAAATCCAACAAAATGGAGCGCAAGGCTTTTTTCGGATGTCTTTTTGTGGATCAACAAAGGAAATGCCGTATATTCCATTTATGATGCAGAAGGTTATCCGCCATTGGAAACTTTTGAATCTTTGGAAGATGCCATGGCATGGGCCGATGAACTTGCTGCAGATGGAAGAGACATTGAAAATTCTATTCCAGACGAAACGACGCCAGATACCGAAGAAAAACAAGAAGAAAGTAAAGCTGCACCGGATAAAAGTGCAGCTTCCAATTTTCAGATCAGTGATGACCATTTGGGGGAAGGATCTCCAAAAGAGAAATTCAGAAGGAATCTTGCTGCCATTGTGCTGCTTAACCGGATCGAATCGGAAAACAGATACGCTACAGCAGAAGAACAGCAGGTTCTCAGTCAATATATTGGATGGGGTGGACTGGCGGATGCCTTTGACGAAAGCAAACCAAACTGGTCTGAAGAATATCAGCAATTAAAGGCTGCATTATCGCCGGATGAATACCGTATGGCCAGGGAAAGCACTTTAAACGCACATTATACCAGTCCAGTGATTATCCGGCAAATTTACAGTGCTTTGGAACGAATGGGTTTTTCCAAAGGAAACGTTCTGGAACCGGCAATGGGAGTTGGAAACTTTTTGGGCATGATGCCGGACTCCATGAAAGAAAGCAACTTATATGGAGTTGAACTGGACAGTATTTCCGGACGGATTGCCAAACAGCTGTATCCACATGCCAACATACAGATATGTGGTTTTGAAAAAACTACATATCCAGATAACTTTTTTGATCTTGCCATTGGAAATGTTCCGTTTGGACAATACAAGGTGGTAGATAAGAAATACGATCGGAACAAATTCCTGATCCATGATTACTTCTTTGCAAAAACACTGGATAAAGTACGTCCCGGTGGTATTGTTGCCTTTATCACAAGCAAAGGAACACTGGACAAGTCCAATCCGGAAGTGCGGAAATACCTGGCACAACGGGCCGAGTTACTTGGTGCTGTCAGGCTTCCAAATACAGCCTTTAAATCGAATGCAGGAACAGAAGTAACATCCGATATTTTGTTTTTGAAAAAACGGGATCATATGATTGTTTCTGATCCGGATTGGGTCTATCTTGGAAAAGATGGATCAGACATTACCATGAACAATTATTTTGTTGAACATCCAGAACAAATTGTTGGAAAAATGGAAATGGTATCCGGTCCTTATGGAATGGAAAGTACCTGCACAGCAGATGATTCGCAACCGTTTGAAGAACAATTACAGGAGTCTCTGCAAAATATCAATGGAGAATTTGATGCGATTGATCCGGAAGAGATTCTTACGGAGGACTTAGAAGAGCTACTTTCTGCAGATCCGAACGTCAAAAATTATAGCTTTACGGTTGTTGGAAAGGAAATTTATTACCGGGAAAATTCTGTTATGCGTCCTGTTGACGTTTCGGCCACAGCAAAAGAGCGGATCAAGGGAATGATCGGCATCCGGGATTGTACTCGTGCGTTAATTAATTTGCAGCTGAATGAGTATTCCGATGCAGACATTAAACAAAAGCAGGAAGAACTGAGTGCGTTGTATGATGGATATACAGCAAAATTCGGTATACTGAATTCGCGTGCAAACAGAATCGCATTTGATCAGGATTCCAGTTATTCTCTGATTTGCTCATTAGAAAACCTTGATGAAGAAGGAAATTTCAAGGAAAAGGCTGCTATATTCCAAAAGCGTACAATTAAGCAGGAGAAAGTTGTTACAAGCGTTGACACAGCCAGTGAAGCATTGACCGTATCTCTTTCAGAAAAGGCTGTTGTTGATCTTCCGTATATGAGTGAACTTTCCGGAAAAGATACCAAAGAAATTGTGGAAGAACTTCGCGGTGTCATATTTGAAGACCCAATCACCGGAAAATGGGAGACTGCAGATGAATATTTAAGCGGTAATGTCCGGGAAAAACTCAAAATTGCAACATCTTACGCAGAAACAAAACCTGAGTTTAGCATTAATGTGCAGGCACTTAAACAGATACAGCCCCAAAATCTCGATGCCTCAGAGATAGAGATCAGGATTGGTGCCACATGGATTGATCCGAAGTATATAGATGACTTCATGGGGGAAGTCTTTCAAACACCACATTATCTATTAGATCCTGGTGCTGTAAAAACAAGTTTTTCGAATATAACAAGTACATGGAACATTGCCGGAAAAAATGCTGAAACTTCCCGCTCTTTTGCAAATACCACATTTGGAACCACAAGAGTAACTGCGTATAAGTTGCTGGAAGATACCTTAAATTTGAAAGACATAAAAATTTATGATACCTTTGATGAAAGGAGGGTACTGAATAAGGAAGAAACGACTATTGCAAGTCAAAAGCAGGAAAACATAAAAGAAGCGTTTAAAGACTGGATATTCCGTGATCCGGAACGAAGACAGAAGATTGTAGAAACGTATAACGAACTATTCAATTCTGTTCGTCCACGGGAATATGAAGGCTCTCATTTGACATTTCCTGGCATGACGCCAGATATTGAATTAAAGCCGCACCAGAAAAATGCAATAGCCCATATTTTATACGGCAACAATACATTACTTGCCCAGTGTGTTGGTGCTGGAAAGACATTTGAAATGATTGCTGCAGCGATGGAGAGCAAAAGACTCGGTTTATGCCAGAAATCATTATTTGTTGTCCCAAATCACCTCGTAGAACAATGGGCTTCTGATTTCCTACGGTTATATCCGGGGGCAAACATCCTTGCGGCCCGGAAAAAAGATTTTGAACCGGCAAACCGGCAAAAATTCTGTTCCAGAATTGCTACCGGAGATTATGATGCAGTTATTATCGGACATAGCCAGTTTGAAAAAATACCTCTTTCCGATGAACGACAAAAAAATACAATCATACAGCAGATTGATGAGATCGAAAAAGGACTTCGTGAAATAAAAGCAGAGAATGACAAACGTTTTACCATTAAACAGATGGAAAAGACCAAAAAGAGTCTGGAAACGCGTCTTGCCAAGCTTTATGACCAAACCAGAAAAGATCAAGTTGTAAATTTTGAAGAACTCGGTATAGACAGGCTGTTTGTGGATGAAAGCCATAACTATAAGAATCTGTTTTTGTATACCAAAATGCGCAATGTGGCAGGTATCCCGCAGACAGAAGCCCAGAAGTCCTCAGACATGTTTGCAAAATGCCAATATATGGATGAACTAACCGGCGGCAAAGGTATCACCTTTGCTACCGGAACGCCGATTTCCAACAGTATGACAGAGCTGTATACAAATATGCGTTATCTGCAGTACGGCACACTGAAAAGATTGGGAATGACACAATTTGATTCCTGGGCAGCATCATTTGGTGAAACACAAACAGCGATTGAGTTAGCTCCAGAGGGGGTTGGTTACCGTACAAAAAGAAGGTTTTCTCGCTTTTTCAATCTTCCTGAGCTAATTTCAGTATTCAAAGAAGCGGCCGACATTAAAACTGCAGATATGCTGAATCTTCCTGTTCCGGAGGCTCAATACGAAAATGTAGTTCTGAAACCAAGCGAATACCAGAAAGAAATGGTTGCATCGCTTGCTAATCGCGCTGAAGCAGTCAGAAACCAGCTTGTGTCACCTTATCAAGACAACATGTTGAGGATAACAAACGACGGCCGGAAACTTGCTCTCGATCAGCGTCTGATAAACGAAATGCTACCTGCGGATGAAAATTCAAAAGTTGCAGTGTGTGCCGAAAAATCTTATCATATCTGGGAAGAAACCACTTCAGAAAGATCTACACAGCTTATTTTTTGTGATTTATCTACGCCAAGGAAAAATAGGGATGAATCTTTTAGCGTATATGATGAGTTAAAGTCTCTCCTTATGAAAAAGGGTGTGCCGGAAGATGAGATTGCATTTATTCATGACGCCAATACAGATCAGAAAAAAGCTGAATTATTTGCTAAAGTCCGTAGCGGACAGGTTCGTTTTCTGATCGGATCTACTTCTAAAATGGGTGCTGGAACAAACGTGCAGGATCGTTTGATTGCGTTGCACCATCTTGATGTACCGTGGCGTCCATCCGACATTGAACAGCAGGAAGGACGTATTTTAAGGCAGGGAAACCGGAACCGCAAGGTAAAAATATTCCGTTATGTTACAGAAGGAACATTTGATGCTTATTCCTGGCAGCTGATCGAAAACAAGCAAAAATTCATCAGCCAGATCATGACAAGCAAATCGCCGGTCCGTAGCTGTGAAGATGTAGACGAATCCGCTCTATCCTATGCGGAAGTAAAGGCTCTTGCAACCGGAAATCCATATATCAAAGAAAAAATGGATCTTGACATTCAGGTATCACGTTTAAGACTGTTAAAAGCAAACTATACAAGTCAAAAATACCGGATGGAAGATAATATTGTTCAGCATTATCCACGCCAAATCGTTATGGTGAAAGAACTAATCGAAAAACTTGAACAGGATATAGCTCTCTATGAACAAAATGCTGCCACAAGCAAAGATAAGTTCCATATGCAGGTTGGATCAGGTGTGTATGACACAAGAAAGGATGCAGGAAACGCTATCATAAAATTTTTTCAAACTGATGCGGATGGAACTGCCAAAATCGGAACATATCTCGGATTTTCAATGAATATAGCATTCGATTCCTTTAATAGAAAATTCGTTTTGAGACTTAAGGGAGCTATGAACCACCCTGTTGAGATTGGCCCTGATCCAGTTGGAAATATTATTCGATTGGATAATGTTTTGAAAACCATGCCGGATAAGCTTGCCGAAGCCAAAGACAGACTTGAAACCTTAACTAATCAATTAGAATCAGCGAAAATAGAAGTAACGAAACCATTCCAACAGGAAGAAGAACTCGCTGAAAAGCTAAAGCGACTGGCAGAACTGAATGCGCTCCTGAACATGGATGAGAAAGGAACAGATGCTCTTATACTGGAAGATGATGAACAACCTGCAATAGTAAACTCCGACATGGCAGTTACGCCAATCACATCCGTGAAAACAAAACCAATGCTAAAGAAAAAAGTGGTTGGACTATGCTTATAAGAAAATGGGGAGGATTTCAATGGAAATAACAGAAATAGAATGCAAAATCCTACGGATAAAAGCCGGAGCTATTTTAATTCTTGGGATGCAGCTAGGAAGTGAGCTGCAGCTTGATACGGAAGAAAAACGAGAGGATGTTCTGATGCAACTGGTGGCTATGCAGCGGCTTGTCGAAAAAGCCGAATATTCCCCAGATCTTGCATTTGAATATTTCGGTTATTCGGAACAAAAACGGCAGCTTTACAAGAAGGTTGTTGACTACATGATTGATGTTTCGAAATAAAAAAGGTGTTAAAAAGAAAAAAAGGTCGCTAAGGGAAATTTCATCTTTCTCTTACGACATTTTTTGTTGGAGGCATTTATGAGTAAAAGAAAATTTTCAAAAAAAGAGGTTGCCATAAGCATAGCGGCGGCCGCTCTTGCAATAGCAACGGTTGGAGGCGCGGTCGCTATCCATAAAGATTCCAGCAACTCAAATACTGGACATTCTATTACCGTGGAGCAATCAGACTACAGTAAAAAAAAGGAAGAGGCAATCCAGCAGATTGAGGATGCCGTAAAAGACTTATCGGATGACCAGCAATCCGAAATTGACTCTTATATCAAACAGAATATTGAAAACATCCAAAAAGCTGAGTCTGAACGTACCATAGAAAGCACGCTGCAGGAAACACTCGATTACATAGACCAAAGAAGTTTGAGTGAAAAAGAAGAGCAACGAAAAGAAACACAGACAACGGAAACATCTTCTTCCAGTGAAAGGGAGGTTACTTCTTCCTCTGTATCAGAAGAAGATAAATACCATATCCTTGGGGAAGATTATATTTATGAAAATAACGACTATCTTCCAGTTATCAATCAAAGTAACTGGATCTATATGTCTGATGAAGAGAAAGACGATTGGCTGAAGAAATGCACACCGGTAAAAGAAGATTCCGCCCACTCTATCACAGCCATATGTACAGACGCTTATGGTTACAATAAAAGCTGGTTTCTTCCCTGCAGACTGCATAAATGGATCACGGAAAACAATATCACAGCAACGGAAGGTGAATATCTGGCCTATGGAACCTATAAACCAAGTAAGGAAACATTCTATCTCGTACTGAATGACAGTAACCGAACCGTAACTCTGGTTACATACAACAAAAATTCCCAGGACTTTTCCTTTGAATTTGCCGGCATGACAGAGAGTGAGGTACTGGAAATGAAGAAAATGGATGCAAATACATCAGACACCACAGGGCACCAGGAAGATTCCAATAATACTTCTGATGCCGGTGATGCACCACTTTCTGAATCTGCCTTAAATGAAATGGAGAAAAATGCAGAACAAAATCAATAAAATCAAACATACCGGCGTATATGTTCTGGTTGTAGATGATTACTTATACAAAACCGGAGACATATTTGGCGAGTGGGTTTTTCTTCCCATGGATTCACCGGCAATCTCAAAATATGATGATACTTACGTTATTATTAAGTATGATTTAAGTGACATTACAAATCAGACACAGAAAAACTGGATTCAAAAGCAAATCGAGCAAAATAAACATAATATTTCGCGCCTCAATAACATCTTAATAGCGTATATGGAGAACGAAAACTGGAATTCATAGTCTCCAAGGAAAACTGATACTTATAAATTTTCCGAAAAAGGTAGCCTAATTTTGAGGCTGCCTTTTTTGAACCACAAATCAAAAAAAGGAAGAATTAAAAACATGAAAATACAACGAGATGGGAAAGAATATACCTTGACGGCCGAAGAAGTTATGGAAGCCCACGAAGAATTTGTTACCAGTTTTATGGTTGCCGAATTGGAAAATTCATATGATGTACCACATAAATATTCGAAAGATCTCGCAAAAGAGGCATATGATATGTATGCTGACAGCAGTATTTATTCCGAATATGATTGCATCGAACGTGTTGCAAAGGACTATCAGGATCGCTGTAAAGAACCTACTGTTACAATAACTTGGTCAGAGTGTAACGATTTTGAAGATGGCGAGGTTATTCCGCTCGCAGAAGCAAATAAAAGGTTTGAATTTACCCGATGAACCGATGTTAAAAAATTACGATCAAGCTTTAATTGCAGAAAGACAAAAAATAGAGAGGAAGAACTTAAACAGGAATCTGCTGTCGCAGGACTGACGTTAGAAGAATATATCACACAAAAATATATTTTCAAATGTCAAAAAACAGTAAATAAGCATACAAAATGTTCCCAAAAACGCCCAATCATTTAAGACTGCTAAGCAGTCTTTTTTATTACACAAAAAGGAGAAAGAAACTATGGATATAGATACATTAATTGAGCGACAAGAAGTGCTGGTTGAAAATCAAAAACAGCTTTTATCTGCGATGGTGTCTACACTTGACCTAATGAAAGCAGAAAAATTACGTCAAGAAATAGATCAGGAAATAGCATTTGATGAACCAAATAAGACTGTTGAGCAAGAAGAAGATCCTCGGGTCCAAAAGCATAAAATTATTGCCTTGAAAAATGGTTATACCCCGGAAGACGTGGAAGAAGTTGCGAGTATTTACCGATCATACTATGAATCTCTTGATGAAATCGAGGCAGATCTCGCTGCAGAAGGTAAGCCAAGTAATGGATCTGACTATGAATTACGAGCTGAAAATGTACGTGCGCTTCGCGATCAGGACTTATCATATATTGACCACAAATATGAAGAGCAGCGCAAACAGAAGTCACGTCCTACGCAGCATCCACTGAAACGTCCCAAAAAAACGATGAGTAAAATTTGACTTGTAGAAAAGAGGAAACCATATGTCAGAGTCACTGGGCCCCCGGAAAAAGGATTGGGATTTTTCATCCACATTAAAAACTCTTCTGGATCGTCATACTCTCGAACTTTCCAACGAAGAATTAGAGGAAATCAATCTATACCTTTTAAATCAAAGAGAACACGCGATCGCTTTATACTCTCAGCAATTATATGGAATGAAACGTACAGCCAATCGTTTATCCAACACTTCAACATCCTTTCAGGATCAGTTACAACACATGAACTAAAAAGAAAGAAGGGTTCTTATGTCACAAGAAATTGAAAATAATTTTGAAGAACGAAAGAAAGACTGGGACTTGACCGGGCTTTTGGACGATGTTATTCGAAGGTACATATATCAACTGACTAATGATGAGCTTAATGAAATCAACTTGGAAAAAGCTTCTGGAATGCCAGATGAAGAGATTAAAAATGGAATCAAACTCCCTTTGGCTACTATGCAGCAACGCCGTGAAACATGGGGTTCTCAAAGTAAATTAGATGTACAAGAGCCTATGATTTTTATATTGCAAAGTACAGTAGAAAAATTGTCCGTCGGAGACAAAATCCCATTATCAGACGCAGATAGCTTTTTGATTCACCAAGAATCCGGTGTTCTTAATTATGAACTTCATTATTTGATGAATGGTACGCCGCAGGAGTATAATGCATTCCTTGATCTTTCTAAAGTTAAAGTGGCCGACACGTTAATGGATGGCGTTACGCACAGCGTTCCACCTGCTTTATCGGATTACCTTGAGCGGCATCAACAATTAAACGATACAGAACTTGGAGCCAAACGATTGCAGAAGTTAAATTGTGATTCAAAAAATGTATCTTATGCAAATGCTCTACTTTCCTATGTAAGAGAAGCAAGGGAATGTTTAAATTCTGGAAAACAACTTCCACAGCGGCCAACCAGAAGTTCTATTACTCTTGAAAAGCCAAACGAAGAAGTTGCAGTTCCGCTTTCCGAACAAACTCCAGAAGAAACTGCTGTCCCTGATCTTAATTCTGCACCTGAAATTAGTATCCCTTCATCCAACAATGAAGAAGTTATGCAGCATCAAAACACCACTCCGGAAAGTCCGGAGGCAGAACATCAACAAGCAAAAATGGAAAATCTTATGGATATATCTCTTCCATTGGTTGATCAGGAACCATTTCAAGAGATACTACAGGCTCTTCTGAAAAATGATATGTCTCAAGCAGCTAATCTGTTGCAATATCTCGGAAGTCATCTGGATAAATTACAAGAAGAGCATCAGAAAATGCAAGTAGAATTCAGGGAACTCAAAGAACAGGTAAATTCTATTGACGAAAGATTTTTTAATGATTCTGACAGTGTTGATACTGTACAGAATAATCTTGATCAGAGTGAAAAACTCATAACACTTAACAAGTCCCGCCTTGCCAATGTTGTTCTGCAGACTAAGAGTAAATTAAAAACTGCTGGAAAAAATGCGCTTTTATCGTTTGCTGAAAAAATTCATGTTCCAAAAGCTTTGGCTTCGTTGCAAAAGGGAATGCAGCATACGCAGGATTCTCTCGATGTACTATTCCAGCGGCTGAACGATGCAAAGCAGGCCGTACAAGATGTTTCCAATAGTGTAAAAAACGTTGGCCGGGCATTGACCGGAAAAGAACTTCTTGAATATGTCCCGTGGGACCCAGAAAAGGGTAAGATTGCTTCTGTCCAGCGTAAGATTTACGCTATGGAGCGTACATTGGGTAATTTGCAGGAAAGAACAAATACATTACTTTCTAAAATGCAACGTCCTGAGCAGAAACCCGAGAAGCAGGTAAAAAAGACAACTAAAAAGGTTATTTAAAGGAGGTATTAAAAATGGCAGCTGAAGATGCAGGTGGAAGTGGTGACCTTGCTATCTTGGTCAACACAGAAATGATTATTCTTAAAGGGGCTGTTAAAGCAGCAGCTTCCGCAGGTAGTGTAACCGGAAAGGTAGTAAATAAAGCTCTGCTTTCTCCCTTCCGACTGATTCAATTTTGTATGAAACTACATAAGCAACATATAATCTCCACGTCAGACTTCAAAAGTTTTACACAATTCATGAAAGCCTGTGATGGAGATTATATTATCGCAAATCTCCCCACACGCGATCCGGAACAGTTGGATAAACTCATGGATTCCATGACAGAGGTTGGAATTACCTACTGTCTCCTTCCTGATCTGGATATTCAGGATTCCTGCCAGCAAATTGCCATACGTGGAAAAGACGTTGCAAAATGGCAGGCATTATACGAATCTTATGTAACAAACCAGCTCGATCTTGGTGGTCCACTGGATTTTGAAGAGTTGAAAGCTCTTACTTCCGGAAATTATAAAATCAAAAGTCTTGCACTCGGAGATGCTTCGGAAGATAATGAGCAACTAGAGCAATTTCTGGATATATTGGACGAACGTGGCGTGAACTATTCTGTTCTTCCGGATCTTAAATATGGAGATAATCACATCCAGATTGCCGTTGCGAATCAATCTCTGCAACAATTCGCAGCAGCTATTAAAGCATATTTAGAAGAATTTCCGGATGCAGCTAAAGATTTGGTAGAAGATATAACTGAACAAGAATATTTTGATTCTGGCCGTATGTCAGAGGAAGATTATATGAAAACAGCTTCGCCGGAAATAAAGGAAAAAACCGATCCAAAAAATTGGCAGAAAGGAAAAAATCTGAATGCACAGTCTTTTGAGCAAGCCCTGGCTGGGAAAGAAGTCGATCGTTATGAAACCTTAAAGAACCGACCAGGGTTAATCGAACGATATATTCCTTCTCAAAGAGTAGCTGCCAGAAGAGAAGATGAAATTGCGCTGCAGACAGGTGACCGAGAATATGTTCGTATTCAGGAAGCTCTTTCCGTTGACAATGGTAAGGGCTTTATTATTTTTCTTGATCCGGAAAAAAATTATAATGTCTATCGTCCGGATGAAAAAGGGATTCTTCAGACTCCTTCCGGCAGTCTGTCTGGAAAAGAATTTTCCAAGTATACAGAACAATCTGACGAAACACATCGTTTAGATTATATTCCGTATGCAGAAACTGAAACTCCGTCCGAAGCTCCTCAAAAGCAATCATCAAAAGCAAAATCTATGGAAAAAACTGTTTCACAAAGCTCTCCAGATGTTTCTACTCAAGAAGCAGCTTTTCCCGTTACCATTAATTGTAGTCTTGTTGATGATATTATGGATGACAAGACTTTTATTTCTCGTATTCCTGGTTCTAAATTGCATATCAAACTTCCTCTTTTTTCCATTGCTGATGACGGAAAAACTCTTGTTTCAGCAATTGATCCACAAAAGGAATATGAAATTTTTAAAAATGATTCACCAACATCGAATCCTTTATTGAATATGAAAGGAGCGCAAATACTACCTTATTATGATCCAGTTCGACGCAAAAACATAACAAAACAGTTCGGCCAGAATCAAAATAAGATTTTAAAGTTTTCTCAAAATCCTGCTTCTAAACACAAGCCTAAATCTTCCCCTATAAGGAAAAAAGACTTAAAGCTTTAATATAAGGAGAAAAAATGATAAAGAAAAAAAAGATTCCAATTAAAAGTCTTGTGCTTATTCTTATTTTGGTCGAATTAATCTGCCTTGTATTTGCAGGTATTTTGGGTGAACCTGGTAATGATATAAATCTTAAAACAGCGTCATGGATGAATCATCCATGGCGCTGTTTTAATCAGTACACATTGATTAGTCTTGGATGTGGTCTGACCGGATGGGTATTTTTTCTTGCGTTTTATTTGGATACGCATCGCAACACACATTCAGACATCGAACATGGTTCTGCAGAATGGGATGATCCGGACACTGCAAATAAACGCATGGCCGATCTTAAGCATCCGGAAAATAACCGCATTCTTTCCAAACACGTAAATCAGGCTTTATCCGGTTCGAAATCCTTTCCAAATAATAATATGATTGTTGTCGGTGCTCCTGGTACCGGTAAATCATTATTTGTGATTGCTCCAAATATTTTAAAATGTATTTCTTCCTATTTATTCATGGACCCTAAAGGTGAACTTGTGGAAAAATATGGAAACTATTTGCAAAAGAACGGTTATCAGATCCGTGTTTTGAACTTAAAAAACATGGAATCTTCTGATCGATACAATCCTTTTGTTTATATCCGAACAGAAGATGATATTCCACGATTGATTATGAATATTTTCAAGTCTGTGGAACCCCCGGATGCCCAAAAAGGCGACCCTTTCTGGGATGATGGTTGCGCTCTTTATCTGCAGTCTCTCTTTTATTTCGTGTGGGCTGTATCTGTACCAGATAAAAAAAAGATTTTTGCAGAAGCCGGTTTAAAATGGGAACCTGTATATGCTACGCAAACTTTAAATCAAGTAACAAAGCTCATGCAGCTGGAAAGTAAAAAAGTACCACCTCGCTCTGAGGATGAAGAAGAGTCCACAGAATTATCTTTATTAATGGATGCATTAGCAGATATGTATCCAGATCATCCAGCTGTCAGAGATTATCGTAAATTAAAAGAAGGTGCGCCCGAAACAGTTGCTTCCGTTCTTTTAATTTTAAATGGAAAATTCAAGTTCTTTTATTCGAAATCTATTCAGCGCATTTTTGAAGCAGATGATATGAACTTATGGGAACTTGGAACCGGTTGGCACAGGGATGGAAAAAGTAAAGTAGCATTATTTCTAGTCCTAAAAGAAAACGATAGCAGCTACAATTTTGTGGGAAATATGCTTTATCAACAGCTGTTCGATGAACTTTTGGTAGAAGCAGATCAGAATTACCATGGTGTTCTTCCTATTCGTGTTGAGTGTTGGATGGACGAGTTTGGCAACGGGTTACGGCCGGAAGGTTTTGAACATTTAATCACAACCCTTCGATCTCGTAACATTGCTGTCATGCTGTTCCTGCAATCAATTAGTCAGCTGCAAACCATGTACAAGGGTGACGGATGGAAAGTATTCATGGATTCCTGTGCTGTATTTTTATTTCTTGGTTCCGGCCGTGGTGCGTATGACACCCAGGAAACTATCAGTAAAATGTTGGGTGCTGCCACAATCGAAAAGGCATCCGGTAGTGTTTCATACGGTCAAAACGGAAGCAGCAGCACAAGCTACGATCGCCTGCAGCGTTCGCTTATGGATGCAAATGAAGTTGCACAAATGGATAAAGACAGTTGCATCATTCTTCCATTTGCAAGTAAACCAATCATCGACAAAAAATATAAGCCATTCCATGATCCCTCTTATTTGAAGGCAAAAAAATATGGACCTTATACCCATCCAGTTGAAATTTTCCGTGATAAAAACGGAAACCTGCATACAGTAAATCACCAGGAGAAATTTTATTTTCCGGATGAAGGTCTTCAAGCAAAAATACGCGATGATCTAAAAGAAGGGAAATCTTCCGGCATGTTATTCGAACTCAGCGAAGATGAATTTTGTTCTCTGGATCTGGATGATCCGAAACTGAATGGCCCGCAAGGAAATCTTTTTTTGCTTCAACAGTTAAAGAAATTGGAAGATGATAGTGCCACTTTAAAATTACAGAATGCTGTCAACGAAAAAATGAATTCTGTAATTTATGATACGTCAGACAACACATCCTCCTTGGAGGCAGATGAAGAATCTGCCGCAGAAACCATTTCTGTTTATGATGTGCGTCAATCTTGGGATCTTTCCGGGAATCTGGAAGATGTTATCCGAAGATATATACTCGAACTTTCCGAAGATGAAGTATCAAACATCACAGAAGCTATGAATCGGCATATCCCGGAAAAGAAGATCAAAGATTGTTTAACTCTTCCACCGGAAAAATTATGTCTTATGCTGCAGTTTTATATGAAACAAGCAAACTAAAGTAACTTAGAGAGGAAGTATACCTTATGGCCGAAGAGAAAAAAAACAGATCAGAGGAACTAGAAAGTCTGGATAAGAAAATCAATGAGATTATTAATGGATGGAATCAAAATCCGGAAGAGATTGTTGAATTTTTACAGTTCTCCAGCAAATTTTCTTACGCTTATTCACCACGCAACATGATGCTCATTGCTCAACAGCAAAGAGGAGCTTTACTCTGTAAATCCTTTAAAGCCTGGAAAGAACTTGGTTACTCTGTAAAAAAAGGTGAGCATGGAATGGAAGTGTACGTCCATACACCGATCACTATTTTAAAAACAGATGATGGAGATATTCCTTATAGTAAAGCATCCAAAGAACAGCAGGCCGCTTATGATGTCGGAGAAATAGAAGGAGAGAAACTTTCGTATTTCAAAAAAGGATATACATTTGATATTACGCAGACAAACTTTCCTCCGGAAAAATATCCAAAGCTTCTTGACCGTGGAATTCCATCTGAATTTCACAGAAGCTGCACAAATATATTAAAAGAATACTGTGAAGAGAATCTTGGGCTTAAAGTTTTTCTGCAAGACCAGGAACAAAATATTAAAGGAGTTTCCCTTTATGGCTATCACAGTCCGTCAGAACACGAAATTCATATTGCTTCAACTTTACAGGATACCGCTGCTTTCTCAACATTAACACATGAATTCGGACACGCTCTTGCACATGGATCTGTCGAAGAATCTCTGAATACAAATTTGCATCAAAAAGAATTTGAAGCTGATGTTATGAGTATTATGTTTTGTCAACACTATGGGCTTGAAATAACCGACGAAAGAAAGAGTCATCTTTCTGGTCATTACAAAGATTGGAAAAAATCCGATCCGAACAATTTTCATCCGGATAAAAGTATGCGGAAAATGTTTGACTTATTTAGGGAACACTCAACTGTCCTGGATCAAAAAATAGTTAAAGCTTTTCCAGAGCTTGCAACAAAATTACTTCCGCAAGAACTAGAAGTGAATTCAGAAAAAAAGAAAGTTGTAAATAAAACTGCTAAGAGAAAACCAAAGAAAAAGAAAACACCAAGACTGTAAATACGATTTTTTATGAAGAAGAAAAATAGATGCGCAGACGAATTTCCATCCAGCAGTATCAGAAAATACATCGGCTATCCAGATAGTGCGTATATACATTTTGATGAAGTTGGTGCAGTGCTTTTTATTTTTCGAGCAAATCCTTCTTTGAAAGAATTGGATGGATTCGAAAAAAAATTTGAAATTCGAATTACAGAATTTTCAAAAATCATGTTTATCTCTTTTCGCTTTGGATCTTCTGACTGGTGCAGCATCTCATATTCTCCATACTTAGACACATGGCAGAGCAAACAATTTATTTTTCCGAATTGTAAGTACGGAATAAATTTATTCATAGCACTTTTCGATACATCAACCGGAAAAATATTAAGGGCCAGGATGCTCGATCTTCCGTGCCTCTTTTCAAAAAAAATACGCTCTGCCATTGTACTGCAGGCACTGCAGCCATTCAATAAAGAGAAATATATTAAAGTTATTAAGCAGTTTACTTTTTTTCATTCGCAAGAAGAAATTGCAGTGCAAAGCAAATTATCATCACGCTGCACAGTCCATTATCGTGCATCACAGACTGTCCCTATACAAAAATAATGAATTATTTTCACACCACACATTTCAAAATAATCAGAAAAATGCAGAATCACTATTCTGTGTTTCATAAAAAATTAAAAGTGAGGTAACTAAAATGGAAAGAAAAAAAACTCAGGCAACAACAGCAAAGTTAAAAAAGGTTCAGACCGAAATCAAAAAGACAAAGGATAAACTCAATAAACTTATGGCAGAAGAGGAACGTTTGACTGTTCAGTATCAGACAGAAAGTTACGAAGAGACTTTAGCTTATTTGAAGTCTGCAAGCAAAAATGGAAAGCCAGATCTTGAAGAGATGTGGAAGTTTTTGCAGAGCACTTATTCTCCTGAGTTGAAAAATTCAGTTTCACCATCGACCGGAAATTCTGCACCTTCAGAAGAATCAACTGATGACGTAGAAGAAAATTCTGAAACAGAAGAAACATCCAGCACTGTTCCGGAACAAAAAATTTCTCATTATGATTCAAATGATCTTGAGTTTTTAGCTGACTAATTTTTTGCGGGACATCCTTTTGGGGTGAGGACGTCCCGTTTTTCAAATAGAATCGAGGTAGCAAATGGAAAGCAAAAATTATCATTTCAATGTGAGCAATCCCGAATTGATTTCAAAAATTGAACGCTTCAATGAATATGGATTTGCAAACCGAACTGATTTTTTTCTTGAAGCAATAAAAGCATATGACACAATTTTCACTCCAGAAAATTCTTTGAAAAAACTCATCACAGACGCAGTGATGGATGGAATTGTTGGAGCATTGAACATAGAAACAAACACAACTGATGATGGTGATAAAACAAATTTTGAAGACAGTGATGAAGATTATCTCATCTACATTAAGTAAGAATTGTAAAAATTTACATTACCTTATACCTACGCTCGATATAAAATCGAGCAAAAGGGGTCTTAGGGGACTCCCTAACAAGATGCAAATTGTTTACAATTTGCGTATCTTGCTAATTAAGAAATAGGAATGTGTTTCTTATGGTCGTAAAACGTCCATGAGCCTGCAGCCCCAGTGTTTATGCGGCTTTCCGGGATTTTCATAAAAAACGCATTTTTCTCCACAAAAAGCCCATGGTCATAAAACGTCCATGGATATTTTTGTCATGGTCGTAAAACGTCCATGGGCTTTTTTTAATTGATTTGTCTCGAAAATTTTTATCACCGAGTACAGAAAAGAGGAAAGTATTGATGGAAAAAGAAAATAAAAAAGCAACTGCCTCTGAGAAACTGACGAAGGTAGTTGCCATTCGAATTTCTCAAACTGATTATGATATTTTTTTAGAAAAAGCAAAAATGGAAAATCCGGAATCCACAAAAATAAATATTTCAAAATACTTATGCAGCGTTTTACACGATTCCACAATTTCAAATTTTCATTTTTTAAAAAAGAATTTTCGTCAAGTCGAACAGGCCTTACTCAATATTGACAGCAAACTTTTGCAGATCGAAAAAAATTCGGCAGGATCTTTTTATCCGGAAGAAATGTTGGAAAAAATCTCTGAATGTAAACGGCAGCTTGAAAAATTAGAGTTTGATTTTCAAAAATTGGAAGAGGAGATTTCAAAATGGCAATCACCAAACTGAGTCATGTCAAAGAACGGAAATCCGGAAATCCTAACGCAGGACTCTATAATTGCATTGATTATATTTTGAATCCTGACAAAACAGAAGAGCGTTATATCGGAGGAAACGCGGGTTCCACTACACAGGAAGTATATAACCGGATGATGGCAACAAAACAAGAATTTCGCAAATTGGATGGCCGACAATGTTATCACTTCATTATTAGTTTCGCACCAGGCGAAACGGATGCTATCACCTGCTTCAATATTGCTCAGGATTTTTGTGAAAAATATCTCGCCGGAAAATATGAATACGTTTTTTCTGTCCATACAGATCACGCGCATATGCACGCTCACATAGTTTTTAATTCTGTCAGTTTAGTAGACGGAGTAAAGTATCATTATTCAGATGGACAGTGGAAGAGTAACATTCAACCGATAACGGATCAGCTTTGCGAAAAATATGGACTGAAAAAATTGACTTACGTTCCAGGAAAAAGAAAAGGCGTTGATTATGGAACATGGAGGGAAAAGAAAGATCCATCCGGAAGTCAACGATTACGTGAAGCTATTGACATGGCAATAGCGCAATCTGATTCCTACGATGATTTTCTTTCTATAATGAGGAAGTCATATCAAGTAAAAATTGGGTTTTCACAAAAATGGAATTCTGAATATCTTTCATTTAAAGATTTTAAAACTCCGGCCGGACGATACCGTAGAAATTACGTTCTTGGAAAATCATACACTGTCGCAAGTATTCAAAAGCGCATTTCATTAAATAAGATGGAAATTCCAGAATCATTAAAACGACTGCCACCACATATTCGAGGTTTTGAATCTTCCATCGGCTCTGGTTTTCGTTCAGCAAATGGTTTATACCTTACGCAGCATCAAAAACGTTATATGATTCCATACTGGAGGTTAAAAAATTCCGAACGCACAGTTACTAGTGGCACAGGGAACATTCGAGAATATTCAAAAGAGGCTGATAGAAATTTGCGTGACCTGCAAACCGTGCAAGATAATAAAATTCGAACCGTTCAGGATTTGTCCTCCCGCTTGGATGAATTGAATCAAATGACCGATTCCATTCGAAGAGAACTTCGTGCAATACAGTCTAGCCGTGAAGATTCAGAAACAGAGAATGTCATTTCCGAATATCTTTCCATTCAAAGTGCATTTGCGAATGCCGCTGTTCCTATTGAAATGGAAGGGAAATTTGAAAACCGATTGGATGAGATCGAAGAAAACTATCCGATCGAAGAATTGATACACCAAAAAGAATCTAATAGTAAAAAAGAAAAACAACTACAGAAAGAAATCAAAAATTTGCAACAGGCATCCAGACGTTTATCAAAATTAAAAAAGATCCAAAAGAGATAAAGAGGAGTAGTGAAAATGGCTTTCCAAAAATATTCTGAAGAAAAACGTAATGAAATTTTAGATTCTCAACAGGAAAAAAATGCGCGTGGAAAAATAAGTTTATTACTGAATTTGGGATTTCCCAAAGATTGGATTGAAAAAATGCTTCCTTATATAAATGAGGATACTACATCATGGCAATTACGCATGATCAGTCTTTTCGATCAAGATCCGGAAGATCTCGTAGCCATGTTGGAAGATTCCGTAAAAAATTCTTCTGTGGAAATTTTTCAATCTATCCGGAAGAAATATTATATTGAGAAAAAAAGCAGTGCAGATATTGACCAGATTCAAAAATCAATGGAGCAATACGTTCCATTGATTCATAACCAACTAGACGCTTACAATGAGATGTCCTCTTTGTTGCAGCAGCAATTCGCCGCCCAAAAAGAGAAAGATGATCTGCATAAATCAAAGGGTGATCTGCAAGAAAAAATAAATGCTATGCAGAAGGAGCATGAAAAAATTTCTATTGAAAAGGAAGATATTTTTCATCAGCTACAGGATTCAGAGAAAGAAAAAATTTCCATTCAGCAACAACTCGTTGATGCGAATGAATCGCTGCAGAAATCTCAGGGAACTGCAGCTTCTTATGAAAAACAAATTGTCCTCTTGAATAACCAGCTCAATGAATTAGAGAAACAATTGGAAGTATATCAAGCAAAGGAAAATGAAATTGCACAAATAGAATCGATGCAGCCTAAAAAATCTTCTGCAAGTCCGCAAAAAAATTGGCTATCTTTTTTTCACAGCTCTAAAACAAATCGTGAAGAAAAATTGGCCATTCAGGAACAGGCTACACGAGAGGATCTGGCAAAGGAATACATTTACAACCCATCTCACTCTGAAGAACAGTCTGCGATTTTTCTTGCTGCTGCAGGAACAGAAGAGTGGACCCTGGAAGATCTTCGAACGCTTGCTGCTCAACCAGATACTGATAGTATGAAACTATTGCAGCGAAAAATAGAACAGCTGCATAAAGCTACGCAAAAAAATAATAAATAACCTTTACTTTCCCTGTTTACATCTGTTGTTTTCTTTCAGGAGAAATGATAAAATTAATATAATTCCATTACTACGGAGGGTAATTTAAAATGGCAGTATCATATTTTAATACAAGCGAATATGAATTAATGAATAAAGATAACATTGTTGCAACGGTAAGTTGTATAAGAGATGAATTTAATGATTTACATTTTGAAATTCAGCATGTATCTTCACAATTACCAATCGGTTTCAAAACATTTAAAGATTGGATCGAAAATCGTAGAGCACCGAGCAATCGCCAGCATATTGAAAAATTGCTTAAACATTGTAACTGTTATGATTTAGAAGGTTTCATTCAAGTTACACATGCTGCAACTCTAAATGATACGTTTTGGGTTCGCCCAGCAGAGAGTAGTCTTTCTTGGAATAACGTTTCATTATTCCAAAATCCTTTCGATGACATTGTTGCTAGGATAGCCTTTGAAGGTGGTATGTATGGAGAACATTTTTCAACAGCTTCCCCTGAGTTTTCTACTGATGGAACCTTTGCAAAATGTTGGACTCGTTTAAATAATCAAATTTTTCTTATGAAAAGAGGATCTGAAGGTGGTGTGAATGCTGGACTCGAACCATACAGTGAAATGTATGCTTCACAATTAGCTGCTGTATTTTGTCCGGACTTCGTTCCATACGAGGTTGTAAATTACCATGAAAAAAAAGCATCTAAATGTCCTCTTTTTACAAATGAACAATATGGTTTTGCTCCAATCTACAAATTCATTGGGGTAGAAGCTGGTATTGCAAAAAACCTACAATACTTTTCCTCTATTGGTAGTGAAAATGCTTTCCGTAGAATGCTCATTTTAGATGCCCTTATAGTCAACACCGATCGTCATAAAGGAAATTACGGAGTATTATTTCAAACTGATACTCTTCAACCGATAAAAATGGCACCTGTATTTGATCACAATCAAAGTTTGTTACCATACGCAATGGAAGATGACTTTCGCCACCTCGACTCTTATTTGCTCGAAAAAATTCCGCGAATCGGTACAGACTTTTCAGAAACCGCAGCTATGGTAATGACGCCAGACATAAGAGCAGATTTAAGAAATTTACAAGATTTCGCATTTTCCAGCTCAGAAAACGGATTGCCAAAATGGAGAGTTAATGAATTAAACAAATTAATAGTACATCAATCAAGAGCTATCCTTAAATCAAAAAAAATATATATGTCTCCCGATCAACCTAAAAAGAAAAACATAAAAAAAGCAACTCCTCGTCTATGAAAAAAATCCGTGTCAATAATTGACACGGATTTTAAAGTTAATGTGATTATGATAGCTCTCTATTCATTATAGTTTACGTGGTTTCTTTCTTGATGTAGTCTTGAGATTTGGTTTGGAAGTATTGCAGTTTTCATTAAGTAATTGTTTTATCTCTGGCCGTGGAGTATTGGAAACTATCGAAAGTCGTTTTAAATACGTTGCTGCATTCAAATAAAGTACATCATTTTGTTTTGAAGAAGCTCCCGTATAAAGTACCAAACGGCTTTTCACCTTTCCAAAATTTTCATCTATATATTCCAAAAAATCAGTGTTTCTTAAATGCTTTGTTTGATCTATTACGATCTGATTAGAGTATTTTACTTCAAACAGATAGCTTTCTCCTTTTTGCTTATCAACCAGTATCATATCAGCTTCAACATGCTGGTTGTTGTTTCTCAAGGTGATGCTTAATTGTGATACGTAATAACGATCCGGATCAATCTTTTGGAATGTTTTATATGTTTCCGCAAGAATTATATTTTCAAGTAAAATTCCTTTTACGAAATGATCTGCTCTTAAAATAAATAAATTTCTGTCAGCTATACCACAAGTATCCTTCCACATAGAATCATCCGCCAAATTTTTGATCAAAGCAGTTGAATGGGCATATATCATACCTGGTTGCATAAAAATTTCTAAATCTTCAGAACGTTCCCCACTATTCAATGAAATATATGATGGAATTTCGAGAAATAGTTCGAGTTCCAACAAGTAATTCTTTAGTTCATCCAGATGTCGCTTACTTAAAGACGTTTGCATTTCATCCAAATCCTTAATTCCCAAAGCATTCTTGGTTGCCTGATTGGCTTCTTCCGTGTTAATTAGTGACACATAAGATGGTTCTTGAATATTATGGATCGTAGAATACAGCGGGGCACTTTTAAAACACTTGTTAACTGCTTTGACCGTAGTGTAATAGCTGAACTTATTAATCATTTTATTCAAAACAGATTTCAATTCATTCTGTTCGTACAACTCAGTTATTGCAGCTCCATACCTTCTTGCATCTTCGCTTTTCTCCAATGAATGTAAAATATTTCCAACAATAGCGGTATTTTGATATTCTTCGCTGGCCTGCAATGTTTTATATGGACTTTTTGTTAATGTTCCTCCGTATTCAATATATTCATCTACGGAATCATTTTCGATAAGTTTTGAAAACTCCGCAAAAGGAATATAGGATGTATGTATCATTTGAATCCTATCATATAAAATATCGGATTGCGCAAGCATAATTCCCAATGAGTCCGTTCCAGCGATAACGATTTTAGCTCCTTTTGCTGCAAAATAATCTGAAAAAGTATTTCCATATTTTTGAAAGTCTGTAACTTCCGTTATTTCATCTAGGAAAAAGTTGCGAACGCCTTTATCGTATAAATCTTCCATTGCCTGCCGCAATTCAAGCATATCACATTCCCGTAGGCAAAGAATATATACTGTTTTTTCTTTGTCTTTATCCGATAGTTCTGATATATACTGATACATCATTACTGTTTTTCCGGTTCTTCGTAGGCCATATAAAGCACAAATCTTTCCAGGATATTCATGTTGCATAAAATCTTTCAATTGATTATAACAATCCCTTTTCCGAACATATGAAGTGGCGATTTGTTTTCCCATAATAATATTAATATTTTTTTCAGACATAAATTGCGCCTCCATCTCTTCATTGATTTATTTTATATTCTTGGAACAAGCGGTCAAGCGTACATCTACTTATTTTCAATTCTTTTGCAATCTGCGTTTTCGTTGCCTGTCGGGTCATATAACGATTATAGTATTCTTCGATTCCAGGAACAACGATTTTGTTTCTACCTTTGTAGCGCCCCTCTTTTTTGGCGATTGCTATTCCTTCACGCTGCCGTTCCAGAATCATTTCTCGTTCAAACTCTGCAATGGCTGCCATCATGGTGAGCTGCAAACGTCCTGTTGGTGTCGATGTATCAAAATTTTCTTTTAGGCTTACAAATTTTGCTCCGGCATCTTCGATTTTTTCCACAATACTTAAAAGATCAACTGCGGTTCGGCCGAGTCTGGAAAACTCCTCTACATATACGACATCATCTTCCCGAATGTATTCCAGCATTTCCTGGAGTTTAGGTCTTTTCATTGTTTTTCCAGATGCCTTTTCAATAAACCACTTATCAATGTTATATTTTCCCAATGCCTCTTGCTGCCTGGCTTCATTTTGGTCAACCGTTGATACTCTTACATAAGCAATATTCTTACCTTTACTCATTTTTTTCCTCTTTGTACAAATAAATTCTAAGATATAATCTACATTTTGTTTAATAATTAAATTCACAATTCTATTTTAACATTTTATTTTCTATTTGGCAATGTATAAAAACGTACACCCTATTTAGACATTTTATTTTTCACGATCGGATTGCTTTTCGTATATTGCAAAAAAAAATTGCATATGCTATAATGCCAGTAGGCAAAATGAAGAGATAAATTCATAGTAATGCAACGAAAACCCCAGAGAGTCGCATTCTCTGGGGTTTTCTATTCCGTAAAGTGGTTTAATCTTTTAGGCTGGTTGCCTTATTCATCTCCATCCAGCCATTTGCAGATGTAGTAGGCGACTACACTTGCCAGAACAGAAAGCAAAAATGAAGAGATCATGTTCATAGTAACGACCCCCTTCCTGCACCAGTTTAGGGGCGGTAGCTTCTGAATTATAACATAAGGATATTGTGAAATACAAGATGCGGATGTCTGTGGAAATAAAAAAAAATTAAACTTCTCATTTTATTGAGTTGTAGCTTAGTTGCGTTTTATATTTCATTTAGTTGTTCTAAGTTAGATAAAACGCATGTCTTTTTATTTTTAAGGAGGATCTTCTATGAATCTGAAGGAAGCTGGATGTGGGAACAGACTAACCACAGGCAAATCTCTGGTCTGACGAACAGAAATCTCATACAAGGTTATGCATGAGGGTAAGGCTGCGTTACAAGTCGAAGCTGATTCTGCGTGACGGAATGGCTTCCCGGTGCATTCCATGGACAAGATGGGCCATATTCTCTTGACTGATTATACTGCTCATCTTCCATACGACGTCTGTATTCAGCCTCAGCTTCCACTTCCATCTCTTTTTGAATTCTTTCTTTCGCCTCTGCATTGCGTTGTTCAGCTGTTTTTTCAAGTTCTGCCTTTAACGCTGCGATCATTTCATCAAGATCAAAATCTGTCACATATCCTTTGCGGACCCATTTTTCCAGATTTTTGATTCGTTCTTCTTTGCTTCTGTATAAAATTTTAAATACAATTTTCTGAAGTAAAACTATCTTCAAAATTTTAAGTTTCGTCTGGTTTTCTATTTCTACAAAATTCATCCTTCATTAACTCCTTTTCTCGTTTTTCTTATAAAATTTTACTGAGCCAGTGTTCTCTAAAATCCTTCTGGGACTTGTTTCTGAGGGGGGATGCTCTTTGTTTTTCGAATGTAGAAGTGTACATTGCTTGCTTATCGAAATTATCTTGTATAAATATGGGTCAAGTTAAGCCTATAAAAGCGGGGGCTTTTTGTTGAACTTAACTCTTAAAAGTTGTAGGTCTGTCACCATTTCCATTCCATAAAGTCCCATACCAATCTACCATAACATATAATCATTCTATTTTTTTATCCATGCTCTTTGTCTAAATTTAGTTCTCTCAAGCAATTGGGGCAAATATTTCCATACTCTTTTGTATATCGCCAATCACTTGTAGCATTTTTTAACCATTTTACACTCGTACTGTTCTTATAATTTCGATTTATAATACCTCCGCAGTGACCGCAAGCTACTTCCATATAAATAATAGCTTTCCTCATTTATATCATATCCTTCCAAAATTAAAGTCGAATTTTAATAAATGGTGCTATACACCATATTATATAGCACCATTATCCTTTAAAAACTTTCTATACATATCTTCAATTCTACTTAAATCGTCTGGATGTAAATTTCCGATCTTAAATATAAAGCTATCTTTTGTAAGTAGCGTTACCTTTGACACTCTTGCGGTAGATGCCAGTCTTAAACTTGCTTCTTCCCAATAAATAATTGGTATATCATAAGGATCTTCTTTTCTGGCTTTGTGTTTTGTAATCTTGACTGATAATACTCCAAGAATATTTTCATCAAGTACAATGACTGGTCTATTGATTGATTTACTTTCATCTTCTTCTAATGGAAATTCTACAAACCATACTTCTCCCTTGTTCACTACTCAATACCTCTTTCTTTTTTCATCTGTTCAAACATATCATCCCATTCGGTTTCAGCTTTCCATTCGTCATCAGGTGATATAACAGCTTTCCCTTTTTGGTTATAGTTTGTATTCTGCATTGCCAATTTATATGCTTGCAATCCATATATCCCAGTATTCATATCCGGTTTAAATGGCAAAGCTTGCTCTCTAACTGCTTGTTTTGCAGCCATAGTAAAGAAAGTAGTCATATCAAGTCCTAAACTAGACATAAGTTCTTGTAGCTGCGATTTTAATGTTTCATCAATTCTCATTGTTACATTTGTATTTGCCATATTTATCACCTCTTTCTTAATATTATTATATTCTCTATTTTCCTTTATGTCAATACATTGTATTAACAATGCACACAAAAGTTAAATTTCATCTAAATAAACTCTATGCCCATTATTTTCTTTATCAATAGCATAAAAACGTGGTTTTTCATTTATTTCTCAAGTGAATTACTCAACGAATTTTTGCTGAGTAATTCACTTGAGATTACAATGTATCACTCTTCAAAAGTTTTCATACAATGTACAACTACACTTTGTCCAACCACTTCAAAGTGATATTTGTATTCTGCAAAAGACACATCAAATTTTCCTTCCGCAATTGACGGATCAGTTTCCTCTTTCGGGAAACATTCTGGCACTGTTGAAATGTATTCACTCATGTTTTTATAGACATTGTATTTTACTTCCCGATTTTTCGGATGATTTTCAATCATCACTTCAAAAACTCCAACTTTTATTACATCGCAAATTTTAACAAAATCCCCTATTGTCAAAAATTGGTTATTATAGTTATCTGCAATAGTTTTTGAGAAAAAAATATTTTCCATTTTATATACCTCCTTAAGTAAACTCTTTCAGCTCATCCTTGAAGCTTTCCCTAATACTCTTCATTATATAGTTTCAAGTATTCCGTATCAAGTTTATTCCAAGTCGTAAGCACTTCTTTAAATTCCTTTGAATCTCTACTGGTTGTTTTTAATTTTTTCCAAGCTTCTTGTACTCGTTTTTTTCTTTCTTCCTTTGTCATTTCTTCTTTTCCTTTCTGTACAAATAAAGATCACGGGAATCAATTCTCTAAAAAACCTTCTGGGGCTTGTTTCTGAGGGGGGATGCTCTTGATTTTTCGAATGTAGAAGTGTGCATTTTCTTTCTCCTTTCTGCTATATTTTTTTCTTCCGGGTTCTCGATCTTCGGGGGTTTGCGGGCATGATAAATACACCATCCGCGGAAAGATGATAGGGCGGCGCAGCCGTTCATCTTGACCCTATCATCTTTCCGCGGATGGTGTATAATGCACGCTTAAAAACCCCTGATCGAGGAGCCGGGAGAAAAAAATATAGCAGGGAGGAGAAAGACATTTTCTACGGACATTCGAAAAAAGTCCCCCTTTGGGGGGATTTAGGGGGGACTTTCATTTTTCCTTTTTCTGCCGGGCTTTTTGCAGCTCTTTTTTGATAAAAAGAGCTGCTTTCCGGCAAGTGGTCTGGGAGACGGGCAGACCAACGCGCAGCGGTGCTGGGAATGGTACCCGCCAAATGTTTCAAATTAACCCTTGCTTTTTGATGTTTTTTATGATATATTTTAAATACCTTATAATTTAAAATTTGCAAAAACAAAAAAGAGAAATGTGATGACTTCCATTTCTCTTTTTTGTATGCTTTGTGTCCAATCACTTCATGTTTCAGTATGTCTTGTTGCCAATATATAAACCATCCTCTTTGCTTGCGTATTGTCCCCACAACTTTTTGAACAAAGCAACTGCTTCATCAAACATCTCATTCTTTTCAGTTCCTTCCTCATTTTTCGCGAAGTCAATAAAATCATATTCATTTGCACAATCAGGTATAAGATAAATCCATGTAAAATAAGCAGATTCATTATTCATGTTTCGAACCATAATATCCATTGCAACAATTGCATTTAACCTCTCCATTTCTTTCCGCGAAAAATTTTTCACAATCATTTTTGCATCTTCTTCCCAATCTACTAAAATCATTTCTTTTCCCCTCTCTTTTTCTCTTCCAGTAAAATTTCCTCTTCAATTGCACTCCAATCCACAGTTCCTGATCCGATTTTTATTCCTGTAGAAATACCAGACTCGTTCTTTTTCATTCTATACAGCAAATAGAACAGTCCTTCATTGCTCTCTCCATCAGAGCTAACCATTAATTCATCCAGATCGTCTCCATATACAATGTCGTTTAGAATTCCTTCCGCTGGACTGTTTGCAAAAAAATCCAATCCATATCCTGCTGTTCCATATCTTTCATCTTCCGCCGTAACAATCATCACATATTTTTTGTCTATTTTCATTGGATCATCGCTCCTCTCTTAGTGTAACATCCTCCCCCGTCTATAGAGGCGTGGGATTCCTTTCCGTGTCAACGCTTGACACCTAACCTTCCAGTTCATCTAAATGGAAATTGTATTCAGGACGAACATCACCAATATAATCATTTTCATACTGCATATGGTCACATATGTCAGGAACATCAACAAGAATATAATCTTCGTGTGTTTCTTTCACCGTTCCTTTATGCCATTTTTGCCATATATCATCCGCAACAAATACTCTCACTTTCTGACCGACATGGAAAATATGTGTTAAATCAGCCATTCTTATTAACCTCTTTTCTCGTTTTTCTTGTGTCATACATTGACACAAGACATATTCACATTTTTATAAAAATTTACTGGAGCCAGCGTTCACTCAAAGCCTTCTGGGGCTTGTTTCTGAGGGGGGATGCTCTTAATTTTTCGAATGTAGAAGTGTGCATTTTCTTTCTTCCTTCCTGCTATATTTTTTCTTCCGGGTTCTCGATCTTTCGGGGGTTTGCGGGCATGATAAATACACCATCCCTGTAAGGATGATAGGGCGGCGCAGCCGTTCATCTTGACCCTATCATCCTTACAGGGATGGTGTATAATGCACGCTTAAAACCCCTGATCGAGGAACCGGAAGAAAAAATATAGCAGGGAGGAGAAAGACATTTTCCACGGACATTCGAAAAAAGTCCCCCTAGGGGGATTTAGGGGGCTTTTATTCTAGTTTTCCTGTGTCAAGGATTGACACAGGAAAATTCCTTTTTGTTTTGTAAAGTAGACTAAACGGCTGCTCAGAAAAAGAGATTGGATAGATAGGATATACATCCCACCTTATTGTAGCGGCAAAACTGTGTATTAGAGCCATTCCTATAGAGACAAAAAAAGATTCCCTATTCCGGGAATCTAATGGGAATATTTTGATTTTTCCTTTTTCTGCATAAAAGCAGTCTAGGAAATGGGTAGACCAATCACAGCGATGCTGGGAATAGTATCTACCCATTTTTTGTCTGAAAATTAGTTCTCATTTTTACTCAAACGTAACTGCTTGTATTTCCCGCAAACTGGTATAATTTTTTTCACCGATAATCAAATGATCCAGTAGTGAAACGCCAATCAAACTTCCCGCTTTTCCAATACTTTCTGTAATTTGAATATCTTCTTGGGACGGATTTGTGTCTCCACTCGGGTGATTATGGCACAGAATAAATGACACAGCACCAGCCAACAGCATTCGAATTAATATTTCTCTTGCAGAAATCAAACTACAATTAACGGTTCCTTTTCCAACTTCAAAAATTCCAGTGATTTGATTTTTCGTGTTCAACGCAATAGCATATATATGTTCTTCTGGTAGATCACTTATCCGGAAACAACTTTCCATGATATTTGCTACATTTGCCGGAGAATTGCACTTACTCTCACATAAAAAAGATTTCTGTGTTTCTAAATATGGAATTCTATTCTCATTAAGCATCATCTGATATTCTTTTATTTTTTTCATTTTCTCCTTTCCGTGGTTCGTGTCAATGATTGACACGAACCACTTTTATATTTTTATTTACGCCGCCATACTGTTTCTTTCATGGCGGAATTTTTGCAATTACACTTCCATGATATATGATTTATTACCGAGCTGTTCAATCGGTGAAACTAATGTGTCATTCAATTCTTGAATCATTTCATCCATGATGTTCGGACACCGCTTACAACGCTTATTGGGTATCTTGACGCTGCACATAAAGGAATTGTTACAGGAAAAGACAGGGACGACTATATCGAAACAGCCCGCCGCAAAGCTCACGATTTGAAAGAATATATTGATGTTCTTTTTGACTGGTTCAAATTAAATTCTAATGAGTTTGCTATGGATATAAATATTGTTGAAGCTGCGGAGCTGACACGAAATATCTTGATTGACTGGATACCCATATTTGAAGATAAGCAGATAGATTACAATATTGATATTCCCGAACAGCCTTTCCGGGTAAAACTTGATACGGACGGCTATATGCGGATATTGAACAATCTTATTCAGAATGTAATTTCTCACAGTCATGCGGATAAAATAGAAATAATCCTATCAAAGCAGGAAAAAAATATGCAAATCCGATTAGCAGATAATGGAATAGGGATTGAAAAAGAAGATTTGAAGCATATTTTTGAACGGCTCTATAAATGCGATAAGGGACGGTCTGAAAAAGGCAGCGGTCTTGGGCTTTCTATCGCACACCAACTTGTAGAAAAAATGAACGGCACAATAACAGCAAATAGCACACAGGGAACAGGAACGGAATTTACTTTGCTTTTTCCCTTAGCAAATTAAGGTTCTCCCGTTCTTTTGACGGGAGCCTTAATTATTTTTGGGACAATATTTCAAATTGCAAGGTTAATGCAAGGTTGCGGCAAGGTTAATGCAAGGTTGGTATGATAGAATAGTTTACAGAACAGGAGGTTTGAATATGGACAAAAATTATATCATTGAAACAAAAAATCTTACCAAACAGTACGGCTCACAAAAGAGTGTCGCTGACTTAAATATTCATGTGCAGAAAGGGAGAATTTACGGACTGCTTGGAAGAAACGGAGCCGGAAAAACGACCACTATGAAAATGCTACTTGGATTGACAAAGCCAACTTCCGGCGAAGTTAAAATATGGGGAAAGTCTTTGCAGGGGAATGAAAAGAAATTGTTGCCCCGTATCGGTAGTCTGATTGAGTCACCCGGTTTTTACCCTAATTTGACTGCTACGGAAAACTTACAAATTTTTGCTACCTTACGGGGCATACCCAACCGTCATTCAATTAAAAACACATTGGATTTGGTAGGATTGCCTTATAAAGACAAAAAACTGTTTTCCCAGTATTCTCTTGGTATGAAACAACGGCTTGCGATTGCACTTGCAGTTATGCACGACCCTGAACTTCTGATTTTAGATGAACCTATCAATGGGCTTGACCCGATTGGAATTGCAGAAGTACGTTCTTTTATTCGCGAGCTTTGCGATACAAAGGGAAAAACAATTTTAATTTCCAGTCATATCCTTTCGGAGATTTCTTTGCTAGCAGATGATATTGGAATTATCGACCATGGCGCACTATTGGAAGAAGAAAGTCTTGCGGAACTGGAACAAAAAAGCAGCAAACATATCCGATTTACTCTTTCTGATACCGCACAGGCAGCAAGAATTTTAGAGCGTACTTTCCATGAGAGTCATTTCTCTATACAGGACGACCACAATTTACGCTTGCATAATCTTGATTTGTCCGTAGGAAAAATCGTGACTGCTTTTGTAGAAAATGGATTGGAGGTATCAGAAGCCCATACTTGTGAAGAAAGTCTTGAAGATTACTTCAAGCGTGTGACAGGAGGCGAAGGAATTGCTTAAACTGATTAAGTGCGAATTTTGGAAATTAAAGCGAAAAAGACTGTTGTATGCACTGATGTCATTGTCGTTATTTTTTCCGTTGATTTTGGCATATATGGCAAAGGCGGGAACTGGTGCAGATACAACAGAACACTATCTTCAAACCCGATTTGATTATGTCTATACAATGATGTTGGGATATGGTTTAGTTTTTTTGCTTCCATGTCTAATTGGTATCATTGCCGCTATTTTGTTTTTTATAGAAAGAGATTGTGATACTTCCAAAAACCTTAGAACAATTCCAGTTACAAATACACAACTCATTATGGCAAAAATTTCTATGCTCTTTATTTTCAGCGTTGCATTTTGTCTGATAAGCACATTGTCTGTTGCGTTGTTTTGTAAATTGTTTCATGTAGGAATGGTTTACGGTATGACTTATAAGATATTTATGAGCCTTATTTTTGGAGTTCTTATCGTAGCAGCTTCTTT